>Ga0315270_10000609_pt1 | contig 19693 bp, 19 predicted proteins | sample C1_bottom_MG_FD_204932 | JGI IMG/M metagenome (GOLD analysis project Ga0315270, IMG submission 204932) | Sediment microbial communities from Yellowstone Lake, YNP, Wyoming, USA - C1_bottom | ecosystem: Environmental > Aquatic > Freshwater > Lake > Sediment | place: USA: Wyoming | collected...
TCCAGCCTCCTTCAGCAGATCCAATACTTGGGCGCGTTTCACTTCGTTGTGGCTCATGAGTTTGTCCATTTTAAAAATATCCGCCACTGTTTTTAACAGCGCTGAGTTTAATCAACACCGGACATTTTTATTTGGGAGAAACCGGACATTACTACTTGGGACTAACACCGAGCGGTAAAATGGTTTGACATAGATTTATATCTGGCATAGAATTCGCGCCCTTCGAGATTTACTAATTTTTAGTTTTTAGGAAATGCCATGAAAACATTTTCCGCTAAGCCCCATGAAGTCCAGCACGACTGGTTTCTGGTGGACGCCGCAGACAAAGTACTGGGCCGTTTGGCAAGCCAGATCGCAGCTCGTCTGCGCGGCAAGCACAAAGCAATTTATACACCGCACGTGGATACGGGCGATTTTATCGTGGTGGTCAATGCTGACAAGCTGCGTGTGACTGGAAACAAGGCGGAAGCCAAAGTTTATCATCGACATACGGGTTATCCAGGCGGGCTGTACACCACAAATTTCACCAAGTTGCAGCAGCGCTTCCCGGAACGTGTCCTGCAAAAAGCCGTAAAGGGCATGCTGCCAAAGGGACCGCTTGGCTATGCGATGCTGCGCAAGCTGAAGGTCTACGGTGGCGCAACTCATCCGCATGAAGCACAGCAACCCCAACCTCTTGAACTGTTGAAGGCGTAAACATGAGCGTAATTTATAATTATGGAACGGGCCGCCGCAAGAGTTCGGTAGCGCGTGTGTTCATCAAGCCAGGCAAAGGTGATATCGTTGTGAACGATAAGCCGCTGGATGTGTTTTTCTCGCGCGAGACGGGGCGTATGGTAGTGCGTCAGCCGTTGGCGCTGACCGAAACGCTGGACAAATTTGATATCATGGTAAACGTGTTTGGTGGCGGTGAGTCAGGCCAAGCTGGTGCGGTACGTCATGGTATTACGCGTGCTTTGATAGACTTTGACGCTACATTAAAGCCTGTATTGAGCAAGGCAGGTTTGGTTACCCGCGATGCTCGTGAAGTTGAGCGTAAAAAAGTCGGCCTGCGCAAGGCGCGCCGCCGCAAGCAATTCTCCAAGCGTTAAGCTTGTTGATTGTTATTGGAGAAACCGCCTTCGGGCGGTTTTTTTCATTTCCGTTGTATTATTTTTTTCTGGGAATTGCTTGTCAAATCGGGAGGTAAAGAGTGATCAAAGTCGGCATTGTAGGGGGTACTGGTTATACAGGGGTGGAATTGTTGCGGCTGCTGGCGCTACATCCCCAGGTGGAATTGCGTTCCATCACCTCACGTACAGACGCGGGCACGCCTGTCGGTCAGATGTTTCCCAGCTTGCGCGGTTATGTAGATATTTGTTTTTCTCATCCGGATGAGGCTCATCTGGACCAATGCGACCTAGTGTTCTTTGCTACGCCTAACGGTATTGCGATGCAGCAGACGCGTGCCTTGCTCGACGCCGGTGTGCGGGTGATCGATCTGGCGGCTGACTTCAGAATTCAGGATGTGGCCGTGTGGGAAAAATGGTATGGGATGAGCCATGCCTGCCCGGATCTGGTGTCTGAAGCGGTATACGGGCTGCCGGAAATTAACCGTGAAAAAATTAGTCAAGCGCGCCTGGTAGCCAATCCGGGCTGTTATCCGACGGCGGTGCAGCTCGGCTTCTTTCCGCTGCTGGAGGCTGGTCTGGTCGACAGCTCTGGACTGATCGCTGATGCGAAATCCGGTGTGTCTGGTGCGGGGCGCAAAGCTGAAATTGGTTCATTATTTTCTGAGGCATCTGATAGTTTCAAGGCCTACGGCGTGTCAGGACACCGTCATTTACCGGAAATAAGACAGGGGCTGGCGGGGGTGGCGCAACATGAGGTTGGCCTGACTTTCGTACCGCATTTGACACCGATGATACGTGGCATTCATGCTACGTTGTATGCGCGTCTGAATGGCGATGTCGATTTGCAGTCGTTATTCGAGCGGCGTTATCGTAGCGAGCCATTCGTGGATGTGATGCCCGCTGGCAGTCATCCGGAAACCCGCTCGGTGCGAGGATCGAACCGCTGCCGCATCGCGGTGCACCGGCCGCAACAGAGCGACACTGTCGTTGTGCTGGTGGTAATTGATAATCTGGTCAAGGGGGCGGCTGGTCAGGCGGTGCAGAATATGAACATCATGTTTGGGCTGCCTGAAGCCATGGCGCTGGCTATCGTTCCGTTGCTGCCCTAGCGAACAGTGGAGTGCTGGAGATCGACCTGGGCAGAATGACCGCATCCCCGCCTTTGATTGGATGTGCGTATGTGTACTGAGTGATACATTTTGTTAAAATCATTTTACTTTTTACTTTTGCGCTGTGCAGCTACAAGGCTGCAAGGCGCTGAAACTGATCACTTGCGCTGAGTTAGGTGCTTGGAAGAAGAGGCGTGTCGGTTCAATTTGAAGTATTATTGAAACAAATTTGCGCGTGGATTTTTTTGGGTGTGTGTGGCAGAGTATTCGGAACTACAAGGCAATGCAGGGGTCAATGTGTTGTGATACTCGTTGAAAAACTTGGAGATCCTTTAATCTCAATGGGGTAAGGTGAGCTGATATATTTAACGGATGTGGTGGCAAACAAAGATGCTGGTATTCGAGCTGAGCAGTGAAGAATGGCGCTTAACTAACTAACTAACTAACTAACTAACTAACTTACGGAGGCAATATGAACGCAATAACGGAACTGCAAGACCCCCTGCTGTTTACCGACAACGCTGCAAGCAAGGTTAAGCAGCTGATCGAGGAAGAGGGTAATATGGACTTGAAGCTACGCGTGTTCGTCAGCGGCGGCGGCTGTTCTGGTTTTCAGTATGGTTTTACTTTCGATGAGGTGACAAATGAAGACGATACCGTGCTGAACAAAAATGGCGTTCAACTGCTGATCGATCCGATGAGCTTCCAGTATCTAGCCGGCGCAGAAATCGACTATCAGGAAGGTTTGGAGGGCTCTCAATTCGTTATCAAGAATCCGAACGCGACTACAACCTGCGGTTGCGGATCATCGTTTTCAGCCTAACGAGGGCGTATCGCAAGAGAAGAGAGAGGGGCTTGTCCCCTCTCTTTTTTTATGCCTGATAAATTGCGCCCAAAATGCAGGAATGGCGCGCCCCTGTGACGGCGGGCAGGTTGGCGCACTGCCCGTGCATGGTTTGTTGTGCCAGCCAAGCAAAGGCGATAGCTTCGAGCCAGTCGGCGGCAAGTCCGAGCACGTCGGTGCTCTGGATGAGACAGGAAGGGAAGAAAGCCTGTAGCTGCTGCACCAAGGCTTTGTTATGTGCACCACCCCCGCACAAATAGATTTCTTTGGCGCCACTGCAGAAGCGCATGATTGCATCTGCAATAGAGCAGGCGCTGAGCATGAGCAGGGTAGCCTGTACGTCGGCGGAAGCTTCGGTGCCACGCAACTTGCTGTTCAGCCAGTCCATGTTGAACAGGTCGCGTCCGCAGCTTTTGGGCGGAGAGGCGTGAAAAAATGGCTCGTTCAGAAGTGTCTGCAGCAAAGCAGGAATGCTATGTCCGCTGGCCGCCCAAGCCCCATTTTTGTCGTAAGTATCCCCGCTGTGTTGTGCAATCCATGCATCCATCAGGAGATTTCCGGGGCCGCAGTCGAATCCGGTGGTGGGCTGGCCGGGTTGCAGATTGGTCAGGTTACTTATGCCGCCGATGTTGACGATAACGCGATGGGTAGTTGGGTGGCGTAATACGCGGTCATGGAAAGCGGGCACCAGTGGCGCACCTTGTCCGCCGGCGGCGATGTCGCGGCTGCGAAAATCGCTCACTACGGTGATGCCGCTTGATTCGGCCAGCAGCGCCGCATTGCCCAGTTGCAGCGTGTAACCGTGTTCCGGGCGATGACGTATGGTCTGTCCATGGCAGCCGATGGCGCGCACATGATTCGGGGTGATATTGGATTTTTGCAGTAAGGCCGCTGTTGCTGTTGCATACAACTGCGCCAGCTCGTTGCCGATTAATTGCGCCTGATGCAGCTCATTGGCGGCCGGATCGTGCAGCGCAAGCAATGAATTTTTGAGGGCTGGATCGTAGGCCTGGTAGTGTGTGCCTATTAACCGTGTTTGCCCGTTGGAAAAGTCCACCAGCGCGGTATCAATACCATCAAGACTAGTGCCGGACATGATGCCGGCATAAAGCTCTGAACCATTCAACACTGTGTAGCAGGTTTTGGCTGAGATTGATTAGTCGAGCTTGGCAAGGCTGGTGTTGCGCAACAGGCCCAAGCGGTCGGTCAGGCTACGTGTTGCTTCTTGAAACGCGACTTTTTGTTGCGGGCTGATCGGGGCGGCGTCAGGCAAGGCGACACGCATTGGATCGCGTTGCTGGTCGTCTATTCTGAACTCATAGTGGAGGTGTGGGCCGCTGGCCAAGCCGGTCATGCCGACAAAACCGATCACCTCCCCCTGGGCGACATGCTGGCCGCGGTGCAGGCCGCGCGCGAAGCCCGACAAGTGGCCATAGACGGTTGAATAGTGTCCTTGATGCTTAACGATAATTACGTTGCCGTAACCATTTTGTTTGCCTACGAGCGCTACAGCGCCGTCAGCGGTAACCTTGATCTTGGTGCCAATTGGAGCGGCGTAGTCCACGCCTTTATGAGCGCGCCATGTGCCGAGCACTGGATGCAGGCGTGACAGGCTGAAGCCGGAGCTGATGCGGGAGAACTCAAGCGGTGAGCGCAGGAAACTTTTGCGCACACTCTTGCCATCAGGGGTGTAGTAATCACCATGGGTGCTGTCGGTTTGGAAATACACAACACGGTAAGCCTTGCCCTGGTTGATGAACTCGGCAGCCTGTATGCGTCCGGCACGTACTGGTTCACCGTTGCTGTAAGTCATCTCATAAGTGACGGAGAATTTGTCGCCTTTGCGCAGGTCGCGGTGAAAGTCGATATCGCCACCAAAAATTTCAGCTAATTGGCTGGCGGCAGCGTCCGGCAGGCCAGCTTCGTCCGTTGCCTCAAACAGTGTGCTCTTAATTTCCCCGGTGCGCATGAATACGCGTTGTTCAAGCTGTGCCGGCAGTACGCTGGTTTTGAAAGAGTCGGCAGTCTTTTCGATGACGATCTGATTGCCGCTGTTGTTTAGAAAGCGCAATGCCAGCAGGCTGCCATCTGCAGCTGTTTCAGCTTGCACGGCACGGCCTGCGGACAGCTGGCGGAAGGGCTCGGCCGCCTGATTGATGCGCAGGTATTCGCTTGCGGCGAGATCTTCCACATTCATTCGGCGCAGCAGTTCGGTCACGGTATCGCCGTGTTGCACTCGCTCGTTGCGCCAGAAAGTGGCTGTGCTGCCGCTGGTTTGGTTGGCCAGTGGCAGGCTGATTTCCTGCACTACCGTTTTTGCAGTGGTGGGGCTGATTTCGCTTTGCGGCACGATACCGAACGCAGCGACAACGCCAAGAAGAGGCAAGGTGGACATAGCTACGAACCAGCGCAGCTTCAATTTGCGCTCTCGGGTAAAGGTGTTTTGAGTTAACATTTGTGCCTCCGACTGCCGCGTTCATAAATATGATTACGAGCGCTTGTTGCATTAATTTGAGCGCCACTCTACCAGAAAGTAGGTATAGCTCAAAATCCATTCGTCCGGATAGGACCGCTGGAATGAAAGGCGAAATATTAAGGATGAACGGTAAAAATAGGGTAAATGGTAATTTTCCGCTGCTTGATGCTTAACGATCGATACTTACACATGACACAACAGGAATCATTGGATTTAATCAAGCGCGGTTGCGACGAATTGTTGCTGGAAGCTGAGCTGAAGCAGAAATTGGCATTGAACCGTCCCCTGCGCATCAAGGCAGGGTTTGATCCCACTGCGCCGGATTTGCACCTCGGGCACACCGTGTTGCTCAACAAGATGCGCCAATTGCAGGATCTCGGTCACCATGCCTTGTTCCTGATCGGTGATTTTACCGGCATGATAGGCGACCCTACAGGCAAGAATACGACACGTCCGCCGCTGTCGCGTGAGCAGGTGCTGGAAAATGCGCAGAGTTACCGCGATCAGGTGTTCAAAGTGCTTGACCCGGACAAGACCGAGATCGTATTTAATTCCACTTGGATGGATAAGTTCAGCGCCGTAGATCTGATCAGGTTGGCGGCAACGCACACTGTGGCGCAGATGCTGGAGCGTGACGATTTCGGCAAGCGTTACAAAGGCAATCAGCCTATCGCCATCCATGAGTTCATTTACCCGCTGGTGCAGGGCTACGATTCTGTCGCACTCAAGGCCGACATGGAGTTGGGCGGTACCGACCAGAAATTTAACCTGCTTATGGGGCGCGAGCTGCAAAAGCATCACGGCCAGCCCGCTCAGTGTGTGCTTACTATGCCATTGTTGGTAGGGCTGGATGGCGTGAACAAGATGTCCAAATCGCTGGGCAACTATGTCGGTATCACCGAGTCGCCGCAGCAGATGTTCGGCAAGCTGATGTCCGTTTCGGATAATTTGATGTGGGATTATCTGGAACTGCTGTCATTTGAACCCATGAGCACGATCGCCCATTGGCGCGCCGAGGTGGGGCAGGGACGGAATCCGCGCGACATAAAAGTGTTGCTGGCACAGGAAATGGTCGGTCGCTTTCATAGCCATGCCGCAGCCGATCAGGCGCTTGCGGAATTCGAGGCGCGCTTCAAACAGGGCGTGTTGCCGGAGGATATGCCGGAGCTGTCGGTTGCTTCGGTCGATGGTGGCATCGGCATTGCCCAGTTGCTCAAGCAGGCTGGGTTGGTGGAAAGCACGTCGGAAGCGTTGCGCATGATCCAGCAGGGTGCAGTGAAGCTGGACGGCGAACGAATCAGCGATAAGGCGCTGCAACTCAGAGTGGGGGACGTTGTGGTCGCTCAGGTAGGCAAGCGTAAATTTGGACGCGTGACGGTGCAATAGGCTTTTAGACCGCTGTGTGGGTTCCTGAAGTGTTCATGGGGCTGGGTTGGGATAAAGACGATGGACAGTTTCGATTTGTTCCAGCACGTCTGTCTCCAGCACCAGCTCGGCGCTATCCAGATTCTCATTTAATTGTTGCAAGCTGGTCGCACCCAGAATCACGCTGCTGGTGAACCAGCGTGTACGTGCGAAGGCCAATGCCATTTGTGTCGGGTTCAACCCCGCTTCGCGTGCGATGCGCACATATTCCGTGCTTGCTGCAATGACGTTGGGCTTGACATAGCGCTGCCCGAAGCCTGGAAACAAGGTCAGTCGCCCTGAATTCTGCGGGGTCGTCAGGTATTTTCCAGACAGGCAGCCGAACGCCAGAGGGCTATATGCCAGCAAGCCAACCCTGGTGTGATGGCAGACTTCTGCCAGCCCTGACTCGAAAGTGCGGTTCATCAGGTGATATGCGTTTTGCACCGTCACTATTTTCGGCTGCCCTGCTTGCTCCGCCTGCCTGACAAATTCGTTTACGCCCCATGGGGTTTCATTGCTGAGGCCGATGTAGCGTACTTTGCCAGCGTGCACCAGCGTTGCCAGTGCTTCCAATTGTTCGGCAATCGGTACGCTGTCGTGTTCTTGAGTAATGTCATAGCTGGTCGCGCCAAACATCGGCACATAACGATCCGGCCAATGAATCTGGTAGAGGTCGATGTAATCAGTCTGCAAGCGGCGCAGGCTACCGTCTATAGCTGCGGTTAGATGGTGGCGATCAATGCGCGGCCCGTTGCGTATCCAGGAAAATCCACGCGATGGCCCGGCAATCTTGGTGGCAATGATTAGCTTGTCGCGCGACTGATGTTTCAGCCATGAGCCAATATGGTTTTCGGTGCGACCTTGCGTTTCGGCGCGCGGCGGAACCGGGTACATCTCGGCGGTGTCTATGAAGTTCACGCCGCGCGACACGGACAGATCAAGTTGTGCGTGGGCATCCGCCTCGCTGTTCTGTTCGCCAAAGGTCATGGTGCCGAGGCTCAGGGCTGACACCTGTAAATTACTTTCGCCCAGCGTTCTCAGTTCCATGTGTTGCCTCGCATAGGTTTTACGTTGTGCGTCATTTTAGTCGAGATGCATAATTAGAGTTGATGGCGTTGATGTATTAATTGGTATCCATGAACATGCCTACATTGTTGTTGTAATCTACCTGGTTGGTCAGTGTTGCCTGCTCATTTGTGATGTGGTTTTGGTTGGAGGTTAAATTCAGGTTGTGGGGCAGAGGGGGTTTTGGTAGAATCGCGCCCTTAATTTTTTGTTGAAGGGTGTTTTGTTCATGACGACTGTACGTGTTAAGGAAAACGAGCCGTTTGAAGTGGCCATGCGCCGTTTCAAGCGTTCGGTAGAAAAGACTGGTTTGCTGACTGAGCTGCGCGCTCGTGAGTTCTATGAGAAGCCAACAGCAGAACGTAAGCGCAAACTGGCTGCTGCCGTGAAGCGTCATTACAAGCGTCTGCGCAGCCAAGTCTTGCCTCCAAAAATGTATTGATCCTCAGCGGGTTCGCGTCAGCACTTTTGTGATGTATACCCTGCGCGTTTCATTATGACTCTGAAGCAACAAATCAGCGAAGACATGAAGGCGGCGATGCGTGCCAAGGATGCGGCACGCCTTGGCGCGATCCGTTTGTTGCTGGCCGCCACCAAGCAGCGCGAGGTGGACGAGCGCATCGAGTTGACCGATGCTGACGTGGTTGCCATTATCGACAAGATGATCAAGCAACGGCGGGATTCCATTTTTCAGTTTGAGGCGGCCGGACGGCAGGAGCTAGCGGACATCGAGAAGTTTGAAATCGATGTTTTGCAGATGTATATGCCACAGCCGATGAGCGAAGCTGAAGTGGCTGCTGCTGTGGCTGACGCTATCGTCAATAGTGGTGCCAAATCGCCGCAGGAAATGGGCAAAGTGATTGCCGTGCTCAAGCCGTTATTGGCTGGGCGCGCCGACATGGGTAAGGTTTCGGCACTGGTAAAAGTACGTTTGTCCCAATAATTTTAGTATCAGCCAAACCATGCCCGGCGCCTCTGTGCTGGTATGACGCGGGAGCGTAGCCAGAGTGATTCCAAAAAGCTTCATTCAGGATTTGCTTAACCGCCTCGATATCGTGGATGTGATTGAGCGCTATGTTCCGCTCAAAAAAGCAGGTGCCAACTATGTTGCCTGTTGCCCTTTTCACAATGAAAAATCCCCCTCTTTTACAGTTAGCCAGAGCAAGCAGTTTTATCACTGTTTCGGCTGTGGCGCACACGGCACGGCAATCGGATTTGTCATGGAGCACGGCGGATTGGGTTTTGTCGATGCGGTGGAGGAGCTGGCGAGCAGTATAGGCGTGCCAGTGCCGCGCGAAGCGGCCGTGCCAGGCCAGGCTCCGCACAGGGTCGCGCCTGACCTGTATGAGCTGATGCAGTCAGCGACGCGCTACTATCGTGATCAACTCAAGCAATCGTCACGCGCCATTGATTATCTGAAACGGCGCGGTTTGAGCGGTGAGGTTGCGGCTCGTTTCGGTATCGGTTATGCACCAGAAGCATGGCAGAGCCTGTCTGCTGTTGTGTCCGACTATCAGGATAGCAGTCTGGTGGAAACAGGACTGGTAATAGAAGGCGAGGGGGGCAAGCGGTATGACCGTTTCCGTGATCGCATTATGTTCCCCATCGTGAACACGCGCGGGCAGGTCATCGGTTTTGGCGGGCGCATACTGGATGTCGGAGAGCCGAAATATCTGAATTCGCCGGAAACGGTGCTGTTTGAAAAAGGGCATGAGCTATATGGCCTTTTTCAGGCGCAGAAGGCGATCCGTGCCAGCCATCGCGTGTTGGTGGTGGAAGGCTATATGGACGTGGTGGCGCTTGCTCAGCACGGAGTCGACTACGCGGTTGCCACGCTGGGTACCGCCACTACTCCTTATCATGTACAAAAGCTGTTGCGCCTGACTGAGCAGGTGGTCTTCTGTTTCGATGGCGATGCTGCCGGACAGCGTGCGGCATGGCGAGCGCTGGAAAATTCGCTGCCGCAACTGGTGGATGGCAAGCGCATAGGCTTTTTATTTTTGCCGCCGCAGCACGACCCTGATAGCTTTGTGCGCGAGCACGGCGCGGCAGCGTTCGAGCAGTTGTTGCAGAATGCCATGCCGCTGTCTGGTTATATGCTGCGCGAATTGTCTGCGCAACTTGATCTAAATACGCAGGAGGGGCGGAGTGTGCTGCTGGAGCGAGCTAAGCCACTGCTGACGGTCATTTCTGCGCCCACTGCTGCGTTGTTATTGCGCAAGGAGGTGGCGGCGCTGGCGGGCATTACTCAGGCAGAGTTGGAGGCGTTGTATGCCATCAAGCCGATCGGGGCGCCTGCGCGTCGCGCACCGCAAAAATCGCCACGCAGTGCGCCTGCTGGTGCGCGTGCTTTGCTGCGTTGTTTGCTGGCCAAGCCGGAACTGGCGCGCGAGCTCCCGGTCGAATGGAGCGCAGATGGAAGCGATGCGGCGGCGGTTGCGGCGCTGGTGGAATATTTGCGTGAGTGTGATTTTGTCGTCAGCACTGCCGCCATTATTCAGCAGTTTCAGGGTATGCCGCAGGAGGCCGTGCTGGCTGCAGCCGAGGCGGAAATCATGCAATGGGGCGAGGAATTTGATGTGGCGGCGGAATTTAATGGTCTGTTGACCAGGTTGCGTGAAGAGCAGCGAAAGCAACAACTGCAAGCTTTGCACGCCAAGATGCATGGATTGGAGCTGAATAAGCTGAATGAGCAAGAGCGGGCGCTTTATCTGCAACTATTGCAGCGTGGCTAAGTTACGGCAAGATTTTGAAAAATCGGGTATAATCCGCGCCCTTTTCTGCGGCATTTAATATATGCCGCAATTATTTTAACTGGTAACTGGGAATCCACCGATATGGCGACTCAGCAAGACAAGAAGAAACCCATTAGTGCAAAACTGGCAGCGGCTAACGCTAAACATGCGGCCAGCGCGAATTTGCACGCCAGCCCCATAGAGCAGCAGCAGGATGTTGAGGCACGGCGCACACGTCTGAAGACACTGATCATTCTTGGCAAAGAGCGCGGCTATCTGACTTACGGCGAGATCAACGATCATTTGCCCGAGATGCTGGAAGTTGAGCAGATCGAGGGTGTGGTCAGCATGATCAACGACATGGGCATCACCGTGTGTGATGAGGCGCCCGATGCCGAAAATCAGATCATGTCGGATGCTGCTCCGGTGGTGGCGGATGAAGATGCGGTCGAAGCTGCCGAGGCAGCACTGTCTACAGTGGACTCGGAATTTGGCCGCACCACCGATCCGGTGCGCATGTATATGCGCGAGATGGGTACGGTTGGGTTGTTGACACGCGAAGATGAAATCGTTATTGCCAAGCGCATTGAGGAAGGCCTGAAGCACATGATCCAGGCGATCTCTGCGTGCCCGGCGACCATTGCGGAAATTCTTGTGCTTGCTGATAAAGTTGCGCGTGAGGAATTGCGTGTAGATGAAGTTATCGACGGTTTTATCGATGCCGAGGCAGATGGTATGGCGGAGGCAGAAGCCGCTGCAGAAGAAGAGTCTGATGAACAAGAAGAATTGGATGAGGAAGAGGACGATGGTGAGGCCGTAGCGGCAGCCAATCTCGCGCAGCTCAGGATTGATGCGCTAGAGCGCTTTGCCATCATCGCTGATCTTTTTACAAAGATGGGCAAGGCTTATGAGAAGCATGGATACCGCAGCAAGCAATATGACAAGTTGCAGGAGCAAATTTCCAACGAGTTGATGGAGTTCCGCTTTTCCGCCAAGCAGGTGGATGCATTGTGCGACACCATGCGCAATCTGGTGGAAGAAGTGCGTGGTCATGAACGTAGTATTCAGGAGTTGTGCGTTACCAAGGCGCGCATGCCACGCCCGCATTTTATTAAGACATTTCCTGGCAATGAAGAGCAGCTGGACTGGGCGGCGCGCGAAGTTGCGGCCAAGAAGCCATACAGTGAAACGCTGTCGCGCTTCCAAGCCGCTATCGTTGAGCAGCAGCAAAAGCTGATCAACCTGCAGCAGCGTGTAGGGATCCCCATCAAGGATCTGAAGGAAATCAACAAGCAAATGACCAACGGTGAAGCCAAGGCACGTCGCGCCAAGCGCGACATGATCGAGGCCAATCTGCGTCTGGTGATTTCCATTGCCAAAAAATACACCAACCGTGGTTTGCAATTCCTCGATCTGATTCAGGAAGGCAACATCGGTCTGATGAAAGCGGTGGACAAGTTTGAATACCGTCGCGGTTACAAGTTTTCAACTTACGCGACTTGGTGGATACGTCAGGCAATCACCCGCTCTATCGCAGATCAGGCGCGCACCATCCGAATTCCGGTGCACATGATCGAGACCATCAACAAGATGAATCGCATCTCGCGCCAGATACTGCAGGAGACGGGCCTGGAGGCGGATGCCGCGACGCTGGCGATCAAGATGGAAATGCCGGAAGACAAGATCCGTAAGATACTGAAAATTGCCAAAGAACCTATCTCCATGGAAACCCCAGTGGGTGACGATGACGATTCGCATCTGGGCGACTTCATTGAGGATTCAAATACATTGGCTCCGATTGAAGCGGCGGTTTACGATAGCTTGCGTAATGTTACCAAGGACATCCTCGACAGCCTGACGCCGCGTGAAGCCAAGGTGTTGCGCATGCGCTTCGGCATCGAGATGAACACTGACCACACACTGGAAGAAGTCGGAAAACAATTCGACGTTACGCGTGAGCGTATTCGTCAGATAGAAGCCAAGGCATTACGCAAGCTGCGCCATCCTTCCCGTTCGGAAAAGCTGAAGAGCTTCCTGGATGGCGAAAGTTGATGCTGCCATTTTTACGGGTCGTTAGCTCAGTTGGTTAGAGCAGAGGACTCATAATCCTTTGGTCCGCGGTTCAAGTCCGCGACGACCCACCAATAAAATGGGGCTTAGTGCAAACTAAGCCCTTTTTATTGGTTGTCTTGGATGAATGATTGTAAAGAAGATGAAGGCGCGAACGGGTGTGGCAAGTCAAGTAATTATTATCCATATGGTTGACTCAATCGTTGAGTGATGTGGGCGGGGTGGTCTGCGAGAGAAAATTAAGTCGATTTTCAGGGAAACAAAGCGATCGAAATTTCAAACTGTTATCCCATTCCATATCTTGTCCATAATTTACGCCACGCTGAATAATTTATGCTATATTTTTCAATGCGATATATGAAAATAATATAAATATTCAAATTTTTTTGAAAAAACCCTAAAGTTTTCCAAAGGCCTGTCGATACATAAACCAGAAGCTTGAATTTGCCTCATTGCAAATGAGAGTTTGGCGTAAGTTTTTGTCGACCCATTCATTTTCGTGAGTGGGGCGTTTTTGTCTCTGTAGGAAATCTTCTTACATAGAAATCGGTAAACTTCCGATTTTATCCCGTTGGTTCTTGTCGCAAGATGCAACTGTCGAAAGAGACAGTGTTGTTTGCTTGCAAGGGGACCAATCATGAATACAGCTCAACTGCATGAAGAGATTAAAGAAACCAACTTGTCCTATATGCTGCTTGCGCGGCAGATGATTCAGGAGGACAGGGCGGCGGCGATTTTCCGTCTTGGTATCAGCGAAGAGATGGCAGAACTTGTTGCCGGCTTGAGCCCAGCGCAATTGTTAAAGATGGCGGCTTCTAATATGTTGCTATGCCGCTTTCGCTTCGACGAAAAACTGTTGCTGAATATGATCACTGATTACAACAAGGATAGGATGATGTCGCAGGCTCATACCGCGATTCTGATGGCTGGGCAATCGATCGAGGTCTTGGCAGCTTAAGTTGGCAACCAACAGTGGGCGGAGGAATCATGCGCAATAAAAGTGTTGTCACCGAAGCGTATCAAATTCAGATTGCGGTAAGTTTGATTGAAATGGGTGCGCGTTTGCAGTTGTTGCAGGAAGAAACTGCGCTTAGTCGCGAGCGCTTGCTCAAGTTGTACAAAGAGGTCAAGGGGGTGTCTCCGTCCAAGGGGATGCTGCCCTACTCGACGGACTGGTTCATGAGTTGGTCGCCTAACATCCATTCATCCCTGTTTATGGATATTCACCAATTCTTGGTGGCGAATGCTGGTCTTTCCGGCGTGGAAGCGTTGATCAAGAGTTATCGTCTGTATCTTGAGCAAATTAGCGTCAGCGGTGATGAGCCTGTGCTGAGTGTCACTCGAGCATGGTTCCTAGTGCGATTTTTTGATGCGAAAATGTTGCAACTGGCTGGATGTACTGAATGCGGTGGGCATTTCGTCGTGCATGCAAACGAGTTATATGCCAACTATGTGTGTGGTATTTGTCGCCCTCCCTCCCGTGCTGGAAAAACAAACAAGAGCTGTCATGCGGCGGGGCTGCTGGCGACAAGCACAGCAATCTAAAGTATTTCTTCTTCTTGCCGTTAATACCCAATATGCTTGATCGGATAGCGATGATTGCATCGGGCATATAAGCGCCATGTAGATGTTGCTTCCTGGTATTCCGGGCTTATTGCAGCAGCGCCAATGTGATACCCTAATGGCAGATTCGAGACGCACAAAATAATTTCAAGGGGCGTGGGGCATGCTGGTAATAGTTGGCTATGTGGTTGTGGCAATTTCGGTGTTCGGTGGCTTTGCGATTGCCGGCGGTCATCTGGCTGCCCTGCTCCAGCCAGTCGAGTTGCTGATGATAGGCGGCGCCGCGCTCGGGTCTTTCTTTGTCGGGAATAGCGGCTCGACTATAAAGGCCACGTTAAAGTCGTTGCCCACGCTGTTGAAGGGTGCCAAGTACACCAAAGAAAACTATATGGAACTCATGGCTCTGCTCTATGAGTTGCTTGGCAAGGTCCGCAAGGAAGGGTTGATGTCGATCGAAAACGATGTCGAAAATCCGCACGAAAGCCCCGTATTCTCCAAATATCCAAAAGTTCTGGAAGACCATCATGCGGTCGAATTCATGACGGATTACCTGCGTATCATGGTGAGCGGTAACCTCAATGCGATGGAAATCGAAAGTCTGATGGATGTGGAAATTGAAACCCATCACCACGAAGAATTGGTGCCGGCGCATGTGATAGCGGAGTTGGGGCAGGCCTTGCCGGCGTTCGGTATCGTTGCGGCGGTAATGGGGGTGGTGCACACCATGGAGTCGGTCGGTATTCCGCCTGCTGAATTGGGGATTCTGATTGCACATGCGCTAGTTGGCACCTTCCTCGGTATTTTGTTGGCCTATGGCTTTGTCGGGCCTTTAGGGAGCCTGCTGACGCAGAAGGCGGAAGAGTCGGGCAAAATGCTGCAGACTATAAAGGTGACATTGCTGGCCAATTTAAATGGCTATGCCCCGGCGATGGCGGTGGAATTTGGGCGCAAGGCATTGAACTCGGCCGATCGCCCAACCTTCCTTGAGCTGGAGCAGCACGTCAAGCAAAAGCGCTAGCAACGTGTCAACGGTACGCGATTCCCTGTGCAGCAATCTCCGCGACAAGCTGGATACCCAGTTCATATTCGTTTTAAAACAGAGTGTATGCTGGCTTCATTAAGGCAACCTGCACCAGGTCAGTGGGCGTGGCGGGTTGGTGGGCACATAGCCAGAAATAGAATAGACGGAGCTGCACCATGGCGAGTAACGACAAACGGCCAATAGTAGTCAAGCGCATCAAAAAGGTCGCCGGCGGTTCGCATGGCGGCGCCTGGAAGATTGCCTATGCCGATTTTGTTACGGCGATGATGGCATTCTTCCTGCTGATGTGGCTGTTGGGGTCGACTTCAAAAGGGGACTTGAAGGGTATCTCGGATTATTTCAAGTCGCCGCTCAAAGTTGCGCTGGCTGGCGGATCGGGCAGCGGTGACAGCTCCAGCGTGATCAAGGGAGGTGGCAAGGATTTGACGCGCAGTGAAGGTCAGGTGAAGCAAGGGGAGCTGCCGGCCGAAAAAAAGATAATCAATCTGAAAGCAGCCCAGCAGGAGTTCCTGCGCCAGGAAATCGAAAAGCTCAAGGGGCTCAAGGCTAAGCTTGAGAAGGCGATTGACGCTAATCCCAAGCTGCAGCAATTCAAGAATCAAATCTTGCTCGACATCACCTCAGAAGGTCTGCGCATACAGATCGTGGATGAAAAAAACCGCCCCATGTTCCAGACCGGAAGCGCAAAACTTGAGCCTTATACCAAGGAAATATTGCACGACATCGGCATGATGTTGAATCAGGTGCCGAATAAGTTGAGCCTGTCCGGGCATACCGACGCTCAGCTTTACGCCTTTGGTGATAAAGGTTACAGCAATTGGGAGTTGTCGGCGGACCGCGCTAACGCCTCGCGTCGTGAATTGGTTGTGGGTGGGATGGGGGATGAGAAAATTGTACGCGTGGTGGGGCTGGCTTCCGCCGTATTGTTCGACAAAATTGACCCGCTCAATCCGGTCAACCGACGCATCAGCATCATCGTGATGAACAAAAAAGCAGAGGAAGCTGCGCGCAATGATGGTGGAACCGTTGAGGTGGATGCTGGGAGTGGGGATGTGCAGCAGCCGATCATCAGCGCTGTGGCGGCAATGCCGCCAGTCACCAAACATTAAAGTTTTCTGTTGTGCGGCCGTAATGGAATATACAGGCCGGATGCAAATTGCTGGATCGCGCCAAAAGCTTGCGGGGGACGTGAATAAGTTGCTGGATGTCATTGCGCAGCAATAAATGATGAGCAGCGTGTGGTCGAGGAAATAAATAAATGCAGGCAAGGGGAGATTGGCGATTTTGCATATGCTCCGAATAGAATGCCCGGCTCAATTAAGGTGTTTGCTGCAGGGGGGGCGGTGTCCAAGCAGGGGCCGATTGAATGAGTCTGATGCATACTCAGTCGTGCAATTTGCTGCAGCACATAACGTTGTTTCCTGCGGTGTAGGCGGTAAGTAAGTCACGTAATATCTGCGAGGGACGCCTCGTGAGAAATTAACAGTAACGGAGTCAGTCATGTCTGAATCGCTTAAAAACATAGTTGCGCGTACCAAGCTGGCGGGAACCAATAAACTGGAAATCCTGATGTTTACGCTCGGCCAGGATAGTCGCAACGGAAGATGTGAAATTTTCGGTATCAACGTGTTCAAGGTGCGTGAGGTTATGCGCGTTCCGCCAATTACGCGTGCGCCAGAAATGCCTGATTCTGTGGAGGGGATGGTGAGCTTGCGCGGTGTGCTGGTGCCGGTGATCGACTTGGCGAAATACACTAGTGTGCAGACTGAGGCTAAGCGGGACATCATGATCGTCACAGAATATAACGGTCATACACAGGGTTTTCTGGTAGAGGCCGTGGATACCATTTTGCGTCTCGACTGGTCTGCCATGCAGGTGCCGCCGGAAATGCTTAGCGCCCAGATGGGAGGATTGGTGACAGCGGTAACTGAGCTGGCCGATGGACGTTTGGTGATGATGATGGATGTGGAAAAGGTATTGGCCGAAGCGGGGAATTTTTATGATGAAGCCGCGCTCAAGGCGGTCAAACCCATAGGCGTGTCTGACCGTACCGTGTTTTTTGCGGATGATTCCACGGTGGCGCGCAGACAAATTGTAAGCACACTGGATGCGATGGGGGTAAATCATATCTCTGCTGTTAATGGCCGCCAGGCGTGGGAGGAGTTGAAGAAAATAGCTGATTACTGCGATTCGGAGAAGAAAAAGGTGAGTGCGCAGTTGCAGGTCATACTGACCGATGTGGAAATGCCGGAAATGGATGGCTACATGCTCACGCGCAAAATAAAAGAAGATTCACGCTTCGACGGTATTCCTGTATTGATGCATTCATCGCTTTCCAGCACATCAAATCAGCAACTTGGCATAGCTGTCGGAGTGGATGAATATGTGCCAAAGTTTGAGCCGCAGAAACTGGCGCAGACGCTCAAGCGGCTGCTGCTTAGAAAGGACTAATCATGTCATATGAAGAGTACAGGGCACAATTGACTATGGATCAGCCGGTGGCTGACGGCGGTCGAGGCTTGTTCGACAATGTGGATGCCAGAACCAGTCTGGCCGGCTCCAATAAAATGGAGATACTGCTTTTTTCACTGGGCACGCAGGAAACATTTGGCATCAATGTATTCAAGGTCAAAGAGGTGTGTCATGCGATGCCGGTCACCAAAACGCCTAATATGCCGGCCGGTGTAGACGGCATCGTGTCCTTGCGTGGGCACATCATCCCGGTGCTGACATTGTCCAAATTTATGGGCTTGGAAGGGGAGGCAGGGAGTGTCAATGGAACCATGATGGTGGCCGAATATAGTCGCCATATTCTCGGCTTTTTGGTGCATGACGTGGATCGCATCATACGTGTCGATTGGGACAAAGTGCGCCCTGCGGAAGGTATGTTTGCCGGTAATAATAAAGACATGATTACCGCTATCACAGAGTTGCCTGACGGCAAGTTGGTTTCATTGCTGGATGTGGAGCAGATTCTGTCCAGCGCTTTCGGCGAAGATGTGGTGGGTGTTATAGAAAAAATTGGAAGTGGACATGAATTATGCGTCTTCTTTGCAGATGACTCATCTGTGGCGCGTAAGAAAATAAGTGAAATTCTCGACAAGATGGGCGTCAGCCACATGCAGGCGAGTAATGGGCTGGAGGCGTGGGAGCGTCTGAAGGGATTGGCGGATGCAGCACAACATTCGGGTGCCAATTTGCACGAGCAGATTCAGGTGGTGCTGGTGGATGCGGAAATGCCGGTGATGGATGGCTACGTGCTAACGCAGAATATCAAGGCGGACAGCCGCTTTGATGGCATCCCGGTGGTCATGCATTCGTCGCTGTCGTCCGAAGCCAATCGCGATATGGGTAAGCGCGTCGGGGTGGATTATTATGTGCCGAAGTTTGACGCGGTGATGTTGGTTAATACCTTGCGACCATTGCTGGTGTCGTAGAGCACGCAGAATTGAGGCGCTGGTGGAGAGGTAAGGGGTAAAATTTCACTCTTTGTCCGGAGCTTAAGAGGAGGTTTATTGTGGTAGACGTAAATATGAAGTTTTTGGTTGTAGATGACTTTTCCACCATGCGACGCATTGTGAAAAACCTGCTCAAGGAGCTCGGTTTCAGCAATCTGGAAGAGGCGGAGGACGGTGTTGACGCGCTGAACAAGTTGCGCGGCGGCGGTTTTGATTTCGTGGTGTCGGACTGGAATATGCCCAACATGACTGGTATTGATTTGTTGCGGGCCATCCGGGCGGATGCCACGCTCAAGCACTTGCCGGTGTTGATGGTGACCGCCGAGGCCAAGCGTGAAAACATCATTGAAGCGGCGCAGGCGGGAGCCAGTGGTTATGTCGTCAAGCCATTCACGGCCGCCACGCTAGATGAAAAGTTAAAGAAAATTTTCCAGACCATGCAGAAGTGAGTGATGCCATGACTAATAAAGCGGTTGAGGGACAGGATTCGGATGATTTGGAGGCGTTGTTTGACAGCATCGTCGCTGCCAGCAATGATCAGGAGCCACCCAGCAAGGCATCTGTTGATGTCGGGGAAGGTAAGCCGACGGATAAGGTGATCAACCAGATTGGCCAGATGACGCGTTCGTTGCATGACACCTTGCGCGAGTTGGGCTATGACAAAAATCTGGAGAAGGCTGCGTCATCCATTCCCGATGCGCGCGATCGTCTCAATTATGTCTCCGTCATGACTGCGCAAGCCGCCGAGCGGGTGCTGAATGCCACTGATGCGGCGCAGCCGATAGTGGAAAAAATAGAAATCGAGTCGCAAC
>Ga0315270_10000612_pt1 | contig 19643 bp, 13 predicted proteins | sample C1_bottom_MG_FD_204932 | JGI IMG/M metagenome (GOLD analysis project Ga0315270, IMG submission 204932) | Sediment microbial communities from Yellowstone Lake, YNP, Wyoming, USA - C1_bottom | ecosystem: Environmental > Aquatic > Freshwater > Lake > Sediment | place: USA: Wyoming | collected...
GGGGTCATATCTTTCCCTGCTTCCTCAGTCGGCTCAGCGTTTCGGCGGATAGATTCAGGTATGAGGCCAACTCCTTCTGCGGAATCCGGTCTGCCAATTCGGGATGCTTGCGCTCGAACCGGTGCACACGTCCGGGAGCGTCGAGCAGGTGCAGCGTGATCGTGTGCGCCATGATCTCGCTCATCAAGCGCATCACCTCGTACTCGAAGACAACCTTGAGAGTCGGATGTTGGTCGATGAAGTCCACCCAGATGGGCAGCGACAGCTTCGCGACCCGAGACTTGTTGACGCTCACGATGCTGTAGGGAGTCGGCGTTTTCAGCCGCCAGGCCGCATAGCTGGTCTCGAAGTCGAATTCGGCGGCGAAGCGCAGGATCATCTCCTTGGCTTCGGCGTTCGTCACGACGCGCTTGAGCATGCCATCGAGCACGAAGTACTGCTCCATGTCATGCACGCCCTGTTGCAGCAAATGATCGCCCTTGGCGCATTCGACCACAAGGATATGTGGTTCCAGCTCAAACCACTCTGCGTCGGTCAACTCCGAGAGCACGATGTTCTGCCTCAACTGAAGTCGAATCACGTTGCGTTCGGAATGGCTGGACAAGGGCGTCATACAGTTAATGAAAACTTTCCCGGCGAGCCGGACATTTAGCGAAATCGACCGTGGGCATCGTCCGAAACCGAACCTGCAGTGGATAGTCACGCCACGAGCATCGCGACATGAGTGCCGAGGAGTGCGAAACTGCTAATGGCGGGAAACACTGAATTCTATCTTCCCCATGGGAAGTGGAAGGAGAGCGTCATGCCCGTACCCACGAGCAGCTCGCCCAGATGCACACTGCCAAGGCGGTCTGAGCCTGGTCCCCGTCAGGGGTCGGCCGGATACCTTGAGTCCCCGGAGATCGTCGTGAACAAGGCCCTGGACGACGGTCGACGCCATAACCCCGGCCAGTTGTGCCACGCTTCAGACATGGTCAATCGATATTCCACAGTGCACAAGCACGACAAACGGTTGGCCGCGATCGACGCCAAGAAGCCCATGATCACGGGCGTGCTGAGCAGGAACGCCTCGCCCGACACGCCCGATCGAATGGGTTTCAATAGTCGAAGTCATGCACCAGGGCCGGGCCGGAAGATTTCACAGACGACACGCTACAACTCGGCCATGGCCGTGGGAGAACCCTGATGACTTATACGAGTCCCGATTTTTGGATAGCGCTGCTACAGATCATCGGCGTCAATATTGTGCTTTCTGGCGACAACGCGGTCGTCATCGCACTGGCCGCGCGCAGCCTTCCGCTGCAACAACAAAAGAAGGCCGTGGCCTGGGGCAGCGGCGCAGCGGTCGTGATGCGGATCGTGCTGACAATTGTGGCCGTCGAACTGCTGCGCTTGCCCTATTTGAAGCTGGTGGGCGCCGGATTGCTGCTTTGGATTGCGGTGCAGCTGCTGTTGCCCGAGGAAGAGGGCGAGGGCCATGTCAATGGCAACGGTAACCTCTTGTCCGCGATCAAAACCATTCTGATTGCGGACCTGGTGATGAGCCTGGACAACGTGATCGGCGTCGCCGCCGCTGCCAAGGGCAGCACGCTGCTGCTGGTGATCGGTCTCGGGATTTCGATCCCGCTCGTCATCTTTGCCAGTACGCTATTGCTGAAGCTGATGTCGCGCTTTCCGATCATCATCACGATCGGTGCGGCCCTGCTGGGCTGGGTGGCCGGCGAGATGGCGATCAGCGATCCTGCGGTGAAACAATGGATAGACGCGAACGCGAGCTACCTGCATTACGCTGCTCCGCTGCTCGGTGCGATCGGCGTCGTGCTGTTCGGTTCGATGATGGCCAAGCGAGCCGAAGCGCGGCAAGTCGCCTCGACTCAGGTCGAGGTTCCGCATGCCGCCAAGGGAATCAAACGCGTGCTGCTCGCAACCGACGGTTCGGCGGGGGCTGCGCATGCGCTGCAGCATCTGCTTTCGATGCGCGACGACTTGCGTGACCCCTCCAACATCGAACTGCACGTCGTCAACGTTCAGCATTCGCTACCTGGCGAGGTATCGAGCTTCGTCGCGAACAAGACGCGCGAGGGGTATCACCACGAACTCAGCGAAGCTGCGATGGCATCCACGCGTGCGGCGCTGGACCAAGCCGGCATGCGCTACGAGTTGCACGAACTCGTGGGTGACGCCGGCACGGAGATCGCTGCGTTGGCCGACACGCTGGCCGCCGATTTGATCGTGATGGGCAGGCGCGGGCTGGGATCACAAACGGCGGTTTTGCTGGGTTCGGTGGCGCAACACACGGTCGAGCATGCGACCGTCCCGGTGTTGCTTGTCAAGTAGACGAGATCCTCGCGACATCGGCGCAGCAGGCATGGCCGTGCTGAGCCCACCCTATGGCAAGGGTGCCATACAGGTCATGAAAGCTGTCTGGGCGAGCCGGGTATTTCGCGAAAATTGACCGCGGTCATTGTCTGAAGCTGAGCCTGCGGGTGATAGTGTTGCCACGAAGTTGGCGGCCTCGCCATCAGAGTTCGAATGACCGCGTGAACCGACAAATTCCAACAACGACCTCAGATCCGGAAGGGATCTCGTATGTTTGCTGCCCGCAGCAGGACGTAGGCCGGTATCACGGCCGACGACAAGCTCAGGCAAACGGGCTGGCACGGCGCCATCGCAATGGATACCAGGCGCCAGACTCGATTTCAATTAATGGCAAGATGAAGAGGATTTCAATATGACAAGCGACACATCATCACAAGAAATGACGGACGGTTTTCATCTGCTCATTGATGCGCTGAAGCTCAACGACATCGACACCATTTTCGGGCTGCCTGGCATTCCCATCACGGACCTCACGCGCATGGCGCAAGCTGAGGGCATGCGAGTCATCTCGTTCCGTCACGAACAGCACGCTGGCAACGCGGCCGCGGCCGCCGGTTTCCTGACCCAGAAACCCGGCATCTGCCTGACCGTCTCGGCGCCCGGCTTCCTGAACGGCCTGACCGCGCTGACCAACGCCACCACCAACTGTTTCCCGATGATCCTGATCAGCGGCTCGAGCGAGCGTGAGATCGTCGATTTGCAGCAGGGCGACTACGAAGAGATGGATCAGTTGGCCATCGCCAAACCCCTGTGCAAGGCCGCCTTCCGGGTGCTCAACGCCGAAGACATCGGTGTGGGCATCGCGCGTGCGATTCGCTCGGCCGTCTCCGGCCGCCCAGGCGGCGTCTATCTGGACCTGCCCGCCAAGTTGTTCGGCCAAGCCATGGACGCCGCAGCCGGCAAGGCCTCGCTGATCAAGGTCGTCGATCCCGCTCCGCGCCAGATCCCGGCCCCGGACGCCGTCAAACGCGCGTTGGACTTGCTCAAAGGTGCCAAGAAGCCTCTGATCCTGCTGGGCAAGGGCGCTGCCTACGCGCAGGCTGATGCTGACATCCGTACCCTGGTCGAGAAGTCCGGCATCCCCTATCTGCCCATGTCCATGGCCAAGGGCCTGCTGCCCGACACGCACGAGCAGTCGGCCTCGGCCGCGCGCTCCTTTGTGCTGCCCGAAGCCGACGTGGTGCTGCTCATCGGCGCGCGCCTGAACTGGCTGCTGTCGCAAGGCAAGGGCAAGACCTGGGGTGGCAAGGACCACAAGGCCTGGGGCGGCCAGAAATTCATCCAGATCGACATTTCTCCCACCGAGGCTGACAGCAATGTGCGCATCGAGGCGCCGCTGGTTGGTGACATCGGTTCGTGTGTCGCGGCGCTGCTGGCCGGCATGGGTTCGAACTGGGCCAAGCCGCCAGCTGAGTGGCTGAATGCGATTGCCGAACGCAAGAACAAGAACGTCGCCAAGATGGCCGAGACCCTGGCCAAGAACCCCCCTGTGATGAACTACCACAGCTCGCTCAACGTGGTGCGCGACATCATCAAGGCCAACCCGGACGCCATCCTGGTCAACGAAGGGGCCAACGCGCTGGACTTCACGCGCAGCATCGTCGACATGTACAAGCCGCGCAAGCGCCTGGACGTCGGCACCTGGGGCATCATGGGCATCGGCATGGGATTTTCCATTGCTGCCGCCGTGGTGACGGGCCAACCCGTCATCGCCATCGAAGGTGACAGCGCGTTCGGCTTTTCCGGCATGGAGATCGAAACCATCTGCCGCTACAACCTGCCGGTGTGTATCGTCATCATGAACAACAATGGCGTTTACCGCGGCGACGAAGTCAACGTGACGGGCGGCAAGGATCCGTCGCCCTTGGTGTTCGTGAAGGGCGCACGCTACGACATGATGATGGAAGCATTCGGCGGCGTTGGCGTGCTCGCCACCACCCCGGCCGAGTTGCGCAAGGCCATGGAAGAAGCCATCAAGTCCGGCAAACCGACCCTGATCAATGCGGTCATCGACGAAGGTGCCGGCACCGAAAGCGGCCGCATCACGAGCCTGAACCCGCAAAGCGCGGCCAAGAAGAAGTAAATTCGCAAGAGCAATTCATAAGGAGATTTGAAAATGGGAAACAAGCCCCTCAAAGGTATCAAGATCATCGACTTTACGCACGTGCAAGCCGGTCCGGCGTGCACGCAGATGTTGGCCTGGTTCGGCGCCGACGTGATCAAGGTCGAGCGGCCCGGGTCGGGTGACGTCACGCGCAGCCAGTTGCGCGACATGCCCGACGCCGACGCGCTGTACTTCACCATGCTGAACAGCAACAAGCGCTCGCTGACGCTGGACACCAAGCAGCCTGAAGGCAAGGCCGTGCTGGAGAAGATGATCAAGGAATTCGACGTGATGGTCGAGAACTTTGGTCCCGGCGCGCTCGACCGCATGGGTTTCACCTGGGAACGCATCCAGGAGCTCAACCCCAAGATGATCCTGGCTTCGGTCAAGGGCTTCAGCGATGGTCACGAATACGAAGACCTGAAGGTTTACGAGAACGTTGCCCAGTGCGCAGGCGGCGCCGCATCGACCACCGGCTGGTGGAAGGGCGAGCAAGCCGGCCCGATGATTTCTTCTGCCGCGCTGGGTGATACCAACACCGGCATGCACTTGGCCATCGGCATCCTGACCGCCTATATCGGCCGTCAGCAGACCGGCAAGGGCCAGAAAGTGGCCGTCGCGATGCAGGACGCGGTGCTCAACCTGTGCCGCGTCAAGATGCGCGACCAGTTGCGTCTGGACACCGTCGGTTACCTGGAAGAGTACCCGCAGTACCCGCACGAGATGGAAGCGTTCGCTGGCGGGGTGGTACCGCGTGGAGGCAACGCCGGTGGTGGTGGACAGCCGGGCTGGATTCTGAAGTGCAAGGGCTGGGAAACCGACCCCAACGCCTACATCTACTTCACGATCCAGGGCCAGGCCTGGGCGCCGATCTGCGACGCGCTGGGCAAGCCCGAGTGGAAGACCGACCCGAACTACATGACGCCCAAGGCGCGTCAGCCGCACATCATGGAGATCTTCGGCACGATCGAGGACTGGTTGAAGGACAAGACCAAGTTCGAGGCGGTGAACATTCTGCGCAAGTTCGACATTCCTTGTGCGCCGGTCTTTTCGATGAAGGAGCTGCTGCATGACAAGTCGCTGCGCGCGAGTGGCTCGATCGTCGAAGTGCCGCACAAGGTGCGCGGCAGCTACTGGACGGTAGGCAGCCCGATCAAGTTCTCAGACCTCAAGCCCGAGGTCACGGCCTCACCGCTGCTGGGTGAGCACACCGACGAAGTGCTGGCCGAGCTCGGCTTCACGCCGGAACAGATCGCCAAGATGCACGCTGCCAAGGCGGTCTGATCAGCCGAGACGTTTCGTCTTCGGTGCTTGGATCGACGGCACCCAATGGGTGCCGTTTTTTTGAGCCGTCCGATGGGAATGGCGAGATCGCAGCTGAACAAGGAACTCTGACCATGCACTCAGGCATTGACTGTCATGAACTCATCGCGTCGGACGTGAACGGCGCCATGACCCGGCGGATTCGGGGCGCTGAGCGCATGCTCGGCTCTGGCCAGCCGTGACCTGGCGCGAAACACAAGCACAGCGGAGACGCCCATGAGCAAGGCCCTCGAAGGCTACCGAATCCTCGACTTCACCCATGTGCAGTCGGGCCCCACCTGCACGCAACTGCTGGCATGGTTCGGCGCCGATGTGATCAAGGTCGAGCGCGTCGGCGAAGGCGACGCCACACGAGGTCAACTGCGCGACATCCCCGATGCCGACAGCCTGTACTTCACGATGCTCAACCACAACAAGCGCTCGGTCACGATCGACACCAAGAAGCCCGAGGGCAAGCAGGTGCTGGAGTCCTTGATCAAGCATTGCGACGTGTTGGTCGAGAACTTCGCGCCCGGCGCACTCGCCCGCATGGGTTTCAGCTGGGAACGCATCAACGAATTGAATCCGAAAATGGTGGTCGCCTCGGTCAAGGGCTTCGGGCCGGGCCGGTACGAGCACTGCAAGGTGTATGAGAACGTCGCGCAGTGCGCGGGCGGATCGGCTTCCACCACCGGTTTCGACGACGGCCCGCCGATGGTCACTGCGGCGCAGATCGGTGACAGCGGCACCGGTGTGCACTTGGCGCTGGGCATTCTTGCGGCGCTGTTGCAGCGCCATCGCACCGGCCGCGGGCAGAAGGTTCTGGCGCCCATGCAGGACGCTGTGCTGAACCTGTGCCGTGTCAAGCTGCGCGACCAGCAGCGGCTGGACCGCACCGGTGTGTTGAAGGAATATCCGCAATATCCCGACACCGCTTTCGGCGATGCCGTGCCGCGCGCTGGCAACGCCTCGGGCGGTGGTCAGCCGGGCTCGATACTGAAGTGCAAGGGCTGGGAGACCGACCCCAACGCCTACATCTACTTCATCACGCAGGCTGCGGTGTGGCCGGCCGTGTGCAAGCTGATCGGCGAAGAAGACTGGATCACCGACGAGGCCCATGCCACGCCGGCCGCACGATTGCTGCACCTCAAGCCGATCTTCGCGCGCATCGAACAGTGGACCAAGACCAAGACCAAGTTCGAGGCCATGGAAATACTCAACCAGTACGACATTCCTTGCGGGCCCATCCTTTCGATGAAGGAACTCATGGAAGAGCCGTCATTGCGCGCCAGCGGCACGGTCGTCGAGGTCGACCATCCGGTGCGCGGCAAGTATCTGACCGTGGGCAACCCCATCAAGTTGTCGGACAGCGTCACCGAAGTCACACGCTCGCCTCTGTTGGGCGAACACACCGATGAGGTGCTGCAGCAATTGGGCTACAGCGCCGAGGCAATCGCGGCATTGCACGCTGATCACGTGATCTGACGGCACCAACATGACCAAGGACAAGGCGAAAGTCGGACGGATTGACGATACTTTCAAGACATCCAGAAGCAATGTGTTGAGTCCGCACGAAGGTGAACAATTTTCCGAAAACTGCGGCCTTGTCGTTCAACATGTGCCGATGATTTAGACAGCGCTGCCCTGCTCGTCATGCGGGCATTCGGCCACCCAGGAGTCAAGAATGACCACACATGTATTGGTGCAGAACCTTGGTCTGACAAAAACCCAGCCTGCGCATTTTCCGCAATGGGTGATCAATGAAGATGCTGCTCATTTCGACATCACGATTGACGGCCTTGCCGTTCGTGCGCAGGAGGGCGACAGCATCCTCGTTGCTGCCAGCAAGGCCGGCATCACGATACCGGCGATGTGCCTGGACCCGCGCATCAAGCCCACTGGCGAGTGCGGCCTGTGCGTGGTCGAATTGAACGGCGATCCGCAAGCCATCAAGGCTTGCCAAACCAAGGTGTGCGAAGGCATGCAGGTGGTCACCGACTCACCCGCATTGACAGCGCTGCGCAAGCCGATTCTGAACAAGTATCTGTCCAGTCACAACGCCTACTGCCTGCCGCCGTGCTCACACAGTTGTCCGGCGGGCATCGACATCCCGGGTTATCTCGGTCTGATCGCTCAGAAGAAATACGTTGAAGCGACTGCCCTGATCAAGGAAAAACTGCCCTTGCCGCGCATCATTGGCCGCGTCTGCCCGAGACCCTGCGAAAGCGTCTGTCGCCGCAAGCAGATCGATGACGAGCAACCGGTTGCGATCTGCTCGCTGAAGCGCTTCGCCGCCGACAAGGCTCGCGAAATCGGTGCTGCAACGCAGCCCAAACCGAAGCCGTCCACCGGCAAGCGCGTCGCCGTCGTTGGCGCCGGCCCGGCCGGCTTGACCACGGCCTATTTTCTGGCGCTTGAAGGTCACAAGGTCACGCTGCTGGAGGCACAGGAGGCAGCAGGCGGCATGTTGCGCTACGGCATACCGCCTTATCGTCTGCCCAATCAGGTGCTCGATGATGAGATCAACGACATTCTGGCGCTCGGCGTCGAGCTGAAGACCAATCAACGATTGGGCCGCGACTACCTGCTTGAATCGCTGACGGCCAGCTATGACGCCGTGTTCATCTCGATCGGCGCTTGCACAGGCAAGATGGCGCGCATCAAGAATGAAAGTGCACAGGGCGTGATGCCGGCGGTTGATTTTCTCGCCAGAGCCAACCGGGGCGAGCGTTTCGATCTCGGCCAGAGCGTCGTCGTGATTGGCGGCGGCTTCACCGCGGCGGACGCCGTGCGCACCGCGCGCCGCATGGGCGTGCCCAATGTCACGCTGTCATACCGCCGCTCGCGCAAGGAAATGCCGGCCAGTCCGCATGAAATCCACGACTGCGAAGTCGAGGGCGTGGTCCTCGATCTGCTGTCGGCGCCGGTCGAAGTCAAGGTCGAAAACGGTCGCGCAGTCGGACTCATTTGCCAGCGCATGCGCCTGGGCGAACCCGACGCCAGCGGACGCCGCAGCCCGGAGCCTATCGAGGGTTCCGAATACCTGATACCGGCCGACACCATCCTGCAAGCCATCAGCCAGGATGTCGACGTCAAGAGCCTGCAGATCGCCGATATTGCCACCACCCGCTGGGGCAGCATCGATATCGACGAAGCCACCATGAAGACCAATTTGCCGGGTCTCTTCGCCGGCGGTGACGCAGCCTTGGGCGCCGCCACAGCGGTCGAAGCCATCGGTCAGGGGCGCCGCGCCGCTTATGCGATCGACGCGTATCTGAAAGGTGCGGATGATCGCGCCATCGCCAAAGTCATAGAAATAGAACGCCCCAAGTTCTTTGACATCGGTGCCTGGCCGAAACAGCACGCAAAGCTGGCGATCATGCCGGTGCTGCCCAAGGAACAGCGCGTCTCGGTCTTCGGCAAGGACGTCGCACCGGGCGATACCGGCGCAGTGTCAGCATCCGGCGCCTACGCTGAAGTCGAACTCGGATTTTCGGAAGAAGCCGCGATCACCGAAGCCGAGCGCTGCCTGCAGTGCGTCTGCCAGGCAGCAGGCACCTGCAAGCTGCAAAAGTATTCGCTTCAATTCGGCGCCGGGACTACCGAGTATGTCGGGCCGCTGGCATTTGCAGGTAAGAGCGCCAAGCTCTGAGCGCAAGACGTACTCGATAGACGATAGATAGAAGGATGATAGTTACCATGACTACAGCCCAGACAGAATCTCAAGACTACGCCGTTGCCCAAGCGCTGGAAGACAACTTTATCCAGGGGCACAAGGCGCCGCATTCCTTGAACGAACCGGTGGTTCGAGGCGACGATGCGATCAAGGAATTTTTCACGCCGCTGAAGTCCTTGCCGTTTTTCGAGTTGAACAAGGAGAAATGCATCCAGTGTCTGGACTGCGTGCGCGTCTGCAACGAGGTTCAGCACCGCAGCGTCTACACGGTCGACAAGATAGGCTATCCGGCCCTGGTCAGCGGCACGCATGACTTTCGCGATACCGAATGCAACAACTGCGGCCAGTGCGTCAGCGCATGCCCGACCGGCGCGCTGCGCAATCTGTCGGACATGGGTGTCATGCTCAGCAGCAAGCGCAAGAAAGTCACGACCACCTGCAGCTATTGCGGCGTCGGCTGTGCGATGAACCTCGAAGTGGAAAACGACAAGGTCGTTGCCGTCAGCGGCGCCTTCGTTTCGGATGCGAACGAGGGCAATCTGTGCGTGAAGGGCCGCTTCGGCATGGAATTCATCCATAGCCCGGAGCGGTTGACGAAGCCACTGATTCGGCGCGGCGGCAAGCACAGTCCGCTGGTGGAGGCGAGCTGGGACGAAGCGATCCGTTTTGCGGCTGATGCACTGAAAACGATAAAGACCAAGCATGGTTCGGCTGCGATCGGCAGCCTGACCTCGGCGCGCGCCACCAACGAAGACAACTACGTATTCCAGCGTTTCGTCAGAACCGCTCTGGGCACCAACAACATCGACCATTGCGCGCGACTGTGCCACATGGCGTCTGTGGTCGCTCTGCAGATGTCGGTCGGCAGCGGCGCACCGAGCGTATCGACACCTGACATCCGCATGGCCGACGCCTTCATCGTCGCTGGCTCGAACACGACCGAAACCCATCCGGTCATTTCGAGCGCAGTGCTGAAGGCCAAGTACGAAGGTGGCGCACGCATCGTCGTCATCGACACGCGCCGCATCGAGATGGTGAACCATGCCGACGTCTGGCTGCGCCCGCGCACCGGCACCAATGTCGCCGTGCTCAACGGCCTGGCGCATGTGATGCTGGAAGAAGGATTGGCGAACCAGGCCTTCATCGAGTCGCGTACCGAGGATTTCGAAGCATTCCGCGAAGCGGTGAAGAAGTACACGCCGGAATACGTCGAGCAGATCAGCGACGTCCCCGCCGAGCGCCTGCGCGAAGCAGCCCGCATCTATGGCAAGGCCGAACGCGGCATGCTGATGTGGGGCATGGGCATGACCCAGCATCTGACCGGTGTGGACGCCTGCCTTGCGCTGTGCAATCTGTTCCTGATGACCGGGCATCTCGGCAAGCCGGGCGCGGGCTTCATTCCGATTCGCGGCCAGAACAATGTGCAGGGTTGCAGCGACATGCAGGGACTCGACAACGCATTGCCCGGCGGTCACGATATCAACAATCCCGCGCATCGTGCCAAGTTCGAGAAGGCTTGGGGGTCTGCGCTGCCGACCAACCCCTACCTGACCCTGGTCGAGATGGAGGAGGGCGCGCTGCACGGCAATATCAAGGCCTTGTACATCATGGGTGAGAACCCGATGGGAAGCAGCCCTAACGTGAGCGAAGTCGAGGCAGGCCTGAAGAACCTGGAGTTCCTCGTGGTGCAGGACATGTTCCTGTCCGAAACCGCCAAGCTGGCCGACGTCGTGTTCCCCGTCTGCAGCTTTGCCGAGAAGGACGGCACCTATACCAACACCGAACGCCGTGTGCAACTCGTGCAGAAGGCTATTCCAGCGGTTGGCGAGTCTCGTCCCGACTGGCAGGTGGTTTGCGACATGTCAGCGGCGATGGGCTATCCGATGCCTTACACGAGTGCGGCGCAAGTCATGGAAGAAATTGCATCGCTGGTGCCGTCGTACGCAGGCATTCGCCACGATCGCTTGCACAACGGCGGCCTGCTATGGCCTTGCCCCGACGAGAACCATCCAGGCACGCGATACCTGTACACCGAGAAATTCTCGACGGCGAACGGTCTGGGCAAGTTTCACGCGGTCGGGTATGTCGATTCGGGTGAGGTTGCGAGCGACAAGTACCCGCTGATCCTGGCCACGGGACGCCTGCTCGAGCATTACCATACCGGCACGATGACGCGTCGCAATCGCGGCCTCGATCAGATGAAGCCGCAAGGCGAGGTTGAAGTGCATCCGGAAGATGCCCGCCGCTTTCATGTGGTGTCGGGCGAGATGGTGCGCTTGGTGACCCACCATGGCGCCGTGCAGGTCAAAGTGAAAGTGACCGAACGTTCGCCGGAAGGCGTGGTCTTCTATCCCTTCCACTTCGCCGAGGCGCCCGCCAACCGATTGACCGGCAGCACGGCGCTCGATAAGCAGTCCGGCACGCCGGCCTTCAAACGCTCTGCTGCAAGGATTGAAAAAATTGCCTAGCATCGATGAGCAAGGGCTCCGCCGGGATGCCGGACTGAACGCACTCTCTTGGAGATACGAATGACCAAATATGTTGAGAACTCCATACACTTCGCCGCCGATTGCGTCCAGACCAGTGGGCATTGCGAGATCGTTCGAGACAATATTGTTCTGCTCGATGACGGCAAAGAAGATGCGGCGGTTGATTTCCTGCAAAGGAAATGCGGCAGTGTCGTGATCATTCCCGATGCGTCGAACCAAGGGCAGGCCTTGCTGTACCACACCAGTTGCGAGAGGATGACCGATCTGGTTCATCAGCTGTTTCAGGATCATCTCGGAGCGCCGGTGAGCTTTCCACAACCGGCGTCAGAAATGGCGGTCGGTGAGCTGCACCGCAGAAGCGTCACCCTTTCTTATGCCGAGTGCAAGGCAAAGGTTGAAGGCTTCGGTTTCTAGACCGGCGCTGCTCCGAAGGCTGTTCGACCCCGGCGAGCTGCGCTTGCAGCGCGGGATGACAGCCGGATCCAGATTCAATCGTGAATTTTCATAAACGCACGACGTAGGCATCGAACCATCGCCTGCGCCGTGCCCTCTGCGCCGATCAGCCATCAAGAACAATGAAGCATAAAGTCATCCCCATCGCGGTACAGCAGCCTTCAAAGGAGCGCAAACGCCAGGCCCCGAAGGGCCGCCGTGTCGATGCCGCGGCGCTCGCCGAAGTGCAAGCGCTGCTTGGCGACGCATCGCGCCAGTCCGACCTGCTCATCGAACATCTGCACAAGATTCAGGACCACTACGGCCACCTCTCGGCAGCGCATCTCGCGGCCCTCGCGAAGGAGATGGATCTGGCGCAGACCGAGGTCTATGAAGTGGCCACCTTCTACCACCACTTCGATGTGGTCAAGGAAGGTGACGCTGCGCCCCAGGCATTGACCGTGCGCGTCTGCGACGGCCTGTCATGCGAGATGGCGGGTGCACGCGATCTGCTGGCCAGGCTCCCCAACATCCTCGGCAAGGAAGTTCGCGTCATCGGCGTCCCCTGCATCGGCCGATGCGAACAGGCACCCGCGGCGGTGGTCGGACAAAACCCCGTGCCGCATGCCAGCTGCGAAGCGGTTGCCGCAGCCGTGCAGGCGGGTGCAGTCACGCGCGCACCCGAAGGATTCATCGACCTTGCGGCCTACCAGGCGGCAGGCGGCTACGCACTGCTCAAGGAATGCATCTTGAGCCAGCGCGAGGTCGAGTCGGTGATCAAGACCATGGAAGAGTCGGCATTGCGCGGCCTGGGCGGTGCAGGTTTCCCGGCGGGTCGCAAATGGCGCATCGTGCGTGCCGAGGCGGGTCCGCGCCTGATGGCAGTCAACATCGATGAAGGCGAACCCGGCACCTTCAAGGATCGCGTGTATCTGGAGCGCGATCCGCATCGCTTTCTGGAGGGCATGCTGATTGCCGCGTGGGCGGTGGGCATCGACAAGATCTACATCTATCTGCGCGACGAATACCACGGCTGCCGCACGATGCTCCAAGCCGAACTCGACAAGCTTAAGGCCTCAGCGACTATGGCCGGCATGCCCGAGATCAGCCTGCGGCGTGGCGCCGGCGCCTATATATGCGGAGAAGAATCCGCGATGATCGAATCGATCGAAGGCAAGCGTGGCATGCCGCGCCTGCGCCCGCCTTACGTTGCACAGGTGGGCTTGTTCGGTCGCCCGACCCTCGAACACAATTTCGAGACCCTGTATTGGGTGCGCGAGATCCTTGAAAAAGGCGGCGCCTGGTTCACCTCGCATGGCAGAAACGGCCGCCACGGTTTGCGCTCGTTCTCAGTGTCGGGCCGTGTTAAAAGCCCCGGCGTGAAACTCGCTCCAGCGGGCATCACGATCCAGCAGTTGATCGACGAGTATTGCGACGGCATGCAAGACGGTCACAGCTTCTATGCCTATCTGCCCGGCGGCGCGTCGGGCGGCATCCTGCCTGCGCATATGAACGACATCCCGCTCGACTTCGACACGCTGCAGCCCTATGGCTGCTTCATCGGGTCGGCCGCGGTGGTGGTGCTGTCGGATCAGGACACCGCGGTGGCCGCCGCACGCAACACCATGCGTTTCTTCGAGCATGAATCATGTGGTCAATGCACACCGTGCCGCAACGGCACCGCCAAGGCCTCGGCGCTGATAGCAAAACCGCTGTGGGATCTGGCGCTCCTTGCCGACCTGTCCTTGGTGATGCGCGACGCATCGATCTGCGGTCTGGGCCAAGCGGCGCCGAACCCGATCGATTGTGTCGTCAAGTATTTTCCTCACGAGTTGGCCTGAAGGTTTCACCATGAACGCAATCACCCGCCGGGAACTCGCGCAGCTTGATGCTCCCACCGTCAGCTTTGAACTGAATGGCCGCACCGTCACGGCGCGCGCCGATCAAACCATCCTCCAGGTCGCGCAGGCCGAGGGCATCGAAGTGCCGCACCTTTGCTACAAGGAAGGTCTGGAAGCGGTCGGCAACTGCCGTTCCTGCATGGTCGAGATCGCGGGCGAGCGCGTGCTTGCACCGTCGTGCTGCCGTACGCCGGCCGCCGGCATGAAGGTGAGCACCGATAGCGAGCGCGCCGTCAAGTCGCAGCAGATGGTGCTCGAACTCTTGCTGTCCGACATGCCCGAGACGAGCTACACGCGCCACAACGAAGTCGATGTGTGGGCCAGCAAACTCGCTGTCGGCAAGCCGCGTTTCGAAGCGCGCGCCTCGCAGCCCGCTGATCTGTCGCATCCGGCGATGGCGGTGAACCTCGACGCTTGCATCCAGTGCACGCGTTGTCTGCGCGCCTGTCGCGACGAGCAGGTGAATGACGTGATCGGCCTGGCCTTCCGGGGCGGGCACGCGAAGATCGTGTTCGACATGGACGACGCGATGGGTGCCTCGACCTGCGTGGCCTGCGGCGAGTGCGTGCAGGCCTGCCCGACCGGCGCGCTGATGCCGGCGCGCGACGTGGCGCTGACGGTTCCCGACAAGCAGGTCGACTCCTTGTGTCCGTTTTGCGGCGTGGGCTGCCAGCTCACCTACAACGTGAAGGACAACAAAATTCTGTTCGTGAACGGCCGCGACGGTCCGGCCAACCATGAGCGCCTGTGCGTGAAGGGGCGCTACGGATTCGACTACGCGCACCATCCGCATCGCCTCACCGTGCCGCTGATCCGGCGCGCAGACGCGCCCAAGCGCGGTGACTTCGTGATGGATCCGGACCGCGTGCTCGACGTGTTCCGCGAAGCGAGCTGGGAAGAGGCGCTCGAATTCGCCGGGGGCAAGCTCGCCGACATCCGCGACCAGCATGGCAAGAAATCGCTGGCCGGTTTCGGTTCGGCCAAGGGCAGCAACGAAGAGGCCTACCTGTTCCAGAAGCTGGTTCGCACCGGCTTTGGCAGCAATAACGTCGACCACTGCACGCGCTTGTGCCATGCATCGAGCGTGGTGGCGCTGCTCGAAGGCATAGGGTCGGGCGCGGTGTCGAATCCTGTGATGGACGTGACGAAGGCCGAGGTCGTCATCATCATCGGCGCGAACCCGAGCGTGAACCATCCGGTCGCCGCGAGCTGGATCAAGAACGCAGTGAACAACGGGACCAAGCTGATCATTTGCGACCCGCGTCGCTCCGACCTGACGCGAGTGGCGCACCGCCACCTGCAGTTCAAGCCTGACACCGACGTTGCGATGCTCAACGCGATGATGCATGTCATCGTGAGCGAGAACCTGGTTGACAGCGAGTTCATCGCCAGCCGCACCATCGGTTTCGAGGATCTGCGCAAGAACGTCGAAGGCTACAGTCCTGAGGCGATGGCGCCGATCTGCGGCATAGACGCCGAGACGATCCGCTATGTGGCGCGGCTCTACGCCACGTCGAAGGCGTCGATGATTCTGTGGGGCATGGGCGTGTCACAACATGTGCACGGCACCGACAACGCACGCTGCCTGATCGCATTGGCGCTGATGACGGGCCAGATCGGCCGTGACGGCACCGGGCTGCACCCCTTGCGCGGTCAGAACAATGTGCAGGGTGCGTCCGACGCGGGCCTGATCCCGATGATGTATCCGGACTACCAGCATGTGTCCGACGCGGGCACGCGTGCGCGCTTCGAGGCTGCCTGGGGCGTGGCCGCCGGTTCGCTCGACAGCCAGCCGGGACTGACCGTCGTGGAAGTCATGCACGCCATCAAGGAAGGCGGCATCCGCGGCATGTACGTGATGGGCGAAAACCCGGCCATGTCGGACCCCGACGCCAACCACGCGCGCGATGCGCTCGCTGCACTCGATCACCTGGTCGTGCAGGACATCTTCCTGACCGAAACGGCTTATCTGGCCGACGTGATCCTGCCCGCCAGTGCCTTCCCCGAAAAAACCGGCAGCTTCACCAACACCGACCGCCTGGTTCAGATGGGTCGCCAGGCCATCGACCCGCCGGGCGACGCACGGCAAGATTTGTGGATCATCCAGAGTCTGGCGCAGCGCCTGGGCCTTGCCTGGAACTACGGCCATGTGTCGGAGGTGTTCGACGAGATGCGCCACACCATGCCCAGCATCGCAGGCATCACCTGGGACCGGCTGGAGCGCGAACATGGCGTGACTTATCCCTGCACCAAAGAGGGCGACCCGGGACAGTCGGTGGTGTTCACCGATGACTTCCCGCGCGAAGGGGGCCGCGCGCGCTTCGTTCCGGCCGACATCATCAGCGCCGACGAGCGACCCGACACCGACTATCCGATGGTGCTGATCACCGGGCGTCAGCTGGAGCATTGGCACACCGGCAGCATGACGCGGCGTGCCTCGATGCTCGACGCGATCGAACCTGATCCGGTGGCACTCGTGCATCCGCTGGATCTGGCGGCGATGGGCGGCCAGCCGGGCGATGTGATCACGATAGCGTCGCGCCGCGGCGAGGTCGTGTTGTACGCGCGCGCTGACGACAGCTCACCGCGCGGCGCCGTGTTCGTGCCGTTCTGCTACTACGAGGCGGCCATCAACAAGCTGACGAATGCCGCCTTGGATCCGTTTGCCAAGATACCCGAATTCAAGTACTGCGCGATCCGCATCTCGCTGGGCGGCACTCCGCAAGTGCAAGCTAGCTACGGCGGTGGACAAGCCTTGACGCGGGCGCTTGCCGAGGCAGCAAGCTGAAGTAGCGCACCGCGGCGGTCGCGGTCAGCACCGCCGCGCCGGGTCGCGCACAATCGCTACCTTTTACGCGGGATCCGGGTCCCGCTTGATCCCCGCTTCGGAGTGAGACATGGCAGTACACGAAATTCTCAAGATGGGCGACGCGCGCTTGCTGCGCGTGGCCGGCCCTGTTCCCCATGCCAGCTTCGACAGACCTGAGCTGCATGCGCTGATCGCCGACATGTTCGAGACCATGGCAGCGGCGCAGGGCGCGGGTCTGGCCGCGCCGCAGATTGGCATCGATCTGCAATTGGTGATCTTCGGTTTTCAGCGCAACGAGCGCTACCCGGATGCGCCGCCCGTGCCGCCCACGGTACTGATCAACCCGGTCATCACACCGCTCTCCGATGAGATGGTGGATGGCACCGAAGGCTGCTTGTCGGTGCCGGGCTTGCGCGGCGTTGTGCCGCGCTACAGCCGCATCCGCTACACCGGCTTCGATCAATTCGGCGCGCCGCTGGACCGCGATGCCGACGGCTTTCATGCCCGCGTGGTGCAACATGAATGCGACCACTTGATGGGCGTGCTGTATCCGATGCGCATCAAGGACTTCAGGCAGTTCGGCTACACCAGCGTGTTGTTTCCCGACGCCGATCCCGACCTCGACGATTGATGCACAAGACGTAACAAGAAGTGAACCGCGTCAGCCCGGGATGGTCCGCCGGCGTTGTAATGCCAACGGACGGGACAGAGAGGGTGACATGAAGTCAGGAATATGCAGCAGTTCGCCGCGCCAGCCATTGCGGCGCTGGCTGAGCGTCGTGTTGATGGGTCTGAGCCTGATGGCAGGCGCCGCCTTTGCCGATCCGCCGGGGCGTGTCGGCCGCATTGCCGACATCGAAGGCCGGGTCTGGCTGTTTGACACGCAAGCCAACGAATGGGTCTCGGCATTGCGCAATCGTCCGCTCACGGCGGGCGACCGCATCAGCACCGATGCCGATGGGCGCAGCGTGCTCCGGATCGGACCCACCAGCGTGATGGTCGATGCACAGACCGAACTCGAGGTGCTGCAGCTCGACGACGAGCGAGTCAGCTTTCAATTGCACAGCGGCAGCATCGCCTTGCGTTTGCGCACGCGCGAAACCGCGCAGGAGTACGAGGTGTTGACGCGCGAGGGCAGCTTCAATCCCGAGCGTGCCGGACACTACCGCGTCGACCGCCGCGACGACGTCAGCTATGCCAGCGTCTGGGTCGGGGAACTGCGTCATGCGTCCGGCGGCAGCGAGATGAGCCTGCGTGCCGGTCAGCGCGCCGAGTTTTTCGGCGACTCCTATGCGCAGGACAGGCTGATCGCGCCGGAGCACGACGCCTTTGCCGACTGGGTAATGGCGAAGGAAGACCGCGAACAGCGTTCGGTGTCGGCGCGCTATGTGTCGCCCGAAATGACCGGTGCCGAAGAGCTCGACCGCTATGGCCGTTGGGATGAATCGCCCGAATACGGCGCGGTATGGTTGCCGCTGCAGGTAGACGCGGATTGGGCGCCGTATCGGCATGGCCGCTGGGTCTCGATCAGCCCCTGGGGCTGGACCTGGGTCGACGACGCGCCCTGGGGCTTTGCGCCGTTTCACTATGGACGCTGGGCAAGGTACCGCGACCGATGGTGCTGGGTGCCTGGCAGCTATGTGCAAAGGCCGGTCTATGCGCCGGCCTTGGTGGGCTGGGTCGGTGGCCCGCAGTTGAGTGTTTCGATCACGCTGGGTTCGCGTCAACCGCCCGTGGTGGGATGGTTTCCGCTCGGACCGCGCGAGGTCTATGTGCCCAGTTATCGGGCGAGCCCGGGCTATGTGAGAGGCATCAACATCCATCATGTTCGCGAAGTCGCCGTGATCAACCGGGCGATCGACGAACGAGGTCGCGCGCCGCATGAGTCGTATCTGAATCGCGACGTGCATGGCGCTGTCACCGCGGTCCCTGTCAATGCCATGGGCCGCGGACAGTCGGTCGATCGCATCAAAGACCAGGACCTGATTCAGCAACTGAGGCGCGGCCAGGTGCAGAACGAACCCGGCTTGGCGCTGCCAGTGGCATCGCAGCATCAGCCTGGTGCGCCTGAGCGCGGCCGGCCGGAGCGTGTCGCGCCTGAGTGGCGCATCAAGCAGGACTCAAGACAAGAGTCGGGTCGCGCCACGCCACAAGTCCCGCCCGATCCCGGCAATAGAGTGCTGCGCCCCTTCGATGAGCGTGGGCAGCGGCCTGCCGTGGCGACGCAAGCACCGGCCGTCACGCCGCAAGTTCAGCTTGAACGCGAACCACAGCGCGAACCCATCCGCGAGAGGAGCCGAGACATGGGTCGCGAAGCGCCGCGCGCGTTCGATCGTCCGGCCGACAGAGAGCGATCCGTGCCGCCCGTGGCCGCGCCGACGCTGCGCGCGCCCAGTCCGCAGCAAGATCAGAAGCCGAGCGCGCAGCGCGCCGAGCCGCAGCGTGACCTCGGTGCACGGCCGGCGCCGCCAGAGTCACGCAGGGCGGACAAGGAAGACACACCCAAGAAGCGCGATGACAATCGAGATGACAAGCGTGACGGCAAACGGCG
>Ga0315270_10000613_pt1 | contig 19637 bp, 16 predicted proteins | sample C1_bottom_MG_FD_204932 | JGI IMG/M metagenome (GOLD analysis project Ga0315270, IMG submission 204932) | Sediment microbial communities from Yellowstone Lake, YNP, Wyoming, USA - C1_bottom | ecosystem: Environmental > Aquatic > Freshwater > Lake > Sediment | place: USA: Wyoming | collected...
CTGACCTTACCAAACTCGTAAAAATTTTTAAGGGCTCTGGACGTATTAAAGACGCTATGTTGGAAACGGGATATTAGTGTCATGTTGCGAAAGTCTTCGCCAGGCAACGGTGCTTGAAGGTTGCCTGTAGAGTTTCTGGAGAATTTTTCGGGGACGGATTCCGGCGACGAGAAATGAAAGCAAATCCCACTCACAGTGAATGGGAAGCGGGAGCTTTTTCCCCTTCACTGTGAGATCGAAAGGAGGACGCCATGACCGAAACAAAGGAGTACATATTGTTGGCCCGGAAAGGGCTTTTTAACGAGAGGCTTAAGGAACTGGAACCGCCGGTGGATTTCATAAAATCTCATGATGCACCCTTTGTCGTAAAATCTGAGCTTGCAGGAGGAATGGACATCCGGATCATTCATTCTATCGTGGCTAACGGTCCCAAACTTGTGGAGTTAGATGACCTGGCGGCCGGGGAGATAAATCGCCATCAAGATGTGCGCGCATTGCCTGTTGTCAATTACTCCAGGCCTTTCGCAAATAGACGGCGATCAGAAGGTTCGGATACCATTTTGCCGGCTGGTTATCCCGGCTCCGTGCAGCGTCCGAAGCAAACGACTTCTAAGAAACCGAAAATACTGGTTACATTAACAGTGACGAAGAAGGAATCAGGGAATAGCGTTCCGGTAGACGGAGGTATGCTGGTGACAGCCTTCTCGGATTATTCAGCGAATATAGGAGTCGAAAAATCGACCAATGATTCTGGAAAGGTAACTCTGGAGCTCTCAGGAAAAACCATCGAACGCCTCTACTGCCCAAACGTGTGGGCCTGGGGCGCATTTTCCAAAAATATTCCTGTTGAGCCGATTTTGCAAATTGAACTTCCACCGTTAAGTGTGGACTTCACGGATTGCGTGCGCAGCTACTATGAGCAGTCGCGGTTTGTCCCCGACACCCATGTCAGGGTGGGTGTCATCGACACCGGTGTCGGAAGTCATGACGATCTAAACGTTATTGGTAGGTATTGGTATAATGTGGATAAGAAAGAGATAGAGAATGTTCAGCCGGATAAGGTTGCGGATCCCCACGGCACCTTCGTCGCGGGACTTATCGGATCTCGAGGAAATCGCTATCCTAAATTGCGAGGTCTTGCTCCCGGGGTCGAGATTCTTTCATACAGGGTTTTCGGGGCGTTTGGAAAAGCATCGACCTATGCACTTATAAGCGCGATATATCATGCGCAATCCACCCAGTGTGATATCCTTAATCTGAGTATCGAGGACGGTCCCAACGACTTAGCTCTGCACGCGGCTATAACCGACGCGCGGGAAAAGGGCATGCTCGTCGTAGTAGCCGCAGGCAACGATGGCCGCAGGCCCGTTAATTATCCGGCCGCCTTTCCAGAGGCAATAGCCGTTTCCGCCATGGGATGTAAGGGGACTTTTCCCTCTGGCGCTCTGGAGGAGGCCTTTGTCAGTATGTCTCCGGGAGGTAGTAATCCGAAAGAGTTCATTGCCTCATTCTCAAACGTAGGCGCCCAGATTGCGATAACCGCCCCAGGAGTAGGGGTTTTATCAACAATACCAGATAACGGCTTCGGATCATGTAGTGGAACATCGATGGCCGCCCCGGTTGTCACAGGAGCTATCGCCAGTCTGCTCTCTCAGAGGCCGGATATCCACATCATGTCGCGGAACCTTGCCAGGTCTGATGCCATTAAGCAGTTGCTGATCGACAATTGCGTAAAAAGGGGGTTCGGCCCGGAATATGAAGGACACGGAATGCCTGACCCTGAAAAGGTGTGATACTATATGCGGTACATTCTCCTTTGCCTTGAGGAAACCCCCGATCCCGATGACCTCCGCAGGATCGCAAATGCTCAGGGTGTGAAAATCATTGCCCATGAGATTCCGCGTGTCCTTCTTGTAGAGGCTTCCCAGGAGGCGGCAGACAAGCTTCGCCCGGACCTTAAGAAGTGGAGCATTTCTGAGGAAGTCGATTACTCCAGCCCTTCTTACCCGTTCAGTAAAAATCTGCCTAAGAAATAGCAGGAAAGGGATCATGCAGTGGTGAGTTACTTCAAAACCAGCCCTGTGATCAATATAAGCCAACAATCAGAGGAGAAGAATGCGTATAGCAATTATTGGCGGAAGTTTGGCCGGCGCCTTTCTGGCGCTTCAACTCAAAAACAGCGAGCATCAGGTTTCGATATTTGATCATCGTGCACCCTGGGAGAAGCCGTGTGGAGGAGCGGTTAATGCGGAAGTGTTCAGTCAATTTCCAATTCTCGGTGGTTTGCGCTTTTCGTGGCACTGTCCTTCTAAATTAAAGTTCACTCCATCATCTCGTGAAGAGGGTTTCCTTCTTGAGCACCAATCAGCATGGCTGATAGTTTCCCGCTATGATCTCAACCGGGCTATCCTGGAGGCAGCTTTGCAGGCTCGTACAGTGAGCCTGACAGCGGAGCGAGTCAATGACATTTACTTGACAAGTGGTGGCAGCAGTTGGCTGGTCCGTACGTCTCGCGATTGTCAGGAGTTCGATGTGGTGGTTGGAGCCGATGGTGTGAATAGCGTCGTCAGGAAGAGATTATTGGGCCCCATTCATCGGGACAATATAGCAGTGACCGTTGGCTATATGGTTTCCCATGTTCAGTTAGATGAGATGCTTTTCCAAACATATAGTGATCTGATGGGCTTCCTGTGGTATTTTCCGCGATCTGACCATGTGAGTGTCGGAATCGGGACTCGAATTGACGCTGGGCCGGTCTCAGAATTGTGGCGTCGTTTGGACTGTTTTCTAAACAAATATTACCCGCAGGCCAGGAAAGTGCATCGTTGGGGGGCACTGATACCTTCTGCCATCAGATCTGACTTTTGGAGGCACCGCTGTGCCGGTCAAAACTGGGCCTTGATTGGTGATGCGGCGGGCTATGTGGACCCCGTTACGGGAATAGGGATACCTTATGCTTTGGCATCCGCCAACTTGGTTGCGCGGGCCATTCTGTGCGGGGACCTGGAGAGTTATGATCGTGCTTGGCGAGATCAATATGGAGAACGATTAGAACGGTCTAGCGGAACAATGGAGAAATTGATCAGGACAGGTGATGTGGCTGGCTTCGAGCACGAGATGAAGATGGGGTTGCTGCTAAATCAGATAATTGTCAAACCATGATTTGATAATATGGGCAGTGCAAGTGAAGTTAACAATCTATCAATGAGCCTTATGAGGGGTGGGGCCATCCGACGTCACCAAAGCGAAAACATGACTGGTCTGTAGCAGCACATAATTTATATTTTAATTTCAAGCAAATCCACAACCTGAGAAGTTTCTTAGCACCACAAATTGCTCTTTGACATAATATCAGTTTCATCCTCGCCAGTAATCCGAAATGGCGGAGAAAAACCCCCGGCGCACAGTTTTTATGTCCGTTCGGTTGAATAAGATGTCAGTATGGCTATGAGTTACCGGTATATAAATATGACTTGAGACACCCCAGACGGAATCTTTACACTGCCAGGGGTCCCCGCGACGACGGAGACCGCCCCGTGCGAGATCAAGACACCCAGTCCATGACTGAAGAGAGCAACTGGAAAATGAGATTTTTCTGTGGAAGGAAGACACGAATGGGAACCCCATTTTTCAGGACGGAGATAAAGCGCTTGAAATGAAATTGTAACTTGCCAGAAGTCGGTTACCCAATGTTTTCGAGATATTTTTATAGAAAATGATCGAACACTTCGGATGCTCTTCAAGCATCTTATGAAAAACATTCTTATTAAATCTGAGCAGCAATGTAGGTTCAGTACATTCTGCTGTTGCCGAATAGGCATCTCGTCCCACAAGACTTGACCATCCGAACACTTCTCCTGGAGTGCTGATCGTATAAATATTATATCCGGCTCTGATATACAGATTCACTTTCCCGCTAATCATCGTATAATAACACAGAGCCGAATCTCCCTCATGAAAAAGAATATCTCCTTTCTCGTGTGATGTCTTGATAGCGACATCCATGAAGCTTTTGACAAAAAGTTTCCCCATCCCCCCTAAAAGTTCATTTTGATCCAGCATATGTTGTCTCCTTTATGTCAGAATTGTTGCGCTACTCTCTTATTCTAATTGATGTTCATCAACTCCCCTGTTCCGGATATGCGCGCGTCATATCTGGAACAGAGGGAGCGCCGGTAAAAAATCATCCGATATTTTAAGGGTTCATCAAAGTTTGACAGGGATCATGCCATATTTTTTGATAATTTGTGATCCCTTTTCGGAAAGTGTATAATTGATCAGCTCTTATATTTGACCGGTTGGCTTACCTTTGGTGACGTAGTATATTCACTCTGTCACAAAAGGGATATCCAGGTTAAAGACTCCGGCTTCCAGATGCGTCTTTATCGGAAAGCCATTTTTTTTAAAAACACGCATCATGGCGGTATTCGAGAATAATACATCTGCAACGAATCCCTTGATGCCGTGTTCCTTTGCCAGCCGGATCAGCATGTTATATAGAAATGAAGCAATTCCAAGACGCTGATACTTCTCGTCAACCACAAAAACGATTTCCGCAAAAGCGCTGTTTGGGATCTTTATGTAACGAGCCTCCGCAACGATGAAACCTTTTTTTTCTCCGACCACCCCGACGATGGACATGACCTGGTTCCAGTCCACATTGACATATTCCTGCATTTTTATATGCGGCATACTGCTGATGGCATGCAGGTACCGGTTGTATACCGCATCTTCTGAAAACCGGTAAAACAGATGCCGCATTTCTTCTTCATCAGACGGCTTGATGCCTCGGAATCTGACCCGGATGTCGTTTCGGAACGTGTGGGCGGCGGTGATGTCCGATGGGTAGAGACGGGCGCTTTCACCCTTGAAAATCTGGTTGAAGTATACGATTTTCCGATTCCTGGCAACCTCCACAAGACCGGCCCGGTCGTCTGGATGGGCGATCTCAATCAGCGCCTGAGCCCGCTCCCTGACGGTACAACCCTCCAGATTGGCAAATCCGTATTCTGTGACGACCGTGCTAGCAGATTCAAACACGCTGTATTGATCGGGAAGATCGTCGGCAAGGGATGCCAGGATGTTCGACTCGCCATTCCGGTTCCGGCTGCGCAGGGCAAAAATTGTGCGCCCGCCCTCGGACATTTCCGCACCGCTGATGAAATCCATGACCTCTGAGGGTCCGCAGGCCAGAATGCCTTTGCCTGTATTCAGCCCGATGCGGCCGTATAAATCCACTTTGCTGGCAGCGACCAGGGTGACAAAGCGCGCGTTTTGACCAATGATTAACGGGTTGAATACCTTGTCAATTCTCTGAAACTCCACCAGGGAGTTGTTGTCCAGCCATTCAAGCAGTTCTATCGTGCCGAGGGCATAGGATGTCAGTGATTTTCCGCGATATGTTTCTTTATACCGATTGGTGACGGCTCCGCATTTCATCAGATCCATCAGCGAATCTGTAAAAACAGGCGAGTGTATTCCCAGATGGCGCTTGTTTGTCAGGTGCCGGGCCAACGCATCATAGAAAGGGCCGATGGAAAAAGCCAGACAGCTTTTGTCTTCGATCAGAGATGCCACATGCTGTGCCACCTGATCCCAGCATTCATCCCTTTTTGACCGGTCGAAATAAATGGGCGGCTCTGTCGATTGAATCAGAAAATCAAAATCAGTCAGTTGAACACTCGTATCTCCGAATGTTCTGGGAATCTGCGTGCTGATTTCACCGACACGGATCGAAGCCTGCTCCATGGCCTCTCTTGCTACATCCACCGCAATTCCCAGGCTGCAAAAACCGGATTCATTGGGCGGTGAAATCTGGACGATGGCCATATCAACGGGTATCTGGCGGGATTCAATCAACCGGGGAATCCTCGCATGCCGGCTGGGTATCAAATCGGCCATGCCCTCTGAGATGGCTTTATTGGCCATTCTGCCTGAAAAAAAAGTTTTCAGGCGATATTTCGGCGAATGAGCCGTCTGCAGCGACATCGCATCCCCGAAGCTGACCAGTTGGAGCAGTTCGAGGTCTTCAAGATTTTTGGAATCGGAAGTCATGAGATGTCGGACCATGGTCCGGGGTTCCGCCATCGCCGTCCCCAGAAAAATATGCATTCCTGGCCTGATTTTCTCAATAGCCGTTTCAGGGGATACGACTACCGATTGCCAGTTATCATGTGTCATTTTCATCGTGTGTTCCTCCTTGGGCGGTTGATGGGTATGTTCAATGACGGTCAATTGCAATTGCCAGTAAAATAACCGGATACATCATATTTCTATATATGGCCCGGAAACCGGCAGGGTCTGTTTCTAAATTAACATCCTGTTTTATTGTAATTATCATTGAGCCGTGAATGTTGGCTGCAATTTAATCCAGGGGAACTCACAGATGACACACGGATTTAATTTTTTTTTGAAAAGAATTTTGAAAAGAAGAAGAAAAGGACCGGATGACTGGAATCAGCGCTCGATACGGAAGGTTGCGAGGAGGGATTCGGTCTTGCGAGACGGTTTTATGCCGAGTCTGGCTTCCAACACGGAACGGCAGCGGCTGTAGACCTCAAAGGCCTTTGCCCGCATGCCGAGCTGCCGAAAGATGATCATGAGGCGCTGATAGAATTCCTCGGCAAGATCGTCTACTTCAATTGCCTTCTCGAAGCATTTTGTTGCCTTGTTCAGTTCCCCGGTCGTCTCCCAGTAGCCGGCCAGGGTTTCAATGCCTCGGATGTATTTTGAACGCAACCGCTCCTGTGGAGAGATCAACCAGCTCCTTTCAGGTTCGGATTCCAGAAAATGCCCCTTGTACAGGTCAATGGCCCTCTGGGCAAGCCAAATCGCCTGCGCGGCAGTATCCCGTGATTGCTGCGAGTCCGCCTGGCAACGGCTGACGCTTTCAAACAATTCTTCAGCATCGTTGAGAACCTGCTCCAGGGCGAATGCATCCACCCAGCAGCAGTGCATATTCAGGGTGAGTCTGCCCTCCTTGAGGTGAAATGCCTTGTCTTTTCCGATCAACTGGCGCAGGCGATAAAGCGTGGTCTCGAAGGAACGTTGCGCCAAGTCGCCCTCTGCATCGGGCCAAAGGGCATCGCAAAGATGCTCCTCATTGACCTCCTTGCCCCCGAAGGCAATGAGGGCTTTGAGCAAAAGAAGGGGTTTCTGCTGAACTTTTCCCGAGAACCTCACAATTTCTTCGTCCCGTACCATTTCAAATGGGCCGAGCGTGTAAATCTTAAGGGGCCAAGGCCAGTTTTCCAGATGAAGCACGGGAACATCCGGAACCATGTTGCGCTTGACGATAAGGTTTCGGACGTAATCGATCTCGATTCCCGCTTCAAGGGCTTTCACGCAGAGTCTTGCCATCGTCGAGTTCACCCAGAAGAAGCCGTTGACATAACCGTGCTCGCTTCCCATGGTCATCGCTCTGTAGAGAAGATCTCTTCCGACTGCCTCATCTCCATGGTCAAAGGCAATCTGCGCCTCAATGAGAAAAGCCATGAATTCCGCGTGGAAAAGAGTTATCGTGCCGCCGATTTTCCGAAGTTCGGAAAGATGCGCCGATGCCGTATCATCATCCTTGAGCTGATGCAGTATAATGGCCTTGATCAGATGAGGAGTGGGAATCATCAGCGGCCGACCCATGGCAGCACTGAATTCGAGTGCGTGGTCAGCATGGACGGAGGCCTGTGCAAGAAGCCCTTCAAGCAGATATTTCCAGGCCTTCAGATTGTGGTAAAAATATTCACCGTATGTGCTGGGCATCGTGCGGATAGCAAAAAGCATCTTGTCAAGGTATCCCTCGGTTCTTGCAATCTCCCCGATACTGAGAGCGCCGGCTGCTCCGTGCCCAAGCAAATAAATATCCATAAAATGAACTCCCGAGGACTCGGCCAGTGCAATCCCGTCCTCAGCCGCCCATCGATTCTTCTCAAAATCAGCAGAAAGCCAGTGATAAAAGGCTTGCAGATCCCTCAGAGATAGTACGGCAAGAGTAGAAGCATGGCCGGCATCGACTCTTTGATGAATTGAATCGAGAATTGGCTTCACTTTTTCAATCTCACCGGAGAACAGGCGGTAAAACGCTATCCCGCAAAGGATATGGAGGGCCACGTCCGTATCCGTGATATCTCTTGACAGTGCAAAACCGCGATCCTCCCACTGTTTCCATGCAGGGTTGAAGGGCTGCCTCAACGTGAGAGCGTTTAGCATGCTGTTTACCACGTGAGACTCGATCTCAGGTGAGGGGAACTGAGGGTATTCTTTCCTCAGTTCATCCATCATGGCAATCAACCGGTCGAGCTCAAAGAACGTATCGAGTCTGAAGTTGACCGAGTCGAGCATTCCCGACAGGGCAAGGAACGATCCTGCTGCATCTTTGCAGCTCTTGAACAGCTCAAAGGCTTTAGCAAAGAATTCCATGCTTCCCTCAGGCGATGTTGGAAACCCGCAAATGCCCTTCCAATAAAGCAGCCATGGCTGATATTCCGTCACAGAACCTTGCAAGGTCTCGATCCATCCCTGCAGCGTCTGCCATCGTCCCTGGTGAATTAGGACAGGAGCGAAGGAAAGAATCACCCTGGTCGCCTCGGACCATTCCTGCGCATCACAAAGCAGGCTGACGGCATCCTCACCTCTCCCGTTTGCTTCCAGCACATGAGCAGCCCTGCGTCTGATATCCTGGAGGCGATCCGAAGTCATGGTCTCTTCTGCTTTGACCTGGAGGAATTCCCGAAAGAGGAGGTGATACTGAAACGTTTGCCCGTGAGAGAAATACCTGTTGATAAAATAGTTCTTTCGGATCAGAGTAGATAAAATACGCTTGGCTCTGACGTTTCCCGTAAGCTCTTCCGCCATTCGGACATTCATGCCGTGAAGAAATGAGGTTTCGAGCAAAAAGGTTTGATCCTCTTGAGATCTTCTTTCAAACAGTTCGGTGGCAAAATACGCGAAGATTTCTTCCCGCGGCAGGCCACTGGGGAACTGATCATCGAAATCTTTGATTCGCAGGCTCTCCATGAGCAGCACCAGGCCGGCAGCCCATCCGTCGGTGGTGTGGTATAGCTGAGAAAGTGTCTTGTCCGGAAGATCCGACCCGGACTTGAGCATGGCGATAGCATTGGATTCCTCGGCTGTAAGGCGGATATCCTCCCAGCAGAGGATACTCATTTCTCCGGTTGCGCGAAGGCGGGCGTAAGCGGGAGGCGGGTCAGTCCTGCTCAGCATGATCACGTTCACCCCTTGGGGGAGGGACGACAGACCCGCATTGATGACCGTCTGAAAATCGGAATCCTCCGTGACATCCTGATAATTGTCAAAGACGATGGCCGGGTTCCAGTCTTCCGAAGAGTTGCGTGGCCGGGTCTGGCGCATCAATCTTGCAGCGATCTGTTCGAAAAAGCGTTTGGCAAATACGGGAATACCTTGAAGATACTCGGGGGTAAAAAGGGGCAACGGCTTCCAGTTTCGGGGAGCGACGTTCTTCGCCGCTAGACCCAGGTAGTAGAAAAAAGTGGCAAGGTCAGCATCGCCCTCATCCAACTGATACCAGAGGCAAGGTCTTTTTTCGGACTCCAGATAGCTTGCAACAAGCGTGGTCTTGCCTGATCCTGCCGGGCCCGATATCCAGATGACTTTCTTCTGACTGCCGATATTGATGGAATGAAAGAGCCGCTCGCGGGGAAGAACTCCCCTGCTGCTGGGTCGTGTCAGCTTGGCCGGCACGATTGATTTTAACCTGCTCCCCGATGAATCTTTCATAGGCTTCCCCCGGTTCCAATCCCGATAAGGGCCATATCTTCATTTACTGAATAAAAATTATTTAATATAAATTATACGTTAGTTCTAAATTACTTGTCAATTAAATTTATGATAAAATATAATTATTAATAATCTGTAATGAAATGCTGTGTCAAAAAGAGCGCATTATACTCCGTTTTCATCCGGCATGCCGATAACCGCGCATTCCTGAAGGGCCGATTGCATCATCTTTCACTTAAAAAGGCCGAGAAATTGACCGTACCCCTCTTTTTCCAGATCCGCCTTGGGTATGAAACGCAGGGCCGCAGAGTTGATGCAATACCGCAGGCCCGTGGGCGCAGGACCTTCACTGAAGACGTGTCCCAGGTGGGAATCCGCATGCTTGCTGCGGTCAGAAATTGATCCCTTCCGGAATGTCAGCGGTAATATTGATACCGTACGGGGTTTTTCTTGTAATAATCCTGATGATAGTCTTCGGCCATATAAAACGGACCCAGGGGCAGAATTTCTGTAACGATGGGATGGTCGAACTGACCCGATGCCGCCAGGGCTGCCATGGATGCCTCGGCTCCCCGCCGCTGATCCTGATCAGCATAAAAAATGACGCTGCGGTATTGGGGTCCCCTGTCCACGAACTGCCCTCCGGCAAATACGGCTGTTTTGGTTTGAATTCCCTTCTCCATCATGGGAGTTTCGGGTGCGTTGTCCTGAGCGGCAACCTTTTCATAGGCAAAAAAAGCGATAACCGAAATTAATAAAAGTAATCGTAGATATTTCATAAGACACCTCCTTGAAATGTGTCGTGATGAGCAATTCGTTGCTTCACTTTCATCTTGTCTTGAATATAAGCCTGAAATTCAAAACATGCATAAAAATTTTGTAGAGATTCGAACAAGAATCCGATAGGTATGATTACCTTTCCTCTTGTGCGTTTCGTTTCCAGCTTCGCTCCCCGCAATTTTCCCGATTTGCTATTGCAATTATCAATATATTTCCATATAAATAACAAGTTACAATCTTTTCCCCCAAAGCAGGTTCTTATCCTTCGGCAGGACCTGCAGGGTCTGGAAAACGCGCCGATGGGACTGCGAGAAAACGCTATGCCGGATCCTGTTACATCAAATCCGTCCACCCGCCTCCGCGGTGTCAATCTCGGCGGCTGGCTGTTGCTGGAGAAGTGGATGACTCCGAGCTTGTTCGAGGGGCTCGAGGCAACTGATGAGACCACTTGGTGCGCGGAGCTGGGCCAAGAAGCGCCGGTGCGGCTGCGCGCCCACTGGGAGCGCTTCATCACGCGCGAGGATTTCGCGTGGCTTGCAGGTGTGGGCATCAACGCGGTGCGCATCCCGCTCGGGCACTGGATCTTCGGCCCGCCGTATCCGTATCACAGCAAGTACGGCGAAAACCCGCATCCTTTCGTCGAAGGCGGCATCGACGTGCTGGACCGCGCGTTCGACTGGGCCGCGGAGTTCGGCATTTGCGTAATACTCGACCTCCACGCGGCCCCCGGCTGCCAGAACGGCTTTGACAACGGCGGCATCAAAGACGTCTGTGAATGGCACACGCGCGAGGAATACCTGGCGCATTCGGTCGATGTGCTGGGACGGCTTGCCGAGCGCTACCGTTTCGCGCCCGCCCTTTACGGCATTCAACTGCTCAACGAACCGCGCTGGGATGTGCCCACGGCGCTGCTCGAGGCGTACTACCTGCGCGCCTACCACGCAATCCGCAAGTACTGCCCGCCGGAGCGCGCGGCGATCGTTTTCCACGACGGCTTTCGCTCGCACCGCGAGTACCTGGGCTTCATGCAGCCGCCGCAGTACCAGAACGTGATCTTCGACATACACCGCTACCAGTGCTTCGCTCGCGAGGAGATCGAAATGGACATCCACGGCCACCTGCACAAGGCGGGAGACCTGTGGCGGCAGGAGGCCGACGATATCCAGCGCGAACTGATGCTCCCCACGATCGTGGGCGAATGGAGCCTAGGGCTCGACCTGGAGGTCGTCTCGCTCTGGGCCGAGGGGCCGTTCGATCATGCACTGCGGAGCATGGACAAGTTCCAGCAGGACGTCGCATATCGTGCTTACGGCGCCGCGCAGCTCCTTACCTTCGAGCTTTACCATGGCTGGTTTTTCTGGAGCTACCGCACCGAGACCACGCCGGAGTGGTGCTTTCGCGAATGCGTCGAGAGAGGCTGGCTGCCGCCGCAATTTCAATGAGCACCGTCGCCGTTTCCGCACCGCCCGTCTAACAGGACTTTCGCCTCGCGCACCCGGTTCAGAACCACCGTGCGGTGGTGCAGATGCCCGAGGCCCGGATGGAAGCTGATGTTCAGAATGGTCGCGTTGGGCAACTCGCGGAGGAGCATCTCGAGGATCAACTGCTCGCCCTTGGGGTCAAAGGCGTCGGTAGCCTCTTCCATGAACACCCATGCCGGCCGCTGGAGCAGAACGCGTGCAAAACCGAGCCGCTGCTGGGCGCGCTGCGGCAGCACCTGCTCCCAGTTGTCCCGCTCGTCCATGCGCTGGGCAAGCCATGCCAGACCCGCACATTCCAGTGCGCGGCGGATGGAGGAGGCGGAAAAAGCATCCGGAGGGCGCGGGTAGCAGAGCACGTCGCGCAGGGCGCCCTCCGGCAGGAAAGGACGCTGGGCAATGAACAGCATGCCGCCGTCGGCGGCCGGTAATCCCACCCGCCCGCTGCCCCAGGGCCAGAGTCCGCCGATCACCTTGAACAGGCTCCCTGTCACTGCGGGGTCCCCCGCGATCAGCACCCTTTCGCCGCGGCGGATGTCAATGCTGAAGTGCTCGAGCAGGATACGCCCGGAGGGTTCGGCGATACAGAGATCCTCGATCACCAGGCGGGTGCGTTCCGATCGGTCCAGGGTGATGCGCGGGCCGTCCGGAGCCTGAGTGTCGGCATCCAACTGCCGCATGTCCTCGTAGAGTGACAGCACGCGGTCGGCCGAAGCGCGGCAGCGCGCGATCTCGCCGATGTTGTCCACCGGCCAGGAAAGCGCGGAAGTCAGGCGCTGGAACGCCTGCGCGGCCTGCATCAGCACGCCGAGCGATATCGCCCCGGAGATGTACTGGGGCGCGGCGACCAGGATCGGCAATACCGGCAGCAGCCCGCCGTATCCCGCCCCGAACGAGACCAGGCCCATGTACGCGAGCGACTGCCGATTCCATTCGCGCACGATCTGACCAAATCGCGACGACGATCCGGCACGCTCCAGTGGCTCGCCGTGCATGAGCGCGATCGCTTCCGCATTCTCCCTCGCCCGTGACAAGCCGAAGCGAAACGTTGCCTCTGCGGTCTGCAGGGCGTTTGTCGCGCGCACCAGCGGACGCCCGATCATCCAGCCGAACACGCTGCCCAGGGCCGCGTAAACGAAAGCCAGCGGCACCATGTAGCCCTGCACCTGAACTTCGGTACCCGGCACGACGATCGCACCCGACACCGACCACAGGATGTCGATGAAAAGACCCATGGTCATCAGGCAGAAGACCAGCGAGTGGGCCAACGCGATCGCGCTCTCCGTTGCAATGCGGATGTCCTCGGCGATTCGCTGGTCGGGGTTGTCATGGTCGCCGGCACTGAAGAGCAGCCGGTAGTGGCGACCGTCTTCCATCCAGCTCCCGACCAACTGCTCGGTCAGCCAGGCGCGCCACTCGATCATCAGCCAGCGCTTGACAATCAGGTGCGCCGCCGTGACGGTGATAGAGAGTACGAAGATCACTGCAAAGACCGCCACCAAGAGAAGCACGCCACGCACGGAGCGCTGTTCGAGCGCGTCGAACAGCGCTCCGTGCCAGTAGTTGCTCCATACCGTGAGCCCGACTTGCCCCATGGTGAGCAACAACAGCAGCAGTGTCGCGCCGCGGACTTTCGCGCGCCGCTCGCAGTTCCAATACGGGCCTGCAAGGCGAAGCACCTGCCGAAGAAAGCTCTTTTTAGTACCGGTCATATCCTCTCCTCCCATAGGATGCTCCTGCCTCCCCCTCTCAGAGAAGGATGATACTTCTGAAGGATCATAAGCGCGCTGCTTGCCACAGCATTGCATCCCGGCCAATCCCACAGATCTAACGGACGGCCGAACCTCCTGTCACATCCCCATGTTGAGAACGCGCCATTACTGTATTGTCCACGCACAACTGCATTTCCAGCCGCGACCGCCCGATCCAGAAACGATTCTTCGTGAGTTCGCTCATAAAGAGCAAGAAGCGAGAACAGCCAGTTTCCCGTGTGAACCTCCATCGGTTGGTAGCAGGCGTATTGCTCAAGCACGCTTGGGGTAGGGCATTTGACAAAACCGTCTTCCTCCGCCCAGACGACGAATTGATCCTCAATAAATGCGTTAAGTTTCAAGGCGATCTCCATGTATTCCGCATTCTTCGGAGCATGGAATGTGAGGTAGCGGATCGTCTCGTTGACGTCCCAGTTTTCCAGGTTCCTGAACGGCGGGTGTTTCGAGACATCTTCATACTGTCCTTGCCACAAGAAAGTTCTAACGGGGTTATTCAGCGTCCAGTCCACGGCCTTCGTGACCACAGCCGAGAACCGGCAGGTGGACAGCGTGCGGTCAAGATCTTCAAGGAACCGTGCCGGGGCTATCGCGCTGGAGGTGTATTCTTCTTTGACTTCGCCCGTTTCGGGGTCCACCCGGTAGGGCCAGGAGCCATCGTCTTTCTGCAAGCGCGCAAACACCATGCCCAGATGCCGCGCATAATTCAGGTATTTCTCCTCCTTGAATGTCCTGTACAGGGCGAGCATGGCGTCGCCGACGCGAGCCCCACGAAACAGGGTGATGGCACTGTCTTCGCAACCTCCTTTGTACATTCCATTCCCAATGGTGGAGAATGGAAACAGACTGCATACATATTTCTCGGGGTGCCGGTGTTTCAATAGCCAATCGCCATATTCCCCGGCTTGTTTCTTTGCTTCGCCGGCATTCGAAGCTGACGGAAACAACTCGGCGTAGTTCAGGAACGCAAAGATATAACTCGGATTATGAAGAGCGGGAAAAGCGAAATTCCCGCGCCGCCTGGAAACACTGTTCTCTGTCGAACGCCAACAGAAGCGAGGCAACCCTTTCTCATATTCCTCCATGCCGTCCTGTGCAGGTTCCACAAGGTAGGCAATATTGCGAAAGATCGCATCCTGCCAGTCCAAAGGCTCCTGTTGCTTGACATCGCATCCAGGGCTTTTGCGAAACTGTCTGTGGAGGGATGATATTTCGTGTCCGTTGCCGTCAAAAGCCTCGATCAGAAGATCAATACTGCCGTATGGAAGTTGCTCCCAGGAATCACGGAAGTCCCATAGGGGTTCCTTCACAATCCTGTCTGCAATCACCGTGGCCCGATCTGCTATCCGAACCCGGTAATAGCCGACATCGCCAGAACACTCCCATTCCAGTCGCGGTGCGACCACAAAGCGAGAGCTATATGCATTCCAGCCGACGAATCCTATTTCCATGGTTGGTTTCCCTTCGAGTATAGCATGAACATCCGCGGCTCGCCCGGAAGGATGTTCATGTTGGGTATATATCTCTTAAATGCATCTTTGATGGAAACGGGCCATTGCCATTTAGCCCAAAAACCCGTAATAATCGGAATCATTTTATTATAAAATTGAGGGAATGCAGATCCCCCTGCCCTTTCCGCTTGGCAACCGCAGGGGGTGACCCAATATTCCAATCTTCGTTATGCGCGTCAGGGTCTATCCATTATATCAAAAAGAAAGAATAAACGCATATGAAAATTAAATCCGTCATCGTATTGGGACTGGGAAAAGTGGGAAGTCTTGTTGGAACCCTGCTTCATAAAACAGGGTTTGAGGTAACAGGCGCGAGTATCCATGCCAAAGATGATTTGCCATTTCCTGTCATAACAACGGATCTGGCAAACATGAAACGTTTCGCGGACAGAATTAGAAAATTTGATGCCATGATATCCTGTTTACCCTATAAATATAATCTTGATGTGGCTACCGCCGCTCATAAGCAGGGAGTTCATTATTTTGATCTGACAGAGGATGTTCCAACAACAAAAGCAATCATCAAAATGAGCAGAACAGCCAACTCGGTCATGGCACCCCAGTGCGGCCTTGCGCCTGGATTTATCGCTATCGTCGGGGCATCCCTGGCTACCGGTTTTACCAAAATCAGAAGTATCAAACTCAGAGTCGGCGCGCTTCCCCAGAATCCCACGGGCCTGCTGGGTTATGCCTTTAACTGGTCTCCCGAGGGTGTTGTGAACGAGTATCTAAATGACTGTGAAGTGATTGAAAACGGTCAGCATAAGTGGGTCTCCCCGATGGAGTGGAATGAGAAGCTCTTTATTCATGGCATTCAGCTTGAGGCATTTACAACCTCCGGCGGGCTGGGAACAATGTGCGAAACTTATATAGGAAAAGTCGAGAACCTGGATTATAAAAGTATCCGTTATCCAGGGCATGTTCAGCAGATGAATTTTTTCTTTCATGAACTTCTCATGCGTGAAGACCGGACAAAAGCAGGTGAGATTCTCACCAATGCAAAACCAGCAGTCAACAACGATGTGGTCTATATCCATGCCTCTGCCGAAGGGTTAAAGGGTACACAACTGTTTCGTGACGAGTTTGTCAATGCCTATTATCCCATCACCATCGACGGGAAACGGTGGCGCGCGATTTCGTGGACAACTGCGGCATCTGCCTGTGCAGTGATGGAGATGGTCAACAATGGTTCTCTGCCGGACAGGGGATTCATAAAGCAGGAGGATATCTCCCTGAACGATTTCCTCAAGACCGGAAATGGCAGATTATACAGCGGGGAAGCGCATGGCGGAGAGCCTGTCACTGTTTAACCTTAAAACCCATATTAATGATGTGAGATATTCGATGATGCGCTCAGGCTTTTCAAAACTTCCAAAGCCTTGCCCATCAGCACTGTTGGCTTCCTACTCTCAAGATCAACCAGGAAGCGATTCCCGAATCCGCAGATGGCAGCTACCTCGGCCTGAGTTAAGCCATCCTTTTTTCGTTTGGCCTGAATGGCTTTGCCGAAGTCAACGGTTGTATGAAGGTTCCCGATCGGGAATAGCTATAATCCATTTATGAACCAATCATTTTATCTTTCATTGCAATAAAGGGCGGAACAATCCCGCCCTTTTCAAAATCAGACAAAAGACAGATCTGACGTACATGCTACGTCTCTATGCCTCGGTATCGCAGCAGCAATCGGATTCATACCAGAGATCAATTTCGTGGCCAAGTGTGAACTCCTTGACGTCGGTCCGGGCTTTGAACCAGTCGGAAACAAATTCCATGTCCGCAGCATCCGGGCTGGAATAGCGCTTGTTTCTGGCAATGATGCCTTCCCAGGTTTCGTCCGTTGAACAGCCGCCTCCGAAAACCAGGCCCCTTTCCTCGATGGCATCCAGAAATTCCGATATAAATTTGTCAAATTCCGCTTCCGTCACTTCCTGGGGTTTCCAATTGATCTCAAATCCCGTTTCTTTAAATTCTCCCAGATTCAGTTTTTTTCTGATTCGCTTCTTCATTCAACAACTCCTTATGTTATGGATATTATGTTTGTGTTCATGTCAATTACGATACGATTTCATCAGTTGCTTCCAAAGACCCCATGGGACAATGAGCTTCAAGTTCCAGGGGGAGTTTTTGTGGATTTCGATTTCAGGCTATATCACCGCCAGTTGCTCATTCAGGACATCGGTGACAAACATGTGACCCGGAGCATGGGTGATGCACAGGGAAGGTTTGGCTGACAGCACGGCCAGGGTGGAGGTGACCCCGCAAGCCCAGAAAACCGGGATTTCGCCGTCTTTGATGGTTACGAGATCACCAAAGTCAGGCCTGGACAGATCCGTTATGCCCAGTACTTTTTCATCACCTATGTGAACGGGGGCTCCGTGCACTGAGGCATACCGGCTGGTGATCTGGACCGCACGGGAAACCATTTCATGGGGAACCGGCCGCATGCTGACGACAAGTGGCGCGGAAAAGGGGCCTGCGGGTTCACAGCGCCGGTTGGTGATGTACATGGACACGTTTTTTCCTTCCTCGATGTTCCGGACCGGAATCCCGGCCCCGATCAGGGCACCTTCAAAACTGAAGCTGCATCCGAGCAGAAACGATACCATACCGGCATTAAAAACAGCGGAAATATCTGTTTGTTCCTGATAGGTCCGGCCGTTTTCCCAGACCCGGTACAAGGGAATGTCTTTTCGGATATCAGCCTGTTCCGCAACCCGATGGGGCGCAAACACGCCCGGTTCCAGTACTTCCAGAATCGGACAGGGTTTGGGATTCCGGACGCAGAAAAGCAAAAAATCAAAGGCATATTTCTGTTCCAGGATCACCAGGTTGGCCTGGGCGTATGCCTGGGCAAGTCCGGTTGTGGGACCGGTCCAGATGCCTTCTCGAATTTTCCGGCGAATCTCAGCAGGATGGTTCATGTTTTTTCCATTTTTGGAATCGGTATTCAGCAACAATCGCCAGTTCCCTGGCCGTCCACAAACTGACGGCTTCAAAACGCACGGCTGATCCCGGAGTCAGTTGGGCCAGATGCGGCAGATCCGCGGAAATGACGGTGGCAGCCTTGGCGTATCCGCCGATGGTCTGGCGATCGGCCATCAGGATAATCGGCTGGCCGTTTCCAGGAAACTGAACCGCGCCGAAAACCGTGCCATCGGAAACAATATCGGCTTTCAGCAGATGCGCCAGAACCGGTCCTTTCAGGCTGCATCCCATCCGGTCGAAGCGATCCGTCACGACAAAAGGCGATGACAAAAACCGGCCGAGGCTCTCGGATGTCAGCGCATCCGCCTGGGGCCCCAAAACGACCCGAAGCACCGGGTGATCGGTGTAGAGCGGAATCAGGGACCGGGGACATTCCAAAACATGAGATTCTTCCCCCTGCCCCAGTCCGAGAACATCTCCTTTCTGAATCGCTCTTCCCATGAGGCCGCCGAATCCGCCGCGAAGATAGGTGGATCGGCTGCCCATGACTTCAGGCACATCCACGCCGCCGGAAAGCGCCAGATACGTCCTGCATCCGGTTTGGGGATAATCCATAACCAGAACATCCCCTTTTTGGGCCAAAATCCCGGACCAGCAGGGAAAGTCCCGGCCGTTCAGACTGGGCTTTGTGTCCGCACCGGTAACCGCAATCCGGACCGGGGCCAGAAACTCCGCCCGGAATCCGCCCCAGGTGATCTCAATACCCGCCTCGGTATCGCGATTTCCGGCCAGAGAATTGGCGATTCTAAGGGCCTGAATGTCCATGGCGCCGGAAACCGGCACCCCGCGGTCCTGAAAGCCGAACCTGCCAAGATCCTGGACCGTTGCAAGCGGCCCGGGTTCAATGATGCGAATAGCTTTCAAATTCATCTTCCGTAATGGGAATAAACTGAAGACAGTCCCCAGGTCTCAGCAGAAACGGGTCCGGCAGCTGCCGGTCAAACAATTTTAAAGGGGTCCGGCCGATCAGTTGCCAGCCGCCCGGGCTGTCGATGGAGTATATCCCGGTCTGGCGATCGGCAATCCCCACGCTGCCGGCGGGAACCCATTTCCGGGGCTCTTTCTTCCGGGGCGTAAAGAGCCGCTCATCGAGTCCGCCGAGATAGGGAAATCCGGGTGTAAAACCAATCATGTATACATAATATTCCGGTCCGGTGTGAAGCCTGACGATCTGCTCAGGGGAAAGACCATGAAAAGCGGCAACCTCATCCATGTCCGGACCGTAAATGCCGCTGTAGCATACGGGAATCCGGACCGGAACAGCCTGCTGAACTTGGCTTTCATCGGGAGCCTCCAGCGCTTCTTCGACAAGCAGCACCAGGTTCTCGAACGAACACTCCCAGGGACGGTACTGAATGAAC
>Ga0315270_10000614_pt1 | contig 19626 bp, 13 predicted proteins | sample C1_bottom_MG_FD_204932 | JGI IMG/M metagenome (GOLD analysis project Ga0315270, IMG submission 204932) | Sediment microbial communities from Yellowstone Lake, YNP, Wyoming, USA - C1_bottom | ecosystem: Environmental > Aquatic > Freshwater > Lake > Sediment | place: USA: Wyoming | collected...
GCGTACACCGAGTACGACTTGGTGAGACTCACCGGAATTACCATGGCGTTGCCAATGTGCAGCACCGCGACGGTGATGATGAAGGCGGCGTAAAACCAGTTGGCCACGTAGATGTGCGGAGTCTTGCGCTTGGCGAGTGTACCGAAGAACACGATCGCGTAACTGACCCACACCACCGCGATCAGAATGTCGATCGGCCACTCGAGCTCGGCGTATTCCTTGCTCTGGGTAATGCCGAGCGGCAGGGTAATGGCGGCGAGCACGATGACCAGTTGCCAGCCCCAGAAGGTGAAGGCCGCAAGCCGGTCGCTGAACAGGCGCGTCGCGCAGGTGCGCTGTACAACATAGTATGAGGTAGCAAACAGCGCCGAACCGCCGAACGCGAAAATCACTGCGTTGGTGTGCAGGGGGCGCAAGCGACTATACGTCAGCCACGGAATGTCGAAGTTCAGCACGGGCCAGGCGAGCTGCGCGGCGATAAACACGCCCACCAGCATGCCGACGATGCCCCAGACCACGGTCATAATCGAAAATTGACGTATGACCTTGTAGTTGTAGGTTGCTGCTTGAGCGACCATGCAGGCTCTCCCCGAGTTGGCTAGATAAACATTCTTAATATAAGTGAATTATAATATATTGATGCGCCCTGAAACCAGCGATACACAAAGCCACCCGCGGACTGGCACCGGTTAGCGGCGCACCCGCAGGAGGCCGTGACTTGGGTCAAATTCATCCACATTAGTTGATGAATTCAATCGGATTTTGACCACCGATTAACGCGGACGATGTGGTCAGGAAGCGACTTCGGGTCCCATGCCCATGCTCCACAGCATCGCCATGGCACCGAGCACGGCCACCAGCATGACCAGTCCCACGGCCAGCACGGCGCTGGCGAACAGGAAGCCACGTTCCTGGCTCACGCCCATCATCACCGGCACACCGGAATAGAGGAGATAGACGGTGTAGGCAAGCGCCGGCAGACCGATGAGCATGTTGAACCACAAGACCGGGTAGAGAAAAAACAAGCCCATCATCCACAGGGGCGTCGCCGTATAAGCGGACAGCGCAATAGCCTGCGGCAGGGTCTGTTTGGAGCCATAGGTCTGGCCCATCCAGTGAATGGCCTTGCCGAGCGAGAACACCGCCATCAGCATGGTGAGGTAAGTGAGAATTGCGATTTGCAGAGCGCTCTGGGTGGTGAGTCGATGCACCTCAAAGCCGCCAAACGACCAGCCGACCTGGGTGGTGCCGATATAACCGGCGATCGCGGGGATAGCGGCCAGAATCAACACGTGCGAGCAAAAACACTTGCCGATTGTGCAGCGTTCTTCCTTGATGGATTTCCATTCCTTTTTCGGTTGGAAGAACAGCCCCCAGACGTGATTCAGAACCATGTGACTCTCCTCGCTACAAGTGATGTAAAGGCGGTATAGGCGCTCCCAATCAGCACGGAGTGTCCTGCAAAAACCGCTTAGCGTCAATTTCAAACGGGCCCGGATAGAACAGGGCAGCGGAAGACATCAGATGCCGGCCAATGTCTGCAAGCGGGGCATGTCACGCAGTTGCACGTGCCGGCTACGGACCATGAGGATGCCGTCCTCCTGTAGCCGGCTGAACAACCGGCTCACGGTTTCCACGGCCAGGCCCAGGTAGTTGCCGATATCGTTGCGCGACATGCTGAGATTGAATTCAATGGGCGAGTAGCCGCGCAGGCCGAAACGCTGCGACAGGCTGAACAGGAATGCCGCCAGTCGCTCGTCGGCGCTGCGTTTTCCGAGCAGCAGGAGCAACAACTGGTCATGGTGCATCTCCCGGCTCATGCTGCGCAGCAGCTGGCGCGGCAGGCTCGGGATGTGCGCGCCGATGGCCTCAAGCTCGTCGTACGGAATTTCGCACACACTGGTGGTTTCCAGTGCCCGCGCAGCACAGGTGTGTTCGCCGGTACCGATGGCGTCGAGCCCGACAATCTCACCCGGCAGGAAAAATGCGGTCACCTGCTCGCGGCCGTCCGCGGTGAGCACAGAAGTTTTGAGTGAACCGGAACGCACAGCGTAGAGGGAGTGAAACCTGTCGCCGGCCGCGAACAGCAGGTCACCGCGCTGGATTGGACGGCGGCGCTTGATGATACGGTCGACTTCGGCCAAGTCGTCCTGGTCAATTCCCACCGGCAGACATAACTGGAACAGGCTGCAGTCCTGGCAGGCCACTTTTCCCGCCGGCTGGCCGGACAGAGCCACAGAACCGGCACTATTCGCGACGGGCTTATTCATTGTGGCGTATCAGCCTCCCGCTACTCACAGGCAACCGGCGTGCATGCCGGAATCACATGAAACTGGACTAAGATAGCGATACATCCAGTCACAAGTTTTGCAGGGTCATTATGACACAGCAAAGCGTTGGGCGCGGCCAGGCCGGGGTTCGCGTGGCGGCTGACTGATTTTGCATCGCAATGCTAACCCGATGACTACACGACCCATTTCCGCCCTGCCGCATTCCAGCTACGACACCGCAGTCTGCTACCACTGCGGCCAAACGGTGCCACGCGGTGTGGCATTACAGGTGGAAATCGACAGCACCGCGCGGCCGATGTGCTGCCGCGGCTGCCAGGCCGTGGCCGAGGCCATTGTCGCAAGTGGCCTGACTGATTATTACAGATTTCGAACCGACGCCGTGCCAACCGCACGCGAGCTGGTGCCCGCTTTCTTGAGCCAAACCGCGGTGTACGACAGCCCGGCTGTGCAACAAACATTTGTGCAGATCGTGGATGGAAATGCGCGCGAGGCGTCACTCATACTCGAAGGCATGGTGTGCGCCGCCTGTGTCTGGCTCAACGAACAGCATCTCGCCAAGTTGCCGGGCGTGCTGGCGGTATCAATCAACTACACCACGCACCGCGCGCGTGTCCGCTGGGATGAAACGCAGGTTCACCTGAGCCGCATCCTGCAGGCAGTGAGTGAAATCGGCTACCTCGCCCACCCCTACGATCCGGGCCGCGCCCAGGAAATTCTCGCACGCGAACGTCGCCTGCACTTGCGGCGACTGGCCGTGGCCGCGGCCTTCGGCATGCAGGTAATGATCCTGGCCGTGGCGCTGTATGCCGGCACCTTCACCGGCATCGAAGCCGAATTTGAAAACCTGTTTCACTGGCTGAGTCTGATCCTCACCCTGCCAGTGCTCGGATACTCGGCACAGCCGTTTTTTCGCAGTGCCTTCCGGGATTTAAGACAGCTGCGGGTCGGTATGGATGTGCCGGTGTCCCTGGGCCTCGGCATCGCCTTTGTCGGCAGCGTGTGGGCAACCGTTACCGGTCACGGCGAGGTGTATTACGACTCGGTGGTGATGTTCGTGTTTTTCCTGCTCACTGGCCGCTACTTCGAGCTGACCGGCCGCAAACGTGCCGCGGAAGTCTCCGAGGCGCTGGTGCACATGTTGCCGGTAACCGCGACACGCCTGGTGAACGGCGAACAGGAGGTGGTGCCGGTCGGTGAATTGAAGACCGGCGATCTCGTGCTGGTGCGCCCGGGCGAGAGCATTCCGGCGGACGGGCATGTGCAAGATGGCCGCTCGAACGTGGACGAATCACTGCTCAGTGGCGAGAGCCTGCCGCTGGCAAAAATGCCGGGGGCGGCCCTGATTGGCGGCAGCATCAATATCGAAAGCCCGCTCACCCTGCGCGTGGACAAAACCGGAGCAGACACGGTGCTATCAGCGATCCTGCGTCTGCTGGATCGCGCGCAGACCGAAAAACCGGCGATCGCCGCAGCCGCTGACCGCGCCGCCGCCTGGTTCGTGGCGCGCGTGCTGCTGCTCGCCGCCGGCGTGGCGCTGTTCTGGTATGTCTACGATCCCGCGCGCTGGCTACCCATCACGCTGGCCGTGCTGGTCGTTACCTGCCCGTGCGCCCTGTCGCTCGCGACACCCACGGCCATCACCGCCGCCACCGGCCGCCTCATGCGCCGCGGCCTGGTTACCACCCGCGGCCATGCACTGGAGACGCTGGCGCGCGCCGACACCTTCGTCTTCGACAAGACCGGCACGCTTACCTATGGCCGCTTGATGCTGCTCGATACACACACGTATACGCCCGTGGATGCCAGCGAGTGCCTGGCCCTGGCCGCGGCGCTCGAACAACACTCCGAACATCCAATCGCGCGTGCCTTGCGGGCAACGGTTGCAGACCTCCGCCACACGGCGTCCGCTGTCGCGAGCACGCCGGGCGCGGGCCTGAGCGGAGTGATTCACGGCGAGCGTTACTTTCTCGGCACCGCTGAATTCCTGCGTGAAGCGGCTGACATTCGCGCGCACGATGATACGCTTACCGCTTTGCGCACCGGCGGCAATACCCTGGTGCTGTTAAGCGACGCACGCCAACTACTCGCCGCCTTCGTGATCGGCGACGAGGTGCGCGCCGGCGCCAGAACGCTCATTGCAGAACTTCAGCGTCAGGGAAAACGCGTATTGCTGCTCACCGGCGATCATCCCGGCGCGGCCGAGCGCGTGGCGCGGGAAACCGGCATCAGCGAGGTCGAGGCCGATCTGCGCCCGCAAGACAAACTCGCGCGCGTGCACACGCTCGCCAGCGAAGGCGCCGTCGTGGCCATGGTGGGCGACGGCGTGAACGATGCGGCGGCGCTCGCGGCGGCGCATGTCTCCGTGGCCATGGGCGGCGGCACGCAACTCGCCGCCGCCTCGGCCGACATGATTCTGCTTTCTGAGCACCTGCCACATCTGGCCGAGGCCGTGCAGGTCGCCGGCAAGACTGTGCGCATTATTCGCCAGAACATGGCATGGGCAGTCGGCTACAATCTTGTTGCCCTGCCGTTTGCCGCCTTTGGGCTGGTTGACCCGTGGATGGCGGCGCTCGGCATGTCAGCCAGCTCGCTGATCGTGGTGACCAATGCATTGCGCCTGGGCGACCGTGCAGCGCGTGCCAGACTGCCTGCCACTGCTGCGCATTCGTAACATGGACATCCTCTACCTGCTCATCCCCATCGCCATCCTGCTCGTAGCAGCCATGGTGGCCGGTTTTATCTGGGCATCGAAATCCGGCCAGTTCGACGATCTGGAGGGCCCGGCGCACCGCATCCTCATGGACAAGGACGAGCCACAAGAACCGGCGCCGTCGACGCGCGGAAGTCGAAAACCCCGCAAGCCGCACTAACCAGGTCACGCGCACGTTGTAATGAGTGCCCTGGCTCAGATTTATCCGCTAAAATCGCCTCGGCATGTCATCGAGGGGCACACACAGTATGCGCACGATCCTGGTCCTGAATAGCAAGGGCGGCTGCGGCAAAAGCACCATCGCCACCAATCTTGCTGCCTTCTATGCGCGCGAAAACAAGGCCGTGGTACTCGCCGACTTCGACCCGCAGGGCTCCAGCCTGCAATGGTTGGAGGCGCGTGCGCCGGAACGTCCGCGCATCGAAGGCATGGCCGCCCTCGACGCCGGCTTCCGGCTGCCGCGCCATGCTGACTACGCGATTCTGGATTCGCCCGCCGGAATTCATGGCGCGGAGCTCACCGCGCTGGTGCGGCGCGCGCAGACCATCCTGATCCCGGTGCTGCCGTCGGCCACCGATATGCGCGCCACCGCCCGTTTTGTGCGTGACCTGCTGCTGGTCGGAAAGGTATCGCGCAAGGAAATCCGGCTGGCCACCATCGCCAACCGCGTTACCGAGGCACCGGCCATGGCGCGTGCCGCCGAAATCTTGCTGCATGGCGTCGACTTCTCCTATCAGAGCGTGCCGAGCCAGATCTACCGCCCGCTGGAACGCTTTCTCACGCGCCTCAAGATTCCATTTGTCGCCACCCTGCCCGACTCACCGAGCTATGCGCTCGCCGATGCACGTGGGCTCGGTATTTGCGAACTGGGCGAGCCGCGTTCGGCCTGGGATTTTGTGCGTTGGCGGCCATTGCTCGACTGGCTCGAAAGTCCCAACAGCCGGCCGCGTTCCGTCTAGCCAAAGAAATGGCTTGCGCCGGGTCTGCCCGTCTTCAGGTAACTGGCGTCAACGCCGCCCCCACTGTTTGCGCCAAGTTCAGGGACGGGTCTTGATCAGAAATCTCCTTTTAGCGGCTCAACAAGGTAATTCACGGCGCCCAACAGCGGTCTGAATTCCGTTACGACGCCGGCTGCACAGGCTCCGATACGACGCTATACCGATCCAGCGCGCGGTTGATGGCGGCAATCTGTTCTTTCAGTTCGCGGTCGCCCAGCGATTCGGCCTTCTTCGACAGCTCCGCCGCGACGGTCTTGAGCTCGTCGATCGAACTGGCCAGCGTGGCGCTGGCGTGCGAAGCACTCTGCGCCAGGTTTTCGAAACAGTCGCCCTTGCGCAAATGCACCTGCGCACCGACCTTGCCTTCGGCAAGCTCGTCGAACAGACGGCGAAAGCGGTAGACCGGGCCGGCGATACGGTGCGTGTAATAAAGGATGAACCCGAAAGCCAATCCGAAGCTGACGGCTACGAACAGAATGATCAACCACCATTGCTGCTTCAACAACAGGCCGGCCAGTCCCCAGCCGCGCGGGAGCTCGCCGACATCCGGGTTCTGCGTCAAGGCATACATCCCTACTAGGTAGAAGTTTGCCCACAACACAACCGGTACGAGCAGCACAATCACCATCAAGTCCATCGCCAAGCGCTGCTGGAATATGCGGTCTACCAGATACTGGGTTCTCTTGATCAAGTTTTCCTCCTGGAGGTATTTTGGCCCCGCGCGATCAGGACGTGCGCCAGGCCCGAACACCATGGGGCCCCGTTTCAGATAGTATCAGGCAGTATACGCGGGCATGCACAAGCGTAAGTCTGCCATGTACAGCATAGTCAAACAAACCCGCGCAGGCGGTTTTTTTGACACGTTACGCAGAACGCGTATTGCCGGGAAGGCACGCAAGGCCGTCAACGGATTTTTCGGAAACGGCGACTGATTATTGGCATACTGGGCCATTCACCCTACCGCAATTCAACCGCTACGACGCCAGGTGATTCAGTGACCGCACGCGCCCTCAAAACGGAAGAATATCGAATCACGCAGGAACCGTATTATGCGTCGCAGGGCGACGAGATCGCGCTGTTCGAGGCGGCGTTTCGCAATCGCCTACCGGTGCTGCTCAAGGGCCCGACCGGCTGCGGCAAGACGCGCTTCATGGAACACATGGCGTGGCGTCTGAAGCGCCCGCTCATTACCGTTTCCTGCCATGACGACCTGACCGCCTCCGACCTGGTCGGGCGCTACCTTATCACCGCCGGCGAAACCGTGTGGGTGGACGGTCCGATGGCGCGCGCGGTGCGCGCCGGCGCGATTCTGTATCTGGATGAAATCGTCGAGGCGCGCAAGGACACCACAGTGGTGATTCATCCGCTCGCCGATGACCGGCGCGTGCTGCCGATGGAAAAGACCGGCGAACTGCTGGAAGCACCGGCGGAATTCTGCCTCGCCATTTCCTACAACCCCGGCTACCAGAGCGTGCTCAAGGATTTGAAGCAATCGACCCGCCAGCGTTTCGTGGCGCTGGAATTCAATTACCCGAAACCGGAACTCGAAAAGGAAATCGTGCGCCACGAGTCCGGCGTGGACGAGCACGTCGCCGCCAAACTGGTAAAGTTTGCCGGCATGACGCGCAACCTGAAAGGCAGCGGCCTAGATGAAGGCGCGAGCACGCGCCTGCTGGTGCACGCCGGCAAACTCATCGCCTCCGGCATCGATCCGCGCACCGCCTGCCGCAGCGCCATCGCCGAGGCCCTTACCGATGATGCGGAGATGCTGGCCGCGGTGAACGAGCTGGGTGCGTCTTTGTTTTGAACAACTCAACGCAAAGGTGCCAAGACGCAAAGAAAAACCACTTTTGTTTATTAACGCCCTGCTCCTTTGCGTCTTGGCGCCTTTGCGTTGATTTTTTATGAGCAACCAACTTTCCTTAACTGCCGCCGAGCTCGAAACCCTGCTCGACGCTTCCCTCGATCCGGCCCTGTCCGCGCGCCGCAACACGCACCTGGCCGAAGCGCTGGCGGCGTTTGCACGCGACCAACAGGAGTTCGTGCTGCACTGGACGGACGTTATCGCCCGCACCAACACCGAGATGGCCTACCTGTTCGCCAACCAGGCGCCGGAAGGCCTGCGCCGCATGGCACTCGCGGACATCGAGGCGTGGATTGTGCAAGCGATGGACGTGTACGACCGCATGGGCCTGTTTCCGGCGTGCAAGGTTTTCCGCGAGGTGGCCGGGTTCGCCGCCGAGGCGCGCGACAACGCCTGCGGCGTTGCCTTCGAGGATATCTCCGGCGTGCTCGAGCTGTTCGTGCGCGGCCTGTCCGGCCGGCTGCTCAAGCTGGAAAGCAGCGATGAGCTCTACACCGATACCGACGTCCTGTTTCTGCCGGCCCGGGTGGCACGCCTGCCCGATCGGGAGCAAAACTTCCGCCTGTGCAAGGCGATGGCGGCACACCAATGGGCGCAGACCTATTACGGCAGCTTTCGCGCCGGTTTGAACGACGCGTTGCAACGCTATCCCGATCCGGAGCGCGCACTGCGCCTGTTCCACGCGCTCGAAACCATTCGCCTGGACGCGCGCCTGGCGCGCGACCTCACCGGCCTGCATCGCGAAATGAGCGAGCTGCGCGCCGCACTCAACGAAAATCTGTGTCCGGCGGCATGGGAAGACAAGGTTGCGCGCCTGTGCTCGGCCGAATCCAGCGTGCAGGACACGCTGGCGCTGCTCGCCGAACTGTATAACGGCGAGCTGCCCGCGCCGGTAAGTTATCAGGGCACGATGCATCCTGACCGCGCCGAGGCGGCGGTGGCGGCGCGCATTGCGCGCGAGAAGGGCGAATTCCGCACCGCGCTCATGCAAATGCTGGGCGAGAAGGATGGCGAATACAAAGAGTCCGCCGAGCTGGACCTGCTCGGGCGCTTCAGTGTCACCCCAAACGAAGAACGCGAGGGCGAGTTCAGCTTCGCCCTCAATCTCGACGGCAAGCCGATCACGCCGCCCGACAACGTGCGCGCGCTCATGGATTCGATCATCCAGGATCTCGACCAGATTCCCGATGACTATCTGACCGCCGCCGGCGACGGCGGCTACCGGCGCGAGAACGAAGAGAAAAAACCCGAGGACGTGTGGAAAGGCGCCTATCACGAAGAAGGCGCGTTTCTGTACCCCGAGTGGGATTTCCGCCGCCAGCACTACCGCAAGCAGTGGTGCGTGCTGCGCGAGATCGACGTGCACCCGGTGGACGAGCCGTTCGTGGCGCGCACCCGCCACAAGTACGCCAGCCTGATCCACGGCCTGCGCAAGACCTTCGAGGCGCTGCGCGGCGAGGAGAAGCTGCTCAAGAAGCAGGCCAACGGCGACAACGTGGACTTCGACGCGTTAGTGGAAGCCTGGGCCGACATGCACACCGGACGCGAGATGAGTGAGCGCCTGTTCACCAAGCTGCACAAGCTGGAGCGCAACATCGCGGTGATGTTCATGGTCGACATGAGCGGCTCGACCAAGGGATGGATCAACGATGCCGAACGCGAGTCGCTGGTGATGCTGTGCGAGGCGCTCGAAGTGCTGGGCGACCGCTACGCGATCTACGGCTTCTCCGGCATGACGCGCAAGCGCTGCGAACTGTACCGCATCAAGCGCTTCGACGAGCCGTACAACGAGCTGGTACAGCAGCGCATCGTCGGCATCCAGCCGAAAGACTACACGCGCATGGGCGTTACCATTCGCCACCTCACCAAACTCCTGCACGAGGTCGAGGCACGCACCAAGATTTTAATTACACTCTCGGACGGCAAACCGGACGACTACGACGGCTATCGCGGCGACTACGGCATCGAGGACACCCGCCAGGCGCTGATCGAAGCCAAGCGCGACGGCATCCACCCGTTCTGCATCACCATCGATACCGAAGCGCGCGACTACCTGCCGCACATGTACGGCGCGGTGAACTGGGCGCTGGTGGAGGACGTGAAGAAGCTGCCGCTCAAGGTGTCGGACATCTATCGGCGGCTGACGACATAACGCCAAAATGGTTCAGGGCGCGCACGTCCGGCGTCCCGGTACAGGAATCCCGGTCAAAGAATCTCCACGATCGGGCAATAACTTGATATACGTCAACGCGACGCATGGGCACTGCGGCATAGTGTTGCCATGAGTCAGCCTGTGGGTGAATAAACATTCTATTTGTCCACGCCGGTTCAGGAAAAGTGGCTTTTCTCTTTTCTGCACGCGCCATGACAAATAACAAGAATCCGCACTGGGAGCATTTCCCGCATGAAGCCGACATGGGCGTGCGCGGGATTGGTGCTACTCGCGAACAGGCCTTTGAGCAGGCGGCACTCGCACTGACCGCCGTGATCACGGACCTGGACAGGGTCGCGGCCCGCGAACCGGTCGAGATTCAGTGCGAAGCACCGGACGCTGAGCTGCTGTTCGTGGACTGGCTCAACAGCCTTGTGTATGAGATGGCCACGCGCCACATGCTGTTCAGTCGCTACGTTGTACACATCGACGGCACGCGGCTCGCGGCCACAGCCTGGGGCGAACCGCTGGATATCGCCCGTCACCAGCCGGCAGTGGAAGTGAAAGGCGCGACCTACACTGGCCTGCGTGTGGCACAGGCGGCGGACGGCCACTGGGTGGCTGAATGCATCGTGGACGTTTGAATCATCCGAGGATGAATCATGGACCTGTCTCTCTTTAGCCGCCACGACGAAACCCGCTGGGAAATCGCGCCGCACGGCAAGATGCGCGTGCCGGCGGTGATCTACGCCAGCGAAGAGCTGATTCGCGCCATGGATCACAAGGTCTATGAGCAGGTGACCAACGTCGCCACCCTGCCCGGCATTGTGCAAGCGGCGTACGCCATGCCGGATGCGCACTGGGGCTACGGCTTCCCGATCGGCGGGGTCGCGGCCTTCGATGCCGAGCTGGGCGGCGTGATTTCGGCCGGTGGCGTGGGCTTCGACATCTCGTGCGGCGTGCGCACCCTGCACACCGGGCTCACGCCGCAGGACGTGAAAGAGAAACAGAAAGAGCTGGCCGACATGCTGTACAACAAGATACCGGCCGGTCTCGGCAGCACCGGGGCGATCCGGCTCAGTGCCACGGAGATGGACGCGATGCTGGCCGGGGGCGCGCGCTGGGCGGTGGAACGCGGTTACGGCACGCTGAACGATCTTGAGCGCACCGAAGAACATGGCCAGATGAAGGGCGCGAAACCGGGCAATGTCTCCGAGCATGCCAAGAAGCGCCAGCGCGACGAGATCGGCACGCTCGGCAGCGGCAACCACTATCTCGAGGTGCAGCGCGTCACCGAGCTGTATGACGCGCCGGCCGCCTTGGCCTTCGGACTGAAGCTGGATGACATCGTCGTCAGCATCCACTGCGGTTCGCGCGGCCTCGGTCACCAGATCGGCACCGAGTATCTGAAGCGCATGGCGATCGCCGCCAGTCAGTTCGGCATCGAGCTGCCGGACCGCGAGCTGGCGTGCGCGCCGATAAAATCCGACATCGGCCAGGAATATCTCGGCGCGATGCGCGCCGCCATCAACTGCGCGCTCGCCAACCGCCAGGTCATCACCCATCTCACTCGCCAGGCCTTTGCCGAGGTCCATCCGCACGCCGACCTGCGCTTGATGTACGACGTGTCGCACAACACCTGCAAAGAGGAAGAGCACATGGTTGATGGCGTGAAGCGCCGCCTGTTCGTGCACCGCAAGGGCGCAACCCGCGCGCTCGGACCGGGGCATCCTGCCATTCCAGCCGCCCTGCGTGCCGTTGGCCAGCCGGTGCTGATTGGCGGCAGCATGGGCACGGCCTCGTATATTCTGGTCGGCACCGCGCAAGGCATGCAGCAGTCGTTCGGCAGCGCCTGCCATGGCGCTGGCCGCGCGATGAGCCGGCACCAGGCCTATCGCCAGTGGCAGGGCCGGCAAGTGATCGACGAACTCGCCGCGCGCGGCATCTTGATCCGCAGCCCGACCGCGCGCGGTGTGGCCGAAGAGGCGCCGGGCGCGTACAAGGATGTGTCGGCAGTAGTGGACGCCGCGCACGCCGCCGGACTGGCGCGCAAAGTGGCGCGCGTCGAGCCGCTGATCTGTATCAAGGGCTGATGCGAGGACACACTCATGCCGGTCCACAACGCTGACATCGCCGCCATTTTCGAGGAGATCGCCGAGCTCCTCGAAATCCAGAACGAGAATCCGTTCCGCATCCGCGCCTACCGCAACGCCGCGCGCCAAGTCGAGGGTATGGGTGTGGCGCTCGCCGACATGGTCGCGAAAGACGAAGACCTGACCGAGCTGCCCGGCATCGGCGACGACCTCGCCGCCAAGATCCAGGAGATCGTCGCGACCGGCCAGTGCCAGGCATTACAGAAGCTGCGCAAACAGGTACCGCCCAGCATGACCGAGTTGCTGAGAATTCCCGGCCTCGGGCCGAAACGTGTGCGCATGCTGTACGACAGGCTCAAGATCAAATCCATTGACCTCCTCGCCAAGGCGGCGCAGGCCGGCAAGATCCGCGAACTGCAAGGGTTTGGAGCGAAAACAGAACAGACCATTCTTGCTGCCCTGAGCGCGCATGTCGGCGAACAAAAACGCTTCAAGCTCGCCATCGCTGCCCAGTATGCCGAGCCATTGAAGAAGTACCTGGAGAAAATTCCGGGTGTGCAGCAGGTGGTGCTGGCTGGCAGCTACCGGCGCTTCAAGGAAACCGTCGGCGATATCGACATCCTCGTGACCGCGACTGGCGCCGGAAAGGTGATGGAACAGTTCACCACTTACGACGAAGTACGCGAGGTGCTGGCCAAGGGTGATACGCGCTCGACCGTCATTCTCCAATGCGGCCTGCAGGTGGACCTGCGCGTGGTCGACCCTGAATGCTACGGCGCGGCGCTGCAGTATTTTACCGGCTCCAAAGCACACAACATCGAGATTCGTCGTCTCGGCCAGAAGTATAAATTCAAGATCAACGAGTATGGGGTCTTTAAGGGTGACAAACGCGTCGCGGGCAAAACGGAAGAATCAGTCTATCGCGCCGTCGACCTACCATGGATTGCGCCGGAGCTGCGTGAGAACCGCGGCGAAATCGAGGCGGCGCGCGCCGGCAAGCTGCCCAGGCTCATCGAGCGCAAGGATTTGCGCGGCGACCTGCACGCACACACCAAGGCCACCGATGGCCACAACACGCTCAGAGAAATGGCCGAAGCCGCGCGCGTGCATGGGCTGGAATACATCGCCATCACCGAACACTCACGCCGCCTGACGGTGACGCACGGACTGGACGTGAAACGCCTGCGCCAGCAAATGGAAGAGATCGACCGGCTCAATGAAACCCTGAAGGGCATCACGGTCCTCAAGGGCATCGAGGTGGACATCTTCGAAGACGGTTCGCTCGATCTGCCGGATGACGTGTTGGGCGAACTCGACATCGTGGTCGGTGCGGTGCATTCGCAATTCAAGCTGGCGCGCGTCAGGCAGACCGCGCGCATCCTCAAGGCCATGGACCACCCACACTTCACGATTCTGGCCCATCCGAGCGGCCGGCTTATCGATCAGCGCGAAGCGTACGATGTGGACATGCTTAAAATTATTCGCAAGGCGCGTGCGCGCGGCTGTTTCCTCGAGCTTAATGCACACCCCGAGCGCCTCGACCTGCTCGACATATACTGCCAGACGGCGAAAGAGGAAGGCGTGCTGGTCGCGATCAGCAGCGATGCGCATGGCGCTCGGGATTTTGATAACTTGGTTTACGGCGTCGGCCAGGCGCGGCGCGGCTGGCTGGAGAAAAAGGACGTGCTCAATGCCCGCTCGCTGAAAGAGCTGCGTGTACTGCTGAAGCGCACGATGTAATTTGCGCTCAGCCGATAGGCGAAACACCTCCACTGTTCGCCCTATTCCCGCCCCGGACAGGGCTGAATCCCGCGCCAGACACTCGGCACCTTACCTATATATGTACTCACTCAAGTCAGCCCATCAGGACAGGTAATGGGCCGATAATGCAATGCTTGACAGGTCACAACAACGTGGGTTTAATCACCGACCGAAACACAATATGTAGTGATTTGGACATCCGCCGGCTGCAAATGACAGCCCGTGCACATATATAAAGAGCCAGGCACCCACGGGCGCCGAAGATAAAAAGGAGAAGAACACGAAATGAAAGCCGTCAAACTGCACGCTCTGCCGTCCGCCACGACCGAAATTCCGCTGCAACCCGCCTCGTACGACATCTGGGACAAAAAGTACCGCCTCAAGGCCAAAACCGGCGAAATCCTCGACCAGGACATTCAGGGCACCTATGCGCGTATCGCCAAGGCCCTGGCCGAAGTCGAGACCAGCGCTTCGATGCGCGAGGAGTGGTATGGCCAGTTCCTGTGGGCATTGCAGAACGGTGCGATTCCGGCCGGGCGCGTGACCTCGAACGCCGGCGCGCTGGAGCACAAGCCCAAGACATCGACCATCAATTGCACGGTGTCGGGCACGGTGCCGGACTCGATGGACGGCATCCTGAAGTGCGTGCACGAGGCCGGGCTCACGCTGAAAGCCGGCTGCGGCATCGGTTACGAATTCTCCACGCTGCGCCCGAAGGGCGCCTTCGTGAGTGGCGCCGGCGCCTACACTTCCGGCCCACTGTCGTTCATGGATATTTTCAACGCCATGTGCTTCACCGTGTCCTCGGCCGGCGGCCGGCGCGGCGCACAGATGGGCACTTTCGACATCGCCCACCCGGATGCGGCCGACTTCATCCGCGCCAAGCGCGAGGACGGACGCCTGCGCCAGTTCAACCTGTCGTGCCTGATCACCGACGAGTTCATGCAGGCGGTCAAGAAGGACCAGCCGTGGGAGCTGGTGTTCCCGACCAACCGCCACGAATACGAAGACCCGGATACCAAGGTCGTCTGGCGCCACTGGCCGCGTACCGAGGGTTACATCACCAACGACATCGGCCAGGTGGCCTGCAAGATCTACAAGACCATCCCGGCGCGCCGGCTGTGGGACCTGATCATGGCGTCTACCTATGATTATGCCGAACCGGGCTTCATCCTGATCGACAAAATCAACGAGATGAACAACAACTGGTGGTGCGAGAACATCCGTGCAACCAACCCGTGTGTGACGGCGGACACTTGGGTGCATACCGCCGAAGGCCCGCAGCAAGTATGCAATCTCATTGGCCGTCCGTTTCTAGCGCGTGTGGACGGCATGGACCACCCGACCAGCGCCGAGGGTTTTTTCCTGACCGCCGCCAAACCGGTGGTGCGTCTCGATACCGCCGAAGGATATGCCCTGCGCCTGACCGCCGACCACCGCGTGCGCCGCGTCACAGACTTCACCCGCTACAGCACGGAAACCGAATGGTGCGCGGCCGGCGAACTCCAGCCGGGCGATCGCGTGCTGCTCAATGATCACCGCAGCAACCCTACTTGGGCGGGTGCGTTTAGCCGTGACGAAGGTTATCTCCTCGGCCTGTTGGTCGGCGATGGCACGCTCAAAACCGACAAGGCGGTGCTGTCCGTCTGGAAGCCCGCGGCCACGGTCAACGGTAGTGAGGGTAACCTGCCCGCTGGTATTCAGGTGGTGATGGCCGAGGCACTGCGCGCCGCCCAGACCCTGCCGCATCGCGCGGACTTCACCGGCTGGCACGCGGTCGCCGGTCGCGGCGAGCAGCGCCTGGCGCTCGCCGCCCTCAAGTCGCTCGCGGAGCGGGTTGGCATGCGTCCCGGCGACAAGGCAATCACACCGGCGGTGGAGGCCGGTTCGAGCGAATTCTATCGTGGTTTCCTGCGCGGCTTCTTCGATGCCGATGGCTCGGTTCAGGGCAGCCAGGCCAAGGGCGTGAGCGTGCGCCTCGCCCAATCCGACCTGCCACGACTGCAAGCCGCACAGCGCATGCTGCTGCGTCTAGGCATCGCCTCCGTAATTTACAAACAACGGCGAGCAGCGGGGTTCCACCTGCTGCCGGATGGTAAGGGCGGGCGCAGCGAGTACGCGGTTAACCCTCAGCACGAAATCGTCATCAGCGGCGAGAACCTACGTCGCTTCCAGGAGATTGTAGGCTTCGGTGACAGCGACAAGGCGGCCCGCCTCTCGCGGGCGCTCGCCGCCTACCGGCGCGAGTTGAACCGCGAACGGTTCACGGCGCGCGTTACCACCATCACGCCGGACGGCGTGGAGGCCGTGTATGACGTACAGGTGCCCGGCATCAACAGCTTCGATGCCAACGGCCTACATGCCCACAACTGTGGCGAACAACCATTACCGCCGTACGGCTCCTGCCTGCTCGGTTCGGTGAACCTGACCAAGTTCGTGGAGGAGCCGTTCACCGAACGCGCGCGCTTCGACTGGGAGCGCTACCGCGAGGTGGTGGCGATATTCACCCGCATGCTCGACAACGTGGTCGAGATCAACGGCCTGCCGCTCGAGAAGCAGCGCCACGAAATCACCAACAAGCGCCGCCACGGCATGGGTTTCCTGGGCCTCGGCTCGACCATGACCATGCTGGGCATGAAATACGGCGACCCGGCGTCGCTGGCGTTCACCGAGCAAGTCTCACGCGAAATGGCCGAGACCGGCTGGGAAACCGGCATCGAGCTCGCCGAGGAGAAGGGCCCGGCCCCGATTTTGATCGAGAACTTCACGGTGACCGCCGAGATGCTGGCCAAGCGTCCGGAGATGCGGCGTGACGGCTACAAGGTCGGCGACCCGGTGCCGGGCAAGGTGCTGCTCGCCAAGTACAGCCGCTACATGCAGCAGTTCCCGGCCGAGCTTACCGATCGCATCGCCGAGATTGGCTGCCGCTTCACCCATCACAGCTCGATCGCCCCGACCGGCACCATCTCCTTGTCGCTGGCCAATAACGCGTCGAACGGCATTGAGCCTTCGTTCGCGCACAAATACAGCCGCAATGTGATCCGCGAGGGCAAGAAATCCAAGGAAAAGGTGGATGTTTTCTCCTTCGAGCTGCTCGCCTACCGCACGCTGGTGAACCCCAAGGCCGACCCGGACGCCACCGAGCCCGAGGCGCAGCTGCCGGACTACTTCGTGAGCGCCGACGCCATTACCCCGACCCAGCACGTGGACGTGCAGGCCGCCGCCCAGAAATGGATCGATTCGTCGATCTCCAAGACCGCGAACGTGCCCACTGACTATCCGTACGAGGACTTCAAGAACATCTACATGTATGCCTTCGACAAGGGCCTCAAGGGCTGCACCACGTTCCGCTTCAACCCGAGCGCCTTCCAGGGCGTGCTGGTGAAGGACAAGGACCTGGAAGACACCCTGTACCGCTTCCAGCTGGCGAGCGGCGAGACCGTGGAGGTGAAGGGCAACGAGGAAATCGAATACGACGGTGAAATGCACACCGCCGCCAACCTGTATGACGCCCTCAAGGAAGGGTATTACGGGAAGTTCTGAGCTGGGAACGGCCAGTTGGCCGCAAACCATGCCGATCGCGGCCACCAGGCCGCTCCCGCTAAAGGAGACATCACATGACCATCAAGATTGACAGCAAGATCACCGCCTACGAAGTGGTGAAAAAGGACGAGACGCAGAAGGCCTCCGAGAGCAACGTCGTGCACATGCACGAGCAGATCAGCCGCCCGGAGATGCTGCTCGGCAGCACCTACAAGATCAAGACCCCGCTCACCGAGCATGCCCTGTATGTCACCATCAACGACATCGTGCTGAACGAGGGTACGGCGCACGAAAAACGCCGGCCGTTCGAGATTTTCATCAACTCCAAGAGCATGGACCATTTTCAGTGGGTGGTGGCGCTGACGCGCGTCATCTCGGCGGTGTTCCGCAAGGGTGGCGATGTCACGTTCCTGGTGGAAGAACTGCGTTCGGTGTTCGATCCGCGCGGCGGCTACTTCAAAAAGGGCCGTTATACGCCCTCGATCGTGGCGGAACTGGGCGATGTCATCGAGTGCCACCTCAAGATGATCGGCCTCATCAAGACCGAAGAGCCGGATGCGCACCAGCAGAAGTACCTCGCCGAGAAGCGCGCGCAGCACGAAACGCGTGCGCTGGACAAAAACATGAGCAAGGATGAGCACGGCAGCTTCCCGAATGACGCGCAGCTGTGCGTGAAGTGTTCGACGAAGGCCGTCATCAAGATGGATGGCTGCATGACCTGCCTCAACTGCGGCGACTCGAAGTGCGGATGATGCGTGCGACACTCTGCATCACGCAATCGATGTGATCGCGCGCGTGATGCAGAGAATTATTTGCGAAAAAGTGTTTGCAATTTTGTGAAACGCTGATTAGAGTAAGCCTTGACGTGTATTCAAGGTGTGCTACACCTCTAGATAAGTGCAGTGTCAGTGATCACCAGTACGAAGTAACCTGCTGACAAGGTGATGCACCGACGCACGACGACAGGGCAAAGCGAAACTTGGATCGATTGCGAAGTCCGACAAGCAGCACAACGAAGTCTGGCAACCTGCGGTTGCCGGGTGATTCTGCTTCTCTCTCCCTTGTACCCCCTCTTTCTTTCACCCTGCATGGCCCCACGAGCAGTCTTCGTGGCCGTGCGGTGATACGCATGGGCCATTCCGGTCCGTGCGCGCAGTACCCAGGGCATTAAGCCCTGTTTCCCTAACCAAAACCTGAAGGAGTTCACCATGGCTACGAAGAAAAAAGCAAAGAAAGCTGCTAAGAAGAAAACCGCCAAGAAGAAGAAGTAAGGCAGCACTGGTTCGGGTGGTCGGCCGGCAATTGTCGGCGACCACCGGTACCCCAGATGTAATCGGGAGACCAGCCTCACGGCCGTTCTCCGGTCAAACCGGCACCGCTCCGATGGTAAAAACAGGCGTTGCCGGTTTTTTATTTTCTCCGCATTAAACTTCAGCACGCAGAGCAATAAACCCTGCTTAGGGTTCAGCAATGTCCGTAAACCAATAAAACTGGGGGAAATCCGTTCAGGACTGCGCGGATAGCATGCGGTCGAGCTCGGTGAGACGCTCCGGGGTGCCGATGTCGCGCCATGCACCGGTGTAGTGTTCACCACTCACCCGGCCTTGCGCCATGGCGCTGCGCAGCAATGGCGCCAGCGGAAAACGCCCTGGCTGGCAGCCGTGAAACAAGTCGCGGTGATAAACGCCGATGCCGCTGTAGGTGAGGCGTGGCGTGCCTTCGGCCAGCACACGTGAGTCACGCAACACGAAGTCGCCCTGCAGGTGTTCGGGCGGATTGTCCACCAGCACCAAATGGGCCAGACCGGTGACCGGTTTGGCGAGGCGCGCAAATGGATAATCGGTCCAGACATCGGCGTTCACGAGCAGAAACGCATTGCCTTCGATCAGCGGCAAGGCCTGAAGTATGCCGCCGCCGGTTTCAAGCGCCCCATCCGGCTCGCGCGACCAGGTAATCCGCACCCCGTAACGCTCGCCACTGCCGAGACAGGCTTCGATTTGCGCGCCAAGGTGCGCATGGTTGATTACCAGATCGCGAAAACCGGCCGCCGCCAGTGACTCGATATGGTGTTCGATCAGGGCTTTGCCACCGACCTTCAACAAGGGCTTGGGCAGATGGTCGGTCAACGGACGCATGCGCTCGCCCCGGCCGGCGGCGAGAATCATGGCCATCATGCGGTAATGCCGGGGATACGCAGGTCCATAAGCAGATGGT
>Ga0315270_10000615_pt1 | contig 19620 bp, 17 predicted proteins | sample C1_bottom_MG_FD_204932 | JGI IMG/M metagenome (GOLD analysis project Ga0315270, IMG submission 204932) | Sediment microbial communities from Yellowstone Lake, YNP, Wyoming, USA - C1_bottom | ecosystem: Environmental > Aquatic > Freshwater > Lake > Sediment | place: USA: Wyoming | collected...
TCGTACACGCCCTCGGCGAGCTCCCGCTCGTGGTCTCCGAGGACGGAGACGGGCGGAATCGCAGGCGTTTCAGTGGCGAGGGACATCGGAAAAATCCTCCGGGTCCGTAGAATATCTGAAAGGGAAAAAGAAGCGCCGGAGCCTTCGCTCCGGCGCTTCCCCTCAACCGATGCCGAAACTCAGAACGAGACGCGTCCGCCGAGCTTGAGCTGGTAGCGCGAGCGGAGGCCCTGCGTGGTGTACTGGCGCCCTTCATTGAGCGCGCCCGAGTTGACGGTGTAGATCGGCTTGCCGGTGGCCGCGTCGATCCCCGAGTAGTTGAGCGCCGTGTACGTCTGGTTGGAGACGTACCGGAGCAGCCCCGCGTTGTGGTTGACCAGGTTGATGAGGTTCAGGACGTCGAACGTGAGCTGCACCTGGACGACGGAGATCGGCAGCGTCACGTCGTAGTGGAAGTCGAGCGTGTGGATCCACGGGGCGTCGAGCGCGTTGCGCGACGCGACGCGGCCGCGGTAGGCGTCGAGGCCCGTCGTCGCCAGCCAGTCGTTCCACTGTCCTTCGGTCGGAGCCCCCGTGCCCTTCCACACGATGTCGCTGTAGTTCGCGGGCACGAAGAGGAGGTCGTTGCCCGAGGCGCCGTCATTGTTCGCGTTGCCGCCCATGAGGATCGAGTACGGCTGCCCCGACTGGGCCGTGAAGATGAGGCCGAGGTTGTGGGCGAGCGAGCCGGTCCGGAACGCCTGGGACACGACGACGTTGAACCGGTTCGGGACGTCCCAGAAGGAGCGCGTGAGCGCCTGGTTGTAGATGTTGCCGTCCGTGGTCTGAAACTGCCAGTTCGAGTAGGCGACGCTGGACGTTCCCTCGAAAGCGGCCTTGGCGTTCATGTAGGCGTAGGAGCCCATGACGTAGAGGCCGAAGGGGAAGCGCTTCTCGAGCTGCACGATGAGGTTCTGCTGCTCGCCCTTCTTCGTGTTGTCGAGGTAGACCATGTCCGAGATCTGCGTCGAGTACTGCTTGTAGATCGGCGCCCCGTAGAAGGTGGTGTTGCCGGACTCGACCCTGCCGAGGTTGTAGTAGAAGACGTCGTAGAGCGTCTTCGTGAACATCGCCTCGATGGTTCCGCGGATCCCGTACGGAAGCTCGCGGTCGTATGCGAGCGTCGAGCGAAGGACCTGCGGGAACTTGAAGTCCGGGTTGATGCCGTTGACCGTGATCGCCGACGTGCCGGGGGGAAAGTTCTTCGGCGGGTTGTTGGGATCCCCGGTGAACGTGACGTTCGAGGCGCTCAGGTTCGTGATCTCGATGCCCGTCGAGCCGTAGTTGTTCGAGATCCAGACGTACGGCGTGCGGCCGGCGAAGACGCCGACGCCGCCGCGGATCTGGTCCTTGCCGGACCCGCTCGGGTTCCAGTTGAAGCCGAGGCGGGGCGAAACCATGATCTGGCCGTTCGGCACGTTGCTCGTGTCGATCCCGAAGGTCGACTGGACGAGCGGGTTGTAGCTCGGGCTGTCGGGCAGCTGGGGAATGTCGAGCCTGAGGCCGAGGTTCAGCGTCAGGGTGTTGCTCACCCTCCACTGGTCGCCCGCGTAGAGGCCCCACTGCCGGGCGTTGAACTGGGTCGGGCGGCGCGGGTCGGCGCCATTCGCGAACTGGACCTGGTACCGGGCGGCGTTCCCGTTGTTGAGGTCGTTGATCGTGTTGAAGAAGTACGTCCCGTAGACGTCCTGGATGAAGAGGTTCTCGAACTTGAAGAACTCGTTGTGCGTCCCGATCGTGATCGTGTGGTTGCCCTTGATGAGCGTGAAGTCGTCCGTGACCTCGAGGATGTCCTGGTTGAGCGAGTTCGCTCCGGACGAGCGCTCGGTCCCGGCGGCGAGGGAATACGTCCCGTTCCCGGTGCAGTTCGAGTTCGGGGAGTTGCAGATGTAGACGGACGGGAACTGGACCGGGACCGCGCGGTTGTCACGGACCGTCTGGTAGCCCACGCGGCCCTGGTTGAACGAATCGGACCCGAAGACGCTATTGAGCTGAAGGACGCCCGAGCTCGTCTTGTCGGTGATCGTGTACCCGCCCGTCTCGAACGTGTACGTGCTCGAGTTGCGCGCGCCGTTGACGTCGTTCAGGGCGTTGACGTAATTGTAGCGCAGGGACAGCTGATTCGCGCTCGACAGGTTGAGGTCGAGCTTGCCGAGCAGGAGGTCGCTGTTCGTGCGGGTGTTGTAGTCACCGAGGCCGCCCGGGTCGTAGCCGTACTTGTTCGTCAGCACGGCCTTGAACAGAGCGGCGCTGGCCGGATTGTTGAAGTTGTTGGACGCCGAGCCGTCCGCGGCCCCGTTCGTCGGGGCCGAGGTCTTGTTCCGCTCGCCGCTCGCGAAGAAGAAGAGCGTGTCCCTCAGAATCGGCCCGCCGAGGCGCGCGCCGTACTGGTCCGAGGTGAATTCCGCGAGCGGACTCGAGACCGCGTCGCCGTAGGCCTGCGGGATCTTGCTTCCGACCCAGTTCTGGTTCCGGGAGGAGCCGTAGACGGAGCCGTGGAACTCGTTCGTCCCGCTCCTCGTGATCGCGTTGATCGCGCCGCCCGTGAAGCCGCCCTGCTTGACGTCGTAGGGCGAGATCGCGACCTGGATCTCCTGGATCGTGTCGATCGAGATGGGCTGCGTGTCCGTCTGGCCGCCGGGGGTGCCGGTCGAGGAGAGGCCGAACAGGTCGTTGTTGACCGCGCCGTCGATCTGAATCGTGTTGTAGCGGTTGTTCTTCCCCGAAATGGAGATGTTCGTCTGCGTCGGGTCGCTGGCCGCCACGTTCACGTAGGGGCTGGTCTTGGCGAAGTCCTGGAACTGCCGGCGGATCGTCGGCAGCGACTTGATCTCGTCCTGCGAGACCGCCTGGATCGACCCCATCCGGTTCGGGCTGATCAGCGGCTCGGCTTCCGCCGTCACGCTGACCGTCTCGGCCCGTGCCGCGAGCTCCAGCGCGAATTCGAGCTCGAGCTTCTCGCCGAGGGCGACGACGACGTCCTTCTCGGTCTCGGTCTTGAAGCCGCTGATCTTCGCGGTGACCGTGTAGGGGCCGCCCACGCGGACGTTCAGGATGTTGAACCGTCCGGTGACCGACGTGACGGCCGCGTACCGGGTGCCGGTGGGGACGTGGACGGCCTCCACCGAGGCGCCGGGCAGCGGGCTCTTGTCCGTCTTGACCGTCACGACACCCTGAAGAGCAGCGGCGGTCTCCTGCCCGAGGGCGGGAACAGCCGACAGAAGCACCGCCACGCACGCGGCGAGCGGCAGAATACGACGCAGATTGATCATGGGCACACCCCTTCCATCATTTGAAACGAAATCACCCCGGCACGGCCGGGAAAACTGTCCTTGCGCGGTAGGATCTTCATGTATCAGGACTCCGCCTGCTCGATAAACGCGCTGCGCCACCCGGCCTCGAGCCGCACGCACGCCGGGTCGCCCTCGGGAGGCGCCCAGGGCGCCGCGTCGTTCCCCGCGGGCGCCACGTAAGGACCGGCTTTCGCCTCGAAGGCCACGGTGCCCTCGGCGAGCGACACGAACGTGTGCCAGACGCCCGGAGGCACGTCGACGCCGAACGTTTCGCCGGCGGCGTCGAGCACGGCCCTTTCCGCAACCGTTCCGTCGTCGTGAAACGAGAGAAAGCCGATCCGGCCGGCCACGACGACCATCGTCTCGGCCTTCGGCGGATGCAGGTGGCGGTGAGGCCGGATGTAGCTCCCCGGCTCGATCGCGTTGAGAAGGCGGTGCACGGAATCCTCCATCGCGTGGAGATTCCGGTTCTGCCGCAAGCGGGGGGACGAAACCGCCGCCTTGCTCAGGCGGTGCAGTGCGATGCGATCCAGTCGCACCACGCCGGCTACCCCGACTTCCATTAGTGCCAGATCCTATATCGACTCCACTAAACTCGGTCAACCGGAGGTTTCGATGACCCAGTCCAACGGATTTTTGGAGAGCGTGAACCGGAATTTCGACGCCGCAGGCACTTTTCTCGACTATCCGCCGGGCCTCCTCGACCAGATCAAGGTCTGTAACAGCGTCTACAAGTTCCGGTTCCCCGTCCGGAAGGAAGGCGGGGGCTACGAGGTCATCGAGGCCTGGCGAGCCGAGCACAGCCACCACAAGATGCCCGTCAAAGGCGGCATCCGCTACTCCCCCGACGTGAACGAGGACGAGGTGCTGGCGCTCGCGGCCCTCATGACGTTCAAGTGCGCGATCGTCGACGTGCCCTTCGGCGGCGCCAAGGGCGGCATCAAGATCGACCCGCGCAAGGTCTCGCTCGAGCAACTCGAGCGCATCACGCGCCGATACACGGCCGAGCTCGCGAAGAAGAATTTCATCGGCCCCGGGATCGACGTCCCGGCGCCCGACTACGGCACCGGCCCCCGCGAGATGTCGTGGATCGCGGACACGTACGCCCAGTTCCACCCCGGCGAGATCGACGCGATCGGGTGCGTCACGGGCAAGCCGATCAGCCAGGGTGGTATCCGGGGTCGCAAGGAAGCGACCGGCCGCGGCGTCTTTTTCGGGGTCAAGGAAGCGCTCGCGGACGCCGATATCCTGAAGACGCTCGGCATGACGGCCGGCCTCGCCGGTAAGCGCGTGGCGGTCCAGGGCCTCGGCAACGTGGGCTACCACGCCGCCAAGTTCCTCCAGGAAGGCGGCGCCACGGTCGTCGCCCTCGCCGAGTGGGAAGGGACGATCTACGACCCGAAGGGCCTCGACGTGGAGGCTGTCGTCAAGCACCGCGCCGCGACGAAGAAGATCACCGGCTTCCCCGGCGCGAGAGACCTTCCGGCCGAGGACGTCCTCTACACGGAATGCGACGTGCTCGTCCCGGCGGCCCTCGAGAACGTGATTACGGGCGCGAACGCGGGCAAGGTGAAGGCGAAGATCGTCGCCGAGGGCGCGAACGGCCCGGTCACGGCCGACGGCGACGCCATACTGCGGGAGAAGGGCATCGTCGTGATGCCCGACATGTACCTCAACGCGGGCGGCGTAACCGTGAGCTACTTCGAGTGGCTCAAGAACCTCTCGCACGTGCGCTTCGGACGCATGGAGAAGCGCTACGAGGAGATGAGCGCCGCGCGAATGGTCAAGTCGATCGAGAGCGCGACCGGGAAGACCCTCGGGGACGCCGAGCGCAAGCTCCTCATCCACGGGGCGGCCGAGGAAGACCTCGTCAACTCCGGGCTCGAGGAGACGATGATCGTCGCCTTCCAGCAGATCCGCGACGTCCAGCGCCGCAACGCGAAGGTGCCGGACCTGCGCACGGCCGCCTTCATCTCGGCGATCGACAAGATCGCCGTCAGCTACATGGAGCTCGGGATCTTCCCCTGATCAGTCCAGCGTGAATTCGCGGCGCCAGTCCGCCGTGTCGGCGAGTGCCGGCTGCCCATCCCGCAGGAGGACGTGGTTCTCGAGGACGAGGGCGTCCATCGAGGTCCGCATGAAGCAGCGGTACGCGTCTTCCGGCGAGCAGACGATCGGCTCGCCGCGCACGTTGAACGACGTGTTCACGACGACCGGGCAGCCGGTCCGGTCCCGGAACGCCGAGAGGATCGCGTGGTAGACGGGGTTCGTCTCCTTCCGGACGGTCTGGAGACGCGCCGAGTAGTCCACGTGCGTCACGGCCGGGATCGTCGAGCGCGGGACGTTCAGCTTCTCGATTCCCCAGAGCGCGCGTTCGTCGTCCGTCATCTCGCGCCGGCGTCCCACCGCCACGTCCGCGCAGAGAAGCATGTACGGCGAGTCCCCGTCGAACTCGAACCACGCCGCGGCGTCCTCGCGGAGGACCGACGGAGCGAAGGGACGGAACGACTCCCGGAACTTGATCTTCAGATTCATGAGGGACTGCATCGCCGCCGAACGGGGATCGCCGAGAATGCTCCGGCCCCCTAGCGCCCGCGGCCCGAACTCCATCCGGCCCTGCAGCAGGCCCACGACCTTCCCGGAGGCGAGGAGGTCGGCAACCGCGCCGGGGAGGGCGGCGGCTTCAATCGTCTTGAACGGGTAGTGGTGAGACTCGAGCCAGGCTGCAATTTCTTCTGATGAGTAAGAGGGGCCGAGGAACGCGCCCGACATGCCGTCTTCATAGGGCGGCAGGGAGGGGCCGAGCCGCCAGGTCCCCCTCTTCTCCGCGCTCTCGCGCGGCATGCCGAGGTGGCGGTGCCAGATCGAGAGGGCCGCGCCGACCGCGCCGCCCGCGTCGCCCGCGGCGGGCTGGATCCAGAGGTCGTCGAAGATCCCCGCCTCGCGGAGCCTGCCGTTCGCGACGCAGTTCAGCGCGACGCCGCCCGCCATGCAGAGGTACTTCGCACCCGTCGTCTTTTTTGCGTGGCGCGCCATCTTGAGGACGATCTCCTCGGTCACGTCCTGGATCGACCGGGCGAGATCCATCTCGCGCTGCGTGAGCTTCGACTCGGCCTCGCGCGCGGGCCCGCCGAAGAGGCGCTCGAAGCCGGCCCCCGTCATCGTGAGGCCGGTCGCGAACGTGAAGTACTCCATGTTGAGCCGGATCGACCCATCCTCGCAGACATGGACGAGCTTCTCCCGGATCAGGTCCGCGTATTTCGGCTCGCCGTAAGGCGCGAGGCCCATGAGCTTGTACTCGCCGCTATTCACCTTGAATCCGCAGAAGTACGTGAACGCCGAGTAGAGAAGCCCGATCGAGTGCGGGAACCGTAGCTCGGAGAGCATGTCGAGCGCGTTCCCGCGGCCGAAGCCGACCGAGGACGTGGCCCACTCCCCCACCCCGTCCATCGTGAGGACCGCGGCCTCCTCGTACGGAGACGGGTAGAACGCGGAGGCCGCGTGCGACTCGTGGTGATCGCCGAACAGGATCTTCCCCTCCCACCCGAGGTCCTTCCCGATCTTCTCGCTCATCCAGAGCCGATCCGAGATCCAGAGGGGCATCGCCTTGCGGAACGACGCGAAGCCGCGCGGGGCGTACTCGAGGTACGTCTCGAACAGCCGCTCGAACTTCACGAGCGGCTTGTCGTAGAACGCGACGTGGTCGAGCCTCTCGAGTGGAAGCCCCGCTTCCTTCAGGCACCAGAGCGCCGCGTTCAGCGGGAAGCCGGCGTCGTGCTTCTTCCGCGTGAAGCGCTCTTCCTGCGCGGCCGCGACGATCTTTCCGTGGACGAGAAGGCATGCCGCCGAGTCGTGGTAGTAGGCCGAGAGGCCGAGAATCGCGGTCACTAGAACAGCGTGTAGATAAAGGGCGCGATCACGCTCTTCTCGGCAAGGACGAGGAGGAGCCCGACGAGGACGAGCAGAAAGACGATCGGCATGAGCCAGTACTTCTTGCGATACTTGAGGAACTCCCAGAGCTGGAAGAGGACGTCGCGCTTGCCCATCACCAGATCGACTCGTAGTGCTTCGGGTCGCGGTTCCGCTCCGGGTACGGCTCCCACGTGGACGCGGGCGCCGGGCCCCGGCGCTGGAGCTCGTCACGGCCGAAGAGACGGAGGAAGAACGCGAGAGGCGTGAGGACGAGGAAGAACGTCAGGAAGAGGAAAACGGCGGTGTTCACGCGGCCGAGAACCTTCGCGAACGCGAGCCAGCCGCGGTGCGGCGCCGCAAGGAGGCGAGGGGCCGCGGCGGCGAGGAGGAGGAGCGCGACGCCGGCGGACGCGAACACCGTCCCGAAGGCCGTCCGATGCCGCCAGAGCAGCAGCGCTCCGAGGACGGCGAAAGCGCCGCCCACGGCCCAGCCGAATCTGCGGTCCTCGCCCGAGCCGGTCACGACTTCGAGTTTAGCTGCAACTCCATCGGCCGGCCCGAGATCGCGAGGAGCCGCGTGAGCGCCTCGCCCGGCATGGGACGCCCGATCGCGTAGCCCTGAACGCGGTCGCACCCGACGCGTCTGAGGAACTCGAGTTGCCCGGTCGTCTCGACGCCCTCGGCGACGACGACGAGGCCGAGACTGTGCCCGAGCGCGACCATCGACTGCACGAGCTTCGGCGCCCGCGCGTTCGTCTCGGACGTTCCGAGCCCCCGGACGAACGCCTGGTCGATCTTGAGCTCGTCGATCGGCAGGAGCTGCAGGTACGACAGAGACGAGTAGCCGGTCCCGAAGTCGTCGACGGCCAGCCCGACGCCGAGGTTCTTGAGCCGGCCCAGGAGCGTCATCGTGGCAGCGGCGTCCTTGATGAGGAGCGTCTCGGTGAGCTCGAGACGGATCAGGTTCGCCGGAACGCCGTGCGCCGCCAGGCTCGCCTCGATGATCTCAACGAGGTCGGACCTCGAGAACTGCACGGGAGAGACGTTGACCGACACCGGCACGACCGGCAGACCGGCCGCCCGCCACGAGGCGATGCGGCGACAGACTTCCTCGAAGACCCAGGCGCCGAGATCGAGAACGAGGCCGCTCTCCTCGGCGATCGGCACGAACCGGGACGGCCGGACCTCGCCTAGAACGGGGTGATCCCAGCGCACGAGCGCCTCCGCGCCTTTCAGAAGGCCGGCGAGGTCCGCCTGAGGCTGGAACGCGAGGCTCAGCTCACCGCCCGCGATCGCCCGCCGGAGGTCGTTCTCGAGCCTGAGGCGGTCGCCTCCGCGGAAGGTCTGGCCGGGCTCGAAGAGGTGCCAGCCGCTCCCCGCCTCCGCCTTCGCGGCGTACATGGCCGCGTCCGCGTGCATCTGAAGCGCCATCGCGTCGTGCGCGTCGTCCGGATACCGGCTGACACCGACGCTGGCGCCGACGACGACCTCCTCGCCGAGGATGTCGAACGGCGCGAGAAGGGACTCGAGCACCCGCCGGGAGAGCTCGACGTGGCCGTCCGCTGCCGCGCCAACGCGCATCACGCAGAACTCGTCGCCGCCCATGCGCGCGACGATGTCCCCCTCGTCGACGGCCGCCGCGAGGCGGAGTCCCACCTGCGTCAGAAGCGCGTCGCCCCCGCCGTGACCGAACGTGTCGTTCACCCGCTTGAACCGGTCGAGATCCACGAAGAACAGCGTCACACGCTCGTTGCGGCGCGCGGCGCGCGACACGGCGGCGCGCAGCGCCTCCTCGAGATAGAGGCGGTTCGGCAGGTTCGTGAGCCGGTCGTAGCGCGCCTGGAACGCGAGCTGATCCGAGAGCTGCCGCTGCTCGATCGCGATGGCCGCGAGGCGCGCCGCGTTCTCGAGGAGGGCGAGGTCCGAGGGCCCCGGCGCTTCCGGCTCGGGAAGAAGCAGACTGAGCGTGCCGAAGACGGTCCCGGTCCCCGCCTCGATCGGTACGGACCAGCACGCCCTGACCCCGTGCGAGGCGAAGAGCTCGCGGCCCGACTCCCACAGGGGGTCCCCAGGAACGTCGCGCGTGACGACCGGGCTCCGCATCTCGGCGGCGAGGGCGAGCGGCGGCGCCGTAGAGCCGATCGTGACGGGGCCGCTTCGGCCCCCGAACGGGGGTGCGGCGTCACCCGCCGAACCGACCGGAAGCACACCCTGCCTCAGGGGGGCGACGATGCACTGGGAGTTCGGCCGGCGGTGCTCGACGAGCGCGGCAAGGCTCGAGAGAATCGACGGGAGCTCCTCGCCGCGGGCGATCATCTCGAGGATCCGCGTCCTCTCGATCTCGAAGAGGTCGCGTACCGAAAGCGCGCTCTCCGCGAAGCGACGGTCCCGCCGCTCGAGGTCGAGGCGCACCTCCATCCCGGCCGCCCGCGCCGCGAGGAACTCCCGCTCGACGGCGACCCGCGCGTGCTCCGCCGACACGCTCTTGATCCTCGACCGGACCTGTCCGAGAGCGGCCGCGACGAGCGCGGCGAGCCCGAACAGGGCGACACACACGGCGACGACCAGGTTGAGGCCGCGCTCCTTCGCGGACTCGGCGCCCTCTTCCTCGAGGGAGAACCCGAGGACGATCGAGCCCACGCGCCGCTCCTCGAAGAACACCTCGGCGCGCGACACGTGGGCAAGGCCGGGGATCGGGACGGCGTGTGCCGCGTTCAAGTGTCCCGACGGATCGAGGACGACGGTCGAGACCAGGCGGCGGTCCCGGATCGTCTCGCGGACCGCCGCGAGCGCGCCGTCCGCATCCCGGAACGCGAGCAGCGAGCCGACGGCCCTGGCGGCGCGAGCCGCGTCCGCATCGCAGGCGGCCCCCGCAGCCGCGAGCGCTCGCGACTCGACGCCCGCGGCCCGGACGAAGAGCGCGACCGACGCCGCGAGTGACACGATCCCGAGGACGGCCGCGGCCCGCCGTTCCCGAACGCCCGATTTCCACCTCACGGGGCCCACTGTAACGCTCGGAGGCCTCGTGCGGGCACGTCAGCGGTCGCGGCCCGCGACGTAGTCCGCGAGCGAGGCGAGGAGGCCGCCCGGCCCCTCGACTTCGGCCGCCGCCGCGTGCGCTTCCTCGAGGGCGCGGTCGCGCTCCCGCAGCGCGCCTTCGAAGCCGAACACCGCGGGATACGTCAGCTTGTCCTGCTCGGCGTCCTTGCCGGCGGTCTTGCCGAGCGTCGCGGAGTCCTGCGTGACGTCGAGGAGATCGTCGGCGATCTGGAAGAGGAGGCCGATCGCGTCCCCGAAACGCCCGATCCCGGAGAGGACCGCATTGTCGGCGCCCGCGTGCAGCGCCCCGAGCTCGACGGAGAGCCGGATGAGGCGGCCGGTCTTCAGCGCGTGGATCCGCTTGAGGCGCTGGGGGCGCTCCTCGGGAGGCACGGGCTTTCCCGTGGCCGCGAGGTCGAGCGCCTGCCCGCCGGCCATTCCCTCGACGCCGATCGCCCGCGCCGTCATCGCGACGGCCCGCGCGCGCCGCGCGGCCCACTCCTCCCCCGCGGGACGCGTCGCGAGCATCTCCACGCCCAGCGTCTGGAGCGCGTCGCCCGCGAGGAGCGCGGTCGCCTCGCCAAACTTCACGTGGCAGGTCGGCTGGCCGCGGCGCAGATCGTCGTCGTCCATGCAGGGCAGGTCGTCGTGAATGAGGGAGTACGTGTGGAGAAGCTCGAGGGCCGCCGCGGCATCCACCGCGTCCTCCGGCAGGCGCTCCGGCCCCGCCTCGGCGCCTGCGAAGAAGAGAAGCGGCCGGAAGCGCTTGCCGCCGCCGAGGACGCTGTACCTCATGGCGGCGACAAGGTCCCGGGGCTCGGAGTGCTCACGGGGAAGCACACTCGAGAGAGCCGCCTCGATCCCCCGCCGCCGCGCCTCCAGCACGGCTGGCAGCGCCCGCGCGGGGCGCACGCCCGTCATCGGGCCGTGTCCTCGTCGTCGTCGTCCTCGTCCTCGAGCTCCTCGTCCAGGGGGCCCGTAGCGAGCCCCTCGGGCGTTTCCTTCAGGACGACGTCGACGCGCTTCTGGATCTCGTCGATCCGGGACCGGCAGAATCGCGACAGGGCGACGCCTTCCTCGAACAGCTCGAGGCTCTGCTCGAGGCCCTTCTCGGGATCCTCGAGCTCGGCCACGATCTCCTGGAGGCGTTCGAGAGCCTTCTCGAACGAGAGGTTCTTCGGCAGGGCCTTCGTCTTGGTCATTCGGTCTCCGTCGAGAGGATGCGGGCGACGGCGCGCCCGCGGGCCAGCCGCATGCGGACGCCGTCGCCGGGAGTCAGGGCCGCGGCGTCCGTCACGGGCGACGCCTCCCCTTCCTTCGTCACGATCGCATACCCGCGCGCGAGGACGCGCAGCGGGCTCAGGGCCTCGAGCTGCGCAACGGCAACGCCGAGGCTCTCGTTCGCAGAGGCCACGCGCGCAGCCATCCGGTCGGCCGCGGCGCGCCGCTCGGAGGCGACGCGGCCGAGGAGAAGCGGAAACGCGGCGCGATCGGCCCAGACGGCGACGCTCCGCTCGAGGCGAGACACGAGGGAGAGAAGAGAAGAGGGGATTCTTTGAAAGGAGGAAAAGAGAGAACGCGAGGAGGTGCGCGTTTCCGCCCGCGCCTCGCGGACCGCAGCGGGGAATTGCGCGAGCGCGGGCGCCGACGCGAGCCGGGCCACGCGGTGCGCCGCCCTTTCCATTCTTCCTTTCAAAGAAATCCTCAAATCCCTCTTCCCGCGCGCGAGGCGTTCCTCGAATTGCGCGAGCGGGCCGACGACGATCTCGGCGGCCTGCGAGGGCGTGGCCGCCCGTACGTCCGCGGCGAGCTCGGCGAGCGAGACGTCGGTCTCGTGCCCCACGGCGCAGATCACCGGGACCCTCGACACCGCGACCGCCCGGACGACGGACTCGTCGTTGAACGCGGCGAGGTCCTCCTTCGAGCCGCCCCCGCGCGCGACGATGACGACGTCCGCCGATCCCGCCACCCGCGAGAAGGCGCGCAGGGCGCGGACGATCTCCCCCGGCGCCGCCGCGCCCTGGACGGAGGCCGGATACAGGGTCACATGCGCGTTCGGGAAGCGCGCGTCGAGGACCTTCAGGATGTCGCGCAGCGCGGCCCCGTGCCGAGACGTCACGACGCCGATGCGCCGCGGCAGCAGCGGCAGCGGGCGCTTCTTCGCGGCGTCGAAGAGCCCCTCGGCGGCAAGTCGCGCCTTGAGCTGCTCGAACGCGAGCTGCAGCGCGCCGACGCCGGAGGGCTGGATTTCCACGATTCGGAGCGAGAGCTCTCCGCGCTCCGGGTAGACGTCCGGTGTGCCGCGGGCGAGAACGAGGAGACCTTCTTCGAGTGTGAAGGGAATGCGGCGATAGTCGCTCGCGAAGACCTTCACGCGCAGGGAGGCGCGACCGGATTCATCATTCAAAGAAAAAAAGCAGTGCCCGGATGCCGCCGGCCCCCGGAAACCCGAGACCTCGCCCCGGACCCAAACGTTCGGAAGTCCCGTCCGAAGCATCCCGTTGATCTCGGCGATCACCTGCGACACCGTCAGCGCCACCTCCTCCGGCCCCGCTTCCCCGAGGGACATCTGGCGGCTCGACATCGGCCGATTCTAGTCGGCAGGGCGGGCGGAGCGGGCGGCGGCGAACGGCAGCGTCGCGACGACGAGTGTCGCCATGAGGACCTCGACGTCACCGAAGTTGTACTCGAACATTCCGGCGGCGAAGAGTCCCGCCATCGCGCCGATCGCGCCGAGCGCGACGCCTCGCGCGGGGTCGCCCCGCGGCGCGCGGCGCAGGATCCGGAGCGCCCCGAGGAAGAACGCCCCGACGAACGCGAGGTACGCGAGCAGGGACGGAATCCCCGTCTCGGCCGCGATCATGACGAGGTTGTTGTGGAGGTGGCCCGGAATCGGGGTGACCCAGCCGGGCACGCGATACGACGGGTAGAGCGCCTTGACGCGCCCTGGACCGACGCCCGTCAGCGGGTGGTCCGCGATCATGGCCCGGCCCGCCTTCCACATCGCGACGCGGTCGTTCATCGTCACGTCGCGCGGGTTCGTCGCGGACGCCAGCCGGTCCCGGACGGGCAGCGGCATCAGGACGAAGAAGAGCGCGATCGCGAAGGGTGCGGCGAGCGCGAGACGCGGCCGCGCCGCGAGAAGGACGGCGACGACGCCGACGGCGAGCCCGAGGTAGGCGCCACGCGTCAGGGTGAGGGCCATCGCGATGGCGCCCGCGAGCGCGACGGCGACGTCGGCCCATCGGGCCCGCGCCGACCCTCCGGAGACTCCGCGCGCGCCGAGGAGCGGCACGAAGACGAGGAGGAGGCCCGCGTACGTCATGTAGACGGAGAGGCCGCCCGCGATCCGGAAATCGAGGCTCGGCGAGCCGGAGATCCACTCTGCGAAGCCGCGCAGGACGAGGTAAAGGGCGGTCGTCCGCCAGACGTCGACCACGAGCTTGACGTCCGCCTCGTCATCGAGAAGCGCCGCCGCGAAGACCACGAGAAGAAACGTTCCGAAGCCCTTGATCTGGATGAGCGACTTCGACGGGAGCGTCGAGAAGAAGCACGAGGCGATCGAGAGGAGGACGAACGCCGCGATGGGCGCGTGGACCGGCGTCGTCCGGCGGAAGGGCCCGAGGAAATCCTCCCCCGCGTTCCGTGCCTGCCAGCGCCACGCGAGGGCCGACGCGAGGCAGAGCGCGAGGCAGACGTTCGCGACGCCGATGCCCGGCACGCACCCGATGCCGAGCAGGAAGAACACGAACGTCGCGCGTTCGAAACCGCTCCGGCGCGCGATCGGTTCGGGGTAGAGCCTCAGGGGAGGGTCAGGCCTCCCGGGCGTCCGCCGGAAGCGCCTCCTCGACGAGCATGACCGGGATGTCCGAGACGATCGGGTAGACGCGCCCGCACGCGGCGCAGGACAGACCCTGCGTCACGACCGGCTCCTCGTCCTTCAGGGACTCGCGATACTTTTCGACGACCGCCTTGGCGACGTCGCCGCGGAGCGTGCACAGCGTCACGGCGGGGCGCGCGTCGCAGGCAGGACAGGCGAGGATGTCGAGCAGTTCCTTGTCGACGGCCATGCGGCGATCCTAGCAGGGTTCCGCGGCCCGGCGGGATGCGAGGAGCCAGACAGCGGCGATCGCCGCGGTCCCGGCGAACGAGGCAGCGGCGCCGGCGGCGACGCCGAGGGCCGCGAACGCGCGCCACGCCGCCGCGACGCCGTAAAGCGCGACGACGGCCGCCTGAGCGGGAGGGCCGAGAGCCGCGACGGCCGGGAAAAGAACCGTCGAGTGGTGCAGCCACGACGACGAGGCGCCGAGTAGGGTCGCGGCGAGCGATGCGTCCACGACCGCCGACGGGCGCAGGCGCTTCCCGCCGCGGACGGCGCCCGCGGCGGCGGCCGCGACGATGGCAACCGTCCAGCCCGCGATCGCGAGCCCCACCGCCCGGTGGCGGGAGGAGCCGGCGCCCTCCGGGAGGAGGCGGTCGAGGGAGCCGTTCAGCGCCACGTTTCCGCCGTACGTCTCGACCCAGGAGGAGGCGAGGACGCGCTTCACCGAACCTGCGGCCGCGGCCGCCCCCGACCCGCCCAGGAACGGCACGACGAGGACGAACGGGAGGACCGCCGCCGCGCCCGCGGCGAGGGCCGCGCGCCACCGCCCCGCGAACGCGAGGGCGCACGCCGCGAGGAGGCCGAACGGCTTGAGGGCGATCGAAAGGCCGAGCAACGCCCCGCCGCTCCCTTCGAACCCGCGGTCCAGAAGGTCGCGCGCGAAGACGAGGAGGAGGAGGACGAACGCGTTCGCCTGGAGGTTCCACTGCGTCGCGGCGAACGGCGCGAAGAGGAGCGCGAGGACGAGGACGCGCGCCGAGCCCTTCGCGACGAGCGCGGCGCTGCCCGCGAGCGCGGCGGCCGAGGCGGCCGCCCACAGCCACGCCGCCGCCGCGGGCGGCAGGAACGTGAGCGGCACGAGGACGAACGCGAGGAGCGGCGGATAGAGGTAGGGATAGACGCCCGCATACGGGTCGTGGCCGGCGCGCAGGGCGTTCGCGGCCTCGAGGTAGGCGCGGAAGTCGGTGCCCCGCCCGGTGAGGAGGGGCTCGGCCGCGAACGCGAACGTGACCGCGAAGACCGTGAAGACGAGGAGCCGCGTGCGCTTGTCCACGAGGCGGCCGGTCAGGGGGCCAGCTTCTCCTGAATCGACGTTATCGTGCGGGCCTTCCCCGTCGCCTCGTCCACGTCCACGATCGCGCCGCAGAGGCGCACGTCGCGGGTGGCCGTCTCCATCGAGCGCGGCGTCTGGTGGAGAAACTTCTCGAGGATGTGCTTAGGGTCGAACCCGATGATCCCCTCGTAGGCGCCCGTCATGCCGGCGTCACCCTGATAGGCCGTGCCCTTCGGCAGGATCCGGGCGTCGGCCGTCGGGACGTGCGTGTGCGTGCCGATGACGAGCGACGCGCGGCCGTCGAACCACCAGCCGATGGCCTGCTTCTCGGACGTCGCTTCGGCGTGGATGTCGATCAGGACGACCTTCATTTCCGGCCGCTTGGCGCGCATTTCGGCAAGCACCGCGTCGCCGACGCGGAACGGCGAGTCCGTGTTCGCCATGAACACCTGCCCCTGCAGGTTCACGACGCCGACGGGAGTCCCGCCCTGCGTCGTCTGGATCGTCCAGCCGCGGCCCGGATTGCCCGGCGGGTAGTTCGCGGGGCGCAGCAGGTTCTCGAGGTCGTCGAGGAGCGGGACAAAGTCCTTCTTGTCCCAGATGTGGTTCCCGGACGTAAAGACGTCGATCGGGAGCTTCGACATGTCCGCGAAGAGCTCCGCCGTCACGCCGAACCCGCCCGCGGCGTTCTCGATGTTCACGACCGTGAAGTCGACGTGCTCGCGCGCGATCAGCTTCTCGAGCATGCCGAGGGCTTTCCTGCCCGGCTTCCCCACCACGTCTCCGACGAACAGGAGCTTCACTTCGCGAAATCCACCGCGCGCGTCTCGCGGATGACCGTGATTTTGATCTGCCCGGGATACTGGAGTTCCGCCTCGACGCGCTTGGCGATGTCCTTCGACATCCACAGGCACTCGTCGTCAGAGATCTTCTTCGCGTCCACGATCACGCGCAGCTCGCGGCCCGCCTGGATCGCGAACGTGCGCTCGACGCCCTTCATCCCTTCCGTCATCTTCTCGAGCTTCTCGAGGCGCTTGACGTAGGTCTCGAGAATCTCGCGGCGGGCTCCCGGACGGGCCGCCGAAATCGCGTCCGCCGCGTTCACGAGGACCGCCTCGATCGTGCGCGGCTCGTAGTCGCCGTGGTGGCACTCCATCCCGTGGATGACGGCCTCGCTCTCGCCGTATTTCTTGAGGATCTGCCGTCCGAGCTCGAGGTGCGTGCCCTCCTGCTCGCGGTCGACGGCCTTGCCGATGTCGTGGAGGAGGCCCGCGCGCTTCGTCACGGCGACGTCCGCACCGAGCTCGCTCGCGAGGTGGCATGCGGCCCAGCCGACCTCCTTCGAGTGCTGGAGCACGCTCTGGCCGTAGCTCGTGCGGTACTTCAGGCGCCCGAGGAGCTTGACGACCTCGGGGTGCAAGTCCGCGATGCCGAACTCGAACGCCGCCGCCTCGCCGGCCGTCTTGACGTCCTGCCAGAGCTCCTCGCGGACCTTTTCGACGACCTCTTCGATACGGGCCGGGTGAATGCGCCCGTCCTGGATGAGGCGCTCGAGGGCGCGGCGCGCGACTTCGCGGCGGATCGGGTCGAACGAGGAGAGGAGGATCGCCTCCGGCGTGTCGTCGATGATGATGTCGACGCCCGTCGCGGCCTCGACGGCGCGGATGTTCCGGCCCTCGCGGCCGATGATGCGGCCCTTCATGTCGTCGGACGGGAGGTCGAGGACCGACACGGTCGTCTCGACGACAAAGTCCGACGCCATGCGCTGGATCGTCATCGAGAGGAGGCGCTTCGCCTTCCAGTTCGCGCTCTCGACGGCGTCTTCCTCGATGCGGCGCACGAGGCCCGTCGCTTCGAGGCGCGCTTCGTTCTCCAGCTCGCGGATGAGGTCGCGCTTGGCCTGGTCGGCAGTGAGGCCGGCGATGACCTCGAGCTTGGCGCGCTGCTCGGCGACGACGGCCTCCGCGGCCTCCTTCGCCTCTTCCTCCAGCTCCTCCATGCGCTTCTCGCGCTTCGTGAGGTTCTGGGCGCGGTTCTCCGAGTCCTGCTCGCGCTTCTCGGCCGTGAGGATCTTCTTGTCGAGCGTCTCTTCCTTCTGGAGGAGGCGCTTCTCCTGGTCGAGGAGTTCGGTCCGCCGTTTGGCGGCTTCAGTGTCCGCGGCCTCACGGGCCTTGAGCTGTCGCTCCTTGGCGTCCAGCTCGGTCTTCTGGGCGGCGGCCTCCGCCTTGCGGACCGCCGCCTCGGCGGCCAGCTTCGCTTCTTCGCGGACCTTCTTGGCCTCGAGCTCGGCCTCGGCCTTCGCGAGCGATGCGGTTCCGCGGACCCGCAGGCCCCAGACGAGGAAGCCGACGGCCAAGACCGCCAGCGCGGCCTCTACGGCGATGATCAATGCGTTAGGACTCACGGGTCTGTCCCCCTCGAAACGTTCGTTTGAGAGGGTGATCCGGAACTAGAGCGCGACAGGATCCTGGAGACGTCCCCCCGGTGGTGCCCAAAAAGGGCGCCCCGCCTCGGCCGTGTGGGAAAAGTCGATTGAACCCGTCAAAAGACAGGGGGAGCCCCCGGGGCAGACCTTTAGTTCCCCCGAAGGGGCGTCACCGGTCGGCCCGATGTCGAAGGCTCCACGATAAATATATCGGTTCAAGGACATATCCCATTCACGCACCGCGCAGGGTGCCGATCGATTCGTTGCCGGCCCTCGCCGGAATTGAGGGAGACGTCTTCAGGACCTCGTCGAGCTTTTCCACGAGGCGGCCCGCCCGTGCGGCGAGACGGCCCGGATCACCCTCGGAGCCTGACTTGGTACGGAACTGGTAAAACTCGTCGGAAATGTTGAGGGCGGTGAGGATGGCGATCTTCGCGGCGTCGATCGTTGGCGCGTGCTCCGAGACCTCGCGCATCTTCCGGTCGACAAAACCGGCCAGCTCCTTGATGTAGCCGGGATCCCCCGCGGCGCGGACGGAGTACGTCTGCCCGAAGATCTCGACCTGTGTGACGCTGGGTTTCGCCATGATTCCGCTGCAGCACATGGCCGCGGGGAAAGGATAGCATGCGCTCTTACGCTTTACCCACGCCTTTTCCCTCGTCCAGGGTCTTGAGAACGCGCTCGATGCGCTCCTTCACGGCGTTGCGCTCGTCCTCGTACCGCGCCAGGAGCATCGCGGCCTCCCCACCCTCGTCCGCCCTGGCCTTCGCGGCCGCGACCTCGGACTCGAGCCGGGCGTTCTCGGCGGCAAGCTTCTTCACGATCTCGACGAGCGCCTCGACCCGCTCTTCGATCGCGTCGAGAACGGGCTCGAGAGAGCCTTCGGATTTCTCGGTCTTTCCCTTGGCTTCCTTCACGCATCCTCCTCAGGCGGGTGCGGGCACGCCGTCGACCTTCACGCCCTCGAGGGCGAGAAGACGCCGTGCGGCCGCGTCGCGCCAGCCGTTCACGTCCTCGCGCGCGAGCGAGCCGCGCGGGGATCCGAAACGCAGGGTCAGGGTCGTCTTGACGAATCCGTCCGGGACGCCGGGGCCGCGGTAACGCCCCTTCGCCTCGACTGCCGCGAGCTCTGCCGGCGCGCCGGCGCGGACGGCGGCCTCGAGCGTCGCCCAGGACATGCCGAGCGCGTGGGCGACGGTGAGGTCCACCTCGCTCCCGGGGAACTTCGACGGCGGCTCGACGGACGTCTCGGCCGGCGGCAGCGCGGCCGCGAGGACGCCGAGGTCCAGGTCTGCGACGACGGGGTCGACGAGATCCCACGATGCGGCGAGAGCGGGCTCGAGAACGCCGACCCAGCCGGCGACCTCGCCCGACACGTAAACGACGGCCGCCCTTCCGGCCGCAAGGAACGAAGAGAAAGACGAAGAGGAATTTTCTTTGAAGGTGAAGAGGGCACGGGGCCCGCCTAGGCCGAGGCCCCTCATGAGAGCTTCTGCAACCCCCGCCCCTTCAAAGAAATCGTTCTCTTCGGAGGCCACGGACCAGTGGTGCCGCCTGACCCCTGAGAGGAGGATTCCCACTCTTTCCTTCTCAGAGACTCTTCCGTCTCCCCTCTTCTCTTCTTTCTTCTCTTCAGCAGAAGTCTCTTTCTTATCCGGATTCCAGCCGAAGCTCTTCCCGACCTCGAAGAGAGCCAGGTCCTTCATGCCGCGCCGCACGTTGTGCTGCGCGCTCTGGAGGAGGCCGATCACGGGAG
>Ga0315270_10000616_pt1 | contig 19570 bp, 21 predicted proteins | sample C1_bottom_MG_FD_204932 | JGI IMG/M metagenome (GOLD analysis project Ga0315270, IMG submission 204932) | Sediment microbial communities from Yellowstone Lake, YNP, Wyoming, USA - C1_bottom | ecosystem: Environmental > Aquatic > Freshwater > Lake > Sediment | place: USA: Wyoming | collected...
CCTTTGCCAAGACCGGCCGAACTGGTTGCCGATCACCAATTTGGGCTTGTGGTAGCCGATGCGCGAACGGCCGCAGAGGCGATGATTAACTGGGCCAATCAGCCCGAGTTGCTCATGGCCGCCAGGGCAAATGCCGCTCGTTGGGCTACCAGTCTTGAAGGAAGCGACGACTATGCCCAGTTTGCCGCGCAGATTCTCCTGTTGAATGGTTCAAACTCGCCAAGAAGGTAGGCTCAGCGGGTGAGCAAGCCCAGAATTTCCGACACCGCAGACGTGGATCCTGATGTCTTGATTGGCGATGGTTGCGCCATCTGGCATCTGGCTCAAGTGCGTAGTGGGGCCGAGCTTGGTATCGAATGCATTATCGGCCGAGGTGCCTATATCGGACCGGGAGTTGTGCTTGGAGACAGGTGCAAAGTTCAGAATTACGCATTGGTTTATGAACCAGCCAAATTAGGCAATGGAGTCTTTATCGGACCCGCAGTTGTTTTAACCAACGACCACTATCCGCGAGCGACAAATCCTGATGGTTCGCTAAAGAGCGGAAATGACTGGGACTTAGTTGGTGTAACAATCCAAGAGGGCGCTTCGATTGGTGCTCGAGCGGTGTGTGTTGCGCCTATTACAATCGGACGCTGGTCAATGGTGGCCGCCGGATCCACGGTAACTCGTGATGTTCCAGATTTTGCCTTGGTCGCAGGTTCGCCTGCTAAGCGCATCAAGTGGGTCGGACGAGCTGGTGTGCCATTAGTTGACGTTGGTCAACATATTTTTGAATGCCCAAGTACTGGCGCTCGCTATTTAGAAGATGGCGAACGGTTAACCGAAATAGGGAGCGAATGATGATTCCGGCAGCGAAACCAATTATTGGTGACGAAGAACGTGAGGCGGTTGATCGAGTTCTTCGGTCAGGGATGATCGCTGGCGGACCCGAAGTGGCTGCTTTTGAAAACGAGTTCTCGGTCCATGTCGGTGGACGTCATTGCGTAGCCATGAACTCTGGCACTAGCGCGTTACACCTTGCGTTAATCGCGATGGGTATCGGTGCAGGCGATGAAGTGATCGTTCCATCTTTTTCGTTTGCAGCTACCGCCAACTCTGTTGCACTTACCGGTGCCACGCCAGTTTTTGCTGACATTGATCGCGCAACTTTTAACCTTGATCCTGCTGCCGCTGAAGCAGCGATCACCTCGCGCACAAAAGCAATCATGCCGGTGCACCTTTATGGTCAAATGGCCGCGATGGATCAGTTCGAAGCCATTGCTGAAAAACACGGCTTGCAGATCATTGAAGATTCGGCACAATCGCATCTGGCTTCCTTTAATGGTCGTAACGCAGGCGAGTGGGGAACTACAGCTTGCTTCTCGTTCTATCCAACGAAGAACATGACTTCTGGCGAAGGCGGAATGGTCGTTACCCCTGATGCAAAAATTGCCCGGATGCTTCGCTTGTTGCGTAATCAGGGCATGGAACAGCGTTACAAGAACGAGGTTATTGGCTTCAACACTCGCATGACCGACATTCACGCAGCCATCGGTCGTGTCCAATTGGGCAAACTTCCAGGCTGGACCGCACAGCGCAAAGCAAATGCAGAGTTCCTGGATGCAAACATTTCCGGAGTGATTGTTCCACCTGTTGCCGCCGGCGCTTCGCACGTTTATCACCAGTACACGATTCGAATTCCAGTAGAAACTGGCGAGCAGAGAGACGCCTTTATGGCCGCTCTGACTGAGAAAGGCGTTGGCTCTGGGGTTTATTACCCGACTCCAATTCATCGCCTCCCTTCTTTCGAGTTGTCCCTGGATCTACCAGAGACCGAATTGGCTGCTCGACAGGTTCTGTCGCTGCCAATTCATCCTGCACTTTCGGTCGAAGACATTAAGCAAGTCGCCGAAGCAGTAACTGCGACCGCGAACGAACTCTTGTGAGCAAATTACGAGCCGGACTGGTCGGCGTCGGCATGATGGGTCGACACCACGCACGAGTGCTTTCTTCTCTTGACGGTGTCGAATTAGTCGCCGTTGTTGATCCCGGAGGCGATCCGCATGGAGTGGCAACTGGTCGTGCACTCCTTTCATCGGTGGCTGAGTTGGTTGAACTTGGTGTCGATTACGCGATGGTTGCAGCACCAACTGGTTTGCATGAATCAATCGGTCTTGAGTTGGCCGAAGCTGGCATCCACGCATTGATTGAAAAACCACTAGCGGTAGATACTCCTGCTGCTAAGCGTCTGGTATCAGCATTTGCTTCACGCGGATTGATCGGCGCAGTAGGTCATATCGAGCGGTATAACCCAGCACTCCAACAACTTCGTAAAAGACTTGAAGCAGGAGAACTTGGCGCGGTCTACCAAATAACGACTAGGCGCCAAGGACCGTTTCCGGCCCGTATTGCCGACGTCGGTGTGATTAAAGATTTAGCAACTCACGATATTGATCTGACCGCTTGGGTGGCTAGGTCTGCCTTCGAATCTGTGTCGGCCAGAGTCGCATTCAAATCAGGACGTGCGCACGAAGACATGGTTGCTGCGGTCGGGCAATTAGTAGATGGAACTATCACTAACCATTTGGTCAATTGGCTCTCGCCGTTCAGAGAACGGCTCACCATCGTCACCGGCGAACGCGGTGCTTTTGTGGCAGATACTCTCACTACCGACCTCACTTTCCACGCGAATGGTTCGGTAGTTACTGAGTGGGAGGCAGTGGCTGCGTTTCGGGGGGTCAGCGAAGGCGATGTGATTCGTCATGCCTTTGCCAAACCAGAGCCATTACGGGTTGAGCATGAAGCATTCCGAGATGCAGTACTTGGAATCCCAGGCGCAATTGAACGAATAGTCACGATGGAACAAGGGCTGGCTACTGTCGCAGTTGCCGAAGCCATGCTAGTTAGCGCCCGGGAAAGCCGGGTTGTAAATCTCTAAGCTTTTTCCCCGATTCATCAACCAGAACACCACACGAGAATAGGTATCTTTGAAACCGTGAAGATTGCTGTCGTTGCCCTAGGGAAAATCGGCTTGCCCTTAGCCGTTCAATTCGCGACCAAAGGTCACCAGGTGATTGGCTGCGATGTGGTCAAGGCCACTGTCGATTTGGTTGGGCAAGGTAAAGAACCGTTTCCTGGTGAAACCGATCTCGCCGAGAAGTTGTCGCAAGTTGTGGCAAGCGGAGCGCTGACGGCAACCACGGATACAACCAGCGCTGTCGCGCAGGCTGATGCCGTGGTCATAGTGGTTCCACTATTTGTTGATGAAGACGGGATTCCTGATTTTGGCTGGATGGATGCGGCAACAGAGTCCGTGGCTAAGGGTTTGAAACCAGGAACTCTGATTTCTTACGAAACAACACTTCCAGTCGGGACTACTCGACAAAGATTCACTCCAAAGATCGAAGAGATTTCAGGTTTAGTAGCTGGAAAAGATTTCTTTGTCGTCTTCTCGCCTGAGCGAGTATTTACCGGACGAGTCTTTGCCGATCTACGCAAATATCCAAAACTCGTTGGTGGTATTGATCTACAGAGCACCGCAAAGGGAGTCGAGTTTTATGAATCGGTACTTGATTTCGATCCTCGCCCAGATTTAGCGCGTGGCAATGGAGTTTGGGACATTGGTTCCACTGAAGCCAGCGAGATGGCCAAATTAGCCGAGACGACATACCGAGATGTGAATATCGGTTTAGCGAATCAATTCGCCCTTTTTGCCGAGGGCGTGGGGATCGACGTACAACAAGTAATTGCGGCCTCTAATTCCCAGCCTTTTAGCCACATACATCAACCAGGAATCGCAGTTGGTGGGCATTGCATCCCAATCTATCCACGTTTCTACTTATGGAATGATCCAGAGGCCACTGTCGTCCGCGCTGCCCGCGAGGCAAATGTGCAGATGCCAATGCACGCAGTGAATCTGTTGAAGGCTGAGTTGTCAGAATTGACTGGCAAACGAGTGGCAGTGCTTGGAGCCGCGTATCGCGGTGGGGTAAAAGAGACTGCATTTTCAGGAGTTTTCCCGGTGGCGGCCGCGCTGGCTTCACAGGGTGCCATCGCATTGGTGCACGACCCCATGTACACGGATGATGAACTTAAAGCACTTGGCTTAATGCCGTATCACTTGGGTGAAAGTGTGGATGGAGCAATCATCCAAGCCGACCATGTTGAATACCGAACGATTTCTGCTAAAGATTTGCCTGGGGCCACCGCGATAGTGGATGGTCGCCGGATCCTTGATGCCCTTTCTTTCCCTGGGGTTGCGCTGCGGGTAATCGGAGCAGCGCGAAGGTAATGCGAATCAGGCTGCGCAAATTGGCGCTGCTGCTTATTGGCACGCTCATTTTCGGGTTTATCCAACCGGCCACTGCCACCGATATCCCAGCAAGTTTCACCTTCACTGGAGCTGGTCTTGGGCACGGGGTTGGAATGAGCCAGATCGGCGCTAAGGGGATGGCTCTCGATGGTCATTCAGCGACCGAGATCCTTAAATACTTTTACTCTGGTACCACTGTTGAACCGGTTTCAGACGACGTGATGCTTCGAGTGAATCTCTTACATCAAGCGGTAAGTACGAAAATTAAAATCGAATCGATGCTCGTTGATTCAGCTACCTCAACTGTTTCAGTTGGGCATCTGAGTGCAGCAGATTTATTTTCGGTGGAGGCACCATCGAGTGTGCCTGAAGTATCTATTGGAATTGGTGACACGCTTGCGTTAACTGCGTCAGCATCTGGCGTCATTGCGAAAATTACGGGTGCTACCGGCACGACAAATTTGAGCGCACAAACATTTACTCTCCGCTGGAGTGGAACTCGCTATTTGGCCGGTCCAGAAACTTTGATAAATCTGGGCGGGGGAGTGGCTTCTCCCCGGTATCGCTACGGGCAAATCCATATTAAGTCCGTTAAAGCGATCCTCAACGGAGTCGCCTTGGGCTACCGACTTGAAATAACCGATGATCTTCGATTGCACGATGAATACCTTCGTGGCGTGGCTGAGGTTCCCTCCTCTTGGCCGGAAGCAGCCTTGGAAGCTCAAGCTATTGCGGCACGCACTTATGTGTTAACTAAGGCTGGGCATTTACGAACTGAATGCGATTGTGATCTATATGGGCATTCGGTCGATCTGACTTATGCCGGTTGGGCCAAAGAGAGCGAACCAAGATGGGGTTCGCTCTGGTTGGCGGCAGTTGCGGCCACTTCGACAGACGCCAGTAATGGACTTGCGGTTATCTATAACGGTAAACCGATAACCACTTACTTTTTTACCTCATCCGGCGGGCACACTCAGGACATTGGCCAGGTTTGGGGCACTGAACTTCCCTGGTTGAAATCGGTTGCTGACCCTTGGAGTCTTGATCAAACTCTCAATCCTAAATACGCGACATGGAGTAGATCCGTGTCGCAAGCAGTGATGGCAAAAGCGTTTGTTTTACCTGATGTGGTGGCAGTCCAATTTCCAAATCGAACCCAAGGTGGCGGGATCGCGAGTGCGATTGCGACATCGAGTACCGGGAAAACCGCAACGCTCAAAGGTGAAATCTTTCGATCAAGGACGGCACTTCCTTCGACTTGGTTACAGCGTCCAGTAACTCGACGTAGTGGGGAAGATGAAACTGATCTCTCTATTGCAATTGGAAAGTCCCTTTGGTCCAAGAGCCGGAGTGTTGTTTTAGCTGTGGTCGATTCAGACTCATTGGCCGCCATGGTCGCCGCACCCCTATCGTTCACGAAGAAGGCACCTTTACTATTTACTTCGGGTCAGAAGTTGGATGTGAGAGTGGCTGCCGAGATTTTGCGAAGGAAAGTAACCAAGATCTATTTAGTAGGTACCAATGTCGATCCCGCTCTGATTGCATCAATTAAACGCGACTCAAAGAAAGCGTCATTAATCAGCCTTACCGGCACAACTCGGTACGCGATGGCATCGGCGGTCGCCGCAATTGTTCCAGGAGCTCCGATTCTGGTCGCAAACTCAGACATTGCAGCGCTGGGTTCGTCCATCGGCGCACTTGCTTCAGCTCAACGGCCAGTTCTTTTTACTACCGCCGCAGTTTTGCCTTGGGAAAGCGCCAGATCAATCTTGAAAAAGGGTTTGCCAGTAACTGTTCTTGGCACCCCGGAGACGATTCTTGATTCTCAACTAACTGGTCTAAAAATCATAGATCAGCGACAACCAACCATGGATAAAGTCGAGTTTTCGCTACTTGATCTTTTTGCCGCAGGATCAACTGGAATACAGTTTGTCCCATCAAAATTTGATCGCTTCTTACTCGGAGGCTCAGGGCTACCGACCTTTTCTCTTGATGAGGCTGGTCATATTGGGGAGTTAGCAAAAAGTTTTGTAGTGGCGCATCCGACTTATGGTGCGATTTCGGTGCTCGGCAGCAGTTCGTTAATTAGTGCCGATTCATTCATTGAGATAAACGCTCTTCGATGAATGAGTGCTAGATAAAACGAACGCTGATATCCCCGGTGTTGGCTGAATTATTTTTCCATTCCCCGCGGGCCCAGGAGTGATGGTTCGCCTCAATCTCAGCAATTCCATATTCGTCAGCATGGGTAACTAGCCAAGCCGCAACTAATCCATGTTTAGGATCTTTAACATTGATGCTGAAGATTTTGCTCGACTGGCTCTCGATATTGTTTAAGCCAAATACCTTCTTCAAATCTGCCGCCAGGCTGTCCTGCCTATCTTTGGCGCTCGTTGGAGCAGATGCGAAGCGATGTAAGTAGCAGGTGACACTAAAGGGATCGCTCATCAAGATTTCACTCAACACTCGAGCTTCTGATTCCCATGCCGCATAGGCGTTACCGGCTGCTGATCGCTGTACCGCTTGGGCCGCATCGGCAATCGAAAGTTGCTGCCAATCCGAGTTTCGAATTAGGGCGCTAAAGAATTTGCTTGTTGAGTACACCGGATCCATGAGTGATGCTTCAGGTCCCCAACCTTGTGATGGGCGTTGCTGAAACAGACCAACCGAATCGCGATCGCCGTAATTTAGGATTCTTAGTTTTGACTCTTGAAGAGCCGCCGCCAAAGCCACTGTTGTCGCTCGCTTGGGAAGACCTCGACGGCTAGCTACCACAGCGATAGTTGCGGCATTGCCGGCTTGTTCTGGCGAGAGGTCATAACTATCGGTTAGTCCTTGGAAAGTGCATCGTTGGATTAGCGAAGCATCTTTGATTCGTTCCCATTGATTGGCCCCGAAAAACCCAACAGTTAAGAGCAGGGCAAGACCAACTACCAAGCTCTTTTTACTCATGGCTGGTTATCCAATTACTGATTTGCATGGAGGGCGGAGTTAAGTTCGCCCCAAGTCCCAACGCGTTGGACTATCTCCAGAGAACCATTCAGCGAGTTCCTTCTGAAGAGCAGACCAGAACGTCCGGAGAGTTCGCTGGCTTTGACGATTTCGCCATCGGGAGTCCTAACTTTGGAGCCGGCGGTGATGTAGGTGCCGGCTTCGATGATGCAGTCATCGCCAAGTGAGATTCCAAGTCCTGAATTAGCGCCAAGCAGGCAACGTTTTCCGACTGAAATGACCTGCTTTCCACCACCGCTCAAAGTACCCATGATTGATGAGCCACCACCGACATCTGATCCATCATCTACAACGACCCCTGCTGATATTCGACCTTCAACCATTGATGCGCCGAGTGTCCCGGCGTTGAAATTCACAAACCCTTCATGCATGACTGTCGTTCCTGAGGCTAGGTGGGCGCCCAGGCGTACCCGATCGGCGTCGGCGATTCTTACTCCGCTTGGGATGACGTAATCAGCCATCCGCGGGAATTTGTCTATCCCAAAGACCTGCAGCGGCCCTCTGGCGCGAAGCCGCATCCTGGTCATTTCAAAACCTTCGACAGGGCATGGGCCGGCGCTAGTCCAAACTACATTGGCGAGCAGCCCGAAGATTCCATCCAGGTTGGCGCCATGTGGCTTGATTAGTCGGTGTGAGAGCAGATGCAGGCGAAGATAGGCATCAATGGCATCAATCGGTGGGGCAGCCAACTGGATTTCGACAGTCACGACCTCGGTTCGTACCCCTCGAGCCTGGTCTTGGCCGGCTAGTTCGGCTAGCCCGGTCGGGATTGGTCGATCTTTACTCGAGCCAAGGGCTGGTGCCGGAAACCAGGCGTCTAAAACCTGATTTTCGGCATAGGTAACCAAGCCGTGACCGTGCGCCGCCTGATCTAATCGCGAAACTGTGCTCATATCCCGATACCGTACCGGCGTGCTCGACTTATTTGCGGATCCGATCGCCCTGTGTGCTGCCCTAATTGACGTGGAAAGCGTTTCTGGGGCCGAAAATCAGTTAGCCGACCTCATTGAGCAGGCTCTTGGAGCTCAAGCCGCCCATCTGAGCCTGGTTCGAATTGGGAATTCGCTGGTTGCCCGAACAACTGGAACAAATCCTGAACGGGTCATTCTGGCTGGACATATCGACACCGTGCCGGTTTGCGGGAATGTGCCAAGCCACTTTGAAGGGGACCGGTTATTTGGTGCCGGAGCTAGCGACATGAAAAGTGGCGTAGCTCTGCAACTTCACTTGGCTGCCACCATTCCAGATCCCAGTAGAGAGATCACTTTCATTTTCTACGAGTGCGAGGAAATCGAAGCGGAGCGAAATGGTCTGACTCGAATCGCAAGAGATTTTCCCGAATTACTGGCTGGCGATTTCGCGGTGTTATTGGAACCGACCAATGGTGTCGTCGAAGGCGGTTGTCAGGGAACGATGCGAGCAGAAGTACGAACACGCGGGGTCCGCGCACACTCAGCCAGGTCATGGCTTGGGGAAAATGCGATTCACGGAGCCGCCCAGATACTTAATTTGCTGACTGGATACGAGCCTCGTCGAGTTCTGATTGATGAGCTTGAGTATCGAGAAGGATTACAGGCGGTTGGTATAAGTGGAGGCGTCGCTGGCAATGTGATTCCTGATGAATGTGTGGTGACCGTTAATTATCGTTTCGCACCCGATCAAAGCGAGGGGGATGCGGAGCGATTTTTGCGCAAATTCTTTGACGGTTTCGCATTGCGAATAATCGATAGCGCCCCTGGGGCGATGCCTGGTTTGAATCGTCCAGCCGCGCAAGAGTTCATCGCCAAAATTGGTGGTCTGCCAGCTCCCAAATTTGGTTGGACGGATGTTGCGCGATTTACTCAACTGAATATTCCTGCGGTAAATTTTGGTCCCGGCAATCCGAGTCTTGCCCATACCGCTGATGAATCGGTTGAAACTGAACTTATTACTCAAGGTGCGCGTCAACTGACTGAATGGTTAGCAAGATGAGAGTTTGTGTCTACTGCTCCTCCTCACTCAACATCGAAGAGAAGTACGTATCTTTAGCTGCTGAGGTTGGTCGCCAGATTGCTTCACGAAAATGGAGCCTGGTATCCGGTGGCGGCAATCTTTCGATGATGGGTGCGGTGGCCCGTGAAGTGCGCAGTGGAGGTGGTCACACAATTGGGGTGATTCCGCGCGCTTTGGTGGAGAGGGAAGTAGCAGACACTCTGGCCGATGAATTGATCGTCGTAGATGACATGAGAATTCGCAAGGGAATAATGGAATCGCATGCGGATGCGTTTCTAGCATTGCCAGGTGGGTTAGGAACCTTGGAAGAGCTGTTAGAAATCTGGGTTGGCCGGTTTCTTGGTTTTCATGATCTTGCTGTCGTTGTATTAGATCCAGATGGGCTTTATGCCCCGTTACGCGAGCAGATCGACTTGCTTCAGGCGCGTGGATTTGTTCGTGCAGAGCAACAGGAAATCGTGAAGTGGACGACAACAGTTAAGGAAGCTCTTGATGCTTGCGAATCAAGATGAGATTCGCTGCGGATGGGCAATAGGAGTTCCTACGCCATATGTTGAGTATCACGACCACGAATGGGGCGTGGTCATCCGCGATGACCAAGGACTTTATGAGCGGGTCTGTCTAGAGGGTTTTCAAGCCGGACTCTCTTGGTGGACCATCCTTTCCAGAAGAGATGCATTCCGGGAGTTGTTTGCCAACTTCGATCCATCCCTGGTGGCCACGTATTCAGAAATTCAGATTGAGTTACTTCTAAAAGATCCTCGAATCATCAGACACGAGGGCAAAATCCGCGCCGCGATCGGCAATGCCAAGGCGAGCCTTGAGCTGGGCAGGGGTGGCCTGACCGATCTGATCTGGTCCCACCAACCAGCAGTAGCGGTTCGTCCGACCACCGGAGCGCAGGTACCGAGTCAGACACCCGAGTCGGTGTCGCTGGCTAAGGCGCTAAAAAAGTCTGGATTCGGCTTTATCGGGCCGACCACCGCTTACGCCCTTATGCAGGCGTGTGGGCTGGTAAACGACCACGTTGTGGGGTGTGCGGCCGGCGATCGTCTGGGCAGATCGGTACCCTGGGGCTAATGGAGACCACCTCAGGGGCGCTTTCGAGCCTCGCGACGCTGATCGCCGCCCTCCCTGAGGAGGAGCGGGTGATTTTGACCCTCCATTATGTGAAAGGCCGTTCAATCCTCGAGATAGCCCAAGCTCTTGGGGTTGCCCCCAAGGCGGTTGAAGGAGTCTTAATTGCTGGGAAAACCCGTCTGGCGGCGGCTCTGGGGATTGGTTGAGCAAGGCCGGATTGGCTACTAATGGCCTTCACCTGGGATACTTCTCCTAATCACGGGTGGAGGCAGGAGAAAAAATGGCGGCAATGAAGCCACGTACGGGCGATGGCCCGCTCGAATGCACCAAAGAAGGCCGTGGACTTGTCATGCGAGTTCCGCTTGAGGGCGGCGGGCGTCTAGTCGTCGAATTGAACGCCCAGGAAGCCGAAGCGCTTGGCGCGGCCTTGATCGCAGCAGTTCCACTCGTCAAGAGAACGTAGTTAAAAGGTGGCACCTCAACTAGCCAATAATTCGGTGGCAAACGCCAAATATGCGCTTTTAGCAATCCCTCTTTCCTCGACGTTGAAGACTCCGCCTCAACTCAAAAAGAGCATTGAAGAATTGTTCGGACTGATCCTTAGTGATGAAATCTCAATTGAAAAATCGACGGGTAAAGCTGGCGAAATCAGTGAAGTCCCGGTGTCTGCCGCGGGGTCAAAAGTCGAGCGTCTTCTTATTGTTGGAATTGGCGAAGGCGGAGTGGATGACTTTCGCAAAGCAGGAATTGCACTAGGTCGTCGAATAAAAGGTAAAGAAAAAGCGATAACTAACGCTGTCACCTTTGCCGCGCCTAAAGCTTCGTTATTGGCCCACAACGTATCGCTAGCGCTAGCCACTTATGCTTGGTCTCGGCGAGCCAAAGTTGATGCAGTGAGACCGGTGGAAAAGATTGATCTAGTCCGACGAGCCACTGAAAATGAAAACGATCTCTTACTGGCACAGATCCAAATAGATGCAGTCTTTGCAGCCCGCGATCTCATTCACACACCTGCGGACACAAAAAGCCCCGCCTGGATTGCGGCGATGGCGCACCAAATGGTGGATGCGTGTGAAGACGACGCGTTCAGTGTCAGAGTTCGTGAAGAACGAGAGTTGAAGCAAGAAGGCTTTGGCGGCTTGCTCGCAGTTGGAATGTCATCTCCGAAGCGCGGACCTCGATTGGTTGAAGTTCAATATGCGCCCGAAGGTTCAAAGAAGTGGCCACATGTTGTGTTGGTGGGTAAGGGCATCGTTTTTGATACCGGCGGTGTTTCACTAAAGCGTCCTTATGACGTCATGGTGCCGATGAAGACAGATATGGCCGGTGCGGCAGCAGTGCTGGCAGCTTGTGTTGCGATGTCCAAGTTGAAACCAAAAGTTAGAATTACTGCCTTGCTTGGTTGCGCCGAAAACGCCTTGTCTGCAACGGCACAACGCCCTTCTGATGTGATTAAACATTATGGCGGCACTACCGTAGAAGTAATCAATACTGACGCTGAAGGTCGTTTGGTGCTTGCCGACCTATTGGCTTATGCGGATAAGAAATTGAAGCCAGATTATTTGATCGACGTGGCTACGCTAACTGGTGCTGCTTCACTGGGAGTCGGTCGGCAATATTCGGCGTTCTACACCCGCGACGATAAGTTGGCTAAGTCGCTTTCCCAAAGTGGCGAACAAAGTGGCGATCGCACCTGGCGAATGCCACTCGTTGATGATTACGACTTCGTTCTTGAAAGCGAAATTGCTGATTTCAACCACACTGGGAGTAAAGGAAAAATTCAAGCTGGCTCTATTACGGCGGCTCTTTTCCTTGAGAAGTTTGTTGGAAATCGAAACTGGGCTCACCTTGATATTGCCGGACCGGCCCGAAGTGAAACCGATTCCGGCGAGAATCCAAAAGGTGGTACCGGCTACGGTGTTCGACTATTGATCGACTGGTTGACCTCTCTATGAACGCGTTTAGCAATCGTGGAGACCTCGACGCATTTGTCGATGCGTTCATTCCTGAAGATGCTGCGATATTGGCTGCGCGTGTTAGAAGCAGCGAAGTGGGCTCTTATGAACCTTCACCAAGCGTCGGTGCGACACTTTCGTTTTTGGCTACTTTGTTAAATGTTCGAAATGTGGTGGAGAGCGGAACTGGCTGCGGCATTAGTGCGCTCTGGCTGTTGCGTGGAATGCCAACGGATTCTTTGCTTACCTCTATTGATGATGAATCTGAATTCGCCAAACTCGCGCGCGAGGCTCTTGTGGATGCAGAAATAAGCCAGAATCGAGTTCGACTGATAACGGGCGAACCTCTGGATGTCCTATCTCGCTTAACTGACCGGGCCTATGACTTAGTGGTTCTTCGAAACCAACCGCACGACATGGCAGCCGCAGTAGACCACGCTTATCGCTTACTTCGAAATGGTGGCGTGCTGGTTGTGGATCGAGCTTTATGGTCAGGACGAGTTCCCGATCCGGCTCAACGTGACAGTCTCACGATTGCCATGCGTGAAGTAGGTAAGGCGATTCGTCAAGATGTGGATAGATGGAAACCTCTTCTCCTACCGATGGGCCAAGGCCTTCTTCTGGCAATCCGCCTTTAGCGATACTCAGCCACTACACAGGTGGTTCGGTGCTTGCTCTAGGAGAAACGACCATAATTGACAGGGACAGGTAGTTCGTCAGACCTTAAATGATCACTGAAAGATCACTGAATGATCGTTGGAGCAAGATGTGAGTAACGAAGACCAAACGCCAGAGACCGATTCGGCTATCCCATCGGTGCCACCTGTAACGCCATGGTGGTCCACCCCGACGGCTTCAGCGCCTTCATTTTCAACGTCGGCGCCAGAAGAGTCTTCATTTGAATCGACTGACTTTGACCCAGCTCCAGTTAAATCCTCTCGTCGAATCGGCTTGCCCGCAGTACTGGCTCTATCGGTATTGGCTGGCAGCGTAGGTGGCGCAGTCGGATTTACTGCAGCCCAAAATGGCGGGTCACTTTTTGACATTAATGCCAGGCTCAGCACTACTAGATCGGTCGTTGAAAGAGCGCCAGGTTCAGTTGCTGAAGTTGCCGCCAGAATTATTCCCTCGGTTGTTTCGATAACGACCAGAACTTCAAATGGGGGTGGGACAGGTTCTGGATTCGTACTTCGTTCGGACGGGTACCTGCTGACAAATAATCACGTGGTGGCCGATGCGATAGGTGCTGATGGCGGTCAGATTGCTGGCGCTCTGAAGGTTCAGCTCAGCGATGGGCGCACATTTGAGGGGCAAATTGTCGGCCGCGATCCTTCATACGACTTGGCGGTTGTGAAGGTTGCCGTGACTGGACTTACTGCGCTCGCACTTGGTGATAGTGACAAAATTCAAGTAGGAGATCCGGTAATTGCAATTGGCTCTCCACTCGGACTTAGTGGCACCGTAACTACTGGAATTATTAGTGCCAAAAATCGGGCAGTGACGACGAGTGGATCAACTAGTCCAGACAACTCTTTCATTAACGCCTTGCAAACCGATGCGGCGATCAATCCTGGAAATTCTGGCGGACCGCTAGTTGATGCCACGGGTGCAGTTATTGGAGTCAACTCAGCAATTGCCTCACTTGGGTCGGCCTTTGGTGGGCAGTCAGGTTCAATTGGACTTGGTTTTTCAATTCCAATCAATCAAGCAAAACGGACTGCCGAAGAATTAATCCGCACGGGCGTTTCTTCACACCCAATCATCGGGGTTTCGCTGGACACTGCTTTCGCCGGACCTGGTGCTCGAATTGCATCTACTGGAGATGCTGTTACTCCAGGATCACCAGCAGCTAAGGCTGGCCTTCAACCCGGCGATGTAATTGTTGCTATTGATGACCAGCGGGTGGCCAATTCTGATGAGTTGATTGTGGCCATTCGCAGTCATTCACCTGGGGATCGAGTCACGCTGACTTATACCCGAGGCAATGCCAAAGACGTAGAGGTGAAGGTCAACTTGACTCTCGCAGCGTCGACTAAGTAATCAGCCGACTAGAGTTGTGGGGTGTTCCCTGACTTAGGCGTAGGCGAGATTCTGGGTTTGGCTGTGCTGGCTCTGCTCCTGTTTGGGCCTGACCGGCTGCCCAAGATTGCGGTGGACGCGGCTCGCGTCGTCCGCAAACTTCGGTTGATGTATGCCAATGCCAGCGCTGAGCTTCGAAGTCAGGTTGGTGATGATCTGAAAGTTTTTGATGACTTGCGTGAGGTTCAAAAATTGACCGATATGAAACCTAGGAACATCATCAGGAACCAACTTGATTCGCTAATAGATTCACCGTCCACGTCCAAAGCCAACACCTCGAAGATTGATCCCGATGCCACCTGAGATTGAATCCCTAGTCCGCCAGTCCCTAGCTACCGTAATTGATCCTGAACTTCATCGCCCGATCACAGATCTGGGAATGGTTGAGACGATCTCGGTGAAGGATGGTCATCTCGATGTGCGAATACTGCTGACGATCAGTGGTTGCCCAATGCGCGACCGGTTGAGTAGCGACATTAAGACGGCCGTCGGCAAAGTAAATGGCGTCACTTCAGTGACAATTGACTTTGGGGTAATGAACGAAGAGCAACGAAACAATGTGCGAACACTGATGCGTGGTGGTGCTGAGCGAGCAATTCAATTCGCCCAACCAGGTTCGCTGACTCGGGTATACGGCATTGCTTCAGGAAAAGGTGGTGTCGGCAAATCGTCGGTAACTGCCAATCTGGCAATTGCGTTGGCCAAACTTGGTCGCAAAGTTGGAATTCTTGATGCAGATGTTTACGGTCATTCGATTCCCCGATTGATGGGTTTGATCGGACAACGCCCAACTGCCATCGATCAGATGTTCATTCCGCTTGAGTCCTACGGCGTAAAAGTTGTGTCCATGGAGATGTTCAAACCCCAGCGTTCCGATCCGGTCGCTTATCGCGGACCGATGTTGCACCGAGTGTTGGAACAATTATTGGTCGATGCTTTCTGGGGCGATCTTGACGACCTTTTGATAGACCTGCCACCTGGGACTGGTGACTTGGCAATGTCATTGGGTTCGTTGATCCCGACATCAGAAATTATTGTTGTGACCACCCCTCAGTTGGCTGCCGCTGAAGTTGCTGAACGAGCCGGCAGAATCGCTCACCAATTGCGGCAGCGCATCGTTGGGGTAGTCGAGAACATGTCTGGTTTCCCATGCCCACATTGCGGCGAACTCGTCGATCTATTCGGACAAGGTGGTGGCGCGGCAACTGCTAGTGCGTTATCCAAGCTTGTCGGATCAGATGTTCCGCTTTACGGCGCCATTCCCTTTGAGGTTGCCTTACGTGAAGGCGGCGATGATGGTGCGCCAATCGTTATTTCGAATCCAGAAAGCCCTGCTGCCAAAGCCATCAGTGAAATCGCATCGATTTTGGCAGCGCGGACTAGGGGACTATCTGGTCTCTCCCTTGGAATCTCGCCGGTTAAAAAGTAATTAGTTCGTTCGCTGCCAAGGTTGTAGACCTGCAGTGATCGATTCAATTTCTTGCCAGTCATTGCCTCGATGAGTTATCCAAAAATTTTCGATCTCGGTCATCTTGGCTCGAAGAAACGGGTCTGGGGCAAAGCTCGAATGCGCCGGAGCCCGTAGCATCCAGGTACTGCCTTTCTCATCCACGATTGTTGCCGCTGTACTGAGTCGTGAAATGTTGTAACTGATGGCTTGCACTTTCGCCCATGGCAACCGCCGCTTGCGAACTGCTTCGATAACAATGGCATCTTCATCCAAGGTGCAGCCCCATCGGCCTGACCAAAGGTAAAGACCCGCGCCGACCAGCAGCCCGATCACCAGGCCAGGAAAGCCGACCATGAAAATTCCAACCAACCCCAACGCCGGCCCGGAAAGAAGTAGTCCGAGTCGGGCTCTAGGCAACATTCGGTAACTGGTCACCCCGGTATCTTGTCATTTTTGCCCGACAACTTCTCGGTAACCCGATATCTTCGTCGTAGTTAATGAAATTGGGGGATTATGAGCATCGACCTGCATACCCATTCAACAATTAGCGATGGGACTTTGACCCCCACCCAATTGATGAATGCCGCCGCGGTTGCCGGGCTCGAAGTTATTGGCCTTACCGACCATGACACCACCGCTGGCTGGGATGAGGCAATCGCTGCTTTGGCCTTCCTACCCCGACCGGTAGCCCTAGCTCTTGGCTCAGAGATTTCCTGTCGGACCGAAGATCTCATCAGCGTCCACTTACTTGGGTTGCTTTTCGATCGGACGAATCCCGAACTTGCTAATGCCTTGGCTATCACCCGTGATGATCGGATACCTCGAATGCGTGCAATGGTTGAAAAATTGAGTCTGGCTGGAATTGCCATAACTTTCGCTGACGTAGAACGCCAATTGGCGCCAGGTGCCACTTTAGGTCGGCCTCATTTGGCTGATGCGTTAGTAGAGCTTCAAATCGTCACTGATCGCGGCGAAGCATTCGATACTTTCCTTAACAATGACTCGCCCTTTTACGTGAGCCACTATTCGCCAAGCCCTATTGAGGCGATCAAATTGGTGAAAGCCGCCGGGGGCGTTGCGATCTTGGCTCACCCCGGTGCCAGTTCTCGAGGCGATATCGTCGACGAGGCAGCAATCGCCGAGATGGCTCGCTTTGGGTTAGACGCTCTCGAAGTGGATCATCGAGATCATGATGAGCAAATGCGCTCGAAGTTGCGTGCCCTGGCTAAAGACTTGGACCTGTTAGTTACTGGCTCCAGTGACTTCCACGGAACGGGTAAGTTGAATCTCCTTGGCGAGAACCAAACATCGACAGAGGTTTGGCAAGAACTCGTTGAACGGGCCAGCGGAACGGATGTGATTTTCTAAATGACTCTCTGGAAATATGGTGTTGAGGCTTTTGTGACTCTGTTCGTCATTATGGATCCACCAGGTGCCGCTCCAATTTTTCTAGCCCTGGTTGCGGATCGAAGTCGGAAAGAGCGAAACCGGCTTGCCATGCAAGCATCGCTAGTCGCATTTTCGGTGATCACGGTTTTCGCCCTCTTCGGGCAGTTCATCTTGAGATACCTCAATATTTCATTGCCTGCCATGCAAGGTGCCGGAGGATTGCTACTGCTTTTAGTTTCGCTGGAATTGTTGACCGGAAAAGATTCTGGACCCACAACTAGCGCAGGCGTAAACGTTGCCTTAGTTCCGCTTGGTACACCGCTGCTTGCTGGTCCTGGAGCAATCGTTGCCACCATTATTTTTGTGCGTCGAATTGAGAACGTAAAAGAAGGACTAGCTCTTGCCTTAGCGATTGTGTTGGTGCACTTGTTGCTCTGGATCACTCTGCGCTCAAGCACTGTAGTTATGAAATTCTTACGTGAATCAGGAGTAAATCTCGTAGCGCGTATTGCCGGTTTACTGCTTAGTGCTATTGCGGTTCAAATGATTGCAGACGCGGTACGTGCCTTTATCAAGGTCGGCTAGTGCCAACTTTTCCTGGGATGCCAGAACCACTTTTCACTTGTTCGCCATCACGTTTAGATAATTGGCAAAGTTGCCCTCGCAAATATCGAATGACGTATTTAGATTCACCGCAGCCACCAAAAGGTCCACCCTGGGCGCATAACACGATGGGTGCAGCAATACACAACGCGCTGCGCGATTGGTATTCGTTGCCATCTGATGGTCGGACCACTGATGCCATCGCTTCGCTAGCTAGAGTCCATTGGCGCGATGCTGGGTTCAGGGACGAAGAACAATCATTCGAGGCGCTAAATCGGGCTATCTCTTGGTTGCAGTCATATGTGGTCGACTTGGACCCAACAGTTGAGCCACGTGGAGTTGAGCGAACAGTGTCGATCACCACAGATCGGTTAGCACTTCAAGGCCGGGTGGACCGCATTGATGAACGTGGTGATGAACTTGTGATCGTGGATTACAAGACTGGACGCACTGCATTAACAGATGACGACGCGGCCACCTCGCTCGCGCTTGCCATTTACGCGGCTGCCTCGACGCGAACTTTGCGCAAGCCTTGCTTTGAAGTAGAACTTCATCACCTACCCACGGGAGAGGTTCTTAAACACCGCCACACGAGTGAATCGATCGCGCGACATTTGCATCGCGCTGATTCAATAGGTGCAGAGGCGCAGGTTGCTCAGAAGGAATTCAAGTCAGGCAACCTTGGCCCGGAAGAAATTGATGATGTCTTCCCGCCGAACACGTCAAGGCTTTGCGGTTATTGCGATTTCTTGGAGCACTGTCCCGAGGGGAGTGCGATGACAAAACGTGCCGCCGCCTGGGTTGCGATAGAGACTCACTAGCACTGTTGGTCATGTCGCTAGGAGTTCGAATCCCTTCGGGCGCACAAGATCCAACGTTTGGCGGACATGCCAGACTAAAGGTAATTCAAAGGCATCTTCAAGACTTAGCCATTTTGCGTCGTCATGTTCTTCTTCCGAAACTTTCACTTTCGTGTTCGAGAAGTCATTCAAGATTAATCTGTAGGTCAACGTGTGAAATTTGAGATCCCGACCCTTAGTGTCGGGGTTGGTGTAATGGGCGATCAGTTCACCGCAACGCGCACTTAGACCCGTTTCCTCAAGACACTCTCTTACGACGGCATCATCTGGAGACTCACCGTCTTCGACAGAGCCACCTGGAATGTCCCATTGCCCTCCCAAATAGCGCCCATTACGGCGCCGAAGGAGAAGATAGGCGGAATCGACTGAGACCAGCCCGTGCGCAACATATAAATCCTGACTCACATTCACAGGGTATAGATGCTGACTAACTTTGTCAGGAACTAAGTTAAGGCGAGAACAGACTCCCAATGCCCAGTTTCATCCCTTCGGGCGCGCACGATTGATTTCATTTTTGCGCTGAGTGATTCTAACTACTGGTACGAAATCTTGTACCACATGCTACAGTCGTCTCCTGGATAAGAACAGGGAGTATTTCATGGTCATAACCGCTTCGGAAGCTCGGGCTCAACTCTTTCCGTTGATCGAACAGGTCAATAACGACAGCACGCCCATCATTATCACCTCGAAGAAGGGCAATGCAGTCCTGGTTTCGGAGAGCGAGTGGGAGTCAATCGTCGAGACTATGTATTTGCTTAGGACCTCTGCGAATCGAGAGCGCCTTTCCAGAAGTCGTGCTGACGTCTCGGTCGGGAAGCTATTCGAGTATGAATTGCCAATCACTAGTACTTCCAAA
>Ga0315270_10000617_pt1 | contig 19564 bp, 25 predicted proteins | sample C1_bottom_MG_FD_204932 | JGI IMG/M metagenome (GOLD analysis project Ga0315270, IMG submission 204932) | Sediment microbial communities from Yellowstone Lake, YNP, Wyoming, USA - C1_bottom | ecosystem: Environmental > Aquatic > Freshwater > Lake > Sediment | place: USA: Wyoming | collected...
CGAGCGAACCGGTGGAGATCACTTGCAAGTCGTTTTCGATCTGCGCCGCGCCCATTTTCATAATCGAACCCTTGCCGAACTGCTTCTCGATCTGGGCCAGGGCGGCTTGCAGGGCCTTGCTCTTGTTGTCGTCCATGCGTATTCCTTTAACGTGAAACAGCGAAATTAAGCGCCAAGTAACCGGGCGAGCGTAGCGAGCAAGTCAGCCGCCTCCCCGCGAGGGGGCAAAGGCGGGGTTTCGCGGAGCACTGCTCCGCGCCGCCGGAGCCGGCAGGCCGTGCAAAGCCTGCCGTGGAGGGCGGGAGGGGCGGGTGTATGCTTTGAACGATTTCATGGCACGGGGGTGGGCTTGGCGATCATGCGAGTTAGATGTCTTGATGAATTATGGCACAGTTTTTGCCGTCTCCAGCAGGGCCAGCAGACCATTCAACGAATGGACAACCGCCTGCCGCCGGATCGCTTCCCGATCACCCGGGAAGCACTGTGTTTCGGTGATCACCGGCGCATTTGCCCTGCACCAGGCGAAGCATACGGTACCCACTGGCTTACCAGGTGAGCCACCCCCGGGACCGGCGATGCCGGTAATCGCCAGGGCGACCTGGGCATGCGAATGCGCCAGCGCGCCCAGCGCCATTTCACGCGCGGTCTCGGGGCTGACCGCGCCGTGCTGCGCCAGAGTCTCGTCGCGCACCCCGAGCATTTCCTGCTTGGCGGCATTGGAATAGGTGACGAAGCCACGCTCGAACCATCCTGAGCTTCCTGCTGTCGCTGTAATTACCTGCGCAACCCATCCGCCGGTGCAGGATTCGGCGCAAGCAAGCATTAACTTTTGCGCGTTCAGGGCGACGCCGGCGGCTTCCGACAACACTTGCAATTCACTGTCCATGTCGCTCTCAGCTCAACAGGGTCTTGCCGACCGCCAAGACAAACAATGTATATCCGGCAGCCACGACATCATCCATCATCACCCCGAAGCCGTTTTTCACCTGGGTGTCGAACCAGTCGGCGGGCGGCGGCTTGAAAATATCGAAGCCACGGAACAACAGGAAGGCCGCCAGTTGCCACGACAGCCCGGCGGGCGCCAGAAACAGCACCATCCAGAAAGGCACGATTTCGTCCCAGACAATCGCGCCATGATCGACCACGCCCAGATCGCGTCCGGTGCGGTGGCAGGCCGCCACGCCGTAGGCGAAGGCCGCTAGCAGGAAGAGGGTGAAGCCGAAATCATCGCCGTCAAACACGGCTTGCAACAAGGGATAGAGCGCCCAAGCCAGCAGCGTCCCGGCGGTACCCGAGGCTACCGGCGACAGGCCGCTGCCCAGGCCGCAGGCGATGAAATGGCTGGGGTGGCTGAACACGAAGCGCCAGGGCGGCGGCGGAGTGCTTTTGATTTTCATGCGAAATGGTCGAAGCCGCGGCGCTTGATGGGGACGACTTTCTGTTCAGCATCCAGCAGTAGCAATTCGCCCGGAGTACCTTCGGCGATGTGGCCGATGCAAGACAGCGCCAAGTTGAGAGCGTCGGCGAGAGCCGCAATCTCGGCATGACGACTGGCTGGCGCGGTAAACACTAATTCGTAGTCGTCGCCGCCGGCCAGCAGGCAGTCCTGCGCCAGGGCGGCATTGGAGTTATCAGCCATGCCGGGCATTTGGTCGAGTTGCAGCGTGGCGCAAACTTTCGAGCGTTCGAGGATGTGGCCGAGGTCGGCCAGCAGCCCGTCGGAAATGTCGATGGCCGCGCTGGCCAGTCCGCGCAAGGCGATGCCGAGGGCGACCCGTGGTTGGGGCCGGTGCAAGGCGGCGAGGCAATCGCTGCGCGCCGGATCATCCAGTTGGATGCGCCTCTGCAAATGCGCCAGGCCCAATGCGGCGCGGCCCAGCGCGCCGGAAACCCAGATCTCGTCGCCAGGCTGCGCGCCGGAACGCAACAATGCCTGGCTTCGGCCATCCACTACCGGCACTTCGCCGATGATGTTGACGCAGAAATTCAGCGGCCCGCGGGTGGTGTCGCCGCCGATGACATCGACATCGAAGACCGTGGCGCATTCGAAAAAACCGCTGGCGTAGGCCGTGATCCAATTCTCATTAACCTCCGGCAAGGCGACCGCCAGCAGCGCCCAGCGCGGCTGTGCGCCCATTGCCGCCAGATCGGAAAGATTCACCGCCAGAGTCTTCCAGCCCAGCGCCGCAGGATCGGTGTCGGGCATGAAGTGCGTGCCGGCCACCAGCATGTCGGTGGACATCACCAGCGCCATGCCCGGCGAAGGGCAGACAATCGCGCCGTCGTCGCCCGCGCCGAGCAGCGTATGCGCAGTCGGCCGGGTGAAGTAGCGGGCGATCAGTTCAAATTCGGAAGGCACTCTCACCTCCAGCCGATTCCCGCCGTTTATTTTTTCCCGGCCTCAAGCGGTCGCAGCAGCGGCGCCAACTGGTCGAGTACGCCGTTGACGAACTTGTGGCCATCGGTGCCGCCGAAATCCTTTGCCAGCTCGATAGCTTCATTGAGGATGACGCGATAAGGGGTCTCTGGAAAGCGGCTGAACTCGCAGGCGGCGATCAGCAGAATGCCGCGCTCGATGGGCGATATTTCCAGCCAGGGACGGTCGACATGCGGCGTCAGCACTTCGCGCAGGGCAGCTTCATTGTCGAGGGTCTGCTGGAGCAGGGAGCGGTAGAGCGCGTTATCGGCCTTGTTGAAACCGGCCACATCCGCCGCCTGGGCTTCAATGGCTGCCATATCCTGACCACCCACCTGCCACTGGTACAGCCCTTGCAGTACGAATTCGCGGGCGCGCCGGCGCGGATTGGAAGGACGTCTGCCCGTTCCCGGCTTGTGCGTGCCGTGGCTGTCCGGCACCGAGGCGCTCACTTGGCTTTGACCAGTTTCAGCAACATAGCCATCTCGATGGCGGCCTGGGCGGCTTCTGTCCCTTTCTGGGCCATGCGCGCCAGCGCCTGATCGTCGTCCTCGGTGGTCAGCACCGCATTCGCCACCGGGATGCCGCTGTTCAACTGCACGTCGGTGATGCCCCGCGCCGATTCATTGGCGACGATCTCGAAGTGATAGGTCTCGCCGCGTATCACGCTGCCGATGGCGACCAGCGCAGCGTATTTGCCGCTTTGCGCCAGGGTTTGCAGCAGCAGCGGAATCTCCAGCGCGCCGGGTACGCTGGCGATGACGATATCCGCCGCAGCGACGCCCAGGCGCTTCAATTCGTCGGCGCAGGCGGACAGCAGACCTTCGCCGACATCGGGATTAAAGCGGCTCATCACAATGCCGATGCGCAGGCCGCGACCGTCAAGCTTGGGTTCGAGTTCCTGTATGCCATTAAAACGCGCCATGAAAAAACTCCTTAATTCTTGCTGCCGTCGGGCGACAAATAGCCGCAAATTTCCAGGCCAAAGCCAGTCATGCTGGGCATCTTGCGCGGGCTGGCCAGCAGGCGCATTTTGCCGATGCCGAGGCTGCGCAGAATCTGCGCGCCGATGCCGTAAAGACGCGGGTCCCATTTTGCGCCGGGCCGGGCGTCAGGCGGCTCATCCTGGAACGCGGCGAGCAAGTCCGCGCCGGCCTCAGCGCGGCGCAACAGCACGATCACGCCGCTGCCGGCGGCGGCGATGGTCTGCATTGCCTGATCCACGCTGAAAGTGTGGCGGTGACTCTGGCAATCGAGAAAATCGAGTACCGAGATTGGCTCATGCACGCGCACCAGGGTCTCGTTCTCGGGACGGATATTGCCCAGGGAGAGCGCCAGGTGTATCTCGCCGGAAGTCTTGTCTTCGAAGGCGGAAAGGCGGAAGCGCCCATGGCGGCAGTCGACTTCCTTGTCGGCGATGCGCTCCACCAAATGTTCGTTCTCGCTGCGATAGTGAATCAGGTCGGCGATGGTGCCGATCTTCAAATGATGCTCAGCCGCAAATACCAGCAAATCTGGCAGCCGCGCCATGCTGCCGTCGTCCTTGAGGATTTCGCAGATGACCGCCGCCGGTTCGCAACCGGCGATCTGGCCCAGATCGCAGCCGGCTTCGGTGTGACCGGCGCGCACCAGCACTCCGCCGGGTCGGGCCATGATCGGAAAAATATGCCCGGGCTGGACGATGTCGGCGGGCTTGGCATGCTTGGCCACCGCCGCCTGCACGGTGCGGGCGCGATCCTGCGCCGAAATGCCGGTGGTAACGCCTTGCGCCGCCTCGATTGAAACAGTGAAGGCGGTGCTGAACTGGCTGTTGTTGTCACGCGCCATTTGCGTCAAGCCCAACTGGCGGCAACGCGCTTCGGTCAGCGTCAGGCACACCAAACCACGGCCATGCTTGGCCATGAAATTGATCGCCTCGGGCGTGATGTGCTCGGCGGCAATCACCAGATCGCCTTCGTTTTCGCGGTCTTCCTCGTCAACGAGTATGACCATCTTGCCGGCGCGGATGTCGGCGATGATGTCCTGGATGGGGCTGACGCTCATGGTGTGCTCACGGATAATTGAACTTGGCATTCTACTCCGGCCAAGAATCTATTTTAGCCTGACGGCGCAGGGCAAGCCGTGTCGCTTATAATCGGGCAGACTGAACAAACCGACTGGCACTGGCGCCGGACGATCCCAAGAAAGGTTGCTCCAAGTGTTGCGACGCTTCCTTATCCTCACGCTGGCGATCATAGGCATGACCCTGCCGTTGTCGGTGACAGCCCAGGCGACCGATAGGGCGTCTTCAAAAATCGCGGTGGTGGTCATGCACGGCAAAGGCGGCTCGCCGGATAAGCATGTCGCGAGCCTGGCGTCTTCGTTGCAGGAGAAAGGCTATCTGGTCGCCAACCTGGAAATGCCCTGGTCGGGGAAGCGCGATTACGACGCCGACGTGAGCGCCGCCGAACAGGAAGTCGTGGCGGCGTTTGCCGCGCTTCGGGAAAAAGGCGCGCAGAAATTGTTCATCGCCGGGCATAGCCAGGGCGGCCTGTTTGCGGTGTATTACGGCGGAAAGCATCCGGTCGATGGAGTAATCGCCATCGCTCCCGGCGGCAACGTCGGCAGCGCGATATACAAGGAAAAACTCGGTGAGTCTGTAAGCCAGGCGCGCAGCCTGGTCGCCGCAGGCAAGGGCGGCGAAAAAACCAGATTCGAGGATTTCGAAAATGCCAGGGGAAGCTATCCGGTTACCGCCACTGCTGCGGCCTACCTGAACTGGTTTGATCCCGATGGCGCAATGAACCTGCCCAAGGCGGTGCGCAGCATGCCCGCGCAGACCCCCGTGCTGTGGATCGTGGCAAAAAAAGATTACCCGGGTTTGCGGCTATCCAACTTGCCGCTGTTCGACTCGTTTCCGCGCAACCCGCTCACCCGGCTCTATGAACCGGAATCCAACCACATTGGCGCTCCTGCTGCGTCACGCGACGAGATCGCAAACTGGATCGCGGAAGTGGCAAATCGTCCGCCGGGTTAACTCTCACTCTGTCACGCCGCAAGCAGCGGGAAAAACTCGGCAAACCGCCGCCAGGCCAGGTGTTGCTCGAGCGTATCGGCGAGGCGTTCGAGATCGGCCTCGCGCCGCGCCGCCAGATCGAAGCGGGCGAATGAGGTCGCGTCGTCCGGGCTGACCCAGGCGAGCAGGGCGGCCAATGCCTCCGGCATGTCGAAGAGACCGTGCGCATAGCTGGCGAGAATTTGCCCGTCCGCCGACAGGGCGCCGTCCGCCCGCTGCGAAGCAACGCCGCCCATCTCGGTCAGGTACGCCGCCGGATTCAGCAGCGCCGGGCCGCTGGACACGCCCATATGAATTTCGTAACCACGCATTTCAGCCTTGCCCGGCAGCGTCAATCGACCGGCGACATTGACCAGTTGTTTTTCCGCCGCCAAGGTAGTTTCCAGATCGAGCAGCGCCAGTCCCGGCACGCTGCCCGGTGCGCCTTCCAGGCCGAGCGGATCATGCACGGCGTGGCCGAGCATTTGCAGGCCGCCGCAGATGCCGATCAGCTTGCCGCCGTAGCGGAGGTGGCGGCGGATTGCCGGCTCCCAGCCGTGGGCGCGCAACCAGGCCAGATCGGCCTGCACCGCCTTGCTGCCGGGCAACACCATCAGGTCGGCGGGCGGTATCGCCTCGCCCGGCCCGATGAAACGGAACGCCAGTTGCGGATGCAGGCGCAGCGGATCGCAATCGGTGGCATTGGAGATGCGCGGCAAGGCCGGCGCGATAACGCGCAAGCGGGCGTCGGCGGTGCCGGTGGGCTGACGCGGCAAAGCGTCTTCGGCGTCCAGCGCGAGACCCTGCAAATACGGCAGCACCCCCAGCACCGGCTTGCCGGTGCGCTTTTCCAGCCAGTCCAGTCCGGATTGCAGCAGGCTCAGGTCGCCGCGAAAACGGTTGATGACGAAGCCTTTGATGCGTGCCTGTTCGCTGGCCGAGAGTAGATCGAGCGTGCCGACCAGGTGGGCGAACACGCCGCCGCGATCAATGTCGGCGATCAGGATCACCGGGCAGTCGGCCAGTTCGGCGAAGCCCATGTTGGCGATGTCGCGGTCGCGCAGATTGATTTCCGCAGGGCTGCCGGCACCCTCGACGATTACCACCTGGTACTGCGCGGTGAGTCGGGTGAACGACTCCATCACCGCCGCCATCGCCCGCGGTTTGTAGTCGTGGTAGGCGCGCGCGTCCATGTCGTGACGCACCTTGCCGTGAATGATGACTTGCGCGCCGATGTCGCTGGAAGGTTTGAGCAGCACCGGGTTGAAGTCGGTGTGCGGCGGCACGCGCGCGGCCATCGCCTGGAGCGCCTGGGCGCGGCCGATCTCGCCGCCGTCAGCGGTCACCGCGCTGTTGAGCGCCATGTTCTGCGGCTTGAACGGCGCCACCAGCACCCCGCGCCGCGCCAGCACGCGGCACAGCCCGGCCACCAGGGTGGTCTTGCCGGCGTCGGAAGTGGCGCCTTGCACCATCAGGGTGTCGCTACGCATAGTGAGTCGATCTATTGTGCCAGACCAGGCACCCTGCCTTGATCAAGCTGACCGCACCGAATTCAAACTGCATGCCAAACCAGTCGGCTGTGCTCAGTCTCAGCAGTTCGGCAGCGCAGGCTTTCATCACGCCGGCATGGGTTACCAGCACGGCTGAAGGCAAATTCGTGCGCGCAAGTTCCGCGAGAAAATCCGCCACGCGCAATCGCAATGCCGCTACCGATTCACCTCCCGGCGGCGCGAAGTCCAGCGGTTGCGCCGCCCAGGCATCCAGCGCGACACGACCGATGGCGTCCCAAGTGCGCAGTTCCCAATCGCCGAAATCTAGCTCCTGCAGGCGCGCATCGAATTGCGGCGCTGAATGCAGCGCCTCGGCGAGCAGGCGGCAGCGGGTCAAGGGGCTGCTGAACAGCGGCAGATTTTCCGGCAACAGGAAGCGCAGCGCGGAGGCTGCAATGCTTGCGTCTTCGGCCAGCGCCAGGTCACTGCGCCCATAGCAGAGCCCCTGCGCCACCGCCGGACGCGGATGGCGAATCAGGTAAAGCTGCACAACAGACCCAGGTAGAAAGCCAGTTCGGTGATCTGTTGGGTAGCGCCGAGACAGTCGCCGGTATAGCCGCCAATGCGCCGCACGAAATAGCGCGCCGCCAGCCAGGTACTCAGAATTACCAGGGCGAGAGCCACGAGAATCTCCTGCCATGGCAGAAAAACACAAGGCATCAAGCCAAAGATCGCTGCGAGCAGCAGTTCGCTCGCTCCCATGCGACGCGCCAAAGGCCTGGCTTTTGCCGCTTCATCCTCACGCACATAATCCAGCGTCCGGATCTGCACCGTGGCCGCCAAGCGCGAGACGGCATGCGCCGCGATGATGGCAAAAAACAAATCTTCATCCGCCAACTCGACCAGGGCGTTCCACTTTGCCAACAGCAACAGGACTACGCCGATGGCGCCGTAGCTGCCGATCCGCGAGTCCTTCATGATGCTCAGCACCTGCGCTTTTTCCCAACCGCCGCCGAAGCCGTCGCAGGCATCGGCAAAACCATCTTCGTGGAAAGCGCCGGTGGCGAGTATGGTTGCCGCCATGCCCAGCACCACCGCCAGCGACAGCGGCAACAGCCAGGCAGCCAGCAGCGTGACGGCTGCGCCGATAGCGCCGACGAGGATGCCGACCAGCGGAAAATAACGCGCCGCATGCTCGAGTTGTTCCTGTGAATGCCCGACCCAGGCAGGTACCGGCAGGCGTGTGAAGAAGCGCAGCGCGGCGAAGAAATATTCGAGTTGGCGTTTGCCCCAAGCTGTCATGTCTTGTTGCTTACTCCGGCGGATTCGAAACTCGCCATTTGGTCGAGCAAGGCGACTGCCGCCGCGACCAGCGGATAGGCCAACGCAGCGCCAGTGCCTTCGCCCAGGCGCAGACCGAACTGCAACAGCGGCTTGACGCCCAGGTGGTCAAGCTGCAAGGCGTGACCCGCCTCGTCGGAGCGATGCGCGAAGACGCAGTAGTCAAGCAGGGCGGGGGAAATTTTCGCCGCCGCCAACAGCGCGGCGGTGACGATGAAACCGTCGATCAGCAGCAGCATGCGCCGTTCCGCCGCAGCCAGCATGCCGCCTGCCAGCATGGCGATCTCGAAACCGCCGAACTGCGCCAGCACCGCCAGTGCGTCGTCGTGCGCGCCAGTGTAGTGTGGCAATGCTTGCGTCAGCAGCTTGCGCTTTCTTTCCAGGCCGGCATCGTCGAGGCCAGTGCCGCGCCCGACGCAGGTGGACAGCGGCAGTCCGGTCAGGCAGTGGGTGATGAGCGATGCGGCGGCGGTATTGCCGATGCCCATTTCGCCGAAGCCCAGCACATTGCAACCGGCGTCGGCCAGCCCGCGCACGATCCTGCCGCCGTGCGCCAGCGCGGCGTCGCGCTGGGCGGCGCTCATGGCCGGGCCTTCCAGGTAATTCGCGGTGCCGTGCGCCACCTTGGCGTCGATCAGGCCGGGGCGCACGCCGAAATCGTGATTGACGCCGGCATCCGCCACCGTCAGCGCCATGCCCGCCTGGCGCGCCAGAACGTTGATCGCCGCGCCACCGGCGAGAAAGTTCTCCACCATCTGCCAGGTCACGTCCTGCGGATATGCCGAGACGCCGGCCTTTGCCGCGCCGTGGTCGCCGGCGCAGACCAGCATATGCGGATTGGATAGCTGCGGCGTCAGCGTGTTCTGGATCAGGCCGATTTGCAGGGCCAGTGTTTCGAGCCGCCCGAGGCTGCCTGGAGGCTTGGTCTTGCCGTCGATCTTCGCCTGCAATGCCGCCGTCAGCCCGGCAGCCAGGGCTGGTATGGTGTTCGAATACATCTGTTGCTTTCCTTTTCGGTGTGGCCTAGCCCTTGGACGATTATGGTGACAGACGCGCCTCGACGCAAGCGTCGCCGAGTGCGTCTGTGCTACGCTAACCTCATGGCTGAATTAATTCTGGGCGGCGCCCGTTGCGGGAAAAGCGCACTGGGGGAAATGCGGGCGCGGGAATCCAGTCTGCGTGTCGTTTATATCGCCACGGCAGAAGCTCAAGACGCAGAAATGACCCGCCGCATCGCCCATCATCGGGCGCGGCGTCCAGCCGGCTGGGGCTTAGTGGAAGCACCCTTGCAGCTTGCGGATACCCTGCGCCAACACGCCGCGCCCGACACCTGCCTGCTGGTCGACTGCCTGACCCTGTGGCTCTCCAACCTGTTCTTCGCCGGTCGCGCAGCGACGCAAGCCGAAGCGGAAGAAGCCGTCGACTGCCCGCTGCTGGATACGCAAATCCAGTCGCTGATCGATGCCCTGCCCACGCTGCCGGGACGCATCCTGCTGGTGTCCAACGAGGTCGGCTGGGGCATCGTCCCCATGCAAGCCGTCTCGCGGCTGTTCGCCGACCAGCAAGGCCGCTTGAATCAGCGCATCGCGGCGGTCTGCGAGCGCGTCACCCTGGTGGCGGCGGGGCTGCCGCTGGAGTTGAAATAAGCCCCCAATAAATTTTATCTTGACCCATTCAACAACGTCTGCCCGTACTATCATCACGCTTGCGAACAGACAGTTGGGCAGTTCCGACCATGAATGAAGCAGTCTTTGTGAAGCGTGTCCTTGCAGATAAACCGCCTGCGCGAAAGCGTGCCGGCGACAGGCGCCAGTTAGTCGCGCCACTGCGCACGATAGACCTGTTCTGCGGCGCTGGCGGCATCACCGAAGGATTCCGTCAGGCCGGCTATCAAAGTCTGTACGGCAATGACGTGATGAAAGAAGCCATAGAAACATTTGCGTTGAACCACCCGGAAGCGATTGCCGACGGTCGATCGATTGAAGAAGTTGACCCGGTCAAGATTCGGGAACAATTAGGATTGCTACCCGGTGAGCTGGATGTTCTCGTTGGAGGGCCGCCCTGCCAAGGATTTTCGATCAATGCGCCCGAGCGGTTCCTGAATGATTCCCGGAATAAATTGTTCAAGCACTACGAGCGATTCGTTGAGGAATTCCGGCCAAAAACTTTCCTTTTCGAGAATGTTCCCGGCCTGCTGTCGCTGGGAGATGGCGCGGTATTCCGACTGATCGTCAAAATTTTTACTGCGCTGGGTTATCACGTGACCGCCAAGATTCTTTTTGCGGCGCATTACGGCGCTCCGCAAGAGCGCTGGCGCTTGATTCTGCTCGGTTCCCGGTACGCCGAAATTGCGCACCCGGCGCCAACGCATTATGCCGTAGGCCGGGCAAATTTCCGGGGTGGCGCGACCATGACATTTCGGCTGACCGATGATGATCAGGAGCGCCTGCTCCCAACTGTCACCGTGGGCGACGCAATTGGCGACTTGCCCCGCCTGGCGATGGGCGAAGGCGCCGAAGTCATCGGTTACACCACGGACGCGCATAGCCGGTATTCCGAAACGATGCGTAACCCGGTTGGAGTGACTTTCAACCACTATGCGGGAAAACTCTCCAGGCAGAATGCTGAGCGCATGCAGTATGTGAAGCCCGGCGGATCGTGGCGCGACATTCCTTATGAGTTACTGCCCAAGGGGATGCAGCGCGCCCGAAAATCCGACCACACCAAGCGTTACGGGCGGCTGCGCAACGACGGGCTTTCCGGAACCGTCCTGACCAAGTGCGATCCACATTGGGGAACGGTGTTTCTGCCAGACCAAGATCGCGCCCTGACAGTGCGCGAGGCAGCGCGCTTCCAGTCGTTTCCGGACACCTACAAGTTTCTTGGTTCCCGCGTATCGCAATATGTGCAGGTGGGGAATGCCGTTCCTGTTCTGATGGCTAAGGCAATTGCGGACCAGATCAGGCAGCATTTGGAAGCTTATGCTCTGGCGCCTGACATCAAACGGCAGGAAGAGAAAGTTTCCAGTGAGTAGCAATATCATTGAATTCTTCGGTTACTCACCTACCGACCAATCCGAAGTTGCTCGCCAAGCTCGGGCTGAAAAGCGTTGTCCTTTTATCAGCGACACCTGCCAAACCGTGGCCGCTCCGGCGGCTACTTCGTGGATTGGGTGCTGGCCCGTCTGAACGAACAGGACGGTTTGGAAGAGTTCGTGGCAGTTGAAGTGCAATCCATCGACACGACCGGCAACTATCAGGACGAGCGCAATGCCTACTTGTCCGACAGAGACTTCCCTGGACAAAGCACGGCGGGGTTTAATTGGGAAAATGTGAACAAACGGATTCTCCCGCAAATTATCTACAAAGGTCATGTGCTCAGGCGCGAGCGTCTTTGTCGGCATGGTTTGTTCTTTGTCTGTCCTCAGCCAGTTTATGAAAAAATTCGGGAGAGATTGGGCGGTAATCTGTTGGCATACAACCCGCAACCTGGTGCGCTATCCCTCATGTGGTACAACGTAAGCTCGACAGCGCCGGAGGGTCAAAGCCGCGAACTTCAATTCGTAGGCAAGTTCACTACCACAGTGGATCAAATTGCTCTCGCCTTTACGTCGCCGAGCAACTTGCCTGACGAGAACGTCTATGAGGCAGCTATCCTCGCCGAACTGTAGCTGAAAATAGTCCCCCGATTTTCCACTTCCGGCATCTGTCTAGCGCCAGTTTCACACCCACTGCTGCTACAGGAGTATCATTCAGCGATGCAAGTCACTACTGGTACTGTCGTCGGCGGCAAGGTCGTTGTCGAGGGTGTTCCCCTCGTCGAGGGTTCAGTTGTCGCAGTGCTCTCGCGCGAGTCAGGGGAGCCGTTCACACTCTCGTCGGAAGACGAAGATGAGCTTATCGCCGCCATGGCGGAAATCGAAAAGGGCGAGTTCGTCTCAGCCGACAAGCTGCTTGAGAGCTTGCGCAAATACGGCTAACAATGACGCTGCGCGTTAAAGTCTCAGCACGTGCTGCGTCGCAGATACATGAAGCCGCTGAATGGTGGGCCGAAAACCGGCCAGCCGCGCCGGATGCGGTTCGCAAAGACATTGGCGGAGCCTTGGCGCTGCTGGCACAGCAACCCGGCATCGGCGCCATCTACGAGGGCGCCAGAATCAAAGGAGTTCGCCGCTTGCTGGTAGGGCGCATTGGGTACTTCATTTACTACCGTGTCACTCCCGAAGCACTCGAAGTGCTGACAGTTTGGCATGTGAGCCGCGGCAAACAACCCTCCATATAGCGGCTTGACGCCGAACCCGGCGTCACCACGAATTTTCTTTCATGCCGTTCCTGCTCTCTCCCCCGATCACTGCACTGGCCGCGACACTGCTTGACCGCCTGCTCGGTGAACCGCGCCGCTTTCATCCCTTGGTGGGGTTTGGACGCTGGGCGATGGTGATTGAAAAAATTCTTCAACGCCATGCTTCAGCACATCCGCTGGCCTGTCGGCTTATTGGCCTGCTGGCCTGGGCGCTGGCGGTTGTGCCGTGGTTGGCCCTGGCGGTCTGGTTGCGGACGAAACTGCCCTTGCTCGTGGATGTGCTGTTGCTGTATTTCGCGCTCGGCGGGCAGAGCCTGGCGGAGCATGCCGAAGCGGTCGCCGCTCCGCTCGAGGCGGGCCAACTGGAGCAGGCGCGTGAATGTGTCGCGCGCATGGTCAGCCGGGATACGGCGGCACTGGATGCGCATGGCGTAGCGCGCGCCGGGGTTGAGTCGGTACTGGAAAACGGCAATGACGCGGTGTTCGGCGCGTTGTTCTGGTTCATCGTGGCCGGCGGGCCAGGCGCTTTGCTGTTTCGCCTGGCCAACACGCTTGATGCCATGTGGGGCTATCGCACGCCGCGTTATCTGTATTTCGGCTGGGCGGCGGCGCGTCTCGATGATCTGCTCAACTATCTGCCGGCGCGGCTCACCGCCTTGTCCTACGCGCTGCTCGGCCAGACCCGCAGCGCGCTGGCCTGCTGGCGCGGCCAGGCGGACGCCTGGGACAGCCCCAACGCCGGGCCGGTGATGGCCTCCGGTGCTGGCGCTTTGGGCCTCATGCTGGGCGGCAGCGCCAGTTATCACGGCAGCAGCGAGCTGCGTCCGCCGCTAGGTTGCGGCGCGCCACCGGTGGCCGCCGACATCCGCCGCGCGATTGCCTTGGTGCGGCACACGCAGTGGCTTTGGCTGGCGCTTTGGCTAGCGACTTGGGTGGCGTGGAGCCTGGCAAATGCTTGAACACGGCGGCGCACTCAATGCGGCAGCGGCGCGTTACGGTCGACCCGTTGCAGAATGGTTGGACTTGTCCACCGGCATCAATCCACACGGCTATCCGGCGCCAATACTCGATGCGGAATGCTGGCGTCGTTTGCCGCAGGACGACGACGGCCTGGAGGCCGCAGCGCGAATCTACTATCGCTGCCCGCAACTACTCCCTGTGGCCGGATCACAGGCGGCGCTGATGGCTCTGCCCAGATTGTTCCCACCCGGACGGGTGTTGATGCTGACGCCCTCCTACGCCGAGCATGCCGCTGCCTGGCAGCGCGTCGGCCATGTCTTGCAGTGGCTGGATGCAAGCAATGTAGACAATGCGGACATCCAACTCGAAACTGCGGCAGAAAACTGCAACTATGTGCTGCTATGCCACCCAAACAATCCGACCGGCACGCGCTTTTCCAGGGCGAGGCTGTTGGCGCTGGCGGAATCGCTGGCAAAGCGCGGCGGGGTGCTGGTGCTCGACGAGGCATTCATCGACTGCACGCCCGCCGAAAGCCTGGCCGCCGCCAGCGCTCGACCGGGCTTGGTGGTGTTGCGCTCGCTGGGTAAGTTCTTCGGCCTGGCAGGCGCGCGCGTCGGGTTTGTGTTGGCCGCAGCGGACGTGCTCGCAACGCTGCGCGAAATTCTCGGGCCGTGGCCGCTCGCCGGGCCGGCGCGCGCCGTGGCGCGTGCGGCACTGTCTGATCTTGCCTGGCAGGCGGCCATGCGCGAGCGCCTGCGGGAAGATGGGGCGCGGCTCTCTGCCCTGCTGCACAAACTGGGACAAGCGCAAGACACATCCTTGTTCCAGTGGCTGGCGCATGCGCAGGCGACGGTCATCCACGAAAATCTGGCGCGACGGGGTATTCTGGTGCGTCTTTATGATGGCCCTTCGAGTTTGCGTTTTGGCCTGCCGGGCTGCGAAGACGCATGGGTGCGTCTCACGGCGGCACTGGAAGAATTGGAGACTGATTATGCGGTTTGAAAAAAGTTTGTTCGCACTGCTGCTGTTGCTGGCCGTGCAGATGGTTCACGCCGAGATCGTCGTGCAGGACGACGTCGGCCAAGTGCTGCGTCTGGCGGCGCCGGCGCGGCGCATCGTCAGCCTGGCGCCGCACATCACCGAAAATCTCTATGCTGCGGGCGCCGGTGCTTACATTGTCGGCGCCGTCGACTACAGCGACTATCCGCAAGCGGCCAAGCAGTTGCCGCGCGTCGGTGGTTATTCCCGTCTCGACCTGGAAGCCATCCTGGCGCTCAAGCCCGATCTGGTGATCGCCTGGGAGAGCGGCAATCCCGCTGCGCATCTCGCCAAACTCAAAACGCTCGGGGTGCCATTGTTCATCAGCCAGCCAGCCAAGCTGGACGACATCGCGACGAGTATCGTGCGCTATGGCAAGTTGGCCGGTACCAGCATTGTTGCAGCCGATGCGGCGCGTGCCTTCCGCACCCGCACTGCCACACTGCGCGCCCGCTATGCCAGCCGGCCACCAGTGCGTATTTTTTATCAGATATGGAACCAGCCGCTGTCGACGATCAACGGAGAGCAGCTCATCAGTGATGTGATGCGCCTGTGCGGCGCCGAAAACATATTCGCAGGCTTGTCCCAACTGGCGCCGACTGTAACGCTGGAAGCAGTGCTGGCCGCCAACCCGGAGGCCATCGTCGCCAGCGGCATGAACGAGACCCGACCGGAATGGCTGGACATGTGGAAACGCTGGGGAGAGTTAACGGCGACGGTGCGCGGCAATCTGTTCTTCATCCCGCCTGACATTATCAACCGCCCCACGCCGCGCGTCCTCGACGGCGGGCAGATGCTGTGCGCCCAGATGGAAACGGTGCGCAGCCGGCGACCCGCTGCGCAAGGCGGCGCAAAATGAGCCGCAAAATGAGCAGACTACCCCAGCGCATCGTCTGCCTCACCACTGAAACTGTCGAGGTACTCTACACGCTGGGTGTAGAAGCGCGCATCGTCGGCATCAGCGGCTACACCGTGCGTCCGGCGCGGGCGCGCAAGGAAAAGCCCAAGGTGTACGCCTTCACCAGCGGTGACATCGACAAGATACTCGCGGTGAAACCCGATCTGGTATTGACGTTCTCCAACCTCCAGGCCGACATCGCCCGCGACCTGATCCAAGCCGGCGTGGCCGTCCATGCTTTCAATCAACGCAGCGTCGAAGACATTCTGGCGATGATAGCGACCGTCGGTCGACTGGTCGGCGCCGAGGACTCGGCGCTGGCCTTGATCGGCAGGCTGGAGACCATCATCCGGGATACGCGCAGTGCGGCGGCGGAGCGCATCACCCGCACCGGTCGCAGACCGCGCGTGTATTTCGAGGAATGGGACGAGCCGATGATCTCCGGCATCCGCTGGGCGTCCGAATTGATCGAAATCGCCGGCGGCGAGGACATCTTCGCCGAACTATCCCATCATCATTCCGCCAAGCAACGCATCATCCAGGATCCGCTGGAAGTCGCACGGCGCGCGCCCGACATCGTCATCGGCTCCTGGTGCGGCAAACACTTCCGCCCCGAGCACGTCGCCGCCCGCGTCGGCTGGGCGGAAATTCCGGCGGTGTGCAATGGACAACTGCACGAGATCAAGTCAGCGATCATCCTCACGCCGGGGCAAGTGGTGATCGAAGAGGGATTGCCGCTGCTGGCGGGAATTTTCGAAGAATGGAGAAGCCGCTAGCTGCGATGGAAAATTAAGTCTTCCACCGGAAGACCGCCGACGAGATGCTGGTCAACCACGCGTTGCAGATTCTCCGGCGTGACGTTGTAGTACCAGATGCCATCCGGCTGCACGGATCGGCCCGCCGCGGCAGGCGGCGAAGCAGGAAACCCGGCTACGCTTGACGCGCAGCTCGCCCTGATCCAATCCAGCGGCTTTGAAAATTGCGCCGAGATTGCCGAAAAGCGCCTGCGCTTCGCCGTCAGCGGTGCAGCGGGGGCCGGTGCATACCAGCAAGTGGCGGCGGTAATCGGCAATGCTGGGTTGCTCGACGGCACTCATGCAACGGCTTCCTCGGTGCTGTCGTCTGCCTCGTCTGTCTCGTTCACCTCATTCGCCGCTGGCGCTTCGGCCATGGTGGCGGCGATGTAGCCGGCGGGCAGGCCGTACAGCACGGCCAATTGATCCGGCGTATTGCCGCTGGCGCGGATCGTCTCCAGCCAGCCGTCGAGGCCGGTGGACAGCGAGCGTCCGGCCTGCTCGCCGGTGTGGATGTCGCCGCTGGCCACGCTGTATTTGTTGGCATAGCCGCGCGGCGTCACCATCAGGCCATAGCGTACAAAGGTGTTGGAGTTGCCGATGAGCACGGTGGACAGCATGCCGATGTCACATTCGGCCATCTTGGCTAGCGTGGTGAATTCGATGCGCTGTTTTCGCCGGTAGGCGGACTTGACGATGGCTACCGGCGTATCCGGGCGGCGATGGGCGAGAAACAGGCGTTGCGCTTCCTGTATCTGCCGGGTACGGCGACCGCTCTTGGGGTTGTAGAGGGCGACGACGAAATCGGCCTCGGCGGCGGCGTTAAGGCGCTTGGCAATGACCGGCCACGGCGTCAGCAGATCGGACAGCGAAATGGCGCAGAAGTCGTGTGTCAGCGGCGCCCCGACCAGCGCCGCGCAGGTGTTGAGCGCCGAAGCACCGGGAATGATTTCCACTTCAACATCTGAATCCGGCGTCCAGCCGGCCTGGAACAGCACCTCGAAGGTCGGGCCGGCCATGCCGTAGACACCGGCGTCGCCGGAGGACACGAGGGCCACTTTTTTGCCCTGCTTGGCGCGCTCGTAGGCTTCGACGGCGCGGTCCAGTTCCTCGGTCATCGACTTCTTGATCACCTCTTTGCCGACCACCAGATCGGCGACCAGGCGGATGTAGGTGACGTAACCGATGATCGTATCGGCTTCGGCAATCGCCGCGCGGGCGCGGGCTGTCAGATGGTCGTTGCTGCCAGGACCAATGCCGACCAGCATGATTTTTCCATTTTTCATAGGTGTTCCTTACGTTAAACGACAGTCGGGGCGCCGTCCGCATGGCTCAACGCAGGACGAATCCAGCGCGCTACGGTCCAGCCTGCGAACGCGCCCAGCGTCAGCCAGTAGACGACATTCGTCAGCGCGGTGATCCACACGTAACGGTGGGCCAGGGCTTCCATTTGTGTAGCGACTTCGGGGCGGAAGCCGTCGAATGCACCGACCGACAGGTGCGGAGCACCGATCAGGAAAGGCACGCCGATCAGGAGTACGGCAGCCCAGCGCAACGGACTGCGCAGAAAAGCGACGCCAGACAGGCCGCCGATGCCGCAGGCCACGGTGAGCAGCCACCATTGCTGGCGTTGGCCCAATTCCGCCACGGCCGCTCCCGGAATCTCGGGAGGCAACCCGATGGCGGGGAGTACAAAGATGCACAGATAGGCGGCCACTCCCCAGAGCAAGCCATTGCGGGAGTTTGCCAGGGGTTTTTGTTTCAGGTGTTCCCATATCGACATGGCAGAAATCAGCAAGAGGGCAAAACCGATCGCCGTGAGGATATTGGCGACGATGGTCCACCTCTGATACTCGGCGCCATCATGGGCATGCTCGCGCGCTTGGTCGGGCGCATGGTCGTGCGCATGATCGAGAGAAGCCGCCGGAACGCCGCTAGCTTCGAAAATTTCGGCGGTTTCGATAGCCGGCAGAACACCGAATTGCTGAATGGCGCTTAACAGGACGCCCGACAGAACACCGACCAACAGCGCGGAGAGAACGATACGGCGGAAGATCATTGCGGCCTCCCGCTATCAATGGCAGGGGAAAGCGTGGGAGTGGCGGCTATTGTGCGCGGCATTGTGCAGCACTTCGATCGGGCTGAAACCGACGCCGTAGACGATCACCACGCCAATCAGGGCCGCGGCTGTGAATTGCAGTGCGAGACCAAGGGAGATACTGCGGATGGCTGATATTTTCAATTGTGCTTGCATGTTGTTTCCTTTCTGGTGGGAAATACTCGGGTGAAACATTTAGGTTGCGACTGGATCAGGCTTCATGTTTTCGGCGATTAGCGCCACCGATACCGTTGCGTTGCGTCCGTCCGGGCCACGCAGCTTGTGTTTTTCGACGATCAGTTGGCTCTGCTCCGCGCCGGCGGCAAGCAGGGCGGCAGCTTCCGCGACGGAAGGCGTGCCTGTGTATCTGCGCACGGTTTCCGAGGGATTGGGTACGGACACGGTGGCCAGTTGCTCCGGGGAATAAAAGCGCAGTGTCCAGCCTTGCGTAGCGGCAAATTCCAACAGACCGACCTCGTCCGCTTTCAGTGTGATGCTGGCGACTGCTTGCACCTGCGCCGCTTCGAGTCCGGCGGCGGAGAGGGCTTCGGCCACCGCGCGGGCGATGGTCTCGACCGGGGTACCCCGGTCGCACCCCAGACCAAGCGCCACTTTTGACACGCCGGCGATATTCATTGCGCGGCGTCCTGCGGCGGACGATAGAGCACACGCTTGCCGGCAAGCTTGACGGCCCATTCGGCAGGAAGCGCGCGATGGCTTACCCACAGTACCGCGCCGAATGCCGCGGGATCGATTTCTTCGAGCCGCGCAAATTGCTTGAGATTGGCCGGCAGCGGGCCGCTGCGGCCGTTGGCGTGTCTTGCCCACCAGTCGCTGCTACCGGCCTCCTGCACCAGCGCCACCGGCTCGTCGTTCACCATCGCGGCGCTGGCGCGCACGATTTCGTCATGACTGGCTTCGAAGGTCCAGCCCAGCTCGCGACCCAGCAGGTCGACCGCCAGCGTTTGCCGCGCGTCAGAGGCCGTGGTCAGTACCGGTATCGCCCCCAGCGCTTCGGCAAGGCTGCCTGCCAGCGCATTGGCGCCGCCGAGATGACCGGAGAGCATGGGGATCACGAAGCGCCCGGCTTCGTCGATGACAACGATGCCGGGATCGTCTTCCTTGTTTTTCAGGTGCGGCGCGATCAGCCGCACCACCGCGCCGAGCGAGACGATGCAGACGAGGCCATCGAA
>Ga0315270_10000618_pt1 | contig 19563 bp, 18 predicted proteins | sample C1_bottom_MG_FD_204932 | JGI IMG/M metagenome (GOLD analysis project Ga0315270, IMG submission 204932) | Sediment microbial communities from Yellowstone Lake, YNP, Wyoming, USA - C1_bottom | ecosystem: Environmental > Aquatic > Freshwater > Lake > Sediment | place: USA: Wyoming | collected...
CACCTCGACCCGGACACGGTCTTCGAGGCGTCCCGCGCCGAGACCGTCTGCCCATTCGAGGTTTCGCTCGAGCTCGCCGAGCGCGCGGACGTCGTGATCGGCGACTACAACTACGTGTTCGATCCGGTCGTCGCGCTCTCGGGGGCGCGCGAGCCGGCCGCCTTGAAGGACGCGTTCCTTCTCGTCGACGAGGCGCACAACCTCGTGGACCGCGGCCGCGGCTATTACTCCCCCGAGCTGGCCGAAGTCGAGCTCCGGACGCTCGAGCAGCGGATCGGCGTCTCCAGCGCCAAGACGGCCTGGGATGCGGGCGAGGCGGTGCGCCGCATCCTCAAGCTCGTCTCGGAGTCCGCGTCGATCCTGCCGGAGGAAGAGCGCGAGGCGGCCGACCTCGTCACGCTCGACGAGGCCCGGCTCGACGATCTGCGCCTCGACATGGAGTCGCTTCTCGTCCGCCACCTCGCCGAGATGCGCTCCGGGGGCGAGCGCGTGCCGGACGACCCGGTCCTCGACCTTTACTTCACGTTCGCGCGGTTTCACGACGTGTCGAAGCAGGCCGCCGCGGGCGACAAGGCCGCCGAGGCGTTCGACATCCTCGCCTCGCGGGGACCGAAGGGCGCGAAGCTCGCGATCCTCTGCAAGGACCCGTCGCGCCTCCTCGGCGAGACGCTCAACGCGGCGGCCGCGACGGTCTCGATGTCCGCAACGCTCTCGCCGCCGGAGTTCTACCGCGACCTCCTCGGGCTGGACGCGGACCGCACGACGGTTCTGCGCCTGCCCTCGCCGTTCCCGCGGGAGAACCGCGCGATCCTGATCGCCCCGGACGTCGACACCACGTACGCGGCGCGCGGCAAGGGAGCGCCGCGCATCGCGGCGCTCGTCGCGGACGTCGCGCGCGGCTGCCCGGGAAACGTCCTCGCGCTCTTCCCGTCCTACCGGTTTCTCGACGACGTTCGTGCGCACCTGCCCGCGCTTCCGGGGCGGCGAGTCATCCGCCCGTCCGACCGTTCCACGGAGGTCGAGCGCAACCGCGTCCTCGCCTCCCTGAAGGACCGCGGCGCTCCCGTCCTCCTGCTGGCCGTCTCGGGCGGCGCGTTCGCCGAGGGCGTCGACTACCCCGGAGAGATGCTCCGGGCGGTCGTCGTCGTCTCCCCCGCGCTGCCGATGGTGCGCTTCGAGCAGGAGCGCATGCGCCGCTACTTCGAGGAGCGCTACGAGCGCGGCTTCGAGTACGCGTACGTCATTCCGGGGATGACGCGCGTCGTGCAGAGCGCGGGCCGCCTCATCCGCTCCGAGTCGGACACGGGCGTCGTCGTCCTCGCCTGCCGCCGGTTTCTCCAGGCGCCGTACAGCCGGTACCTGCCGGAGCACTGGTACCTCGAGGATCCTTCGGAGCTCGCCTGCATCGACGTCGGCAAGGCGACGCGCGAGTTCTTCGAAGGAATCAGCGCGTCTCGACCCGCGCCTCGAACGCCTCGGAAAGAAGGCCGTCGCGCGTGAGGGCGAGGACGCGGTAGCGGTACCGCGCGCCGGCGCGGGCCTCGCGGTCCACGAACAGGTAGGCGGTGGCGTCCGGCGACTCCGTCGCCGCGGGCAGGGCCTCGAGGGCGGCCGGGCCTTCGCCGCCAGGCGTCTCCTCGCGCCGCTCGACGACCCACGCGAGGAGGTCCCGGTGCTGCGCGGTCGACCACGCGACCTCCACCGCGCCGGACCGCCACTCGGCGCCCGACGCGGAGAGGGCGGCCGGGTACTCGGGCGCGCGGCGCAGCCGGAGGGCCACGTCCGAGCCGTCGCCGTCCGCGAGGACGACGTGCACGCTCGACGTGCCCGATGCGGGCAGGAAGCGGGTCTCGCCGGGCAGGACCTCGAGCGCGTCGAAGTCTCCGGCGTCGCCGCGGTAGAACAGGACGGCGCGGCCCGCGCGGAATCCGGATTCCGGCAGCGCGACCTCGACGCCGCCGCGCTCGTCCTCCGTGCGGAGCGACGCGCGCCGCCAGCCGAGCGGGCCGGGTGCCGCCATGGAGACCGAAGCGAGCAGCCACGCCCGGCGCGGGACGGAAGCCGCGGGCGCCCCCCGGCGAGCCGCCCCCGCGGCCATGCGCGAGACCACCGTGACGGCGAGCGCATCGCCGAGGGAACTCGCGCCAGCGCGTCCCGCGACGTCGCGGACGAAGGCTTCCGCGTCGTCCCCCGCCGGGAGGCCGGCCGCCTCCCACGCCTCGCGGACGTCGAGGGCGCCCTTCGGCAGCTTGGCCTCGAGCGCGTCGAGGAACGCCGCGAGGACCGGCGGGGCGAGAAGCGAACCCGCATCCTCGAGAAACACGTCGTCTTCCGGCACAGGAGCGCCCGCGAACCCGGCGACGCGGCGCGCGAGGTACTCCGCGACGCCCTCCGCGGCCCAGGCGGCCTCGTCCGGCGCGCCCTGGCGGGCCGAGAGAAGCGCAACCTGGTGGAGCGCGTCGAGGAGGACCGCGCCCGCGTCGCGTCCGGAAGCGGAGACGACGGCGACGGGGCTGCGCAGCGAGCCGTCCTTCTCGCGGCCGTCCCAGCCCGCGGCGCTCGCCGCGGGTCCGGAGACGACCTGGAGCACGAGGGGCGCGCGCGCCGAGAAGGGCCTCGCCCATCCGTCCCGGTCGAAGAGCTGAGAGAGAGCCGGAGGGAGGTCGCGCAGGAGCGCGTCGCGCGTCGCCGGGGCGAGATCCTGATCCGAAGCGAGGACGACCTCCCCGCCGCGCAGCGCCCGGCGGTCCGTGAGCCGCGCGTACGGGGAGCGGAGGATCTCGGCGCGCCGCCGCGCCGCCGCCGCGTCCGAGGCCTCGCCGGAGGCGCTCTGGTGCGCCGCCGCGGTCCCGCCGCCGGCGATGCGAAGCGCGGGGAAGCGCACGGCGGGTGCGGGCGGCGCTCCCGCGGCCAGCGCCGCGGGGAACCCGAACAGAACGAGGAGGCCCGCGCTGCAGGCGACGCGGAACATCAGGAGCCCGCGGGATCGATCTTCGGGGGAGGGCCGTCGATGGTGACAGCGGTGCTCTCGTTGGACATGAGCCTCGACCGGGGCGGGTCGGTCTTCGCCGGGTCGCCGTTTCGGGTCCCGGCGTCCGTCACCTCGACGAGGATCGCCGTGATGTTGTCGACGCCGCCGCGCGCATTCGCGACCTCGATCAGCATGCGGACCGTCGCGTCGAGCGAGCCCGACGTGCGGAAGTGCTCGAAGAGCTCCTCGTCGGGAAGCATGCCCGTGAGCCCGTCCGAGCACAGGAGGTAGCGGTCTCCCGTGCGCACCGGCACCTCGATGAGGTCCACCGAGACGTGCGCGGCGCCCCCGAGGGCGCGCGTCACGACGTTCTTGAGCGGGTGGCTCTTGGCCTCGTCCTCGCTGAGGATTCCGGCGTTGACCTGCTCCTGAACCCAGGAGTGGTCGTCCGTCAGGCGCCGCAGCTCGCCGTCGCGGAAGAGATAGGCGCGGCTGTCGCCGACGTGCACGAGCGTGGCCCGGTCGGCGTCGAAGAGGGCCGCGACGACCGTCGTCCCCATGCCCTTGAGCTCGGGCCGGTTCTGGACGGCGCGCATGACCTTCTCGTTCGCCTTCTCGACGGCCGTCGTGAGGCGGTTGCCCTCGAGCGAGACGCGGCTGTTGAAGCCGAAGGGCCAGGAGCTCTCGTGCTCCTCCTCGGTGGCGGCGATGTACTCCTGGATGGATTCGACCGTGATGCGCGAGGCGACCTCGCCGGCCGCGTGGCCACCCATCCCGTCCGCGACCACGAAGAGCCCGCGCTCCTCGTCGATGAGGTACGCGTCCTCGTTGTGACGCCGTTTCCTGCCGACGTCGGTCAGACCGAATGCGGAGACGACCACGCCGCGATTATCCCTTCCGCCCGAAAATCCCGCTCGGCGGCTTGCGAACGCCGCTCGTGGGCTTGTTCGGGCGCACTTTCATGAGCAACGTGAGCGTCTCGGGGTCCTCGGGCATCCAGGTGAGCGCCTCCTCGAGGTGGCGCTCGGCCTTGGACGACAGCCCGGCCATGATGTAGAGCTTCCCGGCGTCGCGCCGCATGAGCGCGTTGTTCGGATCCAGCTTGATCGCGGCCTCGATCGCGTCGACGCCCTTGCGGGTCTGCCCGACGACCTTCATGCAGGCCAGGGCGAGGTAATGCCAGGCCTTCGCGTCCTTGTCGAAGTGGTTCACCGCGAGCTCGAACTGCTGGATCGCGTCGGGGAAATTCCCCTCGCGATACGACTTGACGCCCTTCGCGAGGAAAACGCGCGCCTGCCCGGCGGGATCCTGGGAGACGGGACGGTTCTTCTCGAGCTCCGCGTCGTGCGCCTTTCGGCGGGGCCCGCTCGTGAGGACGTTCAAGGCCTCCGTGAGAAGCTGGAATTTGTCCTCGGCCACGCGCTTCTTTTCGGGCTCGGTGAAGCGATCCGGATGGTTCTCGCGCGCGAGCACGCGGAACCTGTTCCGGATCTCCGACTCGGAAGCCTCACGGGCGACCCCGAGCACGTCGTAGTAATTCGTCACCGACACCTCAAAAGGCGCGGAGGCCGCGTCTGACCGGTCACTTGACCCAAGAGATTCTCACGAACGGGCGCGTCATTTCAAGGAGACTCACGACTCCTTACGCGCCACCTCCCGCCGGGCCGTGGCCCGCACGACCTCCGGGACGTTCCGGTCGCCCGAGAGAGTCTTCAGGTCCTTGCCGTTCAGCTTGAGTACGAGCCCCAGCGTGACGTCGATCGGCGACCGGGGATTCCGGACCAGGGCCCTCACCACGGCGTAATGCCGCATCCAGTCGCGCCGGAACGCGATCCCGCGCAGGACGTCCTCCGAGACGCTCTTCATGTTGGCGATCGTCTCGGCGTCCGCCTCCCGGGTCTTCGGGGACTTCAGGGCCGCCGCCGACACGAGTCGGTTGCGGTCCTGCACGAGGAACATCCGCTCCTCCTTGTTGCCCCGGTAGGCGAGCTTGATCCTCTGCACGACCGTCATCACGGAAACCCGGGCGAACAGGCTCTTCTTCTGATCCTCGGAGAGCACGGGCTCTTCCTCGTCCGGCGCCGGCGCCGGCGCGGCCTCCGGGGCTGCTTCCGGAGCGGCGGCCGCCGCGGCCGCGGCTTCGTCCTGCTCGCGCTCCTTCTTGAGGAAGAACTCCTCGAGGAACTCGTCCGCGCGGCGGCGGATCTCGGAAGACAGACGCGGGTTCTCGAAGAGCCGTTCCACGATTATCGGCGCCTCGAGGAGGCGCACCTGGTTCGTGACGATGATGTCCTGCATCGGCCCGTCGACGCGCTCGGCGAGCCACGCGAGCGTCGCGTCGGGCACAGCCTTGTGCCGGATGAGCGGCTCGAGGACCGGGTGCTCGATCGTCCGCCGCGCGATTGCGTCGAGCTGTTCCGGACGGACTCCCCTGCTGAGGACGGCGCCCTTCAGATCCTCCGAGTGGAAGGCGGCGAACGTCGCCTCGGCGTTCGCCGTCAGGGCCGCGTCGCCAGCCGCGAGGATGCTCGCGACGGCGCGGACCAGTTCCTCGGCGGGCAGCGGCACGAGGCCGCGCGCCACGAAGTCGAGGATCTGGTTGGACGCCTTGCCGGACTCGACCTGCCCGAGCAGGTCATCGGGGACGAACGACATGGACGGAGATTAGCGCCGGTCAGCCGTGGTTGATGACGTAGTTCTTGACGACCTCGCCCTCGCCGCCGATCGGGTCCAGCGAGCGGCCGTCGACGGCGACCTCGACCACGCCGGCGTTGCCGAGCGTGAGCGTGAACGTGCCGCCTCCCGAGAACTCGCGCTTCGCCCCCTTCGGGAACAGCCCGCGCACCACGACCTTGCCGTCCACGAACACCTCGGCCCAGCACTCGTCTCTGAAGCTCAGCGTGAGGGTCCGTCCGGAGCGGGCCAGCGTGCCGCTCCCGGCGCCCGGCACATCCACCGGCAGCGCGACCGTCGCCGCGGCGACCGCCGGAGGGAGCGCGAGCGACGCGGGCCCGCTCTCGGCCCGCGCGACAGGCGCGTGCGCGGGCGTCACGCGGCGCGCCGCCCCCCGCGTGCGAAAGAACGCGGCGCCGCCCGTCACGGCCGCGAGCAGGAGCGCGATGCCGAGGGCGCGCACCGTCGTCGAGGAGGACACGGCGCGGCGCGGCTGCGAGAGCCTGAGGCGCGCGGTGTTCGTTTCGCCGGTCGTGGGCTGGATCTTCTCTTCCTCCCACCGCGCGTATACGTGGCGGAATGCGGCCGTCTGCCGCTCGGCGTCCAGTCCGAGGTGGAGCGCAATCACGCGGACGAAGCCCTTCGAGAAGACGACGGCCGGAAGCTGGTCGAATCGCCCGCTCTCGAGCGCGGCGAGATGGCGCAGCGACACCTTTGTCGCGGCGGCCAATTGCTCGCGGCTCACATCGCGCAATTCACGTTCACGCCGGAGCTCCTCACCGAACTCCCGAGCGCTGTCTGTTCCGGGCACGAGATCTCCCGTAATTTATTAGCGTAAGGCCGCTTAGCTCGCCGTGTCAACGGGTTTCCCGGAGCGTTCGAGCAATTCGGCGGCACAGGCCGCGAGCAGCGCGTCGGTGCCGGGCGTCTCGGTGAGGCGCCGCAGCTCCTCGCGGCTCGCGGAGGTCAGCAGGGAGAGGGCCGCGGCCCGCGGCGTCGCCGGGTGCAGGAGCAGGGCGCTTCGCACCTGCGGGCGGGAGGCCCACCGACCCTCCGCGGCGAGCTGCGCGAGACCTTCCGGAGTCGGGCGCCCGGTCGAGAGCCACCGCTGGAGGTCCTCCGGCGTCAGCCGCGGATTCTGCAGAAGCGCCTCGAGAACGCGGCTGTCCTCCTCCTCGAAGAGCGCCGGGAACAGGGCCGGGGGCGCGAACCGGGCGAGCGCGATCTTCTCCCCGACCACCATGCCGCGCATCGCGTCGAGGAGCCTCCGGTTGGCCGCCTGCCTCACGGGCGGCGGTGTCCGCGCCTCGCGGCCGATGTCCATCAGGTCGCGCCACGTGAGGTCGTCGAGGGCGTGGAGGGCGTCGTGCCGCGGCGTCTGCGGGTGACCCGCGACGAGCCTTCGCACGCCGCGCGACGCCATGAGGACGCGCGAGGCGACGATCTCGACGATCATCGCCTCGGAGGCGTGCGGGTGACGGAGCGCCTGCAGGGCGTCCCGCTCGGTCAGGCGCGCGAGGTGGCCCGACACGAGCTCCACGAGGCCCGTTCGGTCCGCTCGGGAAATCCGCGCGGAAAGGGGCTCGTCCATGGGGGAACTTTACGGCTTCGCGGCCGCCCCGGCGAGAGCCCGGACGAGTTCGGACGCAGCGGCCACGGGGTCGCGGCCGTCCCGGACCGCCGTCTCCATCGCGGCGACGACGGCGCTTCCGACGACGACGCCGTCCGCGAGGGCGGCGACCGCCCGGACCTGTTCCGGCGTCGAGATGCCGAACCCGACGGCAACCGGAAGGCGCGGCACCGCGCGGCGCACGCGCCCGACCAGGGCCGCGAGGTCTTCGGGAAGAGCCGCCCGCGCGCCCGTGATCCCGCTGCGCGACACGAGGTACACGAAGCCGCGGGAGAGCGACGCCGCGCGGCGCAGGCGGTCGTCGGGAGAGGTCGGCGCGAGGAGGTAGACGGGGTCGAGGCGGGCGCTCTTCAGAATCGACGAGAAGGCGCGCCCTTCCTCGGGCGGGAGGTCCGTCACGAGGACGCCGTCCGCTCCGGCCTCGCGCGCGCGGTGAGCGAAGTCCGCCTCCCCCATCGCCAGGATCGGGTTCGCGTAGGAGAACACGACGACCGGGGTCGCGAAACCTCCGGCCCTCGCGGCCGCGAGGAGGTCGAGGACCTGCGCGAGCGTCACACCCCTGGCGAGCGCACGCTCGGAGGCCCGCTGGATCGTCGGGCCGTCCGCGAGCGGATCGCTGAACGGGATGCCGAGCTCGATCACGTCGGCGCCGGCCTCCGCGAGCGCCGGGAGCAGGCGGCTCGTCGTCGCGAGGTCAGGATCGCCGGCTTCGACGAAGACGACGAGAGCGGCCCGGCCGGCGCCCTTCGCGCGCGCGAACGCGCGGGCGAGGCGCGTCACAGGGAGACCCCCTCGAGTTTCGCCACCGAAACGACGTCCTTGTCCCCGCGCCCGGACAGGTTCACGACAATGTTCTTTCCGGGGCGGCGCGGCGCCTCGGCGATCGCCCACGCGACGGCGTGGGCCGTCTCGAGCGCCGGGATGATTCCCTCGGTCTCCGCGAGCCGGTGGAAGGCGCCGAGGGCGTCCGCGTCCGACACCGAGACGTAGCGCGTGCGCCCGAGCTCGGCGAGACGGGCGTGCTCGGGGCCGACCGCGGGGTAGTCGAGGCCGGCCGACACGGAGTGCGTCGGCAGGACCTGCCCCGCGGCGTCCTGCAGGATGAGCGTCCGGGTGCCGTGCAGGACGCCCACGGAGCCGGGGCCGAAGCGCGCCGCGTGCTCACCCGGGTCGAGGCTCCTCCCGCCGGCCTCGACGCCGACCATCTCGACCCCGGCGTCCGGAAGGAACTCGCGGAAGAGGCCGATCGCGTTCGACCCGCCACCCACGCACGCGACGAGGAGGTCGGGCAGCCGCCCGAAGGCCCTCCGGCACTGGACCCTCGCCTCCTTGCCGATGACGGAATGGAAGTCGCGGACCATCGTCGGGAACGGGTGCGGCCCGAGGACCGAGCCGAGGATGTAGTGCGTCGTCGCCGTCGTCGCGACCCAATCCCGCATTGCCTCGTTGATCGCGTCCTTGAGCGTGCGCGAGCCGCCCATAACCGGCACGACGGTCGCGCCGAGGAGCTTCATCCGGTAGACGTTGAGGGCCTGCCGTTCCACGTCGACGGCGCCCATGTAGACGACGCACTCGAGGCCGAAGAGCGCGCAGGCGGTCGCCGTCGCGACCCCGTGCTGGCCCGCGCCCGTCTCGGCGATGACGCGCGTCTTGCCCATGCGCTTCGTGAGGAGCGCCTGGCCGATCGCGTTGTTGATCTTGTGGGCGCCCGTGTGGAGGAGGTCCTCCCGCTTGAGCCAGAGCCGCGCGCCGCCAAGGGCATCCGACAGGCGCCGCGCCTCGGTGAGTGGTGTCGGCCGCCCGACGTAGTTCTTCAGGAGGTTCTCGAGTTCGGCGTGGAAGACAGGGTCGCGCCGCGCGTCCTTGTACGCCTTCGCAAGCTCGTCGAGCGGCGCCATCAGCGTCTCGGGCACGAAGCGCCCGCCGAACGCGCCGAAGCGCCCGTAGGCGTCGGCCTTCGGAGGGCGGAAATGAGAATCAGGCACGGCGCACCTCCCGGACGAACGCGGCGAGCTTCGAAGGGTCCTTTACGCCCGGCGACGCCTCGACGCCGGACGAGACGTCGACGACGTCCGGGCGGACGCGCCGCACGGCCTCGGCGACGTTGCCGGCATTGAGCCCGCCCGCCAGCACGAGCGGGCGCGTCCGGTCGACGCCATCGAGCACGCTCCAGTCGAACGTCCGTCCCGTGCCGCCGCTCGCGCCGGCCACGGACGTGTCGAAGTGCAGTGCGGCGCCCGCGCGATTTCCAACGGCGGCGAGATCGTCGCGGCCGACGCGGACGGTGTTCCAGAGAGGGAGGGAGGAAGAGAAGATTTTCTTAGAAGGTAAGAGGGGCATCTGAATGACGTCGGGGCGCACGATCGAGGTCACGGCGCAGACATCCTCTTCGGAGGCGTTTTCGTCGAAAACGGTGACCACGCCCCTGACGCCGCCTATGGCTCCGCCCTCCCCCTTCCCCCTCATTCGAAGAACTCTTCCTCTCTCCGCCGTCAAGCAGCGCGGAGACCGGGCCGCGAAGATGAGGCCGATCCAGTCGACGCCGTTCTCGAGGCACGCGTCGACGTCCTCCTCGCGCGTGACGCCGCAGATCTTCACCTCGGTCGTGTTCTCCCCGCGCAGCTCCCGCAGCGTCCGCGCCGGGTCCGGCGAACGCAGGAGCGTTTCCCCGACGAGGAACGCGCCGTAGCCGGCCTTTTCGAGCGCCTCGACGTCGGCGCGCGACTTGATCCCGCTCTCGGCCACTCGCGTCGCCCCGGACGGCAGGAGGCCGCCGAGGCGCGACATGCCCGCGAGGTTCACCGCGAATGTGGCGAGGTTCCTGGAGTTGACGCCGACGATCTCCGCGCCGAGCGCCGCAGCGCGGCGGATCTCCCCCTCGTCGTGGGCCTCGACGAGGACCGCGAGGCCTAGGGCCTTCGCGGCGGCGTACAGGCGCGCGAGGTCGGCGTCGCCGAGAGCGGCCACGATCAGAAGCACCGCGTCGGCGCCGAGGGCCGTCGCGAAGTCGAGCTGCGTTTCGTCGACGACGAAGTCCTTCATGAGGACCGGCAACCCCGACGCGGCCTTCGCGCGCGGCAGCCAGGCCGGATCGCCGCCGAAGAAGTCCTGCTCGACGACGACGGACAGCGCCGCCGCCCCCCCGCGCCGATAGGCGCGGGCGACGTCCTCGACGCGCGCGTCGGCATCCGGGAGGATCACGCCCGCGCTCGGGGAGCGGTGCTTGATTTCGCAGAGAAAAGAAGAAGAAGATTTCTTAGAAGGTGAAGAAAGGGAGGCTGCGAAGCGCAACCCATCCGGCCGCGCGCCGAGAGACGGCATTCGGCCGGGGGCGAATTCACCCGCGGCAATGCGCCGACGCTTCGCCGCGAGAATCTCGTCGAGAATCGTCACACGCCGATTCCCCGCGAGACGTCCATGAGCGTGACGAGCGCGCGCTGGGCCGCTCCGGAGTCGATCGCCGTCGCCGCCATGCGCGCGCCCTCGACGTAGTCGCGTGCCGCGCCCGCCACGACGAGCGCCGCAGCGGCGTTCATGAGCACGGTGTCGCGGCAAGGGCCCTTCTCGCCGTCGAGGATCCGGCGCAGGAGGTCGGCGTTCTCGGCCGAGTCGCCGCCCCGGAGGTCCGCGGCGACGCATTCCTCCACGCCGAAGTCCCGGGCTCGAAGGCCGAAGCGCCGGACCCCGCCGGCGCTCACCTCGGCGACGTTCGTGACGCCGAACGGCAGCAGCTCGTCGCCGCCGGACTCGTGCGAGAAGACGAGCGCCCGCTCCGTGCCGAGCGCGAGAAGCGCGCCCGCGACGACCGGCACGCGCTCGGGCCGGTCGACTCCCACGATCTGCCGGCGCACATCGACCGGGTTCGAGAGCGGCCCGGCAAGGTTGAAGACCGTGCGGACCCCCAGCTCCCGGCGCAGCGGCGCCAGCTTCTTCATGACCGGGTGGTAGAGCGGCGCGAAGAGAAACGTGATGTTGGCGATGCCAAGTGCCGCGGCGGCGCGCTCCGGCGTCATCTCGAGGACGACGCCGAGGGCCGCGAGCACGTCCGCCGACCCGCACTTCGACGAGACGGCCCGGTTCCCGTGCTTGGCGACGGGCGTTCCCGCCCCCGCCACGACGAACGCGGCGGCCGTCGACACGTTGAACGTCCCGTGCCCGTCGCCGCCGGTCCCGCAGACGTCGATCGCGCGTGCCGCGAGCAGCTCGGGCACCGGGAGCCGCGTCGCACGGCTCCTGAGGACGTCGACGGCTCCCGCGAGGACCTCGGTCGTCTCGCCGGCCGCCGCGAGCGACGCGAGGAACCCGCCCGCGACCGCGGGCGGGACCTCGTCGTCGAGGAGCGACGCGACAGCCCTCCGGGCATCCTCGCGCGAGAGCTTTCCGCCGCGCGCGACCTCGCGCAGAGCGTGGTGGACGGGCGTCACGACAGCCGTCCCGCCACGAAGTTCTTCAGGAGCTTCTCTCCCTCGGTCGTCAGGATCGACTCCGGGTGGAACTGGACGCCGACGAGCGGCCGCGTCCGGTGGGCGAGGCCCATGACGATCCCGTCGGCCGTCCTCGCCGTCACCCGCAGCGCCTCCGGCACGGAATCGGCCTCCACGGCGAGCGAGTGGTAACGCGTCGCCGTGAACGGGTTCGAGAGGCCCTCGAAAAGGCCCCGCCCGTCGTGCGCGATCTCGGACGTCTTCCCATGCATGAGAACGGGCGCCCGCGACACGCGGCCGCCGAAAACGGCGCCGAGCGCCTGGTGTCCGAGGCAGACGCCGAGCAGTGGGACGTCCGTGTTCCGTTCGATGAGCGCGCAGGACACGCCCGCGTCCTCGGGCCGGCCCGGCCCCGGCGAGACGACGAGGCGGTCGGGCCTCTTCGCGAGGATCTCGTCCACGGTCAGGGCGTCGTTCCGCACGACGACGACGTCGGGGTCCAGCGTCGCGAGGATCTGAACGAGATTGAAGGTGAACGAGTCGTAGTTGTCGACGACGAGAATCACGGGAACTCCCCCGCCCGCGCGACAGCCCCCATGAGCGCGCGCGCCTTGTTCTCGCACTCGAGCGCTTCGGACTCGGGGACCGAATCCGCCACGATGCCGGCGCCCGCCTGCACGTGGAGCATCCCGTTCGCGACGACCGCCGTGCGGATGGCGATGGCAACGTCCAGATTCCCAGCGAAGTCGAGGTACCCGACGGCGCCGCCGTAGGCTCCGCGGCGGACGGGCTCGAGGTCCTCGATGATCTCCATGGCCCGGATCTTCGGCGCACCCGTCAGGGTGCCGGCCGGGAATGTCGCCGCAAGGGCGTCCACGGCGTGGCGACCCGGCGCGAGCGTCCCGACGACGCGCGAGGCGATGTGCATGACGTGCGAGTAGCGCTCGACCGCGAAGAAGTCCTTCACGCGCACGGAGCCCGGGACCGAGACGCGGCCGAGGTCGTTGCGTCCGAGGTCCACGAGCATCACGTGCTCGGCCCGCTCCTTGGCGTCGGCGAGGAGGTCCTTCTCGAGCGCGAGGTCCTCCTCGCGCGTCGCGCCGCGCGGCCGGGTGCCGGCGAGCGGAATCGTCTCGACGGCAGCGCCGCCCGGTGCCGCCGCAACGCGCACGAGCCGCTCCGGCGAGGCGCCGAAGATCGTGCCGTGCGGCGTCCTCAGGAAGTACTGGTACGGCGACGGGCTGATCGAGCGCAGAGCGCGGTACACCGCGAAGGCGTCGCCGTCGAACGGCGCCGACCAGCGGCGCGAAAGCACGACCTGGAACACGTCCCCCGCGCGGATGTGCTCCTTGGCTTTCTCGACGGCGGAAAGAAAGGACGGAAGAGGAAGAGATTCTTCGAACGAAAGGGGCTTGGCCGCCGCCGGAGCCACGGGCGCAGGCGTCACAGTGGCGCGGGCCTCGAGCCCTCTTAACCTTTCAAATGCTCTTCTCTCCTCGTCGGCGCCCTCTCCCGCGTGCGTCACGAAGAGCAGGCGGTGGCGGGCGTGGTCGAACGCGATGACGGAATCGAAGATCCCGAACCACGCGTCCGGGAGCCCGACCGGGTCGGGATTTGTCGCCGGGAGCTTCTCGAGCCGCCGCACGGCGTCGTAGCCCGCGTAGCCCACCGCGCCGCCCGTGAACGGCGGCAGGTCGTCGCCGCCCGCGAGGGCGGCGGTCGGCAGGGCCTTGAGGAGCTCGAACGGGTCGCCGGCCGCTCCGGAGATCTCGCCGGACGGCCCGGCGCCGAGAAACGACCAGCGCGCGACGCGGTCGCCGCCCTCGACCGACTCGAGGAGGAAGCACGGTCCGTCGCCCGCCAGCAGGGCCTTCATGAGGGCCACGGGCGTCGTGAGGTCCGCCGGACGCTCCACGACGACGGGGCGGAGGACTGCTGCGTTCATTTCGGACCCCGGCGCGGCGCGCCGCGCCGTCTCTCGAGGACCGCGGCGACGTCCTTCGGCGCGAGGCCCCGGGCCGTCAGGAGCACGGCCAGGTGATAGAGAAGGTCCGCGGCCTCGTTCGCGAGCGCTTCGTCGGTCCCGCCGACGGCGGCGAGCGCCGTCTCGACGGCTTCTTCGCCGACCTTCTGCGCGATGCGGGCAGCTCCGGAGTCGAGGAGGCGGTTCGTGTACGAGCCCGCTTCCGGGCGGTCCCGGCGGTCCGCGATCGTGGCGAAGAGCCCGGTGAGGTCGAGCCGGCCCGCGTCGCCCGCAGCGGGCGCGAGCGTGTCCACGCGCGTGAAGCACGTCCGGGCGCCCGTGTGGCACGCGGGCCCGACCGGCCTTACGTCGTAGAGCACGGTGTCGCGGTCGCAGTCGAACGAGATCGCGACGACTTCCTGGACGTTTCCCGACGTCTCGCCCTTCTTCCAGAGCGCCTGCCGGGACCGGCTGTAGAAGTGCGAGAGGCCGGTCTCCCGCGTCCTCTCGAGCGCCTGCGCGTTCGCCCAGGCGAGCGTAAGGACGTCGCCCGTCTCGACGTCGCGCACGACAACGGGCACGAGACCGTTCGCGTCGTACCGCGGCTGGAGAGGTGTCGCGCGCGGCGGGACGGGCCTTACCGCGAGACCCGCGCGCTTCATCGCGGCCTTGACCTCGACGATGGAGAAGACGCGGTCGTGGAAAACGGACGCCGCGAGCACCGCGTCGGCTCCGCCGATGAGGACGGCGCGCGCGAAGTCGTCGAGGTCGCCCGCGCCGCCCGAGGCGACGATGGGCACGTCCACGACGCCGCGCACGGCGCGGAGCATCTCGAGGTCGAAGCCTTCCTTCGTCCCGTCCGCGTCGACCGACGTGAGAAGGATCTCCCCCGCCCCGGCGGCCGCGGCCTCCGCCGCCCAGGCCGTCACGGTCCGCTCGGTGACCTTCCGGCCCCCGTGCGTCGTGACCATCATCTGCATCCGCCCGTCGAGGCCGCGGACGCGCTTGCCGTCGAGCGCGAGGACGACGCACTGCCGGCCGAACTGCGTGGAGAGCCGCGTGAGGAGAGACGGGTCGTTCACGGCCGCCGTGTTGACGGTCACGCGGTCCGCCCCCGCGCGCAGGAGCGCGTCGGCGTCCTCGACCGAGCGCACGCCGCCCCCGACCGTGAACGGGATCGAGAGGACGTTCGCGACGCGGCGGACGAGCCCGAGGAGCGTCCCGCGCCCCTCGACGGGTGCCGCGATGTCGAGAAACGCGACCTCGTCGGCGCCCTCGTGCTCGTACCGGATGGCGGCCTCGACCGGGTCTCCCGCGTCTCGCAGCTGCTCGAACGCGACGCCTTTGACGACGCGTCCGCCCGAAATGTCGAGGCACGGGATCACGCGCACGGCGAGCGTCATGCGGTCACCTCGTCGCGCGCGGACCGGAGCGCCGCGACCGTCGTCGCTCCCGCGTGAAGCGCGCGCCCGAAGATCGCGCCGCGGGGCCCGCCCGAAAGCGCCGCGTCGACGGGTCCGAGGTCCTCCGGGCCACGCATTCCGCCCGAGGCGAGGATCTCGCCGGGAAACACGGCTCGCACGGCGGACAGGAGCGAGAGATTCGGCCCCAGCATCGCGCCGTCGCGGGCAACGTCCGTCACGAGAAGCGCGGCCACGCCCAGCGCGGCCATCTCCCGGGCGACCGACACGGCGTCGCCCGCCCCCGCGTCCTCCGTCCACCCGCGCACCGTGGGCCGCCCATCCTTGCAGTCGAGGGCGACGACGATCTTCTCTTTTCTTTTTCTTAGAAGGTTAAGGAACGCTGGCCGGTCGAGGAACGGCAGGGATCCCACAACCGCCCGGGCCCCACTCACCCTTTCTAAGAAATCTTCAATAGCCTCTGCCGAGCGCATCCCTCCCCCGACCTGGGCGGGAATCCGTATTACTCGCAGAATCTTCTGAATCTCCACTTTATTCGACCCCCTCCCGAACGCCGCGTCGAGGTCGACGACGTGAAGCCCGTCCGCGCCCTCGCGCTCGAACGTCCGCGCGACCTCGACCGGATCGGCGTCGAACGTCGTGACGGCGTCCCATTCGCCTCGCAGCAGGCGCACGACGCGGCCGCCCCTGAGGTCGATCGAGGGCCAGAGGGCGAGGCGGCCCGCGTTCGCCGCGCTCACGCCGCGTCCTCCTCGAGAAAGTTGGAGAGGAGGAACCGGCCCGTCTCCGAGGACTTCTCCGGGTGGAACTGGCAGCCCCACACGTTCGCCTTCTGGACGATCGCCGGGAAGCCGCCGCCGTAGTCGCACGTCGCACCGACGTCCGCGGGCGCGACTCCCTCGGGCCGGTAGGAGTGGACGAAGTACACGTAGCTCCCGTCCTCGAGCCGCTTGACGAGGCCGTCCTCGCGCGTCGGACGCAGCTGGTTCCAGCCCACGTGCGGACTGCGCGTCCCGCCCGGAAACGGCGCGACGCGGCCCCCCACGAGGCCGAGGCCCTTGTGGCGGCCGTGCTCGAGGCTCTCCTCGAACAGGAGCTGGAACCCCAGGCAGAGCCCGAGGAGGCGCCCGCCCCTGTTCACGGCCGCGTGCACGGCGGCCTCGAGGCCCGTCTCCAGAAGGCGCTGCATCGCGGGCGCGAACGCGGCGACGCCCGGCAGGACGAGGTGCGATGCCGCGGCGACACGGTCGAGATCCGACGTGAAATCCACGTCCGCGCCGAGCCTGAGGAACGCGCGCGTGACGGATGCGACGTTCCCGACCCCGTAGTCGACGAGCGTGACGCGCGGGACGTTCATGCCGTGAGCGTCCCTTTCGTCGAGAGGATCCCGGTCCCGGTCACGGCGCAGGCCTGCCGCAGCGCCCGCGCGGCGGACTTGAAGACGGCCTCGGCGGCGTGGTGCCCGTTTCTCGCCCGGATCACGTCCACGTGGAGGTTGAACTTGCCCCGAAACGCGGCGGATTTCCAGAACTCCTCGACGAGCGCGAACGGGAAGTCCTTCGTGACGAGGAGGAGCTCCTTGTCGACGGGCGACTCGAAGACGATGTATGGGCGGCCTGAGAGGTCCACGACGGAGCGCGCGAGCGCCTCGTCGAGCGGGACGTACGACGCCCCGAAGCGCTCGAGTCCCGCGCGGGTCCCGAGGGCCTGGTCGAGCGCCTCCCCGAACGCGAGGCCGACGTCCTCGACGGTGTGGTGCGCGTCGATGTGCACGTCGCCGTCCGCTTTCACCGTAAGATCGATGCGCGCGTGCTTCGCGATCGTCTCGAGCATGTGCGACAGGAATCCGACGGGCGTCGCGATGTCGGCGCGGCCCGTCCCGTCGACGTCGAGCGACAACGAGACCGACGTCTCCCTCGTCGACCTCTCCACCGATCCTCTCCGGCTCATGAGACCTCCTGAAGGGCGCTGAGAAAGAGATCGTTCTCCGTGGGCGTTCCGATCGTGACGCGTAGGCGCCCCTCGGCCGCGGCCGTCATGTCGCGGACGAGAACGCCTCTTTCCAGGAGCGCGCGCCGCACGCCGGCGGCGTCACTCCCGCGCGGTTTCACGAAAAGGAAGTTCGCGGACGAGGACGCGACGGCGTGTCCGGCCCGCCGCAGGGTCCCCGCCACCCTCTCCCTCTCCTCGACGACGCTCGCGACGCGGGCCCTCGCGCTTTCGGGCCGCGCAAGGAGAGCGAGCGCGAGCTCCTCCGCCGCGAGGTCGACGTTGAACGGCAGGACGGCCTTGTCGATCTCCCGGGCGAGGTCCGGCGGTGCGACGGCGTACCCGATCCGGAAACCCGCGGCCGCATACGCCTTCGAGAGTGTGCGGAAGACGACGACGTTCCGGCCCGAACCGACGAGATCCATGAAGTCGTCCGCGCGCGCCGCGAACTCCACGTAGGCCTGGTCGAGCAGGACGACGGGCGTCGTGTCGAGAAGCTCCTCCACGAACGCCCGGCTCGAGACGCCGCCGGTCGGGTTGTTCGGCGAGCAGAGGAGCGGGACGCCGCTGTTCGCGGCCGCGAGGTAGGCCGCCTCGTCGACGAGGAAGTCGGGGCCTTCGCGGGGCACGGTGACGACCCTCGCGGAGCCGATCGCCGCGATCTGTCCGTAGAGCGAGAAGGTGGGGGGCGCGAGGACGAGGGAACCGCCCCCCGCAAAGACCGAGACCGCCGCGAGGATCGTCTCGCCCGACCCGTTCCCGACCACGATCTCGTCCGGACTCCGGCCGATCGACGCTGCGATCGCCTTCTTCAGGCGTGGCGCGCCGAACTCGGGGTAGTGGCCCCACCGGCGGGCCTTCAGGCGCTCGAGCACCTCGGCGCGGATCTCCTCCGGCACGTCGTCGGGCGACTCGTTGAAGTCGAGCTTGGCGCGAATCTCGAACGGCTCCTCGACACCCGGCGTATACGCCCGCAGCGCGCGGATCTCGGGACGCACCCGAATCGCCTTCGTCATCGCGCCCTCCGGGCGAGCGCGGCGGCGTGGGCGACGAGGCCCTCGAAGCGCGCGAGGGCGGCTGCCGGCCGAGCGAGACGGCGGCCGGCGGCGGCAGGCGCCGAGACGGAACGCCCCCACCGGAAGAAGTCGCGCGTGGACAAGCCGGAATATCCGCGCGCGGCGCCGCCCGTCGGGAGGACGTGGTTCGGCCCGGCGACGTAGTCGCCGAGGGCTGTCGGCGTCGCCGAGCCAATGAACAACGCGCCGGCGGAAAGAAGGAGGTCGGGCGCGAACGCTTCCGCGTGCCTCCCCATGACCTGCACGTGCTCTGCGGCCACTGCGGCGCAGGCCGAGGCGGCGCGGGAGACTCCTTTGAAAATGAAGATCCGCCCGCCGCGGCGAAGTGCAGCCCGCATCACTTTCAAAGAAGATTTCTCTTCGAACGTGTCCAACTGGAGGCTCGCCGCTCGTTGGACGGCCAACGCGAGCCTTTGTGAACTCGTGAAAAGGAGGCACTTCGCGTCCGGATCGTGCTCGGCCTGCGCGAGGAGGTCCGCCGCGACGAGCGCGGGGTCCGCGTCGCCGCTCGCGAGGATCGCGACCTCGGAAGGCCCGGCCGGGAGGTCCACGGCGACGAGACCCGAGACGAGATGCTTGGCGGCGGCAACCCAGCGGTTGCCCGGGCCGACGATCTTCGCGACCTTCGCGACGGAAACGAGCCCGGCGACGCCGTGCGCTCCCCCGGCGAGGAGGACGGAGTCGACGCCCAGCTCGCGCACGGCCCAGCGCAGCTCCGGGCTGAGGGCCCACGCGCGTGGAGGCGTCGCGACCACGATGCGCGGAACGCCCGCGACCTGCGCGGGCACGACGCCCATCAGGAGCGACGACGGGTAGAACGCGCGGCCGCCGGGCACGTAAACGCCGACGGAGTCGAGCGGTACGGGCCGCTCGACGAAGGAGACACCGAGGCGGTCGGTGAAGGCGAATCCCTCGGGCACCTGTCTGCGGTGATAGGCCTCGATGCGCCGCCGCGCCGCGCGAAACGCGCGGCGGAACTCGGAAGAGATTTCTGCTTCGGACCCACTCGAGCGGGCAGACTTCGCCGCTGAGTCGAGCGAAAAGAAGATCTTCTTAGAAGGTGAAGAGGGGCGGCCGTCGAAGCGCTCGACGTACTCCCTCAACGCGGGTTCCCCCTTTCGAAGAACTCTTTCGACGATGGGCAGGACCTGCTTCAGCGTCGCGAAGTCGGGCACGCCGCGGCGCGAGGCGAGGAGGTCGCCCAGCTCTCTTCTTCCAGCCGTCGTGTTCGTGTCCACGATCTTCATCATGGCGTGCCCGCCTTCTCGCGCAGCCGCCCGAGGAAGGCTGCGATCTCACCGCGGCGCGAGACGAGCGAGGCGCGGCCGAGGATCACGGTCGCACGGCTCGTCTCGATCGTCTCGATCTCCGCGAGGCCGTTGGCCGCGATCGTCGACCCCGTCTCGATGAGGTCCA
>Ga0315270_10000619_pt1 | contig 19530 bp, 15 predicted proteins | sample C1_bottom_MG_FD_204932 | JGI IMG/M metagenome (GOLD analysis project Ga0315270, IMG submission 204932) | Sediment microbial communities from Yellowstone Lake, YNP, Wyoming, USA - C1_bottom | ecosystem: Environmental > Aquatic > Freshwater > Lake > Sediment | place: USA: Wyoming | collected...
ACCCGGCTGTGAGATCATGCCGGCCATGCAAATTTCCACCCCCTGTGTTGTTTCATTGAAGTGGCGTCTTGACGATGCCCAAGGCCAGTTGATCGACGAACTGACCGAACCGCTGGAATTCTTCTACGGCGGCGACGATCTGCTCGCCAAAGTGGAAGAGACCCTGGTCGGCAAGGAGGCCGGCTTCGAGGCCCACCTGCATCTCGATCCGGAGCATGCGTTTGGCGACTACGACTCGAGCCTGGTGTGTTTCGAGGCACGCAGCCTGTTCCCGGCCGAGCTGGAAGCTGGCATGCAGCTTGAAGGCCTGCCCGAAGGCGCTGCCACCCAAGACATGCCTGCAGACATCGTGTACACGGTGACCGAGGTCTATCCCGCGCATGTGGTGCTCGACGGTAACCATCCGCTGGCCGGCATTGCCTTGCGCATGCACCTCACGGTGCTGGCGGTACGCGAAGCCACGGTAGACGAAGTGGGCAAGGGCAGCGTCGGCGAGCCGGTGCTGAATCTGCTCAACATCCTCCCCCCCAGCCAGCAAGTGCACTGAGCTCGCGCACAAGACAGCACCTGCGTGCTGTCTTGTGGCTAGCGAAGGACCAGACGCGTGCCAGCGGCTAGGCTGAGCTCGCGCTCAGTGCTTGCCGGTCGACCCGAACCCGCCCTCGCCGCGTTCGGACTCGCCGAACTCGTCCACGCGCCTGAATTGGGCCTGCACCACGGGCACGATCACCATCTGCGCGATGCGCTCCATCGGTTGGATCACGAAGCTGGCTTGGCCGCGGTTCCAGCAGCTCACCATCAGCTGACCCTGGTAGTCGCTGTCGATCAGACCGACCAGATTGCCGAGCACGATGCCGTGCTTGTGGCCGAGACCTGAGCGCGGCAGGATGATGGCCGCCAGACCCGGATCGGCGACATGAATGGCCAATCCGGTGGGCACCAAAAAAGTCTGGCCGGGTTCCAACGTCACCGGCTCGTCCAGGCAGGCGCGCAGATCGAGACCTGCGCTGCCAGGCGTGGCGTAGTGGGGCAGTTGCTCGGCCATGCGCGCGTCGAGCACTTTGATGTCTATGGTCGTCATGGTTTGAGTCGAACCGCAATTTCACGCACCAGTTCGCGTGCGAGGCTGAGCTTGTCGGCAGTGGGCAGTTCGCGCTCGCCTTGGGCGTCGACCAGCACCAGCGTGTTGTCGTCGCGGCCGAAGGTGGCCGGGCCCAGATTGCCGACCACCAGATCGGCCTTCTTGCGCTGCAGCTTCTCGCGTGCGTGCGCCACCAGGTTTTCGCTTTCGGCGGCAAAGCCCACGCAGTAGGGGCGCGGCTGCAGGCGCGCCACGGCGGCCAGGATGTCGGGGTTTTCGGTCAGATCGAAAGTTGGCGCCTGCTTATTGCCGTTCTTCTTGATCTTGTGTTCTGACAAGGCCGTCGGACGCCAGTCGGCCACGGCGGCGGTGGCCACGAACACCTCGTGGCTTGCGGCCAAGGGCAGCACCGCGTCATGCATCTGCTGCGCAGTCTGCACATCGATGCGCTGCACGCCACGCGGCGTAGGCAAATGCACCGGACCGGCCACCAGCGTGACCTGGGCGCCCGCCTCGGCCGCAGCACGCGCGATCGCAAAACCCATTTTGCCGCTGGACAGATTGGTGATGCCGCGCACCGGGTCGATCGGCTCGTAAGTCGGTCCGGCGGTGATCAGCACACGCTTGCCTGCCAGCAGCTTGGGTTGGAAGAAAGCGATCAGTTCGTCAAGCAAATCCTGCGCTTCGAGCATGCGCCCGTCGCCGACTTCGCCGCAGGCCTGCTCACCCGCGTCGGGTCCCAACAGATGCGTACCATCGGCGCGCAGTTGGGCCGCATTGCGCTGCGTGGCCGGATGCGCCCACATCTCGCGGTTCATGGCCGGCGCCACCAGCAAGGGGCAACTCTGAACAGGCCGCGCCAGGCACATCAGGCTCAGCAAATCGTCGGCGCGCCCGTGTACCAGCTTGGCCATGAAGTCGGCACTGGCAGGCGCCACCAGAATCGCATCGGCTTCGCGGCTCAGATTGATATGCGCCATATTGTTGGCCTCGCTCGCGTCCCACTGACTGGTGAAGACGTGGCGATTCGACAGCGCCTGTAGCGTCACCGCGGTGATGAAGCGCTCGGCCGCCTCGCTCATCACCACCTGCACGCTCGCGCCGGCCTTGACCAGCAAGCGCGTCAGCTCGGCCGCCTTGTAGCAGGCGATACCGCCGGTCAGGCCCAGCACGATGTGCTTGCCCTGGAGTTGGTTTGCTTGTTCTGACATGGGCGGAACTGTAGCGCAAGAGACTTCGGGTATTGCGGGACAGACCTTGGAGCGCAGCGAGAAGCTCTGTCCTCAACTGATTGACTAGCGGAAATTTCGGCTGCTGCTGACCAGCCCCTGCAACAGATGGGTGTGATCGACCAGCCTGGATGCCACCAGATGCCTGACCTCGCCCTCGCATTGCCACTGGCCGAACACCGTCAGCAGCCGCGCCGCCAGCAGCGGCTTGCGCTGGGTTTCGGCGACCCGTGGCCAGACGATGACGTTGACGAAACCGGTGTCGTCTTCGAGCGTCACGAACACCGTACCCTTGGCCGTGCCGGGACGCTGGCGGTGCGTGACCAGGCCGCTGGCGCGCGCGATCCGCCTGTTCGGGTAGCCGTGCAGCACGTTGGCGGGCTGCACCTTGAAGGCGTTCAGCGCCTCGCGCAGCAGCGCCAGCGGGTGCTGACCCAGGCTCAAGCCCAGCGCGCGATAGTCGGCCAGCAAGTTCTCGGCAGCGTCGGGCGCCATCAACTCCGCGACGGTCTCATCGGTGCGCGCCTCGTGCAGCAAGCGGCTCGGCCGCGTGTCGACACCCGCCACCATCCAGGCCGCCTGATGGCGATGCCCGGTGATTGTCTGCAAGGCGTCGGCCTGCGCCAACAGGGTCAGGTCATGCCTGCTAAGCGCGGCGCGGCGGCTCAGGTCTTCAACCGTGTCAAGCGTTGCCTCAGTTCTGGCCTGGACAATGCGCGCGGCGGCCTGCGCCGACAAGCCACTGATGCGGTTCAGTCCGAAGCGCACCGGTCGCAGTGACGGGGCGGTGCCTTCAATCTCCAGCGTCGATTCCCAGTCGCTGCGCTCGACACGCACCGGCAACACCTGCACGCCATGCGCGCGCGCATCGCGCACCAGCTGCGCCGGCGCATAAAAACCCATCGGTTGGCTATTGAGCAAGGCCGCCAGAAACACATCTGGGTGGTGGCACTTGATCCAGGCGCTGACATAGACCAGCAACGCAAAGCTCGCCGCATGGTTCTCGGGAAAACCGTATTCGCCAAAGCCCTGGATCTGCTTGAAGATGCGCTCGGCAAACTCGAGCGTGTAGCCTTTTTTCAGCATGCGGCCGACCAGCCGCTCATGGAAAGGCCCAAGCCCCCCCTTGCGCTTCCAGGCCGCCATGGCGCGGCGCAGACTGTCGGCCTCGCCGGGCGTGAAGTCGGCGGCGAGTATCGCCAGCTGCATCACCTGCTCTTGAAAAATCGGCACGCCCAGCGTGCGCCCGAGTGCCTGCCTGACCTCGTCGCTCGGATAGTCGACGGCTTCTTCGCCGCAACGCCGGCGCAAATAGGGATGCACCATGCCGCCCTGTATCGGCCCGGGCCGCACGATCGCCACCTCGATCACCAGATCGTAAAAACAGCGTGGTTGCATGCGCGGCAGCATGCTCATCTGCGCGCGGCTTTCGACCTGGAACACGCCCACCGAGTCAGCCTTGCAAAGCATTTCGAAGGTGGCGACATCCTGGTCGGGGACGTCTTGCATGCGAAACGGGCGGCCGAGTTTGTGCGAGATCAGTGTCAGCGCGCGGCGTATCGCGCTGAGCATGCCCAAGGCCAGGATGTCGATTTTGAGCAGCCCCAGCGCGTCGAGGTCGTCCTTGTCCCACTGGATCACGCTGCGCCCGTCCATCGCGGCGTTCTCGACCGGCACCAATTGGGCGATCTGGTCGCGCGCGATCACAAAGCCGCCCGGGTGCTGGCTCAGATGCCGCGGGAAGCCGATCAGCGTCTGCGTCAATTCGATCCACAGCTGGGTGCCGGGCGCATCCACATCGAGGCCGAGTTCGGCCAGGCGTTCGGGCGCAACACGGCTGCCGTCGAACCAATGCTGGCTCTTGGCCACGCTGTCTATCACCGACAGATCGAAACCGAGCGCGCGACCGACGTCGCGCAAAGCGCTGCGCGGTCGGTAGCAAGACATGACCCCGGTGAGCGCGGCCCGGTGGCGCCCGTATTTGCGGTAGATATACTGGATCACCTCCTCGCGGCGCTCGTGCTCGAAGTCGATGTCGATGTCGGGCGGCTCGTCGCGCTCGGCGCTGATGAAGCGCTCGAACAGCACTTCAGCGCGCGACGGATCGACCTCGGTCACGCCCAGGCAGTAGCACACGGCCGAATTGGCAGCGCTGCCGCGGCCCTGGCACAAAATGCCCTGCGCACGCGCCCAGTCGACGATGTCGGCCACGGTCAGGAAATACGGCTCGAATTGCAGCTGCGCGATCAGGGCGAGCTCATGCTCGATCTGCCCGCGCACCTTGACCGGCACGCCAGTGGGGAAGCGGCGCCGCGCGCCCGCTTCAGCAAGTGCGCGCAGATAGCTCGTCGGGGTCTGTCCCTCGGGCACGATCTCGCGAGGGTATTCGTAGCGCAACTGGTCCAACGAAAATGCGCAGCGCGCCGCCCATTGCACGGTAGCCGCCAGCCAGGCGGGTTGGTACAAGGCAGCGAGGCGCGCACGCGAGCGCAAATGCGCTTCACCGTTCGCCTGCAGCGCATAACCCGCTTGCGCCACCGTCTGGCGCAGCCTGGTCGCCGTCAGCATGTCCTGCAGCGGCTTGCGCGAGCGCACATGCATCAGCACATCGCCCAGCGCCAGCACCGGCAGACCAGTGAGTTCGGCCACGCGTGGCACCCAGTCGAGCCACTGCTTGTCATGGCTTCGGTGCAGCAGCGGCAAACCGATGCCAGCACGCTCGCCAAACCAGGTCTTGAGCCACAAAGCTTGCGTCAGCAGGGTCTCGAATTTGTCGCCGGGTTCGGGCACCAGCAGCGCCAGACAGTCGGGCAATCCGGCGATATAAGGCAGGTGCGGCACGCGCCCTTGCACATCGCTCGCATGTGCCAAGTATTGTCCCTTGGGCGCACGCCGGCGCGCCAGCGTGATCCACTCGCACAAATTTCCGTAGCCGCGGCGCGATGTGGCCAGCAGCACCAGCCGCATGCTCAGGCCCGAATCACGTGCCGGTCTCAGCAAGCCCCCCGCCCGCGAGTACGCCGGCGGCCCCCCAAGGGGGCCAAGTTGTTCTTGGGAGCGGCCCGGCGAATAACTTGTGAGCCGCATCTGCGTGCCCACGATCAGATGCAGGCCGCGCCGCTTGGCCTCGGTATGCGCGCGCACCACGCCGGAGACCGAGCATTCATCGGTGATGGCCAGGCCCGCATAACCGAGCTCGGCCGCGCGCGTCACCAACTCCTCGGGATGCGAGGCACCTGTGAGAAATGAAAAGTTGCTGGCGCACAGCAACTCCGCATAAGAGGGCAGCGATGCGGGCGGCATAGGAAACGGTTCGGTTGGAGCAGTGACATACTGTATGTTTATACAGTTTATTGCACAAGCACGACTCGGTGCTGCCTCCTCGTCGAATCCGGCGCAAACCGACTCCTGCGTCGCGCATCGTCATCAGCTGTCGCCAAGAATCATTCCAGTCGCCACTTCGGGCCGGGTTTCGCGTAACCTAGCGCAGTTGGCATGCCGGACAAGAGGCGAAATCGCTATGAATTTTGATATTCAGGAACTGCTGGGCGCCTACTTGCTCCCCTTCCTCGTCGCCGTGCCTTTTGCGATTCTGCTGTTCGTCCTGGCCACGCGCCGGGGAGATGACAACCTGCCGCCCGCCGTACCCGAGCAGGCCCCGAACGAGGTCCAGACCGAAGTCATGCCGGGCGCTGTGTTGGTGGTCGACGACTCTGCCGTCGCGCGGGCCAAACTGCGCAAATTGTTCGAGGACGCCGGTTATCAGGTGGCGCTTGCCCGCGATGGCACAGAAGCACTCGAAGCTCTGGGGAACGAACACTTTTCGGTGATGATCACCGACCTCGAAATGCCCAATATGGACGGCTTCGAACTGATCGCTGCCGTGCAGGGCAGTCTGGACACCGAGGATTTGCCCGTCATCGCCATCACCGGCCACGACGAATTGTCGGCCCGCGTGCACGACTACCAGGGCCTGTTCGGCATCTTCAAGAAGCCCTGGAACGACAGGGAACTGCTCAAGCGCGTGGATGCGCTGGCCACGCTGCGCAAACGGGTCAAGACCTGAACAACGATACCTGAGGCGGTGTGAGGAGACGCTCAGTCAGCGAGCCGGAAATGAAAAACAGCCTAGAGGCCGAAGCGTCTAAGCTGTTGATTTTCTTGCTGGTCAGTGGTCGGGACGGCGGGATTCGAACTCGCGACCCCTTGCACCCCATGCAAGTGCGCTACCAGGCTGCGCTACGCCCCGACTGAGCCGCGAATTCTAGCGTACTTTCTACCGATTTATATCAACAGCAGGGCACGGATTGAAATTAGTTCGGCGCGCACGTCGGGCAAGCTCAATTCATGGGTGGATTGCAGGGTGGAGAAGCTCTCGTCGAGCTGTGCCGAGCGATCGTCCGCGTCGTCCTGGAATGCAACGTCCGCCGCCAATTCAGCGTCAGACTTGTCACGCGCGCCAGCCCCATTGCGGTGGCTGTTCGACTCGATCAAGCGGTTGCGTGCGCCGCTGATGGTGAAGCCTTGGTCATACAACAAGTCGCGGATGCGCCTGATCAGCAGCACTTCATGATGCTGGTAATAGCGCCGATTGCCGCGCCGTTTCATGGGCTTGAGTTGCGTGAACTCTTGCTCCCAGTAGCGCAGCACGTACGGCTTCACACCGCACAAATCGCTCACCTCACCGATCGTGAAATAGCGTTTGGCAGGAATCGAGGGAAGCGCATTTTCCATTGAAATCAAAGACTTCTAGGCTGGGCGCTAGACTTTACTCGAAGTCGTCGTCAAGTGGAACCTCACCCTGCACGACACCCTTGAGTTTGTGGCTGGCGTGGAAGGTGACGACGTTGCGTGCCTTGATGGGAATTGCCTCGCCGGTACGCGGATTGCGCCCGGGGCGCGGCGCTTTGCGACGAATATTGAAGTTGCCATAGCCCGAGAGCTTGACGTCGGTGCCCTCGACCAGTGTCCTCTGGATGATGTCGAAAAAGGCTTCGACCATGTCTTTGGACTCGCGCTTGTTCAATCCCAATCGCTCGAACAACAACTCGGCCAGTTCGGCCTTGGTCAGCGTCGGCGTGTCCAGCGTGGGCAGGAGCATGCGCGACGGGTTGGGCTTGGGTTCGGTAGTCATTGAGTCGCCTTGTGATGGGTTCTCAAGCACGCAGGCGTGCGCCTAAGTTGGAGCGCAAGGCCTCCACAACCTTTGTTACCACTTGCTCAATACGTTCATCGTTCAGCGTTGCTTCGTCGTCGAGCAGTTCCAGTCGTACCGCCATGCTGCGTTCACCCGCTGACATGTCGGTGCCTGGTGAACTCGGCTTGTAGACGTCGAACAGGCGTGCTGATCGCACCAGACTGCCGCCTGCTTGCTCGATGGTGGCAATCAAGGCATCGTGCGTCACACTGTCGCCGACGATCACGGCCAAGTCGCGCAACACCGACTGCTGGCGCGGCAAAGCCACCGCAGCAGGCAGCGGGCGCTCCAGCGCCGCATCCAGATTCAGTTCGAACAGCACCGGCGCACTGGGCAGTTCATAGGCTTGACGCCATTTGGGGTGCAGCTCGCCGAGCACACCGACCGGCTGCCCATTCACGATGATATTGGCGCTGCGCCCCGGATGCAGGGCCGGATGGCTGGCCGGCGCAAAGCTCACTTGGCGCGGGGCCAGCAAGGCCTCGACATCTCCCTTCAGGTCATAAAAATCCACCGCACGATCACGCACGCTCCATTGCTGCTGCTCGGCGCTGCCCCAGGCCAGCCCCGCCAGACGCATGGGTTGCTCGATGCCTGCCACCGAGGTGTCGCCGGTCTTTGCGTTGGTGTCGCGCACAAACACGCGGCCGACTTCGAACAGGCGTGCACGCGGGGCCTTGCGCGTGAGGTTGTAGCGCAAGGTGTTGACCAGGCTGCCGATCAGGCTTGAGCGCATCACCGACAGCGGCGCCGCGATCGGGTTGAGCACGCGTATCGGCGCAGCGTTGCCAGCCAGCTCGGTCTCCCAGCGTTCTTCGACAAAGCTGAAGTTGATGGTTTCGAAATAACCCAGGTCGGCCATCGCATGACGCAGCGCATGCACGCTGCGGCGTGATTCGGAACCCACCTTGCCCACCAGCGGCGCCAGCGGCAGCGTGTCGGGCAAGTTCGGGTAGCCCAGCACGCGGATCACTTCTTCGATCAGATCCTCTTCGATTTTGATGTCAAAGCGCGTGCTCGGCGGCGTGACGCTCAAGACCCCGGGAGCTTCGGTGAACTCCAGGCCCAGGCGCTTGAACACACCGGCGCAGTCTGCTTGCGTGAGCGGCATGCCTATCACTTTGGCGGCACGCGCCACGCGCAGGGTGACAGGTCTTGCCTCGGGCATTGCAAGTATCTGGTCGTCCATCGGGCCGGCCTGGCCGCCGCAGATGTCGAGGATCAGTTGCGTGATGTACTCGATATGCTCGACCGTCAACGCCGGATCGACACCGCGTTCGAAGCGGTGACCTGCATCGGTCGTGAAGTTGTAGCGGCGCGAACGTCCCGCCACTGCCTCGGGCCACCAGAAAGCGGCCTCGACATAGATGTTGCGCGTGTCATCCGACACGGCGGTGGCGTCGCCACCCATGATGCCGGCCAGCGACTCGACCGCAGCAGAATCGGCAATCACGCCGACCTTTTCGTCGAGCTCGACCGTGTTGCCATTGAGCAGCTTCAGGCTTTCGCCCTTGCGAGCCCAGCGCACGGTCAATCCGTCGTGGATCTTGTCCAGATCGAAGATGTGGGTCGGTCGGCCGTATTCGAACATCACATAGTTCGAGATGTCGACCAGCGGGCTCACCGAGCGTTGACCACAACGCTCGAGACGCTCGACCATCCACTGCGGCGTCTTGGCCTGGGTGTTGACACCACGCACGACGCGGCCCGAGAAGCGGCCGCACAAATCGGGCGCCTCGACCTTCACCGGCAGCTTGGCGTCATGCACCGGCTTGACCGGCGGAAAACTGAGGCGCAGCAGCGGCGCACCCGTCAGCGCCGAGACTTCGCGCGCCACGCCATAGACGCTCAGACAATGCGCCAGATTGGGGGTGAGCTTGAGCGTGAAAAGCGTGTCGTCAAGCGTCAGGTGCTCACGGATGTTCTGTCCGATAGGCGCAGCGTCGCTGAGCTCCAGCAAGCCTGCATGGTCTTCGGACAATTTGAGTTCGCGTGCCGAGCACAGCATGCCGAAGCTCTCGACACCGCGCAGCTTGCCGACCTTGATCAGGAACGGTTTGCCGTCATCGCCGGCGGGCAATGCTGCGCCCACCATGGCCAGCGGCACCTTGATACCGACGCGCGCATTCGGCGCGCCACAGACGATTTGCAGCAGCTCGGGCCCACCCGCATTGACCTTGCAGACGCGCAGGCGATCGGCGTCGGGATGCTGCGCGCACTCGACGATTTCGGCCACCACAATGCCGTGAAAGGGCGGCGCTACCGCTCGCAGTTCTTCGACCTCGAGGCCCGACATGGTGAGCAGCTCGGCCAGCGCTTGGGTATTCAGTGCGGGGTTGCAGAAAGCCCGCAACCAGGACTCTGGAAATTGCATGGTCGTGGCTCTTGATTATTTGAATTGCGACAGGAAGCGAAGATCGCCGTCGAAGAACTGGCGCAAATCGTTCACGCCATAGCGCAGCATGGCCAGGCGGTCTATGCCGGAGCCGAATGCAAAACCGATATAGCGCTCGGGGTCGAGACCCATATTGCGAATAACTTGCGGATGCACCTGACCTGATCCCGACACTTCCAGCCACTTGCCCTTGAGCGGACCGCTGCCGAACATCATGTCGATTTCGGCGCTGGGCTCGGTGAAGGGGAAATAGCTGGGACGGAAACGGATCTCCATGTCGGTCGTCTCGAAGAACTGCTGCATGAAGTTCACGTAGACGGCCTTCAAGTCCTTGAAGCTGACGTTCTCTCCGACCCACAGGCCCTCGACCTGGTGAAACATCGGCGAGTGCGTCGCATCGCTGTCGACACGGTAGGTGCGGCCCGGCGCGATGACGCGGATGTCGGGCATGCTGTCCTGACCCGCATAGCGGCGCGCATGCGCCTGCGCATAGCGGATCTGCATCGGCGAGGTGTGCGGGCGCAGGTTGTACCAGCTGCCCTGCTCGTCTTTCATGTCAACGTAGAACGTGTCCTGCATCGAGCGCGCCGGATGGTTCTCCGGATTGTTCAGCGCGGTGAAGCTGAACCAGTCGGTCTCGATTTCGGGGCCATCGGCCACCTCGAAGCCCATCGAAGCGAAGATCGCTTCGATGCGCTCCATCGCACGCGTGATCGGGTGCAATGCGCCCATGCCGCGCTGGCGGCCCGGCAGCGTCACGTCGAGCGCCTCGGCCTTCAGTTGGAGCGCCAGTTCGGCGTCGGCCAAGGCCTGACGGCGCGCGTTCAAGGCCGACTCGATGCGCTGCTTGACCAGATTGATCGCGGCGCCACGCGTCTTCTTCTCTTCGGGAGCGAGCGCGGCCATGCCCTTGAGCAGCTCGGTCACGCGACCTGCCTTGCCCAAATAGACCGCCTTGGCGTTCTCCAGCTCGGCAGGTGTACCGGCTTGGTCGAATGCGCCTTGTGCGCTGAGCACCAGTTGATCGAGATCGTTCATCGAATCGCGTTGTTCTGTTTGCAAATAAAAAAGGCCGAGCACCAGGTGCCGGCCTTTGGAACTCGCCCCGGGGGCTTCAAGCCTCCGGGAGCGGCTGCCACCGCGCGCACCGCAAAGTGCGCGCAGCGTCAGCTTTAAGCGAGATGGGCCTTTACCTTGGCGACGATGCTGCCAAAGGCTGCAGGGTCACGCACGGCCAGATCGGCAAGAACCTTGCGGTCGATCTCGATCTGAGCCTTTTTCAGGCCAGCCACAAACTTGCTGTACGTCAGACCCAACTCACGGCTGGCCGCGTTGATACGGGCAATCCAGAGCTGGCGGAACACGCGCTTGCGGGTACGACGGTCACGGTAGGCATATTGCCCAGCCTTCATTACCGCCTGTTTGGCGATACGGAAGACATTTTTGCGGCGACCGCGGTAACCCTTGGCAAGGGCGAGAACTTTTTTGTGACGGGCACGGGCCGTTACACCACGTTTTACGCGAGGCATGTTTCTTCTCCTTCAGTCAGAGGCCGGCAAGAGGCAACATTTGAGCTATCGAGCCCATGTCGCTCTTATGCACGTTGACGGCGCCACGCAAATTGCGTTTCACCTTCGTGGACTTCTTGGTAAGGATGTGGCGTTTGAACGCCTGGCCCCGTTTGACGGTGCCTCCCGGACGGACGCGAAAGCGTTTCTTCGCGCCGCTCTTGGTCTTCATTTTGGGCATGATTGCTCCTTCTATATATGCTCCAACAGGCGCCTGCAAACTTCTTGCCGGACTTGTAAGCCTGTTGGCGCTTCTTGCAAGCCACCAACGACCAAATCGATGGCTTGAAAACCTTCTGCGTTTCAGCGAAGACTCACATTGCACAGCAATGTGACGGCTAAGCTAAACCATTCCATGTTTCAGCGAAGACTCACCCGCGCGGCGATGTGAGTTCCAGGCTGATCCGCAAATTCTTGTCAGCGCTTCTTGGGCGCCAGCACCATGATCATCTGCCGGCCTTCCAGCTTGGGCATGTTCTCGACCACCGACACATCGGACAACTCGTCGCGAATCCGCTCCAACAAACGCATACCGATGTCCTGGTGCGTGATCTCGCGACCCCGGTAGCGCAATGTCACCTTGCCCTTGTCGCCGTCCTCTGCAATAAAGCGGCGCAGATTGCGCATCTTGATCGCGTAGTCGCCCTCATCGGTGCCAGGGCGGAACTTCACTTCCTTGACCTCGACAACCTTTTGCTTGGACTTGGCTTCGGCTGCGCGTTTTTGCTCTTGGTACTTGAACTTGCCGTAGTCCATCAGCCGGCAGACCGGCGGATCGGCTTGGGCGGCAATCTCCACCAAGTCAACGTCCAGTTCGCTGGCCATGCGCAGCGCTTCTTGGACGCTCACAATACCCAGAGGCTCATTCTCGGGCCCGTTCAATCGGACTTCCGTGGCCAAGATCTCGCGGTTCAGCCTGTGCTTCCGTTCAGGAATGGCACGACGGTCAGCAAAAGTAGCGATGGTTCTTACCTTTCAAAGAGTCTCAAGGCAGAGAGACCCAAAATAGTGTCTGCGCGCCCCGGCAGCTCCTTCAAGCTTTTTGGGCGATGTCACTAGCCAGCTTCTGGGAGAAGATATCTAGGGGCATCACGCCGAGGTCTTGGTTGCCCCGAGCGCGCACCGCAACGGTACCGTTTGCCTTCTCCTTGTCGCCAACGACCAGGATGAACGGGACCTTTTGCAAAGAATGCTCACGGATTTTATACGTGATTTTCTCGTTGCGCAAATCTGATATTACCCTAACCCCTTGTTTTTGAAGCGTTTTCACGACTTCCTGGGCATATTCGGCCTGTGCATCGGTGATATTGGCCACCACCACCTGCTCCGGAGCAAGCCAACAGGGCAGCGCGCCGGCATGCTCTTCGATCAAGATTCCGATGAATCGCTCCAGCGATCCGACGATGGCCCGGTGCAGCATGACCGGCGTTTGACGGTCGCCCGCCTCGTTCACATATTCGGCGCCCAGACGCTCCGCCATGAAGAAGTCCACCTGTATCGTGCCGCATTGCCATTCGCGACCCAAGGCGTCCTTCAACGTGTATTCAATCTTGGGTCCGTAGAAAGCGCCTTCACCCGGCGTGACCACGAACTCGCAGCCTGAACGGCGCAGACTTTCCATCAAGGCATGCTCGGCCTTGTCCCAGCTCTCGTCCGAGCCGATGCGCGCGTCCGGGCGCGTCGCGATCTTGTACAGAATCTTGCTGAAACCAAAGTCCGCATAGACCTTCTGCAGCAGGCTGGTGTACGCGACACATTCTTCGAGGATCTGCTCTTCGGTGCAGAAAATGTGGCCATCGTCCTGCGTGAAGCCGCGCACGCGCATGATGCCGTGCAGACCGCCTGTCGGCTCATTGCGGTGGCATTGGCCGAACTCGCCATAGCGCAGCGGCAGGTCGCGGTAGCTCTTGATGCCCTGCTTGTAAATCAGGATATGGCCCGGACAGTTCATCGGCTTGAGCGCGTAGTCGCGCTTTTCGCTCTCTGTCGTGAACATATTGTCGCGGTACTTGTCCCAGTGGCCGGTCTTCTCCCAAAGCGAGCGGTCGAGGATTTGCGGGCCCTTCACTTCCAGATAGCCGTTGTTGCGATAGACGGCGCGCATGTACTGCTCGACCTCCTGCCACAGCGTCCAGCCCTTGGGGTGCCAGAACACCAGGCCCGGCGCATGTTCGTCGATGTGGAACAGGTCGAGCTCACGGCCGAGCTTGCGGTGGTCGCGCTTCTCGGCTTCTTCGAGCATGTGCAGATGCGCCTGCAAATCGTCCTTGCTGGCCCAGGCCGTGCCGTAAATGCGCTGCAGCATTTCGTTGCGATGGTCGCCGCGCCAATAGGCGCCGGCCACCTTCATCAGCTTGAAGTGCTTGAGCTTGCCGGTGCTGGGCACGTGCGGGCCGCGGCACAGGTCTTCAAACGCGCCTTCGCGGTACAGCGACACATCCTGATCGGCCGGAATGCTGGCGATGATCTCGGCCTTGTAGGCTTCACCGAGGCTCTTGAAGTAGGCGACGGCCTCGTCGCGTGGCAGCACGCGGCGCCCAATCTTCTCGTCCTTCTTGGCGAGCGCGGTCATCCTGGCTTCGATCGCCACCAGATCCTCGGGCGTGAACGGGCGCTTGTACGAAAAATCGTAGAAGAAGCCATTTTCGATAACCGGACCGATCGTGACCTGGGCATCGGGAAACAAGTCCTTCACCGCATACGCCAGCAAGTGCGCGGTCGAATGGCGAATCACCTCCAGACCCGCCGGGTCCTTGTCGGTGATGATGGCCAGGGCTGTGTCGGCTTCGATCAGGAAGCTCGTGTCGACCACGCGCGCATCGCTGCCCTGCCCCACGCGGCCGGCCAGCGCCGCCTTGGCCAAGCCGGCGCCAATCGAAGCGGCCACGTCGGCCACCGTCACTGCTTGTTCAAACTCGCGTTTGGAACCGTCGGGTAATTGAATCGAGATCATGGAAAGCTCCAGATGGGGTGGGCACAGCGGGCCCATAAAGCAAAAAAGCGCGGCATCGGCCGCGCTTGATTGATATGCAAAAACTTATAGACGAGACTGGTCGCGGCCGACTCAAACCATGAAGGTGGTCGTAGTTCGCGGTGTCATAACCATGTCGCCTTTCTAGGTTCTTGCTGGTTGGTATGCGCCAATTGTAGGCCATGAGCGCTGGGAAACTACGCCAGCGGCAGGCTTTGCACGCTTGGTCGTTGCGTCAACGCGGCAAATTCATCGCGCAGGCGTTGGCTCTCGTCGACCGCGGTCTGCCAAGCCTTGATGCGGCCGGGCAGGTCCGAAGCATAGTGTGCGAAATCATTGCGATCGGGCAGTTTGGCGTTGGGCAGCGTCGCCACCCACTCTGGCCTGGGTGCGAGCAGCACGACATTGTCCAAGGCGGCGGTGGCGCGGTGGCGGCGCTTCAAGCCCTTGTCGAGCCAGCCCGGAATCACGCTGCTCTGAAAGTGCGGATACAGCACCAGACCGGGCACGGCCATGGCCATGGCGGCGTAATTGAGATGCAGGTGGTAGTCGGTGATGCCGCCGTCCCAATAGGCGCCGAGCGGCGCGCCGGGAATATCGTGCACGGCCTGCAGCCAGAACGGTATCGAGCAACTCGCCAACAGACTGGGGCGAAGGTTGCCGGCGTCCAGCTTCACGACACAGCTGCGGTAGTCGTCCAGCGGCAGCGGCAACGCGTCGCGCGGGTCGGAGAACACCACACGCTCCAACCACGCGCCCATCGCCTTGCGCCGCAACAGATTGGCCCCGAACGCGCCGGCATAGCCGAGCGGCGTTCGCAGCCTGCCCTCGCGGCCGAGAATATGGCGTCCGCGCGAGGTAAAGATATGCAGTCGATAGCGCGCATGGCTCAAGACCTGACCCTCGCGTCCGGCAAAACAGTCGTCCAGGCTGGCGGCAAAGCCCTGGGTCACGGCCTGCGCCGTAGGCCGCTTGCCGGGTGTGCCTTGGTACTGCTGATGGATGTAGTCATGCGCCAAGCGTTCGAACTCGCGCTCGGGTTGATTCAGGCAGGCGGTGGCCATGCGCCACGCGCCTATCGACGCACCCAGCAAATGCACGGTGTGGCTCGATGCGCCGAGCCAGGGACCGAAGATGAACTGGTCGAGCGGATTGAGTATCAAGCCCTTGGGCCCGCCGGCTGCTGCCGGAATGACCTGCACGTCGGCTGCGCGCAGGCCATGTTCGAGCAAATGAGCGCGCGCCCTGGGTCCGGCATAAACCTGCAGCGCCTGCATGGGCTTGGCGGGCCGGGCTTCAGTCCTGTGCGGCTTGCAGTGCCGCCAAGGCCTCGGCGAGTTCAGACTCGCTCACACCTTCGGCACGCTGCACCGGCGCCTCGGCCAAAGCGGCCGCCCCTTCCTGCTTGAGCCGCGCCACCCACTGTCCGGCTTGTTTGCCCTGATCGAGTGCCAGGCTTTGCAGCAAGACGCGGCCCGCAGCATCAGCCAACTTGAAGTAGAACTTGCCGTCAGCCTCGCGGTATTGCTTGAACACCGGCAATGCCGACTTGGCCTTGGCGCTGCCGACCGCCTCAGCGGCACGTACCGCGGTGAAGCGGCGCAGACCCACGGCCTCGCGCAGCTCGGCCAGCAAAGGCGCGGCAATCGCACGCGCCCTGGCGGCGCCCTCTTGCAAAGTCGTCTCGATGCGCTCCGGATGCGCCATCAGCGCTTCGTAGCGCACGCGCATCGGGCCGATTTCGGCTTCGATCAGATCGAACAGGCGCTGCTTGGCCTCGCCCCAGGCCAGACCGGCGCGCAGTTGTCGGCGGAATTCGCTGCGCTGCGCGGCTGTAGCGAATGCGTCATAAATCGTGACCAGATGAGAACTGTCGGGATCCTTGGGTTCGCCGGGCAGCTTCGAGTCGGTGACGATGCGCGCAATCGCTTCTTTCAGCGCCTTGGCGCCGCCCTCGAACAAGGGAATCGCGTTGTCATAGCTCTTGGACATCTTGCGTCCGTCCAGGCCAGGGAGCAGCGCAATGTCTTCTTCGACATTGGCTTCGGGCAGCACGAAGAAATCCTTGCCGCGATCCGGCGACGGGCCGCCCCGAGCCGGATCATCCCCCTCGGGGGGCTGACGACGCGACGCGTCGGCCTGGGGGCGCCTTCCATACAGATGATTGAAGCGCTGCGCCACATCGCGCGCCATCTCGATGTGCTGCACCTGGTCGCGACCCACCGGTACGCGGTGCGCATTGAACATCAGGATGTCGGCCGCCATCAGGATCGGGTAGCTGTACAAGCCCATCGTGATACCCGCGTCCGGATCCTCGCCGGCAGCGATATTGGCGTCGACCGCCCCCTTGTAGGCATGCGCCCGGTTCATCTGGCCCTTGGACGTGACGCAGGTCAGCAGCCAGGTCAGCTCGGGAATCTCCGGAATGTCGCTCTGCCGGTAGAACACGACGCGCGAGGTATCCAGCCCTGCGGCCAGCCAGGTGGCTGCGATCTGCAGGCGCGAGGCTTCGATGCGGTCGGGTTCGTCGCACTTGATCAAGGCGTGGTAATCCGCCATGAAGAAGAAGCTCTCGACGCCACCCTCGAAGCTCGCGGCAATCGCCGGCCTGATCGCGCCCACGTAGTTGCCGAGGTGCAAGGTGCCCGTCGTGGTGATGCCGGTCAATACGCGCTGGACCATTGCCTTGTTTCTCCGATTCAAACCGAGAGTCTAAGCGCCCACCGATCTCAGGACTTGAGCTTGGCGAATGCCGCCGCCATTGCCGACGCGCCACCCGATTGCGGCGCTGCGCCGCCGCCGCGCTCGTTGCGCGCGGCCGGCCGGAAGCTGTTGTCGGTCTTGTTGCCGCCCTTCGGTGCGGGCGTGGCGTCGAGCTTCATCGTGATCGAGATGCGTTTGCGCGCCAGATCGACTTCGAGCACTTTGACGCGGACCACATCGCCGGTCTTCACCACCTCACGCGCGTCGGTGACGAAGCGATTCGCCAGCTGGCTCACATGAATCAAGCCGTCCTGGTGCACGCCCAGGTCGACAAAGGCGCCGAACTGCGCGACGTTGGAGACGGTACCTTCCAGAATCATGCCGGGCTGCAGGTCCTTGATGTCTTCGACGCCGTCGTTGAAGCGCGCCACCTTGAAGTCGGGGCGTGGATCGCGGCCCGGCTTCTCCAGCTCGGCCAGGATGTCCTTCACCGTGATCGCGCCAAATTTCTCGTCGGCAAACGCCTCGGGCTTGATGGCGCGGATCACGCTGCTTTGGCCCATCACCTCGACTGCCGGCTTGTTGATGGCCTTCAGAATGCGTTCGACCACCGAGTAGGTTTCGGGATGCACGCCAGAGAAATCGAGCGGATTGTCGCCGCCGCTGATGCGCAAAAATCCGGCCGCCTGCTCGAAGGTCTTGGCGCCCAGGCCCGTCACTTCCATCAGCTGCTTGCGATTCCTGAACGCGCCATTCGCATCGCGCCAGCGAACGATGGCGCCTGCCACCGCATTGCTCAGTCCCGACACGCGCGACAGCAGCGGCGCGGACGCCGTATTCAAATCGACACCGACCGAATTCACGCAGTCTTCGACCACCGTATCGAGCGTGCGCGCCAACTCACTCTGGTTCACGTCATGCTGATACTGGCCCACGCCAATGCTCTTCGGGTCGATCTTGACGAGCTCGGCCAGGGGATCTTGCAGACGGCGTGCAATCGAGACCGCGCCACGCAGCGTCACATCCAGATCGGGCAGCTCCTTGCTGGCGAATTCGGAAGCCGAGTAGATCGACGCGCCCGATTCGCTGACGACCATCTTCTCGATATGCGGTGCCGCCGGGCCGCCCCAAGGCGACCGCGCGCCCCCTTGGGGGGCAGGAGCCGAAGGCGACGTGGGGGTGGGATCCATGCCCGGAGCGAGCTGCTGGATGCGCTTGATCAGGTCGCTGGCGAGCTTGTCAGTCTCGCGGCTGGCCGTGCCGTTGCCGATGGCAATCAGGTTCACGCCATGCGTGGCGCACAAGCGCCCGAGCGTGTGGATGGATCCTTCCCAATCCTTGCGCGGCTCGTGCGGATAGACGGTGTGGGTGTCGAGCACCTTGCCGGTGTCGCTCACCACGGCCACCTTCACGCCGGTGCGAATGCCGGGGTCGAGTCCCATCACGACGCGTTTGCCCGCGGGCGCCGCCAGCAACAGGTCGCGCAGATTCTCGGCGAACACCTTGATGGCGACACGCTCAGCCTCTTCGCGCAACCTCGCGAACAGATCGCGCTCAAGGCTTAGCGTGAGCTTGACCTTCCAGCACCACGAGACAGTCTTGCGTATCAAGTCGTCGCTGGCGCGTTTGGCGTGGCTCCAGCCCAGGTGGCGCGCGATGCGGCCTTCGGCCAAGGACGGCTGACCAGTCACCAACTCTTCGTCGAGCACCAGCTTGGCGTCGAGGAATTCCTGCGTGCGGCCGCGAAACACGGCCAGCGCGCGGTGCGATGGCACGGTGCGAATTTTCTCAGCGTAATCGAAGTAGTCGCGAAACTTGGAGATGTCCGGATTGGTCTCGTCCTTGCCATCCATCAGCTTGGATTTGAACAAGCCTTCTTCCCACAGCCATTCACGCAGCTTGCCCACCAGCGCGGCGTCCTCGGCCCAGCGCTCAGAAAGAATGTCGCGCACGCCGTCGAGCACCGCAAAAGCGTCGGCAAAACCACCCTCTGCATTGACGAAGGCGGCTGCCTCGGCGTGCGGGTCCAGGCTTGGGTCGGCGAACAGCTTGTCGGCCAAGGGCTCGATGCCGGCTTCGCGCGCAATCATCGCCTTGGTGCGTCGGCGCGGCTTGAAGGGCAGGTAGATGTCTTCGAGCTCCTGCTTGGTCGGCACCGACTCGATCGCGGCGCGCAACTCAGGCGTCAGCTTGCCCTGTTCATCAATGCTCTTGAGCACCGCGGCGCGGCGCTCTTCGAGCTCGCGCAAATAGCCCAGGCGCGACTCCAGATCGCGCAGTTGCGTATCGTCCAGGCCGTCGGTAGCCTCCTTGCGGTAGCGCGAGATGAAGGGCACCGTCGCGCCCCCATCGAGCAACTCGACCGCCGCATTGACTTGCACCAGCC
>Ga0315270_10000621_pt1 | contig 19504 bp, 17 predicted proteins | sample C1_bottom_MG_FD_204932 | JGI IMG/M metagenome (GOLD analysis project Ga0315270, IMG submission 204932) | Sediment microbial communities from Yellowstone Lake, YNP, Wyoming, USA - C1_bottom | ecosystem: Environmental > Aquatic > Freshwater > Lake > Sediment | place: USA: Wyoming | collected...
GTAGAACTCCAGCCTTGCGACGATCCCGAAGCGGTCGCGCAACGGGTTGGTCAGCATCCCTGCGCGGGTTGTCGCGCCCACCAGCGTGAACGGCGGCAGGTCCAGCTTCACCGAGCGCGCCGCCGGGCCTTCACCGATCATGATGTCGATCTGGTAATCCTCCAGCGCTGGATACAGTATTTCCTCAACCACCGGGGACAGGCGGTGGATCTCGTCGATGAACAGCACGTCATTGGGTTCGAGATTGGTCAGCAATGCGGCCAAGTCGCCGGCGCGTTCCAGCACAGGTCCGGAGGTATGGCGCAGGTTCACGCCCATCTCGCGCGCGATGATCTGCGCCAGCGTGGTCTTGCCCAGACCGGGCGGACCGAACAGCAGCACATGATCGAGCGGCTCCTTGCGCTGCTTCGCCGCCTGGATGAATATCTCCAGCTGCCCGCGTATCTTCTCCTGCCCGACATATTCGTCAAGCTGCTTGGGGCGCAGCGCGCGCTCCAGCGCCTCCTCCTGATGTGAAGCGACAGTCGGCTCGATCAGGCGAGGTTCAGTTGAGGAGAGGTTATCGCTGTGGATCATGACTTGGATAATAACTTAAGCGCTTGGCGGATGCCGTCCGAGACGTTGGCATCCTTGGGCAATTGTTTGGCCGCCCAATCCGCCTCTTTCTCGTTGTAGCCCAGTGCCTGCAAGGCATTCACGATGTCGTGGTTGGCAGATGCGGCAACTGCGCCTTGCGTAGCACTTGCACCTGTCACGACGAACTTCCCCTGCAACTCCAGCAGCAACCGTTCGGCAGTCTTCTTGCCCACGCCGGGTATCTTGGTCAGCCGTCCGGCTTCCTTGTTGGCCACTGCAACTGCGAGATCATTCAGGCTCAAGCCCGACAATACCGAGAGTGCCAGCTTGGGCCCGACGCCGCTGATCTTCAGCAACAGGCGGAACGCGACGCGCTCTTCATTACTCAAGAATCCGTACAACAAGTGAGCGTCCTCGCGCACGATGAGTTGCGTGTGCAACACCACTTTTTCATGCAGCACCGGCAGGTTGTAGAACGTGCTCATCGGCACGTCCAGCTCGTACGCCACACCCTGCACGTCCAGCAAGATTTGCGGCGGGTTCTTTTCCAGCAGTATTCCAGTCAGCCTGCCTATCATGTCAATCTACCTTTTTTCATTCGATACCCTGCCGTCGCCAGCGCACCCATACCCTGCCCGCCATGCGCGTGACATATCGCACAGGCCAGCGCATCAGCCGCATCCGGGCTGGGCGTGCCAGATAATTTCAACAATCGCTGCACCATCTGCTGCACCTGCTCCTTCTCGGCATGGCCGTTGCCTACCACCGCCTGCTTCACCTGTAACGCGGTGTATTCCGCCACCGGCAGGTTCGCCAGCACTGCCGCGCAGATCGCCGCACCGCGCGCCTGCCCGAGCAACAGCGTGGATTGCGGATTGACGTTGACGAACACTTTCTCCACCGCGACTTGCTGCGGCTGGTGCTGCGCGATCACCTCGCCCAGCGAATTCAGTATCGCCTTTAAACGTTCCGGCAACTCGCCATCCGGAGTCTTGATGCAGCCGCTGGCGACATAGGTCAACTGTTGACCCACTTTATCCAATACACCAAAGCCGGTGATGCGCAGGCCGGGGTCGATACCCAAAATGCGTGTGGGGGAAGGGGAAAGAGGGAAGGGAGAAGGGTGGGTCATCGGCGCCCGAGGGTTTTACCCTTCCCCCTTCCCTCTTCCCCCTTCACCGTTCTCATTCCCCAATCACCGCCGTGGTATAGACTTCCTGCACATCATCAAGGTCCTCCAGAGCGTCGAGCAACTTCTGCATCTTCACCGCATCGTCGCCGGTGAAGATCACTTCGTTGGACGGTTTCATGATGACTTCACCGAATTCCGCCTTGTAACCTGCCGCTTCCAGTGCCTGCTTCACGTTGACGAAATCATGCGGCGAGGTGATCACCTCGATGCTGCCGTCGTCATGCGTGGTGATATCTTCCGCGCCCGCATCCAGCGCCACTTCCATCAGGCCATTCTCATCCGTGCCGGGAGCGAAGATCATCTGCCCGCAATGTTTGAAAAGGAATGACACCGAGCCATCGGTGCCGAGATTGCCGCCATTCTTGGTGAAAGCATGGCGCACATCGGCCACCGTGCGTGTCTTGTTGTCGGTCATGCAATCAACCATCACCGCCGCGCCGTTGATGCCATAGCCCTCGTAGCGGATCTCCTGATACTCCACGCCGTCCAGCTCGCCGCTGCCGCGCTTGATCGCGCGCTCGACGTTGTCCTTGGGCATGTTGTTGGCATAAGCCTTGTCCATCGCCAGACGCAGGCGCGGATTGCCATCCGGGTCGCCTCCGCCCAGCCGCGCCGCGACGGTGATCTCCTTGATCAGGCGCGTGAAAACCTTGCCGCGCTTGGCATCCTGCTTGCCCTTGCGGTGCTGGATGTTTGCCCATTTGCTATGTCCTGCCATGCTTGTCTCCGGATTCTGATTATGCCGTTACTAATTTTTTATCCCGCGATGGTATCATTTAGGCCGCTCCAACCCAAGCCACACTGACATGACTGAACCACTGCTGATCGCAAAGAACGACAAACAAGAGCTATTTCTGCTGCCGCAGATGGCCAACCGCCACGGGCTGGTCACCGGTGCGACCGGAACAGGCAAAACCGTCACGCTGCAAACACTGGCAGAGTCGTTCAGCCGCATCGGCGTGCCGGTGTTCCTATCCGACATCAAGGGCGATCTGTCCGGCGTGAGCAAGGCCGGCGGTGGCAATGCCAAGGTCACCGCGCGCGTGGCACAGCTCAAGCTGGAGGATTTTGCACATCGCGGCTATCCGGTGACGTTCTGGGATGTGTTCGGCAAGATGGGCCATCCGTTGCGCGCCACCGTCTCCGACATGGGGCCGCTGCTGTTCGGCCGCATGCTGAACCTGAACGAGGTGCAACAGGGCGTGATGGCGCTGGTGTTCAAGATCGCCGACGACAATGGCCTGCTGTTGCTCGACCTGAAAGACCTGCGCGCGATGGTGCAGAGCGTGGGCGATAACTCAGGCGAATACACCACCGAATACGGCAACATCTCCACCGCCAGTATCGGCGCGATACAGCGCGGGCTATTGCAGATCGAGACGCAGGGCGGCGACAAGCTGTTCGGCGAACCGATGCTCAACATCGCCGACCTGATGCAGACCGACGGCAACGGCTACGGCATGATCAACATCCTCGCCGCCGACCAGTTGATGACCTCGCCCAAGGTCTATTCGACGATGCTGCTGTGGCTGATGTCCGAACTTTACGAGAATCTTCCCGAAGCGGGCGACCTCGCCAAACCCAAGCTGGTGTTCTTCTTTGACGAGGCGCACCTGCTGTTCAACGATGCGCCTGCCGTACTGCTGGACAAGATCGAACAAGTGGTGCGCCTGATCCGCTCCAAGGGCGTGGGCGTGTATTTCATCACGCAGAATCCCGCCGACGTGCCGGACAAGGTGCTAGGCCAACTCGGCAACCGCGTCCAGCATGCGCTGCGCGCCTTTTCTCCACGCGACCAGAAAGCGGTCAAGTCCGCCGCCGAGACGATGCGCGACAATCCAAAACTGGATGAAGCCACCATCATCACCGAGCTTGGCGTCGGTGAAGCGCTGGTCTCCTGCCTGGACGAAAAGGGCACGCCCGGCATCGTCGAGCGCGCGCTGATCGTGCCACCGCAAGGACAGATCGGCCCGATCACCGAAGCCGAACGCAAAGCTGTTATCCAGGCATCGTTGCTCGCCGGACATTACGAAAAAGCCGTCGACCACGAATCAGCCTATGAAATACTCAAAGGGCGCACAGCTGTTAAACAGGCGGAAGCTGCAACACCGCAATCTGCTCCCGCAAGCAGCGGCGGTGGAATAGGAGATATGCTCGGCGGCATCTTTGGTGGGAATAGTGGTAGCGGAAACAATGGAAGTGGAAACAAGGGCAGCAGCCGCGCCAGCAACCGCCAGAGTATCGGCGAAGCTTTGGTCAAGAGCGCAGCGCGTTCGATCGGCTCGACGGTTGGCCGCGAGATCATCCGCGGGGTGTTGGGTTCAATATTGGGCGGCCGCAGATAAGGAGGTGCTGAATCAGTCCGTTCGTGGTGAATGTTTTCCGTTCGCCCTGAGTGCCGCGCGTAGCGCGGTGTATCGAAGGGTCGAACGGAAAATGTATCGAACCATAGTTGGGACTTGTTCATCACTTCCATAATCGTCTTCCATGACCAATGAAGAAAACTCCAGAGAAAGTGAGCGCAAAATGAAAACGATTCTAGTTGCAAATCCAAAAGGCGGCTGCGGCAAGACCACGCTCTCAGTCAACATCGCCGGATATCTGGCCAACCGCGGTCAGCGCGTGGCCATGCTCGATCTGGACCGCCAACAATCAGCCACGCGTTGGCTCGCCATGCGCCCCGCCCATCTCGCCCCGATACGGATACTGGATTCAAAAAAGGATGCAGCCCAGCACACCGACTGGCTGGTGATAGATTCACCCGCCGCCCTGCATGGCAAGAACCTCGCCGTCGCAGTCCATCTGGCCAACAAGATCATCGTGCCTGTCGCTCCATCGTTATTCGACTTGCAAGCAAGTAGCGACTTCCTGAAAACACTGGCCGAAGAAAAGAAACTGCGCAGCGGCAAGGGCCACATCGGCGTGGTCGGCATGCGCATGGAGATGCGCACCAAAGCCGCCTGGGCACTGGAACATTTCCTCTCTGAACTTGATCTGCCGATACTCGCTTACCTGCGCGAGACGCAGGTCTACGTGAACGCCGCCTTCGAGGGGAAATCTCTGTTCGACCTGCCGCACCACATCGCCGAGCGCGAGCTTGAACAGTGGGTATTTCTGCAGGAATGGCTGGAAAAAGACTGAGCCCGAATGATTCAGTAGTGAGAAGCAAACGCTGCGGTGTCAGCGAAGAAGGACGAAGATGGTGGGTTGAATGCACACTCATCGGCCTTAGCTGCCGCTCAGAAGTAGACGGAATTCATAGGCTACGAACGTCTGCTTCTTTGAATATGGGGCGGCTGCTTCCGACACAGGCTGTGTAAAAACTCAGAAATTGTATCAAGCATGCGATTTTGAATTTGAAATCGCTAATAGTGACGTTCAAGAACTGATTACTGCATCAGTAATTTTCAGAATTCGAATCATAAATATTTTTTTGGGTAGGCTTGCAGCGGGTCTGTAAGAGCACAAATAGAGGGCCTTGCGGCCTCATGCCATCATCGCTTGCATCATTGGGCCGATGCCCACTATTGTGATACTACCCCATGAATATTTGAATGAAACTTCCTCATAATTATAAATAAACGCCCGCTAAATCGGATACAACCTACTAATTAGATGTGTGGTGCAGGTAACTTTTGTGACACAAAAAAAAGGGGGCTTCCGCCCCCTTCATTCGTTGTTTTAATCTGTGTTTTAAAAATTAGTAATCGAACCTACTTTCAATCCGCCAATTGGTGCTAAAACACCTATCCAACCACTGGTGGGTGCTACTGTTAGTCCGCTGACATTGATTGTGTGACTGGTCGCTGTTGGTGAAATATTGTCTTCCTGCTGAAAGATCAAAGTACCGATATTGTTATACAACCTGGTACCTTGGCTATCTGCTTGCGCACCGGCAGGCAATGTCCAAGTTAACGTCACAGGCGTCACGGTCGATCCGGTTGGAATGCTGGTGGCATGGCTGGGCGTTACACTGGTGATTGTCGGATACCAGCTTGTAGGAACGCTGCTCAGAGAAACGGCGACATTGATGCGCTGCATGTCTGTCTCCAACAGGGTGGCACCGTTATAGAATTTTATTGTGAAATCCCCGACCGCCTTGTCATTGAAGCACGGTGTGCTGGCGGTGTATCCACCTTGAGCTAGGACGATGGCACAGCTCTTCAGAAGAGCTGTGCCATTTGCCGCCGACCCATAGTAAGGATCGTTGATGGAATTTTGTTGTTGTAGTACGGCTGGAGCCACAGGAACCGGAGGCGCGATAATGTTGACCGTCCCGGAAGTCGCGGTTGGATTACCAGCAGTCGCCAAACCTGGCCCTGTGATGGTCACACTATCATAAGGCGCAACTGCTGCCGGATTGCCGGTAGTATCTTCTGCATCTGTGATTAGCTGGAAGGTGGCTGCATAAGTAGTAGCGCTGCCAGAAGTAACCTTTTCATAGAGGCCGATCAACTCGGAGCTATAAGCCCTGCCATTGCCCATTAATGTCCAGGTTCCCCCGGTGCAAACACCTGCCGCATTTGTTCCCGGTATAACGTCTTTCAATTGAAAGTAATCGTTACCACCAAAGTACACCCAGATTGACGTCACGCAGTTATTGCTGTCATAGGTGAGATTGACACCGGGAGTGGTTGCAACTCCCAAAGGTGCTCCGGCATAGGGGGCTAAAGCGCCTCCAGAAAATTTCCAGCCAATGGGTAGGGCATCGCCCGCTACTATCAGCGAAGTTATTTGGGCCTTGGTCATTCCCCAAGACAAGAAATTTGTATCGAGATACGGAGACAATTGGTTAGAAGTCGGCAATGCCGTGGCAAACAAGTTTTGAAAATTCGTCAAGAAAGTTTTAACTTCTGCCTGTGCCAATGCGAGGTTGGTAGCTTGAGTTAATGCTGTGGCAGTAAGCGTGCCAGATGTTGGAGCAGAACCCTGTGTGCCAACGGTGCCTGTGGTCGGTATCGTGACCAAGGTTGTGGGTGTCGCACCCACCAGATTGATCTGATAGAAGCTTGCGCCGGTGGCTACTGCAGGGACGACAGCAATGGCATCCAGCAAGCCATCTACACCGGTGTGCGTCGTAGCAAACTGCGTGGTGATCGCATTGAAGGTGCCAGCAGTCAATCCAAACTGGGATAACACAGTCGATGGTATAGCCGAAACTACCGCCGTGTTGGCCGTCGACAGATTGGTGAGAATACCGTTCAGTAATGCCGGACAGCCCGCTAAATTACTGGTGCAGGCGCTTTCCAGGCTCAGCGTGGTCGCACCAGCTGCATAGGCAAGCACGACATCTGAGAGTGGAGTAACGTTGATTGTTCCGCCGAAGCTGCTTGCAGCGGCAAGAGAATACATATTGACTGGGGAACCACCTGAGGTGACCCCGACAACGTGAAGAAGAAAAGGCCCTGCTTGACCGGTTAAATTAACGGTGTATTTGCCATCAGCGGCCATACTGGAAAAATCTGTTTTAACTCCAGTCGCTGCATTCAATGCATATCCGCCACCACTGGTGACAGGATTGCCAGACGCGACCACTCCGCTGATCAGGCTGCTGGAAGAACCTCCACTGCTGCCTCCACCGCCGCCACAACCGACAACCAGCCCGCCAATGATTGAACCCGCAACAATCAGCTTCAACCCCACATTATTACTAAACCATTCCATGCCCATGATCAGTCCCCAAGTTATTAATATTTTTATATTTCTCGCTTTTCTCTACAAATTACCGCGCGAAATATAAGGTCAATATCGGTAAATTAATACTGTACTTAAGTACAGTATCTAAAATATTCAACGTTTTGGTTTAAATGCCACAATTTTCGCTCTTGGCACGATGCGAGTTCACCCCGCAGGCAGAACAAAGCCGGCATTCAGATGTATTTTGAATTTACAAACATACGACCGCTTAAGTTTAGAAGGAGACTGTCGCCACTATCGGCATGACCTTCCACTATTGGCACACATCTGCATACCCCAGCCACAGAATCACCGCCTTAGCGCGGAAGTTAAAAGTAACAATAAATACTGGGGCGATGGCTGCGACAAAATATCCTTATTCGATTCGCCGTACCTCAACCCTGTTGCGCCCTTTCTGCTTTGCGTCGTACAAGGCATGATCAGCGACCGCAATGAATTGAATGGCATTAAGTTCAACCGCCTTGGTTCCGATAGCGACACCGATGCTGATCGTCAAGGAAATCTGGTGACCGCCAATATCCAGGGTCTCTTCGGCTACAGCCAAGCGCAGGCGTTCGGCAATGATCTCTACTGCCTCAGCATCTTCTCCATCAAGCACGATGAGAAACTCCTCGCCACCGTATCGCCCAATCCGGTTGTAATCGCGAACTCCCCGGTTCAAACAATCTGCAATCGTTTTCAGGACTTTGTCGCCGACCTGATGGCCATAGCCATCGTTGATCTTTTTGAAAAAATCGATGTCAATAATAGCGAGGCTCAATGGGAAACGCTCTCTCTTGAACCTGGATAGCATGATCTGTAGCTGATCCAATATCGCGCGACGATTGTAGAGTCCGGTCAATTCATCATATGTGGCTTGGTCAAAGAGCATACGTTTGGCTTCCAGCAGCTCCTGATTGATTTCATACAACTCCTGATACAGTCGGCTCTTCTCAATAAGCAAAGACAGTTGCACCGCCAGCTTAAGGAAGATTTCCTGGTGGGTATGTTCATAGATATTCTTGGCGAAGCTGGAAAAAAAGATCACGCCGACCGGCTTCCCATGAGCGATAAGTGGGCAGGTAAAGCTGGAATGTATCCCTTCATATAGCGCCATGCGGGTGGATTGGGATTCGGGATGCTCGATCAAATAGCTTTCCAGGTCGTTCAGTATCCGTGGTTGCCCCCCATCGATAATAGTCTGCAGGCTGCTTCCCTGCATTGGGGACGAATAACCAGGGAGTAAACTCATTTTCTCGGCGTCCGACCGCGCCCAGTAAAGCGTCAAGTTTTGCTTATCATCGCTGAGAAGTCCAACTCCGATCCTGTTGTAAGGAATGACAGAGCGAAAGGTCGTGAATATCCTTTCCAATACCTCGTCCAGGAATAAGCCACCTGATACTTGATCAGCAATAAGTTGAAGTTTGCGGGTTTCATCGAAATGCCGTTCGAGCGTTTCAGCTAATTTGCTCAACTCCCAGCCAAGAACCCCTACCTCATCAGGCGGTTCAGTGGGAAATTCAACGTCAAACCTCCCGTTGCGCAGTTTGCTTACCGCAGACTGGTAAAAGGCTATCCTCTCGTCCACAATTTTCTTTGTCATCATCTACTCCTCGATTACTTTGACCAAAGTCTCAAGAAAACATTTTTCTATCATCATCGTGTCGGAACTCTTATACAAACCACGAACATGAAGGTCTACCGATGAAACCAAGCTGAGCTAATCCCTGTGTTTATTCTTGCCTCTATAGTTATTTTTGCACCGGCTGAGCAAGTAATGTTTCGATGGCCTGCATGAATTTTGGATCATCGGGCTGCAAGAGCGCGGGGAAAGACTTTACGGTGATGCCATCACGGCTAACCAGATATTTATGGAAATTCCATTCTGGTGCTTCGCCAGTTGCAGCAATTAGTTGTATAAATACCGGATTGGCATTTTCCCTTTTCACCCCAGACTTTTCCATCATCGGGAATTTTACGTTATAGGTAAGTTTGCAAAACTTCGCGATCTCTTTGTTGCCCCCTGGCTCCTGGTCACCGAAGTCATTGGCTGGAAAACCTACAACAGTTAACCCGCGAGGCTGAAGCTCCTCATAAAGTTTTTCCAGCTTGGCATATTGCGGCGTATTTCCACAGAAACTTGCGGTGTTCACAAACAGCACTACGCGCCCGCTGTATTGGCATAAATCCACGGGATCTTCCTGTAGGCTAGTGAGACGATGATCCAGTAGTTTCGGGCAGGCCGCTGATGCCGGTTCAGCAGCCAAGGCCGGCAAGGCCATCATCGAGAAAGCAGATATGGAAACAATTGCAATCAAATCGAACTGTTTAGCGATTAGCTTTGTTGTCATGGTCTCTAATACTTATGATTTACACGTTGAACAGGAAATTCATCACGTCGCCATCATGCACCACATATTCCTTGCCTTCGATGCGCATCTTGCCCTTTTCCTTGGCTCCCGCTTCGCCGCCGCAGGCTATAAAGTCGGCATAGGAAATTGTCTGCGCACGGATGAAACCCTTTTCGAAATCGGTGTGGATCACGCCTGCCGCTTGTGGCGCGGTGTCGCCCTTGTGGATGGTCCAGGCGCGAACTTCCTTCACCCCGGCGGTGAAATAAGTCTGCAAGCCGAGTAATTCGTAGCCCGCGCGAATCAGCCTGTTCAAGCCAGGCTCTTCAAGGCCAAGGTCGGCAAGAAATTCCTTTTTGTCCGCGTCGTCGAGGTCAGCCAGTTCCGCTTCGATCTTGGCGCACAGCGCCACCACCGGCGCGCCCTCTTTCGCCGCGTATTCGCGCAGCCGGTCAAGATAGGGGTTATTGTCGAAGCCGTCTTCCAGCACATTACCCACATACATCGCCGGCTTGATCGTCAGTAGGCACAGCGGCTTGATGCTCTCTTTTTCATCATCGCTCAGCTTGAACGAGCGCGCAAGATTGCCTTGATTCAGGTGTGGTGTGAGTTTTTCCAGCACGGCGATCAGCTTAGCCGCGTCCTTATCGCCGGACTTGGCTTTCTTGCCTTCGCGCTGGATGGCTTTTTCCACGGTGGCGAGGTCGGCCAGCGCGAGTTCGGTGACGATGGTCTCGATGTCGGCAAGAGGATCAACCTTGCCCGCCACATGCACTACATTGGGGTCGTCAAAACAGCGCACCACGTTGACGATGGCATCGGTCTCACGGATGTTGGCGAGAAACTGGTTGCCCAGCCCTTCGCCCTTGGATGCCCCCGCCACCAGCCCCGCGATGTCCACGAACTCGACGATGGCAGGCTGCATGCGCTGCGGCTTGACGATCTTCGCCAACTCGTCCATGCGCACATCCGGTACTTCGACGATGCCGACGTTCGGCTCGATGGTGCAAAAGGGATAATTTTCTGCCGCGATACCCGCCTTGGTCAGTGCATTGAACAGGGTGGATTTACCTACGTTAGGCAGACCGACGATTCCGCATTTCAAACTCATTGTTTTTCCTTTATGCACTATGCAGCTTTAACATCGCTGCTTCGGTTTTTCCTTCAATGACCAGCTGGGCGATGTTCTGCGCTTTCTGCATGGCCTCATCCATCAGCTCACGTTCCTCGCGGCGCGGATCGTTCAAAACGTAGTCGGATACTTCTGCGCGGTCGCCGGGATGGCCGATGCCGATACGCAGCCTCCAGAAATCTTTTATGCCGAGATGCGCGATGATGTCTTTGAGCCCGTTATGCCCGCCGTGTCCACCACCCATCTTCAGGCGCGCCACGCCCGGCGGAAGATCCAGCTCGTCATGTACCACCAGCATTTCTGCCGGTTCGATCTTGTAGAACTGCACCAGCGCGCCCACGGATCGGCCGCTGACGTTCATGAAGGTTTGCGGCTTGAGCAGCAACACCTCATGTCCGTGCAACTGGCCGCGCGCAGTAAATCCGTGAAACTTGCTCTCACTCTTGAAACTCAACTTTTGCAAGCGCGCGAGTTCGTCCACCCACCAGAAACCGACGTTGTGCCGGGTGGTTTCGTATTCACGTCCGGGATTGCCCAGACCAACAATCAAACGTATCGCAGTCATAGTGCCTGAATGAATGGACGTTGAATAAAAAAACCCGCCATAACTCTCGATATGGCGGGTTTATGCAGCCAGTCGAATTATTTGGCTTTTTTCGCAGCAGGGGCAGCAGCGGCAGGTGCAGCAGCACCTGCCTTGGCAGCGCCAGCAGCAGGCGCTGGAGCTGATGCTGCAGAAGCAGCTGCGGCGGCATCAGCCTCTGCAGTCACCTCGGCTTCCAGCATGCCACGCGGCACTTGCACAGTAGCTACCACTGCTTCGCCGGCATGACCGCCGTGTGAGGCAGCTTCCACGCCAGCAGGCATTTTCAAATCGGCCACGTGGATGGAATGGCCAAGCGCCAGATGCGACAAGTCCACCTCGATGAAGGCAGGCAGATCCTTAGGCAAACAAGTGATGTCCAGATCGGTCATCACGTGGCTGATCTTGCCGCCGCTATCTTTCACGCCTGGTGAAACTTCCGCATTAATGAAGTGCAACGGCACTTTGATGTGCATCTTCTTCTTCGCATCCACGCGCTGAAAATCGATGTGCTGCACTTGCTGGCGGAACGGATGCATTACGAAATCGCGCAGCAGCACGGATTCTTTTTTGCCTTCCAGATTCAGCGACAGGATGGAAGCGTGGAACGCCTCGTTACGCAACTTGTAGTAAAGGTCGTTGTGATCCAGATCGATCATACTCACTTCACCTACGCCATACACAACACCTGGCACACGGCCGGTGTTACGCAGACGGCGGCTCGCACCCGTTCCTTGCGCCTTGCGGATTGTTGCAGTAATTTCAATTGTCATTTTACTTCTCCTAAACAGAATCGTCCGCGACCAGACGATTCAACATTTGCGATAACCAACATGGTTACCGCTAAAACTTATTCAACCAATGCTTTTCGCTTACTCGGCGAAAAGCGAGCTGACAGATTCATCGCTGTTGATGCGGCGTATGGTCTCTGCCAGCAACTCTGCCGTGCTCAATTGGCGTATACGCTTGCAGTTGCGCGCTGCTTCGCTCAGCGGGATGGTATCGGTGACCACCAGTTCATCCATCGCGGAACTCTCGATGCGTTCGATCGCCGGGCCTGACAGCACCGCATGGGTACAGTAGGCCAATACGCGCGTCGCGCCTTTTTCCTTCAACGCCCTGGCGGCTTCGCACAGCGTGTTGGCGGTATCCACCATGTCATCCATGATCAGGCATGTACGTCCCGACACTTCGCCGATGATATTCATCACCTTCGCCACATTAGGCTTGGGGCGGCGCTTGTCGATGATCGCCAAGTCGGCATCCAGTTGCTTCGCCAATGCACGGGCACGCACCACGCCGCCCACATCCGGGGATACCACGATCAAGTTCGGGTAGTTCTGCTTCCACACATCGGACAGCAATATCGGGCTGGCGTAAATATTGTCCACCGGAATATCGAAGAACCCCTGTATCTGATCGGAGTGCAGATCCATGGTCAACAAGCGATCCACGCCGGCGCTGCTCAACATATCCGCCACCACTTTCGCGGTGATCGCGACTCGCGCCGAACGCGGACGACGATCCTGTCGTGCGTAGCCAAAATACGGCATCGCAGCGGTGATGCGCCCGGCAGAGGCACGCTTGAGCGCATCAACCATCACCATCACTTCCATCAGGTTGTCATTGGTCGGCGCGCAAGTGGACTGCAACACGAATACATCCCTGCCACGCACATTCTCAAGAAGCTCCACATTCACTTCGCCATCGGAGAAGCGGCCTACCTTGGCGCGACCGAGATGAATGTGCAGATGCCGCGCAACCGCTTCAGCGAGCTTGGGATTGGCATTGCCGGTAAACACCATCAGGCTGTCGTGTAACACGCGCATCCCCTTAAATTATCAAACCGGGTAAATTATCAAGTCAGGCATAAGCCTGAAAACTGGCTGGGGAGGTAGGGATCGAACCTACGAATGCTGGAATCAAAATCCAGTGCCTTACCACTTGGCGACTCCCCAATAAACTATTACTAAAGCACCCAATCATGCAATGGATGCCTTGCCAAACCTTGCGCGACTACACCGCGCATCCCATCTGGCAGCTGCTGCACCACCACTTCAGCCTGGCTGCGGCTGGCAAACTCGGCGAACACACAAGCGCCAGAACCAGTCATCATCGCTTTGCCGAAATTATTCAGCCAACTTATATGACGCCCCACTTCCGGGTAGATAGCACACACCACGGGTTGCAGATCGTTATGAAGCTGCTGCTCAGACTGCCATTTCGGGAGGGCGCGCATTGTGATGGAAACCGTATCCCGTGTCAATTCAGGGCGCGCAAAAATCTCTGCGGTAGGCACGTGTACCGGCGGGAACAGCACCACATACCATGCCTCCTTCAGGGGATAGGCTTGCAGCTCTTCACCCACCCCTTCGGCAAACGCGTTCTCGCCGAAGATGAACACCGGCACATCCGCGCCCAGTCTCAATCCGAGCCGCATCAGACGTGAGCGCGACAAACCCAGCGACCACAGGCGGTTCAGCGCGATCAGCGTGGTCGCAGCATCCGAGCTGCCTCCGCCCAACCCGCCACCCATCGGGATGCGCTTTTCCACCCCAATCTCCGCGCCCAATTCGCACCCGGTCTCGCTTTGCAACAGCCGCGCTGCGCGCACGCATAGATCCTGGTCTTCCTCCACGCCCTCGACAACATTGATACGCCGCACCACCCCGTCTTCGCGCAAGCTGAAATGCAGCGTGTCGTGCAGATCAATGAAGCGGAACAGGGTCTGCAGCAGATGGTAACCATCCGGCCTGCGCCCGACGACGTGTAGGAACAGGTTCAGTTTGGCGGGTGCGGGACAGGTCAGTTTCATTGCGGACTCCACTCCCACTCATCGATCAGCAACTGCAACTGCAAATCTTCGTGGCTCAACTGCAAGCGCGCCGGCAAGCTATCCTGCTGGCTGTCGACATAGCGCAGATAGCGTACTTCCCAACCATGCTGGCGGAGCACGCTGATGCGGCCTGTGCCATCGCGCTCGATCTGCGCCGGACTGTCGGCAGCCGGCAGGCCCAGCACCCATTGATGCAGGCCGGCCAGCGGCAGATGCCAGCCCAGCACCTGCTCCATCAGCGACTCTGCATCGACATCCTGATAGTGTTTGTCACCATCATCCAGCGTCGCATGGCGTGTATCGTGCCGGGTGTCGCTATAGACGCGTGCGGCTGTCTGCCCGAGCGGGGTGAGCAGCAGGATCTCGTCCGATTGCGCCCGATGCGTCCAGCGTAATCCGGCAGATTGGCGGGTTTCCATGTGCTTGACCGAGATACGTCCGTTCAGCGCGAATGGTGCGGATTCGGACTGTGCAGGCCGCGCAACCGGCGCGGGAGCTGGGGGCATTAACGCACAACCGTTTAACAGCACAATCAGAACAATCAGGAGCAAACGCATACAGAAAACCTCAAGGGTGCCTCTAAAAATTCAGAGTTCGCCCAAATGCAAGGCACGAAAAAAATTTCGCAGTGCGCATATGGGTAATATGTAATCAAGAAATTTTTTTCGTAACGCAGCAGTTGGGATGAAATCTGGATTTTAAGAGGTGCCCTTCAAGGCATGAACTTTTTCATCACCGCCTGCAATACCTCATTCCCCGGATGAACCTTGAGACTGTCCTGCCAAACCTTTTTGGCTTCCCCTTGGTCTCCGCGTGCCCACAAAACCTCGCCCAGATGTGCGGCGATCTCGGGATCGGGGTTCCCGACCATGGCGCGCCGCAACATCTTGACGCTGTCATCCAGCTTGCCGATGCGGTAATAACCCCAGCCCACGCTGTCCATGATGGCAGCATCGTCGGGAGCAAGCTGCAGGGCCTTTTCTACCAATGTGACGGCTTCCGGGATACGCTCATTGCGTTCAAGCATGCTATAGCCCAGCGCGTTGTATGCGTGCGCATAATCGGGTTTGACCTTGATCAACTTGCGAATCAATTGCTCGAACACATCCGGCTTACCGATCCTGTCGGCCATCATCGCGGTCCCGTAAAGCAGATCGGGATTGTCAGGCAGTTTCACCAGGCTCTTCTGCAACACCTGATATGACTCCGTCAATTGGTTCGCCTCGCGCAATAGTTGCGACTCGATCAACACCAGTTGCACGCGCTGCTGAACAGTCTCTGCCTGAACCTGGTGCAATTGCTTGCGCGCTTCGGCAAGCTGACCGCGCTTGCCCAGTAGATAAGCCGCACGCACTTGCGCAGAAAACAGATATTCGCCGCCCTTCACATTTTGGTAATAGGCTGTCGCTTCTTCATCGTTATTCTTCGCCTCGCTTAGCTGCCCGAGATAATATTGCACCGCATCCTGATCTTTTTTTCCTTTGCTGAGCGCCAGCTTTAGTTGCGTTTCCGCACCCTGCATATCGTTCAACTGCAGCGAGATCAGTGCGACCGCAAATGGAAATTCCGGATTATCAGGATCGTCATTGGCTAAGCGCTGAAATTCATCGCGTGCTTTGCCGAATTGCTTCTGCTCAAGCAGCGCTCGCGCATATTGCAACCGTATCTCACCCGCCTTTGGATAACTCGACAAATAGCTTTGCAGCACATCCAGACCTTGCTGCGGCGCAGACCTCTGCAACAATTGGGCCTCCAGTGAGGCCGCCATGTCCCACTCGGGACGCAGGTTGCGCGCCTGCCTTATTTCGTCCAGCGCGAGCTTGTCGTCGCCGGACCCTTGTGCCATCAGTGCCACAGCCCAATGCGCTTCGGCCACTTGTGGGTAGGGTTGCGCGAGTTCGCGCATCAACTTCAATGCTGCTGCCGTATCCGGATAAGAAGCCAGCATCTTGAAGATTTGCATGAAGACGATTCCGGCATGGGCTTCTTCCGCCTTTAGTACCTTGATTATTTCCGGGCGGGCTTCATTGATCTTGCCGCTGCGCAGCAGTACCGAAGCCTTCATGCGCATCGCCAATGTCGAATTCGGCTCCAGCTCCTGCCAGACCTTGAGGGCCGCAAGGGCCGCATCCATCTGGCCGGCTTCGAAAGCAAGTTGCGTCGCGCGCCTGGCGAGTCGCGGATCGCGCGATTTTTGGGCCAACTCCAGGCTGCCCTGTGCAGCAAGCTGGGTTTGGCCGCGCTGATTGGCGATTTCGCTCAACAGGAATCCAAACAGCAACTCATCGGTCAGCTCGACGTTGGGCAGCGCCAGCGCGTCATCGTCCTGCGACTCATGCGGGTTTTCCGGGTTCACAGCTTCCTGCTGCACTGGCGTTTGGGCGCAAGCGCTGAACAACAAACTAGTGACGATGATGAGGTATTTGAACTGATTCATAACAATACTCGGGACCATGACGATACTGCTTTTGATGTGGGTATACATATTAGGTTATATTTAGCTCCATTCACAACCATGACGAACGCCGGACTTTGAACACTCCCATTTCCGAAATCACACTTTCCGCACACAACCTGACACGCCGCTTTGGCAATCAGCAAGTCATTCATGACGTGTCGCTGGAATTGAAGCGTGGGGAAGTGCTGGGTTTGCTCGGTCACAATGGCGCGGGCAAATCCACTACGCTGCAGATGCTGACCGGCTGTTTGCAGCCCGACAGCGGGGAAGTAGACATCTGCGGCATCAGTTTGTTGCATCATCCGACGCAAGCCAAGGCAAATATCGGCTACTTGCCTGAAACACCGCCGCTGTATCGCGAGCTCAGCGTCAACGATTACCTGCTTTTCGCAGCGAGATTGCGCGGCATGAAGGCTGCCGCAGCGGCTGAGGCGCTGGCGGAATCCAAACAGCGCTGCGGTCTGGAGTCGGTCGGGAAAAAGATCATCGGCACACTGTCCAAGGGTTATCAGCAGCGCGTCGGCATCGCGCAAGCCATCATTCACCGCCCGGCCGTGATTGTGCTGGACGAACCCACCGTCGGCCTCGATCCGGCGCAGATCCGCGAGATTCGCAACCTGATCCGCGAGTTGGGCGACAAAAGCAGCGTGATCCTCTCCACGCATCTGCTCAGCGAAGTGGAAAGCGTCTGCGATCGCGTCGAGATCATGCAGCACGGCAAACTGATCTATGGCGACACCAGCGCACACATGCAGCAACACGGGGGCGTATCCGGTTTTATCGTCGATCTGGGCAACCCGCCTCCGCTAAGCGTGCTTGAAGGCATTGCCGGTATCAGCCACGTAGAGCAGCTTTCCACCACTCAGTTCCGCGTGCTGCACACACCGGACAGCAATCCCAAAGGTGCGCTGCTCACCCTGGCCGAACAACAAGTCTGGCAGCTGGAACAGCTCACCCCATTGCACGCCACTTTGGAAGAGGTGTTCGTCAAGATCACCGATGCGGAAACGGCTGCAACCGGAGCGACATCATGATCCGCCTGATCGCCCTGCGCGAATTGCGCAGCCTGTTCGCCACGCCCTCAACATGGTTCGTCCTTGCCGCACTGCAATTCATCTTCGCTTGGTTCTTTCTGGCGCGGCTGGATGCGTTTCTGGAGTTGCAACCGCAGCTCGCACAACTCGCCAATCCTCCCGGCGTGACAACCATGGTCGCTGCACCGATGTTCAACACGGTCGCGCTAATGATGATGGTGATGGTGCCGGTGTTCACCATGCGGCTGATCGCGGAAGAGCGCCGAAATCAAACCTTTGCGCTACTGCTCTCGGCACCGCTGTCCGGTCACCATATCGCGCTCGGCAAATTTCTGGGATTGCTGATCTTTTTGGTCGTTCTGATGGTCAGCGTACCGTTGATGCTCTACACGCTGGCGCTGGGCACCAGCATCGACCACGGGCTGATGCTGAGCAACATTATGGGCCTGTTGCTGCTTGTCTCCAGCTACGTCGCGCTGGGGCTGTATATCTCCGCGCTCACCACGCAGCCCATCATCGCCGCGATCGGCCCACTGGCTGTGCTGTTTGGATTGTGGCTGGCCGACATCGGAGCGACGGCGGAAGATTCGCCCTGGCATCTCTTCTCGCCACTTCATCATTTCCAGAATTTCAATAATGGCTTGCTGGATAGCAGCGATGCCGCGTTCTTCATTTTGTTCACTGCTGCTTTCCTGTTGCTGACCATAAAGCGTTTGCATAACAACCGAGTCTACGGATAAGCCATTTTGCGTAAACTTTTTAAAACTCACTCGCTCCGCAACCTGCTATTCGTGGTTGTGTTGATCGGCGTCGTAGCGGGTTTAAGCTATCTCGCCAATCGCTACCTTGTACAGCGCGATGTCACCTACAACACCATCAACAGCCTGGAACCCGCCAGCATCGGGGTCCTCAAGCAACTGGACGGCCCGGTCACCATCACCGTGTATGCCACAGAGCAGGATGTGCGACTGGGCGACATCCGCAAGATCATTCGCGACTTCCTGTCGCTTTACCAGCGCTACAAGCCCGACATCAAACTGGTGTTCGTCGATCCATCTCAGGACGAGGAAAGATCCCGCGCGGCGCAGATCCGCTTCAACGGCGAAATGGTGATCGAATATGCCGGGCGCAGCGAACACCTGACCAAGATCAACGAGCCTATCCTCACCAGCGCTCTGCTGCGACTGGCGCGCTCTCGCGATCAAACCGTGATGTATCTGGACGGGCACGGCGAACGCAAGCTGGACGGCGTCGCCAACCATGACCTCGGCGCGCTGTTCGGCGCCAAGCTCAAGCAGAATGGCTTTCAACTGGGCAGCCTGAATCTGGCCGTGGCTCAGGAAGTTCCCAACAACGTCAGAGTACTGGTCATCACCCAGCCGCAACTCAAACTCATGCCGGGCGAAGTGGATAAATTGCTGCGTTATGTCGATCGCGGCGGCAACCTCCTATGGCTGGTGGACGCCGAACCGCTGCGCGGACTGGAACGCCTCGCCGAAAAGCTCGACCTGCAACTGCCGCCCGGCATCGTGATCGACCCGGCTGCCACAGAGATGAATGCACCACCCACCTGGTCGCTGGGCGCGACTTATCCGCCGCATGCCATCACGCGCAATTTCAATCTGATCACCGCCTTCCCTTTTGCGCGTCCGCTGATCTGGAATGA
>Ga0315270_10000623_pt1 | contig 19473 bp, 20 predicted proteins | sample C1_bottom_MG_FD_204932 | JGI IMG/M metagenome (GOLD analysis project Ga0315270, IMG submission 204932) | Sediment microbial communities from Yellowstone Lake, YNP, Wyoming, USA - C1_bottom | ecosystem: Environmental > Aquatic > Freshwater > Lake > Sediment | place: USA: Wyoming | collected...
CAATTGCTTCGTAATTGGAGAACACAACGCTAGCAAGGCCCGCGGCGTCTACGGAGTCAAAATGGGTACCGGAGCTAAGTCCTATGTTTATAAGGCCATCGACGCCGCGCAAATGCCCGCCGGGAACCGACACCGGGTTCGACTCTACCCACAAGAATTTTTTCGTGGAATCAAACGCCTGGCCGCCCGTCGCATATTGGAGACCGGTACTTAAGAGCGCACCACCAAAACCTGCGCCCACTTGAGCGTGAAAATCGGGGTCATGGCCCGTCAGAAAGATCGGGCCTGCATAGGATGCCGTAGTAGTCGCAAAAAATGACAAAACTAGGGCCGCAACCCTCTTAGCGCCAATCGGCATGATAAATCCTCCAAAAAATTAAACGAAAAACCGATTATGATTCAGGGTGACTAGGTTCCCGCCTCGCTACCACTGTGCCGGGCTAACCCTGGACGCCAGATACCGCGCCGGCGCAGCCGTCTCGAAGTTGCAACGCCCCAACAGCTACAAACACCATCACCGCAATCATAACAATAACTCGGCGTCGCGCAATAGCACACAGGCGGCTATCAGGCTGAGTTGAACCGTCAAGGCCGCCAACCAAACTAATCGCAGAATGGCCACCAAGAAAACCGGAACCAGAATAGGTAAGGCTACCCACACCGAATCGGCGACTGAAACTTGGGCTTGTTGCTCGGCTCAGCAGCCTCACCCAAGTACCGCTCAAACGATGCGCGAAAGATTCGCTTGGCTCCGTCAGTTACTACGCGCCCATGGGATACAACGATATTATCGAAATCCCACACCAGAATTTCTCGCAACGAGACTGCAAGCGCAACCGGATCTTCGACCATCGACCGCATTAAGCGCGACGGACCGAATTTTCCATACGCGTCATTCAAGGTGAAGAAGATCTTCGTCCACAGGGAAACTTCCGGTCCGATGTTGAACGCAAGGTCGGTCAGGATGAGCGATTTGCTTGGCCTGTGAAAAAAGACATATTCATTGAGTTTAGGTATACCCGCAACCCGCAATTGCGCAATGTCGGCGGACCACAAGCCTGCAGCCGATTCATCGAGTGGCACTGGGACGGCGGCTGTGGGCGCTTTAACGCCGGTTGGCGCAAAAGATTGCGCCGATGGAAACGCCGCGAGCCAATCGTCAATATAAAGACCGTGAAAACAATTTGGCGTTACGATCCAGCGGACCTGGCCCAGTTCGGCCAACGCACCCGCCACGTTGGCGTCAAACGCGACCGGTGAATGGACAAACAGAGAGCCGTCCGCGAATCGCGCAACCGACATCCGATTGCCAAAATCCGCGCCGAATAATCGAAACGGCTTTTCGAAAACCCAAAAATCTTGCCCGATCTGTCGCATTGCGCGCTCCTGCGTGAGCTGGCCCTGTTTGCGACTCGATTCTACCTCGCTTCCGCGAAAAACTTAAGCCTGCTCGATATCGAGAACGACCAGATGACGTTATTGCACATAACCTAGATCGATCTGGCGCTTTTTGTTACATTGGGGTCGCCACTCCGCCGTACGGTGTCAATTTCCAAGCAATATAAACGAACCATGACTAAATAGAGGGAGACGAAGAATGAATTACATTAGAACCGTTTTTAAGTCAGTCGCAGTCGGCGTCCTAGTGGTCATAAGCGCTTCATGCGCCCAGCAGGGCGATGAAGTAGATTATGCGGCTACAAGAAAGGACCTTCAGAATTTTGCCCACGCGGTTACGGAGTTGTCGCTGAATGTCAGCCCGCCCAGCAGTGGCCCGACTTTGGGTAAGGCACGAGCAGCAAATCAATCATCAAGGGCAACAGCCGGGGTTAGTAACCGCCAGACTATAAATTTCACGGATGACGGCTGGGAAGTAACCGGGTACGCGGACTATTTCGATGCGACGGGTAGCGTGCCAGTCACGCCCTATCAGGCGTATGAATCCGGGAACTTCGTTACGCGGCAGGATCTCACTAGCAAATCGGCCAAATACGTCACTCATATCTTGAGCACGGCTGCAGTTAAGTCCGAAATTTCATCTGGCACACGCCTCCATGAACTGGTTATAACAGGCGACGGTACTGTCGACTACTTTAACGACGGCTTGGTTCTCACAATCAACGGACTAACAATGTCGCTCAGCAAAGAAAACGTCCAGAACATCGTCTTTCCAATAACATTTATGGATGAAAAATATCATCTAACTTTGAATTACACGGGGACCTATGTTCCTGAAGCAGTTCCCGACCCAACGAAAGTACTTGTCTCGGCGCCTATTTTCGCCAAAACGGGCGAAGAAGTGGGCACATTCCGGCTCTATGAGGACGATAAAGTGGAAATTGTGGACCGTGAAGGCGTTGTTATCAAAGCCGCGGGACAGTAGGGTTCTAATTTCTCACCGATATAATTCGTGACGCGGCGAAAATTCCAGAGGCAGAACTCCAGTAATCGTTCCGAAGGCGGCAACTGTAAACCGTAGGAACGATTACTTTGGCGGCGGCGTCACCGTAACGGCCGGCGCCGGCGACCCACCACCACTGGCGCCAAACAAATCCGAAGCCGTACTCGGCACCGATGGCAATTCCGGCATCGCCGGCTCAAACCGCTCTACTCGATCAGGAAAATCAGGCCGTTCAAAGCGCGTTTCTGGCCCATCCACCGCGTGGCCGGTGCCAACGATGCCGCCCTCGCCCGGTTCTTGCGCTATGACCGCGGAAATTCCCGCAATCCACAGAGCGCTAGCACACCCTAACACCCACCCACACTTATTCATCTTTCTTCTCCTGGCGATGCAGGCTTTCAGTATCGCGATTAAAATACACACCCAACGTGAATCGTTCGGTGGCTTTTTCCTCACCAACATCACGTAGCTGCAACTCGCGCGCGTAGCGATTGATAGTTTTCAACATTGCCATCGCCTCGTCGGTGATGACAGCGTTGAGTTCGTCGATGGACTCCGGCTTTAATTGCGTGTAGTACACGCAACGGTCGAAGCGCGCGGGTTGTTCGCCAACAAGATTGTGCACACCGGCCGCCATGTGGTCCGCCATGGCAAGACCAAAAACATAGGCTTTTTCGTCGAATCCTTCGGCCGGCACGAACGCGTCCGCACGCAATTCGACCAGGCCGGCGTCCGTCATGCGCACGGCACCTATGCGCAGCCACTCATCGAGTAGCGAGCGCGCGCGCAAATCCTGCCGGCTAACCTGCTCAACCAAGGTTTCAAAACTCGGTTCACCCTCGGCGGCAAGTCGATGTAAAAGTCTGGGCTCACCTTTTTCACTGCAATACGGCGCCGCGCTAAGCCAAGTGCCGGCAACTTGTCCGCTCAAGGCAACAGTTTTCGCGACCGGCAGGGCTTCCGGTACATGCCCGCGCAATACGCGCACATCCTTGCGGTGCACACCCGTAAGCATCGTGATCCGGCTGTCCGTTGCCCGGCCCGAAGGTGCAGGAAAATCCCGTTCCGCCACGTCCACATAGACCGATTTCAGCATGTGGGAGAAGTAGGTGTACGAGATGTTGTAGCGAATTAACAGACGCACCAACGGGCGCAGCAAGCGGGTGATGGCTTGACGTAAAACGGGTGGGATATCGGCTACGGGGGTGTCCATACCTTAAGATTCTAGCATAAGTGGGATAATTTCCCATAACAAGATAGGATTAGCCCGTCACGCTTTTCGAGCCAACGCGCCTTGCGGCGACAATGGCAGAATGCTACATTTACTACAAATGTAGCAGATTGAAAAGGATACCCCATGAGCATGCCAGTTCGTATAGACGAAGACCTCTACGAGCAAGCCAAGGCCTGCGCCAAAGCCGAGCACCGCAGCATTGCCGGTCAAATCGAATTTTGGGCTAAGGTTGGCCGCGCTGCATTGGACAATCCCGATTTGCCAGTAAGCTTTATTGCTGAAACGCTGATTTCAATGGCCGAGCCGCGAGAACAGGCGACGCCATTTGTCGCGCGTAGCCGTGCGGCTCCCAAATGATTTACACCGCTGTGCAGACGGCGCGATTTGGCCGGCAGTACAAGAAATTGCACGACAATGTGGCGGCGGAAGTAGATGGAGCTGTAAGCGTTATCGCCGCCAAACCAGAGCTTGGCGAGCGCAAAAAAGGGGACCTGGCAGAGCTACGGGTCTACAAATTTCGCAGCCAAAATCAGCTTTATTTACTGGGATACACCGTAGATAATCAGGTGCGGCTAATTTACCTGGAAGCCATCGGCTCGCATGAGAATTTTTACCGCGATTTGAAACGTTGAGATCGAGGCTCTACAGTTCGCATACCAGCCAAAGTCTCTCTAGCCCAGGGAAAAACCAAAATGAAATGCGCCGACATGCTCGTCAAGCTCTATACGATTGCCGATGATTGGGCGTTCCTTGCCGAGCAAAAGCAAAAAGGCGTTAGCCTTCGCAAACCACTTGGCGGTGAAAAGCATCGGGTAACGGGCTGGGTTGGCGATCATTTTGGCAATGGCTGGGCGAGCGAAGTCGACGCCAGCCTTTCCGGCACAACGAGAACCTGCTTCATCGCCACCCGAGAAAACGAACTGATTGGATTTTGCTGTTACGACGCGACCGCACTTGGCTATTGCGGGCCTATTGGGGTATACGAAACACATCGCGGCAAAGGAACCGGAACAGCGCTCTTGCGCGCCTGTTTGCTCGACATGAAACTCAAAGGGTACGGTTACGCCATTATGGGCTGGGTGCCTGAAAATCAGTTTGGCTTTTATGAAAAGGCAAGTGGTGCAACGGTGATAGCGGATTCACATCCGGGGCTATACGCGGGGTATTTGAAATAGGCTCACATGTTCTCGCGCCGAGACCTTGGAAGGCAACCATTCTTGCGCTATGCGAGTACGTTCTCACTTATCGCTTTAAAGTGAACAGTTGGGGTCTCCTTCAAAAAAAGCTCCCCGACCGCAAGCGTCGGGGAGCTTAGTCAATTGCCTCAGCAACTATTTGCTAACGGTGCGCTTTTTGCCAACGCCAGCAATGCCAATCAATCCTAGCGCCATTAACGCCAAGCTGGCAGGCTCAGGCACGGCCGCCGTGCTTACAGAGGAAGCCGTTTGTAGGGCATAGGCGTTCAACACCGCCCGCCCGGCTTCATTGCCGGAGATTGGGGTAAATGTGGTTGTTACGAACGTACTGTCCGCGACAAAATCAACGATCAAATCCCTCGCTGATGGCTGCCAATTCGTAAATTGATACTGGCTGCCCTGCACGCCTACCGTGACATTGTTTCCAGTTGAGTTAACGTCATTCGAGAACAACAGCTGGAGGCTATAAGCCTGACCAATCGTTAGTCCGCCAATCGTGAGCGTAGCCGGATTCCAATTCCCAGCGAAAACCAAAGAGCTGAGCAAAGAATCCAAGCCCGACGAGAATGGATCGGTAGAAAAATCGCCCCCGCCGTTATAGAAGTTGGAGGACAACCCGGACTGATTATTGCCAAAGGCCACTCCGTTGACGGTTGCGCCGGAAGCTCCATTACCCAAGTTGTTCGCAGATACAGTCACTCCGGAATTTTGAATAGACGAATCGCCTGTGATTACCGTGTCGGTAAATACAGGTGATGCTTCAGCTACGCCAGCCAGTGCTAAAAGAACGCTTACTTGGATAATTTTCTTAATCATTTTTTGACTCCGCATGTTGTTTGAATGACGAACAGGTCTTGCATCGCCTGTGCCAATACACGTAACATTTGGTTTTAAAACGTTTTTTTAATTTATTGAGTCGGAAACAATCGACGCCGTGTAAAGCAATCCGACAATTCCTATTAGATGCATTTATGGCACGAGCTCGCCCGGAGCACTCCTTGCCACGCTACTCCGGGGCACTGCACACGTATTCAAGGTGAACCACCTTTCGTTTCAGAGCGGCCTAGTGCGCACCAGGTGTTACAGCCGAAAACAGTTCGCTGGGGCCGTTCCCGGAAAAACCCCTAATCCACTCTGCCACGCCGGCGGCCCGTTGACTCAAACAGGCCTCCGGTGAACGCAGGGAATCTAGCCGCGCAACGTCCGTTTCTGCCACTGCAAAACAAGCAACAAAGGCACGCTCGATTTCTTGCCGACTCGTGTCGTCAATCGTGCCCGAAAGCAGCACCGCCTTCACGCCCGCCTGTTTCGCTTGCTGCGCTACGACTAGGGGTAGCTTACCCCGCAGTGTTTGGGCATCCGACTTCCCTTCACCGGTAATGACCCAATCGGCCGTGCGTAACGCATCGCCAAGCCCGAGCGATTCGCAGACCGTTTGCCCACCGGAACATCGTTGAGCACCTAACAGTAGAAACGCGTAACCCAACCCGCCGGCTGCACCGGCGCCCGCAACGCTGGACAGCGATCTTTGCGCCGAGGCATCGCCCAGCTCCGCTAATGACGCTAGTCTCGCGTCGAACACGCGAATATCGTCCGTGGTTACGCCTTTTTGCGGCCCAAACGTTGCCGTTGCACCGTCGGCGCCACATAAGGGATTATCAACGTCGGTAAGGATTTTGAACCGGCTTTGCGCCAATCGTGGGTCCAAGCGGCTGAAGTCCATTTCCTCCAAATCGGCCAACCCGTGTAACGTGGGCAAAATGCTTTGGCCCTGCCGATTTACAAATTGCACACCCAGCTCTGCAAGCATCCCAACTCCGCCGTCATTAGTGCTGCTACCCCCTAAACCGACAATAAAAGAACGAACGCCTTGGTCTAAGCAGCGCCGCAGTAGTTGACCGATGCCGCGCGTGGTGCGCCGCTCAACCGATAGTCTTGCCTGCGGCAAGCCCACAATTTGCGCCACTTCTAACACCGCTATTGGGTCGGGACCCACCCCATAGGCTACTGGGCGACGAACGCCGTTCGCGTCGTCAACCACCACGCTGGCGCGCCCGCAGAATCCGGCCGCACACAACGCGTCCAAAGTGCCTTCGCCGCCATCGGCCAGGGGCATCAGGTGCAGTGTCGCAGCGGGTAACACCCGATTAATTCCAGCCGCAATCGCCAGCGCGGCCTGATGCGCGGTCAGCGTGCCTTTAAAAGAGTCTGGGGCAATGAGGATTTTCAAAATCGTAGTACTCCGTACCGCTATCCATCGCAATCACCCTATCTAACCTTGCCCTGGCACACAACATGCCTCAGCGTAGTACCGCGACAAAGGGACAGCTCCGTGAGCAAATCGACATTGGACTTCAAACCGCTGCACGACGGCAAAGCTAGAGTTGCCCGTGAGGACAAACTCTACGACATTCGCGTGTTTCAGCCGCACGTTTTTTCTCTGGCGATCAACCAGCTCTACAGCCGATTCACTAATCGGTACGCCATTAATATCGGTGCGGGCGACGGGATTAGTTGCAATGATCCCGTCTACCCATTGTACAAAGAAGGATACGGTGGACTAGCCATTGAGGCAAACAGGAACACGGCCCTAGCGCAAAATCTACCGTCCCCGGCGATACACAAGGTTTTGGGACAGTTCGTCACGCCGATGAATATCGCCGAAATGCTGCAGGAATATCACTGCCCGGAATGCCCAGACTTTTTCAAACTCGACATTGATGGCTACGATGGGCCGGTGTTACTCGAATTGCTGAAGCACGGCTACCGGCCAAAGGTGATGCAAATCGAGATCAATCCCGAAATTCCGCCACCTATTGAATTCGCCGTGCTTTACGACCCCCGCTATATGCCGTGGGATAATGAGCGCCGTGTAGGTGGATTTTACAGCGCATCGCTTGGCTACGTATGCAGCTTGGCGGCGCGTTTCGGCTACCGGCCAGCGCAAGTCGATTTTGTGACGGGATTTACTCATGACGTAACCTTGGTGCACGAGAAATATTGGCCCGTTGTGCCACAAATAATGGGCTTCGACCCAGCCAGCTTAAGTCCGCGCGAAATGTTCCTAAGACATCCACCGGGATTTTCGCACTTCGCCGAATACGGGATCGATAGCCTAGCCTGGCGTTACCGCGAAGACAGCCATGCGTTGGCGGGCGATATTTGGTTCGACTGCGCTCGGGCGGCGCAAGTGAAGCACGGACATCCGATTCCGTTTCATTTGACGATTACTTGAAAAATCACACAGCCATGTAATTATCTACGACATCTGACGCCAACGTCGCCAACAACAAAACGACATAGGGGAACGCGACCGTTGGCCGGAGTGAATTCCCAATATATGAGATCACCAACCGAAAGAAACCAGGCCTATTTGCATTCCACGCACCGTAAAGCTGAAATGGCCGATTTTGCGTGGCGGGCGGATCCACTAGCATTTGCTCTACCAACATGAGCCGCGCGCCAATGCGTGCTTGATAGGTCTTCCAAATTCCTTCTTGCAGCCAAAGAATAAGAACGAAAACGTTCGAGATTAAAAGTCCAAGTGCGAACACCCAGCACAATAAAGAGATCGTTACGGCAAACAGCTTGATTACCAGCGCTGTGCGTTCGTAACGTTCGTAATCGCGGTGCAATATTGCCCACTCGCGTTTGGCCAAATCCATGAATATTCCTTTGTGCTTGTGCGCGACTCATACGGCGGTGCCGTCCGGCGCGCAATTCTAGTGAATCAGCAGCCGGCCGACCAGCCTTTTGTCAGCCCAGGGACGAATGCGGAGACTCAATACCGAATCAGCGCAATGAAATAGAAGCCGGTAGGTCCGTCGGTCCAATTGTCGACTTCGAACAGCAGCGTGTTGTCGCCGGTTCTGAATAAAGCGGCATCGCGAACATTCAATGGGTTAAGCTCGGTAAATGGCGTGGCCCGCTCGCCCGGTTGATTGACAATCTTCGTACCGTTCAAATAGGCAACGGTGCCATTATCGCTGTCCCATGCACTGTACATGTAGGCGACCGCGGCATCTGGCAGCTGAAAATGATATTCATATTTATAAAGGCCCGCCGCGCCGTCCAAATTTCCGTCGTGAGGCCCAATCCAGGCCCCCTTCGGTGGGGCTATCCATTCTGGATGATTCACGAACACGAACGGCACACCCGCCGTCGTAGTATTCGGCGGCGTCATCGTAAAATCTGTTTCCGCGCCACCAACACCATTTTTACCGGTAACCACACGTATTGCTCGCGTGAATACCAGAGGGATGTCATGCGTTACGGTGTCGTCGACAATCACTGTGACAGGCGCGGAGTAGGCGTTGTACTCCGTGCGTGTTGCCGTTACCGTGACCGCCCCGGGGGTAATACCTGTTATAGAGAACGTGCCGTCGGCGCCGGTGACAACCGTTTTACTGCCCACTTTGACTGTTACATTGGCAAGCGGCGTTAGGCTTCCCCAATAGGCTGTATCCGAATCAGTCACGGTTCCACTGATGGCGCCTGCTGCAGACGCGATGACGCTGCCGCCGGGGGTGGTGCCATTGGAGCTGCCTGAGCCACTGCCAGTAGTGGTTCCATTGTCAGTGGCGCCAGTACCGCTTCCCGTACCGGTATTTCCGCCCGTGGTTCCTGCCCCAGGGGTGCCCGTATTGCCGCCAGTATTACTACCCGTATTTACGGTCGTCGTAGGCGAACCGCCGCCACCGCCCGGCCCGCAGGCGCCGAGCATCACTAAAACTACTATAAACGGGATCAAGCTTCGCATATGCACTCCACGAATAACTTTGCCTCGCAGGTCTTAACCCGTCGAAACGCGGCGCCACTCATGTCAACCGCAAAAGATTAGGACTACCAATGCATAAACCAGTCCATGACGGACAATTGGCATAACGCCCGCAGAGCCGTAGAATAAAACCAACATGAACACGCGCCTGACTAACATTCCAGTGTACGAATCGGCAAGTGCCGAGATCGCGGCTGCTCGCTATAACCGCGTGCGCCTTGCGTTGGCCCGACTCGGTTGCCCACTGTCCATGCACATCAACGAACTCAAACACATGAGCCTCATACTCGAAAACGACGCCTGGATATGCGTAGACGAGGTTTTCAATGAGTTCCCGGTAGTTGCCTGGACTGACTTTCAAACCCGCGACCGGCAAGGCCTGCACATGGCAGTCCCTTGCCGCGTCTTGAAATACCATGAGCACGCTGATCGAATCATGGCGACCGTCATGAACGCGATGGATCGCATGCTCGAAGAACAGCTACACCCCCGACCGTAAACACCGGCTACAGCCACACGCGTTCCCACTTTCTTGGGTTAGCGGCCGCTACCGCTAATTTGCTAGCCTTTTGAACGTATCTGCACAGTTTCGCTCTACATCTTGTCCGGACGTCCGAAATAGGCGTAAGGATTCCTATTGCGGCAACGACAAACCCCCATTAAACCGACCCACTGGAGATAAATCATGCTGATTCGCGCCATTTTTGCCATGTTCGCCCTTTGCGCCAGCGGGCTTGCCCTCGCCCTCGGCACCCCGTTTGACCAAGCCGCATTCGAAAAAAGCCAGCAAAGCGGCAAACCGGTTTTGGTGGCCGTTCACGCCGATTGGTGCCCCACGTGCCGGGCCCAGGATCCATTGTTGTCCGATCTGCTAAAACGTCCAGAATTCAAGGACTTCAGCGCCTATCGGGTGGACTTTGACACGCAGGAAGACGTGGTAAAAAAACTCAAAGTGCCCATGCAAAGCACCATTCTCATTTTCAAAGGCGGCAAGGAAGTGGCGCGTTCTACGGGTGAAACTCGCCGCGATGAGCTAATGGCTCTGATGAAGAAAGCGCTTTAGTAAGGATTCGGGCGTGGAATTTGGCTTTTTGAGTTACGGAACAGCGCTGGCGGCCGGTGCTGTTTCAACCCTATCGCCCTGCGTGCTGCCCTTGATGCCCATCATCATTGGCAGCGCGTTGAGCGCCCATCGCTTTGGCGTTATCGCGTTGGCCGTGGGTCTGACGCTGTCATTCACCACCATTGGGATACTGATCGCGTCTGTCGGCCTCGCCGGCGGTTTTGACCAAAGCACGTTAAGACAAATTGGAGCCGTCATTTTATTGGCGTTTGGCGCCCTATTGCTCTCCAGCAGCGCCCAAGCCAAATTTGCGGCCCAAACCGCCGGCCTTTCCGCCGCCGGCGGCAACCTCCTCAACCGCATCACACCCACCGGCTTGGGCGGCCAACTCGCGGTCGGGCTGATGCTTGGCATTGTTTGGACGCCCTGCGTGGGGCCGACACTCGGCGCCGCCGTTACCCTGGCCAGTCAAGGCAGCAATCTAAGCCAAGTATCACTGGTCATGTTCCTGTTTGGCTTGGGCGCGGCGCTGCCTTTGGTTGTCCTCGGATTGGTATCGCGCCAGGCCTTCACCCGCTGGCGGGGCAAGCTGCTCGACACGGGCAAACGCGGAAAGCAGGTTCTGGGCGGGATTATGTTGCTACTCGGCACCCTAATTTTGACCGGCGCCGATAAGATCTTCGAACGGTGGATTACACAAAATGCGCCCGATTGGTGGATACAACTCACCACGTCGCTCTAAGATCTCAGGCCATTTTTTGCGCGATACGTTTGGCTGCATCTTGCAGCAACGGTATCCAGGCATCCTGCCGGCGTTCAATGGGCGCGGAAATCGACAGCCCAGCCATAGCGATCCCCGCGCTGTCGCGAATTAGCACACCAATGCAGCCGACACCCAATTCCGCTTCTTCATTATCGTACGCGTATCCACACGCTTGGCATTGCAGCACGGCCTGCTGCAATTGATCCGTGCTTGCCAGCGTGTTCTTGGTATAGGCCGGCAACTTAGTGCGCTTTGCATAGCGTTGCCATTGATCAGGCTCTTGCTCGCCTAACATTAATTTTCCAACAGCCGTCACGTGTAACGGCGCGCGGCTTCCGATAACCTGTTCGATACGCATCATGCGCGTAGGCACGGCTCGTTCCACGTAAACCATTTCATCACCTTCGCGCACCGTGAGGTTCACCGTTTCATTCACTTGGTCGCGCAGCCATTCCATAATTGGGCGCGCCTCGCGTGACAACTCGCGCTGCCCCCGCCGTTTACTGCTCAGGCGCGTTAACGCACTGCCAATTTGGTAGTTGCCCCGCTCATTGCGCTCCACAAAATCATGCACCTGCAACGCGGCCAGGATTCGGTGCGCCGTTGATGTGTGCAACTGGGTTTCCGCCGCGAGCACCTTCAGACTGAGCGGCTCATCGGCCTGCCCCATTGCCTGCAGCAGACTAACCGCGCGATCCAAGACTTGGATACTTGACTGTGTGTCAGTCATGATTTGATCGTCCTCTATTTTTCACATTGTGAAAACGTTTCTGTATTGTGAAATATTGTGCTTTCAACTAGAGTAAACGTCAAGTAGCGAATACAAACCCGATTCAACGCGTTTTAAGGAGTCCACAGTGAGCACCACAACCCAAATCCCCGCCTTTTGCGACGGCATCGATTTTTTTGGTGAAGCCTGGCCAGACATGGCCAAGCACGGTGCTCAGGCCGTAATCAGCCCCGCCCAAAAAGCGGTCAGCGATAGCTCAAGCGCCAGCGCGGCCTACCAGACCCTACTCGGCGCGGATGCGCTGCGTTACCTCACGCTGCAAATGACCGGCGCTAAGGCTTCCGGCCATCCGGGCGGTTTTGCCAGCAGCGCAGAAGCCTATGCCTCCTTGGTGATGTTGGGGCACACCCAAATCGTGACGGAAGTCGGCCACCATGCGCCCGGCTTCTACAGCGCCATGTTCATCGACTCCTCATTAGAGGCCATGGGCATTAACACCGTGCGCCAACTGCGCGAACGTTTCCGTGAAAAGCATGGTTTGCTCGGCCACTTGTCCGGTGCTATTCCGGGCATTCTTGCCCCGGCCGGCCCACTCGGCCAAGGCCAACATTTTGCGATGGCCGGTGCACTGCTGCACCCGGGCACCTTGTTCCCCTTTACCCTCGGCGACGGCGGCATGGGCGAACCTTACGTTTTATCCGCCATGATGCACTTCAACACCGCCTATCCGCACGCGACCAACTTCTTACCCGCGTTGATATGGAACGGTTACAGCCAAGAACATCACGCCATGGTCTCGACCATGACCAACGAAGAAATGATCAACTACTGGCGCGGCCACGGCTTCAAGGAAGTCGTGCTGGTTAACGCTAAAGACTTCGACGACAGCCAGCAAGAAGGCGAATATGTCGACAGCACGCGCTTCTCCTTCCAACAGCGTTTAGCTTTCACCCAGGCCGTTTTAAAGGGCGTGGACCGTGCGGCCCGCTCGGCATTGTCGGGCACCTTGACCTGCTTCATCGTCAAACAACTCAAAGGCGCGGGTGTACATGCGCTGGGTGCGAAGTCGCATAACTTGTATCCTGCTGACACGCTCGACAAACCGCACATGATGGATGCGCTGAAGCGTCGAGCATTGCCTCCACAGGCCTGGCAGTTGGTGCGCGATAACTTCAGCCGCGCAGGCGGTGGACCGGCTTCGCGCACCTCGGTCACCGAAAGCGTGTTGGACATCCCTACACTGAAAAACCTCGCCCTGGTGGATTTCCCGCTCGGCGACAAGCAGGTTCCATCCACGGCGATGGGCAATGTAGTTGCCAGCGTGGCGCAGCAAGACGCACGCTTCATTGTGACCAACGCCGATGGCAATGAAGCCTCCGCGATGAAAAACATTAACGACGCGATGAAAATTCGCCATCCGACGACCGATCCGTTGTACAACCAAACACCTACCGGCCGCGTTTACGAGCCGTTGAACGAAGATGCCTGCGCTGGCTTGGCCGGTTCATTGTCCCTATTCGGCTCGCGTGCGCTTTGGCTGTCGTATGAAAGCTTTGCGATCAACGGCTTGCCTATTGTACAAACCGTGGCCCAAGCCATGGCGGAATTACGCCGTAAAACGCCTTCGGTCGTTTGCATGTTCACCGCCGGCGCGTTGGAGCAAGGCCGCAATGGCTGGACGCATCAACGCCCAGAAGTGGAAAACTACTTCGCCGCACTTATGCGCACCGGTAACCTCTATCCGCTGTTTCCTTTTGACGCTAACAGCATTCAGACTTGCTATGAATGGGCGCAGACCAGCGAAAACAAAGGCGTTGCCATTTTCGCCTCCAAGAGCCCGTTGCCGATTTACGCGTCGCTCGCGGACGGCCGTGCCGCCATTGAGAAAGGCGCCATTTGTTTATACGAAACCGCTCAAGGCAAACTGCCTATGGTCGTACTCGCCGTCACCGGCGACATGGTGTTCTTGCCGGTATTCGAGGCCAAGCAAAAACTGGAAGCCGCAGGTTACCGCGTACGTATTGTCGCCGTGGTAAATCCACGTCAGCTTTATCGCCCAAGTGATGTGGCATGGGACACTGTTTCCGAACCTGACAGCAACTTCCTCAGCGACATGCAATTCAACGCGCTGTTCGATGGCGATGCACTGATTGCTGTCACCGGTGGCCCCAGCGCCTGTTTGGAACCCGTGTTGCTGCGCACGCGTGCTGCTCGGCGTGACGTAGTGTGCTGGAAGCGCGGCGAGACGACCGCTTCGCCGGGTGAATTGATGGCTTTCAATGGGATTACCGCCGAGGGAATCGTTTCCAAGGTTCAAGCGATGCTCGGCAAATAACACTGGCGCGTCGGACAGCAATTGGATCCCTGTAGGGCCGGCTTCGGCCGGCCCCGTCGGCAAAAAACGGCCGAGCCACCGCTGCGTACGCACGGGATCACCAAAACACGCCCGTGCCCCACTCAATTCGGGACCAAAACGAATGAACCAAACCAAAATTATCGTGCTCGATGACGACCCCACTGGGTCACAAACCGTACACAGCTGTTTGCTGCTAACGCAGTGGGACACCGACACTCTGCGCTCGGCTTTGATGGACGACGCACCGCTATTCTTTGTTCTAACTAATACGCGCAGCATGTCGGCTCAAGATGCCGCAGACACGACGCGTCAAGTTTGCAGGAATTTACGCGCCACGCTCGATGCGATGAAATCCGCCGGTACGTTTATCCAGCCGATCCTAGTGAGTCGCTCGGATTCCACGCTGCGCGGCCACTACCCCATCGAAACCGACGTGATCGCCGAGGAACTCGGCCCCTTCGATGCGCATTTCATTGTGCCGGCGTTTTTTGAGGGCGGGCGCACCACGCGGGGCGGCATACACTACCTGCGCGTTGGCGAACGTGACGTGCCCGTGCACGAAACAGAATTCGCTCGTGATTCCGTGTTTGGTTATCGCAACAGTTACCTTCCGGCCTACGTTGAAGAGAAAACCAAGGGCCGCATTGCCGCCAATCAAGTTCGCCACTTCACGCTGGGCGAAGTGCGTGGCGATCTCACCGAAAGCTTGATGGCTTTACACGGAAACACGTGTTGTGTAGTCGATGCCGAAACGCAGAGCGATCTGAATAATTTCGCCCGCTGCGTTAATGCTGCTGCGAACAATGGAAAACGCTTCCTCTTCCGCAGCGCCGCCAGCTTGCTCACCTCGCTCGCCGCACTGCCGTCACAACCGGTCGCGGCAACGCAAATGCATCACTATGTTCGCAATAGCCGACCGGGCGCCGTAATAGTGGGTTCGCACGTAGCGAAAACCACGCAGCAGCTGAACGCGCTCCTGAAGCAACCGCGCACGGTGGGCATTGAGGTGGACGTGGATCGCGTCATCGATCATCGCGGTGAGCTTCTAAGCGCGGTTTCGCACAAGGTAGAAGACGCCTTCAATTCAAACAACACAGCCGTCGTTTTCACCAGCCGCAGCGAGCGTCAGTTCCCCGACCAAGCGACACGCTTGGCATTCGGTCAGGCCGTGTCAGCGTTGTTAATGGATGTTATTCGCGCACTACCCAAAGAGCTTGGCTTCTTGATTAGCAAGGGCGGCATCACCTCCAACGACACACTCAGCACCGGCCTGGAACTACGTACAGCGCGAATCCTTGGCCAGCTTTTGCCCGGCGTGTCTGTGGTGGCCTGCCCCGAACAGCACCGGTGTTTCCCTCGCTTGCCAGTCGTGATTTTTCCTGGCAACGTGGGCGACGATCAGGCGCTTGCGACGGCCGTAGCCCGGCTAACAAACGCGAGCGCCTAGAGGCGGAATCATACAGCCGAAAACGGAATGAGAGTAATGGTCGCAACGGAATCCACTGTCACTAGCCAAACTCACGGAATAATCTCCCGCGCGATATTGGCTGCGAAAATGCGCGAGTTTCTTGCGCCGGAAAGCGTCATCGCCGACGAAGAATCATTGCGCCCCTATGAATGCGACGCACTCTCTGCTTATCGCCAATTACCGCTCATTACCGTGCTACCCAGCTCGATTGAGCAAGTACAACGGGTGTTACAGATTTGCTACGAACTGAAAGTACCCGTCGTCGCACGGGGTGCAGGCACGGGGCTATCCGGCGGCGCCTTGCCGCATGAACACGGCGTGCTGCTCAGCCTCGCTAAGCTCAATCGCATTTTGTCTATCGATCCATTGAATCGCACAGCCACCGTGCAGCCTGGCGTGCGCAACTTGGCCATTTCCCAAGCGGCGTCGCATTTGGGTTTGTACTACGCACCAGACCCGTCATCGCAAGTCGCCTGCACCATTGGCGGCAACGTAGCGGAGAATTCTGGTGGCGTGCATTGTCTAAAATATGGCCTTACCGTTCATAACATTCTAAAATTACAAGTTATTACCATCGAGGGCGAAAAACTCACCCTAGGCGGCGACGCGCTCGACAGTCCCGGATTTGATCTACTCGCGCTGATGACCGGTTCCGAGGGGATGCTCGCCGTTGTGGTGGAAGTCACCGTGCGCCTGCTGCCCAAACCCGAACGGGCGCAAGTAGTACTCGGCGCGTTCGACGATATTGGCAAAGCCGGTGCCGCTGTCGGCGCCATCATCGCAGCTGGCATTATTCCTGGCGGCTTGGAAATGATGGACAAACTTTCAATCCAAGCGGCTGAGGATTTCGTGCATGCTGGCTACCCCACCGATGCCGCTGCCATTTTGTTGTGCGAAGTCGATGGCACCAACGAGGAAGTCAGCGAACATATTGCCGTTGTGCGCGAACGCATGCTGCATTGCGGCGCCTACGAAGTGCGCACCGCGAAAGACGACGCCGAACGCGCCAATCTCTGGAAAGGGCGGAAAGCCGCATTCCCCGCCGTCGGCCGGCTTGCGCCGGATTATTACTGCATGGATGGCACCATTCCCCGCCGTTGTTTACCCGAAGTGCTCGATCGCATTGGTGAATTATCGGCGCAATATGGCTTACGCGTTGCCAACGTATTCCACGCCGGCGATGGCAACCTGCACCCGCTTATTCTGTTTGACGCCAATCAGCCGGGCGAACTGCAGCGTGCAGAAGAATTCGGCGGCCAGATTTTGGAGCTTTGCGTCAAAGTCGGGGGCACCATTACGGGCGAACACGGCGTCGGCATGGAAAAGATCAACCAAATGTGTTCGCAATTCTCGAGTGCTGAATTGACACAGTTTCACGCGATAAAAAGCGCCTTCGATGAACATGGATTGCTCAACCCCGGAAAGGCGGTTCCGACCCTACATCGTTGTGCTGAATTCGGCGCCATGCATGTGAAGGCTAACCAATTGCCGTTTCCTGAGCTGGAGCGGTTTTAATGTTAGATCGTGACGACACCGATGCACTCATTGAACAGGTTTCCGTTGCTATTCGCGACAAATCGCCGTTAAAAATAGGCGGCGGTAACACCAAAGCGTTTTACGGGCTAGAAACAAGCGGCACCGTGCTTTCGACACGCCAGCATTGCGGCATCGTATCCTACGAACCCAACGAACTGGTACTCACCGCCCGCGCTGGCACCCCGCTCGCGGAAGTTGAAAAAGCGTTGGCGGACAATGGCCAAATGCTTCCATTCGAACCACCCTCCTTCGGCGTCGATGCTACGCTGGGCGGTACCATTGCCTGTAATTTGTCGGGCCCGCGTCGCCCCTACGCCGGCTCCGCCCGCGATTTTCTATTAGGTACAACCATAGTCAATGGGCGCGGCGAAAGGCTGCGGTTCGGTGGCGAAGTGATGAAAAACGTCGCCGGCTACGACGTGTCACGGCTAATGGCAGGCAGCTTCGGCACACTTGGCGTCATTCTCGAGGCGTCGCTCAAGGTGCTGCCCCGACCCGCGAAAACAACTACGGTCGTGCTTTTGTACGCGCCCACGAAGGCAATCGAACAATTGAATAAATGGGCCGGCCAACCCTTACCGATTAGCGCGACCTGCTATGGCGGTGACAGCGTGTACGTGCGTCTCGAAGGCGCCGCCACGGCAGTCGACAAGTCACGCCGACTGCTCGGCGGCGAGGAGATCGACGGCAATGAATTCTGGCGGAAATTGCGCGAACAGGAGCATGACTTCTTCGATTCGAAAACGCCGCTGTGGCGTATTGCGGTCGCGCCCGCCACGCCGCCACTGGCACTGCAGGGCAAGTCATTGATCGAATGGAATGGCGCGCAACGATGGTTGCTCAGCGATGCAGAACCTAGTGAAGTACGCAACGTTGTGAGTGCCGCGGGCGGACATGCCATTTTGTTCAAGAACGGCAACCGGGCCGGCGATGTGTTCCAGCCGCTTGCTAGCGGAGTCAACGAAATTCACCGTCGCCTGAAATTGGCGCTAGACCCCCACGGAATATTCAATCCTGGCAGGATGTATCGTGACCTCTGAACAGCCATCACCACACAGCAAGCGAGGGTGACGAATGCAGACCAACTTGATCGACGCATTCAAGGCAACGCCTCAAGGGCAAGAAGCCGACGCGATTCTGCGTAGCTGCGTTCATTGCGGTTTCTGCACGGCCACCTGCCCCACCTATCAACTGTTAGGCGACGAACTTGATGGCCCGCGGGGGCGCATCTATCTTTTGAAACAAGTGATGGAGGGCCACGCCGTCACCGCCGCTACGCAGCTGCACATGGATCGTTGCTTAACATGCCGCGCCTGCGAAACAGCCTGCCCCTCGGGCGTAAAATACGGCCGCCTAGCGGAAATAGGCAAGGAACTGATCGAACACCAAGTCCCTCGCTCCAGCATCGACTCAGGGTTTCGTTATTTATTGCGCTCAGTGTTACCCTATCGCGAACGCTTTGGGCCCTTGTTGCGCGTCGGGCAGCTGGTGCGCATGGCACTGCCGAGTGCACTACAAAAGAAGATTCCGGCTCGGCAAACCGCCAAACCCTGGCCGAACAAAGCACACAAGCGATTCGTGATCCTGTTCCAGGGCTGCGCCCAAAGCTGCGCCACCCCTAACACGAATGCCGCCACCGCACGGGTGTTAGACCGGCTCGGCATTGCAGCCAAAGCCATCGCCAACGAGGGCTGCTGCGGCGCGCTGAGCCTGCATTTGACGGCGAAAGAAGAAGCCCTGCAGTTCATGAAACGTAATATTGATGCGTGGTGGCCCCAAATCGAGCAAGGCGCCGAAGCGATTATCAACACCGCCAGCGGTTGCGGCACCGTACTGAAAGACTATGCCGAGCAGCTAAAACATGAACCGCACTACGCCGAAAAGGCAAGACGCATAAGCGCACTGGTGCGCGATATTGGAGAATACCTCGCGCAACAAGACCTGAGCGC
>Ga0315270_10000624_pt1 | contig 19463 bp, 22 predicted proteins | sample C1_bottom_MG_FD_204932 | JGI IMG/M metagenome (GOLD analysis project Ga0315270, IMG submission 204932) | Sediment microbial communities from Yellowstone Lake, YNP, Wyoming, USA - C1_bottom | ecosystem: Environmental > Aquatic > Freshwater > Lake > Sediment | place: USA: Wyoming | collected...
GCAACACGGTAGGTGCGAATTCACCTCGCAGAGGTTCTTGCACCCGGAGGGTGATCGCACATGAATTTAATTGGACGTGCGAATAAATTCGCACCTACAGCAGGCGTCACTCCCCGCTCGTGCTGCTGCGCGCCGGACGTTTCGGCTCCAGTTCCAGCAGCCCGGACATGGCTTTTTCCAGCAGCTCAATCGCCTCGGGCGCTACGCTCGCCATGATCTGGTCTATCACCCAGGTACGGTCGCGCTCATCTACGACTTCCTGCATGAGCTGGCCAATCTGGCGGATAAAAGAAAAATTGTCTGCGCCTTTTTCATAAGTGAAGTTGGCATAGTCATCCGCACGCAGATTAAGCCGGGCAATGAAGCCGGTCTTGTACACGGCAAACTCACCGCCCTGCAAGTCGCGCTGATTCTCGGCCAGATTATCACCCACCCGATTCGCCAGTTCGGTGGTAAATGCGACGCGCTCTTCCTCGCCGTAGTGGCGATAGGCAATACGATCCGCAAGCTGCACCATGAAAATCATGAACTCGGCGAGGAAGGCAAAATATTGCGGGCCGATGGCAATTTCGAAATCTGCTTTGCGGGTGTTCTTCAATGCGTTGTCGGCGATGCGCCAGACATTAAACGCAACTGCCCCGGCAATTTCCCCAGGCGTCTTTTCGCGCCCGCTTCTGAACCAGTTGCTCTTAACGCGCACAGTATGACTTCCGGGCCATACTGGCGTTATCCCTTCTGGATATAGAACTCATACTCGCCCGCAGCAATCTCTACCGTATCCACGATTTTCATTCCGGTCACCGACGCCCAGCCGTTGATGTCGGAGTGTATACCGGGACAATTACTGATGAGTTTCAGCACTTCGCCCGCCTTCATTCCATTCAGCAATTTTTTGGCTTCAACGATAGGTCCGGGGCAGGTTACCCCGCGGATGTCGAGCAATGCATTGGCCTTGGGCGCACCGCCCCTGCCCTTCTGAATGTAGTATCCAGTTCCGCCATCGGCACGTTTTTCAGTTGTCAGCACTTGATTGCCGGTCTGCTTCGCCCAGGCAAACAGATCATCCTGGGTGCCCGGACAATCCGATAGCAGCAGTAGCACTTGCCCGGCCTCGAGATCATCAACCATGCGCTTGGCGCCCAGCAACGGTGCAGGGCAGGATAGTCCTTTCATGTCGAGAACCACATTGGCTGTATTCATTTCAACTCCTCGATTTGTTCAGATAAAATCCACATTCTTAATATCCGCCCTTGCCCAATGGCTGCGGCAGCCCGGCGACTTTTGCGCCCTGTTTGGCCGGCCCGGTCGGGAACAAATCATACAGCGATTTGCTGTCTGCATCCGGCATGAATTCCTGCACCCCCTTCAGCATGTTGCGGAAGTTCGGCGTGTGCCCCTGCTCGCGATATTCATCGCGCAAATAATTGACGACCTGCCAGTGCGCCGGGGTTAGTTCTATGCCATCCGCCGCAGCAATCACCCTGACCGCTTCTTCACTGTAATCAGGCTCCAGCAAATAGCCCTCGGCATCGGTTTCGACTTGCACACCAGAAATAACATACGACATATTCTTCTCCTTTACTTAGTACTCAGCTCAACCCAGATCGGGAATATCTTTATAGGGGATAAAAATACCGCAGCCATAGCGCCGCTCGCTTCCCAGCCCGGCGTACTGTACGCGCAAAGAATCCTGCGGCTTCAGCTCGTGCAGCACCAGGCTATAACCCTCCATCGTGCACTCGCCCGTGATAGTCGTGCGCTTGCCGCAGATCCATTTGCAGGTCACGTCCAATTCGCGCAATTCGGCAGCTATTTCGGCCAGGAACTCCTGCTCTTCCCGCGCGCCGATCACCAAGTGCGCATGCAGCGTGGGATGGGCATGCAACGAACGCTCCTTGCCCTCCCCCACCGACAGCTCATGCCCAGCCACATCCAGAATTTGTCCCGATAACGCTTGCGACCGCGATGCCAACAGAGCAGGAACACGCAACACCAGACGGGCACGCTGCGGCAATAACTCCCCCCCGCCACTGGCGGATGTACGCAACGGCAGGATGCCCACCGAAGGTTCTGTTTCCATCCACGGTAGAGTCCGCGCCACCGCCCGCCATAACTCGTAGGCATGAGCCTGCGGCAAGCTGCGACCGCCTAGCGCAAAAGCGATGTCTATCATCTCGGAAACTGTCTCGCTCATGGGCATTTACCCTTGTCCCTCGGCCCAGTGCTGCATCGCAGCAGCCCATTGTTTCGCCGTCCGCGGATCAATATCGAAAATGGTGAAACGCCTGCCTTCGCGAATACGGATGCGCAGCAACGGCATACCGCCCTCCGCATGCACGATCTGCTGCAATTCGATTTCCTGGCCGCCCAGCGGCACTTTGATTTTTTCCAGCTCGTTGATCTGCGTCATGATTTCCAAGAGACTTTATTTGCGTTAAGGGCTGCCACAGCCGCAATTTTGCGCTATATTGCCAGCCAGTATTGAGCGCAATATCAGGCATCAGCGTCTATAGCCTATACAGGGGAGAAACACTAACACTACGGGGACGCTCCCACCCCCCCATTCGGGCTATTTATCAAGTTCATCATATGCGTCATGATCGCAATCAAATTAGCATTTGCTGAATTGCTAAATCTTTTTAGTTAGCCAGCTCAGCGAAAAAATTCCGGTGGTACCGGGTATGGAAAATTATCCCGCCAGCAGTTGGGGCGAAACAAGATGAAAGGATGAATCATGGCCAAGAAACCTTATGATACACCGAATCTCGACCAGCTCGAGACCGGCCCGTGGCCCAGCTTTGTTACCGGCCTGAAGCGTCTGGCTGAGGACAAGGATCAGGCTGTTGACTTGCTTGGCCAGCTGGAAGCCTCCTACCAGACCAAGAAAGGCTACTGGAAGGGTGGCACTGTCGGCGTGTTCGGCTACGGCGGCGGTGTGATTCCGCGTTTTACCGAATTGAAAAACGAAGATGGCACGCCTAAATTCAAGGATGCCGCCGAGTTCCATACCCTGCGCGTGATGCCCCCGCCCGGTATGCACTATGACACCGACACGCTGCGCAAATTCTGCGACCTGTGGGAGAAGCATGGTTCCGGTCTGATCGCCTTCCACGGCCAGTCCGGCGACATCATGTTCCAGGGCGCGACCACCGAGAACGTGCAGAAGGCTTTTGATGAGATCAACGAGATGGGGTTTGATCTGGGCGGCGCGGGTCCTGCAGTGCGCACCTCCATGTCCTGCGTCGGCGCGGCACGTTGCGAGCAATCCTGTTACGACGAAGCCAAAACGCATCGCGCAGTGCTGAATACTTTCCTCGACGACATCCACCGCCCTTCCCTGCCCTACAAATTCAAATTCAAATTCTCCGGTTGCCCCAACGATTGTATGAACTCGGTGCAACGTTCCGACATGGCCGTAATCGGTACATGGCGAGACAACATCCGCACTGATGAGGTGATGGCGAAAAAATGGTTTGCCAAGCATGGCATGGACGAACTGGTGAACGATGTGGTGGCACGCTGCCCGACCAAGACTTTCCAGCTCAAAGAAATCAAGAAGGTGAAGAGCGGCGAGCATATTTCCAGCGTGGCTGTGAACGACACCCATGCGATTGAAATTGATAACCGCGATTGCGTGCGCTGCATGCACTGCATCAACGTGATGACCGGCGCACTGGCAACAGGCAAAGACAAGGGCGCAACCATACTGGTCGGCGGCAAAAGCCATCTGAAGATCGGCGGCCTGCTCGGCACCGTGATTATCCCGTTCATGAAGCTGGATAGCGATGAAGATATGGAGAAGCTGATCGATTTCGCTCAGCGCACCATAGACTTTTTTGCCGAAAACGCACTGGAGCATGAGCGCACCGGCGAGATGATCGAACGTATCGGGCTGGGCAATTTCCTTGAGGCAATGGAAATCACCGCCGACCCAGCCATGGTAAATTCGCCGCGCATGAACCCCTATGTCCGCACCGACGGCTGGGATGACGAAGTTGCGAAAATTAAATCCAAGCAGCAAGCAGCCTAAGGAGATCAGGATATGAATGCACCCGTGCAAATGCGCAAACCCAAAGAGACCGGCGTACCCGACAACAAGAAATACCTGCATCCACTGCTGGCGAAAAACTACGGCGATTGGAAATATCATGATCGTCCGCGCCCAGGCGTGTTGCATCACGTAGCACACAGCGGCGACGAGGTATGGTCGGTGCGTGCAGGCACGCAGCGCCAGATGGACGTGTACACCATCCGCAAACTGTGTGATATCGCCGACAAGTTTGCCGAAGGCCGCGTGCGCTTTACCATCCGTTCCAACATCGAATTCATGGTGTCGGAGGAGAAGAAAGTCGCCCCGCTGATTGCCGAACTTGAAAAGAACGGCTTCCCGGTCGGCGGTACCGGCAACTCGATCACCATGATTGCCCACACCCAGGGCTGGCTGCACTGCGACATCCCCGGCACCGACGCCTCCGGCGTGGTGAAGGCGCTGATGGACGAGCTTTACGACGAATTCAGGCGCGAAGAAATGCCCAACCGTGTGCACCTGTCCACCTCCTGCTGCGAAATCAACTGCGGCGGCCAGGCCGACCTCGCCATCATCGTGCAGCACACCAAGCCGCCCAAGATCAACCACGACCTCGTCGCCAACGTGTGTGAACGCCCGGCTGTCGTGGCGCGTTGCCCGGTTGCGGCGATACGCCCGGCTATGGTCAATGGCAAGCCTTCGCTGGAAATTGATGAATCCAAGTGCATGTGCTGCGGCGCTTGCTATCCCCCTTGTCCACCGATGCAGATCAACGACCCGGAATACTCCAAGCTGGCAATCTGGGTTGGCGGCAAGAACTCCAATGCGCGCGGCAAGCCTACTTTCATGAAGATGGTTGCATCCGGCCTGCCCAATAACGCACCGCGCTGGCCTGAAGTTGCCGAGGTAGTGAAAAACATCCTGCATGTGTACAAGGAAGATGCTCGCCCGTGGGAGCGTATGGCCGACTGGATCGAGCGCATTGGCTGGCCGCGCTTCTTCGAGAAGACCGGATTGCCATTCACCAAGTACCTGATCGACGACTGGCGCGGTTCGCGTGCGAACCTGAATGCCTCTACCCATATCCGCTTCTAAGCGAGGAAAGAGCATGAAGTTTGCAATAGTCATCAACGAAGGACCCTACCAGCATGAGGCCAGCGATTCCGCTTACTTGTTCTGCAAGGCGGCGCTGGCAAAGGGACATGAGGTTTTCCGCGTGTTCTTCTATCACGACGGCGTGAATAATTCCTCGCGCCTGACCGAGCCGCCACAGGATGATCGCAACATCGTGGCGCGCTGGAGCAAGCTGGCTGAAGAACACAAGATAGATCTGGTGGTCTGCGTGGCAGCCGCATTGCGCCGTGGTATCAAGGACGAGAATCTGGCGTCGGGATTCCGCATCTCCGGCTTGGGACAACTGGTTGAAGCGGGTATTCAGGCCGACCGCCTGATCACCTTCGGCGATTAGAGGTGGATGAAATGAGCGAAGAAGGCAACATCAAGAAATTTATGTTCGTTAACCGCAAGGCTCCGCACGGGACTATTTATGCACTGGAGTCGCTGGAGGTGGTATTGATTACCGCCGCCTTCGACCAGGACGTGTCCCTGGCTTTCCTTGACGATGGCGTGTATCAGCTGAAGAAGACGCAACAGACCAAGGGCATTGAGACCAAGAATTTCTCGCCCACCTATCGCGCGCTAGATGGTTATGACATCGAAAAATTGTATGTCGAGCAAGAGTCGCTGGAAGCGCGAGGACTCACCGAAGACGACCTGCTGGTAGACGTCACCGTGCTCGGCAAGAAGGAAATGGGTGAATTGATGAATCAACAAGACGTCGTCTTGAGCTTCTGAGAGGAATGCAGACATGCTACACATCATCAACAAATCCCCATTCACCCACAGCGGTTTAGATTCCTGCCTGCGCGTGGCTCAAGGCGGTGACATCCTGCTGATCGAGGATGCGGTGTATGCCGCCACTTCGGGCGCTGTCTCCGAAAGCCAAGTGCGTGAGGCGCTGAGGTCGTTCAAAATCCATGTGCTGCAACCCGACTTGGAAGCGCGCGGCGTGGCTGATCGCGTGATCGACGGCGTCGCCAAAGTGGATTACAGTGGGTTCGTCGACTTGGTCGCACAGAACAATAATTGCCAATCCTGGCTTTGAACTCATCTAAATAATTTTTAAAGGAGAAACAGCATGGCATCCATCGAAGTCAGCGGCAAGTCCTACGAAACCGACGAAGAAGGCTATTTGGTCAACCTCGCCGAATGGAACAAAGATGTCGCCGATTACATCGCCAAAGAGGAAAAGGTAGATATGACCGACAACCACTGGGAGGTTGTCAATTTCCTGCGCGAATACTACGACGAATACCAGATCGCCCCGGCGGTACGCGTGCTGACCAAGGCTATCGGCAAGAAGTTCGGCGCGGAAAAAGGCAACAGCCAATACCTGTATGACCTGTTTCCCTACGGCCCGGCCAAACAAGCCTGCAAGATCGCTGGCCTGCCGAAGCCAACGGGTTGCGTTTAATTCAAATGATACTGGAGCGGAAATGAAATCCTGCTCCGATTTCCAGATATTTGACAACGACATCTGCCGATGAGCACGCTCTTTTCCCTGCTGTTCTACTTTGCGTTCCTGGTATTTACACTGGGGCTTGGGTTTCGAATCTATGATTATGCGCGCACGCCGCAGCCCCTGAAGATACCCACCACGCCGGCACCGTCCACTAGCGGCGGCGTGGTGTTGCGCATGGCGCGCGAAGTTTTTTTGTTTGAAAGCCTGTTCAAATCCAACCTGTGGATATGGCTGTTCGGTGCCCTGTTTCATTTTGGCCTGGCGCTGGTAGTGCTGCGCCACCTGCGCTACTTCACCGAACCAGTCTGGCCGTGGGTCGCACTGCTGCAACCCTTCGGCACTTATGCCGCCTTCCCCATGGTGATCGGACTGGCAGGATTGTGGGCACGGCGTTTTCTGGTTGAGCGTATCCGTTATATTTCGACGCCATCCGACCACCTGATGCTGGCATTGCTGATTGCCATTGGCCTGTCCGGCCTGTCCATGAAATTTTTGGCGCATCCCGACATCATCGCTACCAAGGCATTCTTTCTCGGCCTGATGCATTTTGACTGGCAGCCATTGCCCAGCAGCGGCTTGCTGTATGTTCATCTCAGCCTTATCGCGACACTCATGCTGATTTTCCCATTCAGCAAATTGCTGCATGCGCCCGGCGTATTCTTCTCGCCTACCCGCAACCAGACAGACAATCCGCGCGAACATCGGCACCTGTCTGCTTGGGCCGCCAAACTGGAAAAATAATCATGGCCGCCGAGATTACCGCCCCCGCCTACCGCGTCATTCCCATCATTCCAGCCCTCAAGCCAGGTGCGATGGAAGGGCTGAAACCATTTGTCGCCAATGAAAAGATCCAGGCAGATATGGGCTTTCCCGGCGTACTGCCGGATGACTGGCAAGAACGCGCGCTCGCCAGAATGGGCGAATTGCTGAAAAAATATCGTTCACTCAAAGTTTATCTCGATGCCTGCGTGCATTGCGGCGCCTGCTCCGACAAGTGCCACTACTTCATCGGTACGCAGGATCCGAAGAACATGCCGGTGGCGCGTCAGGATTTGCTGCGCAGCGTATATCGCCGTTACTTCACCCTGCCCGGAAAACTTTTCCCGAAACTGGTCGGCGCGCGCGACCTGACCAAGGAAGTGTTGGACGAATGGTATAGCTATTACCACCAATGCTCGGAGTGCCGCCGTTGCTCGGTGTTCTGCCCATACGGCATAGACACAGCCGAGATTACCATGGCTGCACGCGAAATTTTGGCCTCGGTCGGCATGGGCCAGAAATATTCCAACGAGATCATCGGCAAGGTACACAAGATCGGCAACAACCTCGGCCTGCCCGGCCCGGCGCTGGAGAACACGCTGGAGGGATTGGAAGAGGACGTCAAGGAAGATACCGGCATAGACGTGCGTTTCCCGCTCGATGTGAAGGGCGCAGAAATCCTGCTGATCACTCCCTCTGCCGACTTCTTCGCCGAGCCGCACATTGACGGCCTGATCGGGTACGCCAAAGTATTCCATGCCGTCGGCGCCAGTTGGACGTTGTCGTCCATGGCCTCGGAAGGCGCCAACTTCGGCCTATTTATCGGCAACTACGAACAAATGCGCAAGATCGCGCTGCGCATTCGCCAAGCTGCACTCGAGCTCGGCGTTAAGCGCATCGTCGTCGGCGAATGCGGCCATGCCTGGCGCGTCGCCTACAGCTTCTGGAACACGCTGGCCGGTATCGGTGCGGGAGCGGATGATCCGTTTGCCATACAACTGCAACAACAGCTCGACTCACGCTACAAGCAGCCGACCCATATTTGCGAATACACTTGGGACTTGATCCAGCAAGGCAAGCTCAAGCTCGACAAATCGAAGAACGATCACCTGAGCATCACCTTCCACGATTCATGCAACGTGGCGCGCGGCTCGCGCATGGGCGACGACCCGGGCGGCCAGTTCGAGATACCGCGCAACATCATCAAGGCGGTGGCCAACAATTTCGTGGATATGGACGAGAACACTATCCGCGAAAAGACCTTCTGCTGCGGTGGCGGTGGCGGATTGCTCACCGACGACCTGCTCGACCTTCGGGTCAAGGGCGCATTGCCGCGCATGGAAGCATTGAAGGAAGTGGTGGACAGCCACAAGGTGAACTATCTGGCGGCCATCTGCGCGATCTGCAAGACGCAATTCAGCAAGGTGTTGCCCTATTACGGCTTTGAGCGCGGCATGATAGGCGGAGTGCATCAATTGGTGAGCAACGCCATCATCCTGGAAGACCAGAATAAACCCGATCAATTGGAGGCATGACATGTCAACAAAGACAGAACCGACCGCAAGCAAAATCACTTTCCGCCGCTACAAGGATGGCAATTCCAAGGTACGCAGTCAGGATCGCATATTTCAGGCTAGCTTTACCCACAAGTGCCCCACCTATATCCAGTCAACGCCGCCGTGCCAGGGCAGTTGCCCGGCTGGTGAAGATATCCGCCGCTATCTGCAGATCGCACGCGGCATGGAAAAACCACCCGTAGGCAAGGATGGCAAGCCCAGCATGAACTGGCAGGAGTACGGCTGGCGCGTGCTAACCGAAGCCAATCCGTTCCCGTCGGTGATGGGTCGGGTCTGCCCCGCCCCCTGCGAAACCGGCTGCAACCGCAACGAAGTGGAAGATCACGTCGGCATCAACTCGGTGGAACACTTCCTCGGCGAATACGCCATTGCCAACAACCTTAAATTCAACAAACCGGACGTTGCACCTTCCGGCAAAAAAGTCGCCATCATCGGCGGTGGCCCCGCCGGACTATCCTGCGCATACCAGTTGGTCATGAAAGGCCATGCCGTCACCGTCTTCGACGAGCACGAATTCCTCGGCGGCATGATGCGCTACGGCATCCCCGGCTTCCGTACGCCACGCAAGGTGCTGGACGCGGAGATACAGCGCATTCTCGATCTGGGTGTTAAGACTAAGCTCAACTGTCATATCGGCAAAGACATCACGCTGGAACAAATCCGCAAGGATTACGACGCGGTATTTCTCGGCATGGGAGCGCAGGCCGGTCGTGCGCTACCCACACCGGACAGCGAAGCGCCCAACGTGGTCACCGCTACCGCCTTCCTGCGCGCCTTCAACGACGGTCGCCTGCAGCACGTTGGCAAGCGCGTGGTAGTGGTCGGCGGCGGCGATACCTCGATCGACGTCGCCACCGTGGCGCGTCGTCTGGGCCACATTGAACACGCCAAGCCTACCGACATGGAACACGCCATTGCCGGACGCATGGCACAGGATGTGGCCGACATCTCCGCCAAGCAGGGCGCCGATGTCACACTGACCTCGATTTTCCCTATCGACAAGATGCAGGCCAACAAGCACGAAATCGAACAGGCTCTGGCGGAAGGCATCCATATTCACGGCGGGCTGGTGCCAATCGGCGTGGTGAAAGATGCCAGTGGACGTGCCACTGCATTGCGCGTGGCAGAATGCGAAGCCAAGTTCGTCGGTGGCAAACTGGATGTCAAACAAAAAGAAGGTAGCGAGCGCGACATCCCGGCCGACCTGATCGTGTCCGCCATTGGCCAAGCCGTGGATTTCTCCGGCCTGGAAGAATTCGACAACGGGCGCGGCGCGGTCAACGCCGACAAAAACTACCAGGTTGCAGGCAAGCCTGGCACTTTCGCGGGAGGTGACGTGATCCGCCCGCATCTGCTGACTACCGCCATCGGTCACGGCGCCATCGCCGCGGAAGGAATAGACCGTTTCCTCGCCAGTGAAGAGCTGGACAAGCGCCCCAAAATAGATGTACATACTTTTGACATCATGCGCAAGATGGCCGAGAAGGGCCTGCCGATCAATCCGGTGAGCGAACCGATCCGCGGTACCGACAAGCAGAACGTGGTGCACAACTTCGATAACCGCTCCGGGCGATATGTCATCCCGCACGACGAACTGTTCCTCGGCCACTTTAATTATGTCGAGCGCAAGCAGCGCCACGTAATCACGCTGGACGAGCAGACCGCACTGGGCAATTTCGAAGAGCGCCTGAATGCCTTGAGCGAAGCCGATGCCGTGGAAGAAGCCAAGCGTTGCATGAGTTGCGGTATGTGCTTCGAGTGCGACAACTGCGTAGTGTATTGCCCGCAGACCGCCGTATTCCGCGTGCCAAAATCCAAGGCCTCGGTGGGACGCTATGTGGATACCGATTACGACAAATGCATCGGCTGCCACATCTGCAAGGATGTGTGCCCGACCGGATATATCCAGATGGGTCTTGGCGAGTAAGGAATAGGTGATGAAAGCTCTGGCCAGAATCTTACTGCCCCTGATGCTGCTTGCGACTGCCGGCTGGGCGTTGGCTGACGATCTGGTAGCGGTTGCCGGCCCGTCCGGCCCCAAACTGGATATAGGTAAGGGCGGCCACTGTGTGGAAGATCCTAGGTTCATGATAACCAACCACATGAAGCTGATCGTCCACCAGCGCGATGAGACTATGCGTAAAGGCATACGCGGCGGCAAGTACAGCCTGGCCGACTGCGTCGATTGCCACGCCAGCAAGGTGAACCACAGCGTGCTCGGCAGCAACCAGAATTTCTGCCAGGGCTGCCATGCCTACGCTGCAGTGAAGATAGATTGTTTCGAATGCCATTCGAGCAAACCGCGCGAATACAGGAAGGCCAGCCATCTGGCAGCAAAGGATGTGAAATGAGCGACATGGATCAACAACGCCGACAATTCCTCACCCGTGGCTCTGCCGCCATGGCTGGCTTGGCCATTGCTCCCGGCCTGACATTGTTCGATTTTGCCCAGGCGCGTCCGGCAGGCGAGCCTGCATCCAGCGCGGTGCGCTGGGGCATGCTGATAGACACCACAAAATGCGAGAGCGGCTGCAACGACTGCGTGACCGCTTGCAGCAAGGAAAATGGTTGGCCTGAAGCCAAAACGACAACCGATGTGCAATGGATACGCAAGGTCGAGCTGAAGGATATGCGCACCGGTCGCCAGACCTCGCTGCCGATGACTTGCCAGCATTGCGCCGAGCCTCCCTGCGTGGAGGTGTGCCCGACCAATGCCTCCTTCAAGCGCGCCGATGGCATCGTGCTGGTAGACAAGCACCGCTGCATTGGCTGCCGCTATTGCATGATGGCCTGCCCCTACAAGGCACGCTCCTTCGTGCATGAGCCGGTGCTGGATCACGATTCTGACATGCCGCGCGGTCAGGGCACGGTGGAAAGCTGTACCCTGTGCGTGCACCGCGTGGACAAGGGCGAACAGCCCGCGTGCGTGGAAGCCTGCGCCAAAGGCGGACACCGCGCCCTGCTGTTCGGTGACCTGAATGATCAGAACAGCGAAATTTATCTGCGCATCCGCAGCGTCACCTCCATACAGCTGCGCGCCGACCTCGGGCTGAATCCCGGCATCGCGTTCGTGGGGATATAACATGGCACAGAACAAAACCTTCGCCCAGATCGAAAGCCGCTATTTCTATGCACTGGTCGCCTTCGGCCTGCTGATTGCGGCCGCAGGACTCTCCGCCGCCTACTTCATGGAAGAACACGGCCATGTCGTCACCGGCATGAACAACCAGATCGTGTGGGGTGTTCCTCACGTATTCGCGATCTTCATGATCGTCGCCGCTTCCGGCGTCCTCAACGTTGCCGCCATCGGCTCTGTGTTCGGCCATGCCGTGTACAAGGCTCGCGCGCCTCTGGCCGGCATGCTGTCAATTGCCCTGCTGGCAGGCGGACTGTCCGTGCTCATGCTGGACTTGGGGCGGCCGGATCGCATCATCGTCGCCGCGACCAACTTCAACCCAACTTCGGTATTTGCGTGGAACCTGCCGCTATACAGCGGGCTATTTACCCTCGTCGCGCTCTACATATGGACCCTGCTGGAGCGGCGCATGAATCGCTGGATCAAGCCTGTCGGATTGGCGGTGTTCACCTGGCGCATCATCCTGACCACCGGTACAGGGCTGATCTTCGCTTTCCTTGTGGCGCGTCAGGCCTACGGTTCAGCGATACTGCCGCCCATGTTCATAGTCATGTCTTTCGGCTGGGGTCTGGCTGTGTTCCATGTTGTTCAATCGTCAATGTATAAATGGAACGGCAAAACTCAGGATCCGGCGACACTGAACCGCATGAAAAATCTGCTCGGCATCTTCGTGCTCGGCACACTGTTTCTGGTCGCAATCTATCACTTGACCAATCTGTATTTCGCCAAGCAAACGGCATTCGAACATTTCATCCTGCGCGACGGCGGCATCTATCCCGGTTTGCTCTGGGGTGGCTATGTCGTGTTCGGCAGCCTGCTACCGCTACTGCTGATTTACCTGCCCGGCCACGGCAAAGAGAAAAATACGGTCGCCGCCTCACTGCTGGTTATTCTTGGAAGTTTCTCCCTGCTCTATGTGTTCATCATCGGCGGCCAAGCTTTCCCGCTTTCGATATTTCCCGGCTATGAAGTCAGCAGCAGTTTTGGCGATGGGCAGATCGCAAGCTACCACCCTTCCCTGCCCGAGTTTTTGCTGGGGTTTGGCGGACTGAGTATTGCCTTCCTGATCACGACCATAGGCGTACGGGTGATTTCTTCTCTCCTGCCGCACGACAGCCACGCACGCACGCAAGCAGACTAGCGGGTCGTCCATGCGCCGCATGCTGATCTCCGCCGCCCACAAGTCATCAGGCAAGACTACCATCAGCATCGGACTATGTGCGGCGCTCAAACAGCGCGGCCTGGCTGTACAGCCTTATAAAAAAGGCCCCGACTACATAGACCCGATGTGGCTCAGCCAAGCGAGCGGTCGCGCCTGCCGCAATCTGGATTTGTACCTGATGAACCACGACGAGGTGCAGGCGACTTTCCGTAGCCATGCACAAGGCGCTGACATCTGCATCGTCGAGGGCAACAAAGGGCTGTATGATGGGCTGGCGCTGGACGGCAGCAACAGCAACGCCGCACTGGCAAAGATGCTGGATTTACCGGTGGTGCTGGTGTTGGACGCGCGCGGCATGACGCGCGGCATCGCCCCGTTGATCCTCGGCTATCAGGCATTCGACCGCGGCATCAATATCGCCGGAATCATCCTCAACAACCTCGGCGGCGGCAGGCACGAGGGAAAACTGCGCGCAGTGATAGAGCACTACACAGATGTGCCGATGATCGGCGCAGTGCACCATGATGAGCGTTTGCAAATCAAGGAACGGCACTTGGGTCTGATGCCCAGCAACGAATCGGACGAATCCGCGGACTACATCCGCAGCATCGGTCAGGTGGTCAGCGAATGCGTCGATCTCAATCGCTTGCTGCAACTGGTGGACAAACCGCCGCTGCCCGCCTCTCCCGCACCTGACATCACATTGCTACCCGCCGGGCATAGCCTCCGCATCGGCATCGCACGCGATCAGGCCTTCGGCTTTTACTACGCCGACGATCTTGATGCACTGCAAGCGGCTGGTGCCGAACTGGTACCGTTCGACACGCTTAAGGATACACACCTGCCAGATGTTGATGCACTGTACATCGGGGGGGGCTTCCCGGAAATGTTCGCAACAGAGCTCGCGGCAAATACGACACTGCGCAGGGAAATCAAGCATGCCATCGAGTCAGACATGCCGGTATATGCCGAATGTGGCGGGCTGATGTACCTCTCCCGTTCGCTCACCTTCCGGGGGCAGCGCCACGACATGGTCGGTGCTATCCCCGGCGATGTAGTGATGCACGACAAGCCCGTTGGGCGCGGCTATGTACACTTGGTCGAAAATTCGGAACATCCGTGGCCAAGGCCGCAAGTTCCATGCAGCGAATACTCTCCTCCTATCCAAGCCCCCCTCGCTGGCGCTCTCCCCCACGCAAGCGGGAGAAAGGGCGAACGAGAAGTGGGGCAAGCAGGTATTTTGTCGCAAGACAAAAACACGCAAAATCAATCTTTAATTTTCGCCCACGAGTTTCACTATTCCAGCTTGGAAAACCTCCCCGCCGATTCCAGATTCGCTTACCGCATCACGCGCGGCCACGGCATAGATGGCAAAAATGACGGTCTGATCCTGCACAATCTGCTCGCTTCCTACACCCATTTACGCACCATAGGTAGTTGTTACTGGGCAGAACGCTTTGTGGCCTTTATTCAGAGTAAAATATCTACCCGCAACACAAATTTGGTTTTACCATGACATCCGGCAAGCAAATTTTGAACGTGGCAGGTCGCGACATCGAAACCGATGTCGAAGGCTATATCAAGAACCTAGACGAATGGTCGGAAGCCTTCGCCATTGCCCGCGCCAAGGAAGAAGACTTGGTGTTGACGGAAGAACACTGGCAAGTCATCCGCTTCCTGCGTGATTATTTTCAGGAACACGGCGTACAGGCGCAGGTCAGGGTGATGATTCCACACTTCCGGGAAGTCTGGGGCGAAACAAAGGGCAATAATCATTATTTGCACGAGCTGTTTCCCATCGGCGGTCCGCAAAAACAGGGCAACCGTCTGGCGGGTTTGTTGCGTACCAAGGGCGAGCATTGATCTAGTATTAACCACTAAAAAAGGAGAAAACCATGGCACACGTCGTCGTATTGGGGGCAGGAACGGGAGGCATGCCTGCAGCCTATGAAATTCGCGCTGAACTGGGCAAGGAGCACCAAGTGACTTTGGTCAACGCTTCCAGCACCTTCCAGTTTGTCCCATCCAATCCATGGATCGCCGTGGGCTGGCGTACTCGCGACGAGGTCAGCTTCGAGATCAAGCCTTATGTCGAAAAGAAAGGCATCAATTTCATCGCTCAGGCCGTTTCCAAGATTGACGCGGAAGGCAACTCGCTACTCCTCGCCAGCGGGGAAACCGTGAAATACGACTACCTGGTAATTTCTACCGGCCCGCGCCTCGCTTTCGAGGAAGTGGAAGGTTCCGGCCCCAACGGCCACACCCAGTCCATCTGCACGCTCGATCACGCGGAAAAAGCCTATAAAGCCTATCAGGACTTGCTGGCCAATCCCGGCCCCGTCGTCATCGGCGCAATGCCCTTCGCCAGTTGTTTCGGCCCCGCTTACGAATTCGCCTTCATCATGAATACCGACCTGCGCAAGCGCAAGATTCGCCACAAGGTGCCGATGACTTATGTTACCTCTGAACCTTACATCGGTCATCTGGGACTGGCAGGCGTAGGCGATTCCAAGGGCTTGCTCGAATCTGAACTGCGCTCCTACGACATCAAATGGATCTGCAACGCCAAGACCACCAAGATCGAGGCTGGCAAAATGTTCGTTTCCGAATGCAACGATAAGGGCGAAGTGATCAAGGAACACGAACTTCCGTTCAAGTATTCAATGATGCTCCCAGCATTCAAGGGCGTGGATGCGGTAGCTGCGGTGGAAGGCCTGTGCAACCCGCGCGGCTTCGTGATGGTGGACGACCACCAGCGCAGCAAAAAATACAAGAACATCTTCTCAGTGGGCGTGTGCATAGCAATACCTCCGGTCGAGGCGACCCCCGTGCCGACCGGCGCACCCAAGACCGGCTTCATGATCGAAACCATGGTGACCGCCGTCGCGCACAATATCCGCGATGAATTGCTAGGAAAGCCGACTCACGCAGCCGGCACTTGGGGCGCAATCTGCCTCGCTGACATGGGCACCACCGGTGCGGCTTTCGTCGCCATGCCTCAGATCGGGCCGCGCAACGTCAGCTGGTTCAAGAAAGGACGCTGGGTACATTGGGCGAAGATCGCCTTCGAGAAATACTTCATCAGAAAAATGAAGAAAGGCAACTCGGAGCCGATCTACGAGAAATTCGTACTCGGCAAATTTGGCATCAACCGGTTGAAATAGCGAACCTCCCCCTGTCAACCCGCTACACTGGGATGGCGGGGCGAGTTTTCCAAAATTCCCAAGCGGCTGCTCTCACGCAATAATGGCAGCCGCTTTCAATTGGCAACTTGAGAATTGAACCTATGGAACACCCATTCGCAAAATACATACAAATCCTCGGCAAAGGGAAACAGGGCTCACGCGACTTCACCCAAGATGAAGCGGAGCAGGCGTTGGCCATGATCCTATCAGGCCAGGTGGAGCCGGTACAACTTGGCGCCTTTCTCATGCTGATGCGCGTCAAGGAAGAAACCGCGGCAGAAGTCGCGGGATTCGTGAAAGCCGCGCGCGCCTCACTGGCGCAGCCCGCCAACTTGCCTGCAGTTGATCTGGACTGGGCATCGTACGCGGGCAAGCGCAGGCAATTACCGTGGTATGTGCTCTCCGCCCTCCTGCTCTCCAGCCATGGCACAGCGATACTGATGCACGGTCTCAACGGCGGCATCGCAGGCCGGGTGTTCGTTCCACAAGTGCTGGAAGCGCTGGGGCTAAAGCCAGCGAGTTCGCCGCAAGAGGCTACGCAACAAATTGCCGAGATAAAATTTTCATTCCTGCCGATTTCCTCATTGAACCCGGAATTGGAACGCATCCTCAACCTGAAAACATTGCTCGGCCTGCGCTCCCCCATCCACACCGTGATCCGCATGTTAAATCCGTTTGCCGCTCCCGCTTCCATCATGGGCATCTTCCATCCCGGCTATGACGAGGTACACCAACAGGCCGCCATTCTGCTGCAGGACAAACAGCTCGCCGTATTCAAGGGAGAAGGAGGCGAGGGCGAACGCAACCCCGATGCGGCGTGCAAGGTGCGCCTGGTGTTGAATGGGCAAGCGGTCGATGAAGAATGGCCCGCACTATTTAGCAGCCGGCATATGAAGGATGAATCTATGGATATATCTCGGGTCGCCAAATTTTGGCGCGGCGAGATCGAAGATGAATACGGACAGGCTGCAGTGATCTCCACTGCAGCCATCGCATTGCGCGCCATGGGACGTGCTTCGAATAGCGACGACGCGCAGAAACAGGCTGCGGCAATGTGGCAAGACCGCACCCGCAATTATCTCGGAAGCTAGCATGGATTTCCTGCCTATCTTCCTCGACGTAAAAAATAAGCTGTGCCTGGTGGTGGGTGGCGGCGAGGTCGCCAAACGCAAGACCGGCGTATTGCTGGATGCGGGCGCAAAGGTGCGCGTAGTTGCACCTGAAGTCGACGATGAAATAACCAAACAGTCTGGCGTCGAGATCATCGCTACGCGCTTTGAACCGCTGCACCTTGATGGCGTAAAAATGGTCATCGCGGCAACTGACGATCAAGCGGTCAATCGCCAGGTTTCTGAACTGGCTCATGCGCGCAACATTCCGGTAAATGTGGTGGATGCACCCGAGCTATGCAGCTTTATCATGCCCGCAATACTCGACCGTTCGCCGATGATGGTGGCGTTTTCCAGCGGCGGCGCTTCGCCGGTGCTGACGCGCATGTTGCGCGGAAAACTGGAGACACTGATCCCGCAAAATTACAGCCGCTTGGCCGCTTTCGCCGAGAGCTTCCGCAGCATAGTCAAACAGCGCGTCACCAACCCAGCGAAACGCCGTATCTTCTGGGAGAACGCACTGGAAGGCGTAGTATCAGAAAAAGTGTTGACCGGCGACGAGGCCGGCGCCGAAGCGATACTGCAGAAAATGTTGGAGAACGAAGACAACATCCAGCGCGGCGAAGTATATCTGGTCGGCGCAGGTCCCGGCGACCCAGACCTGCTCACTTTCCGCGCGCTGCGCCTGATGCAGAAGGCCGACGTGGTGGTGTACGACAATCTGGTTTCCAAGCCGATCTTGGAAATGGCGCGACGCGATGCGCAACGCATCTTCGTCGGCAAGAAACGCGCTGACCATACCATGCGGCAGGAAGAGATCAACGAATTGCTGGTGCGCCTCGCGAAAGAAGGCAAGCGCGTGCTGCGTCTCAAGGGCGGCGACCCGTTCATCTTCGGGCGCGGCGGCGAGGAAATCGAGACGCTGGCGGCGGACGGCATTCCATTTCAAGTGGTGCCCGGCATCACCGCCGCTTCCGGCGTGGCTTCCTACGCCGGCATCCCGCTCACCCACCGCGACCACGCGCAATCCTGTGTATTTGTAACCGGTCACCTCAAGGACGGCACGATGAATCTGGATTGGGACATGCTGGCGCGCCCAAAACAAACTGTCGTCGTGTACATGGGGCTGCATGGGTTGGAAACACTGTGCGCCAAACTGATTAAACACGGCCTGCCGGGAACAACGCCGATTGCCATCGTGCAGCAAGGCACCACGCAGAACCAACGCGTGGTTAGCGGCTCACTCGCCACCCTGCCCGGCCTGCCGCAAGTCGCGGAGTTGCAGGCGCCCACGCTAATCATCATCGGCGGAGTGGTTTCGCTGCGCGAAAAACTGTCCTGGTTTAACCCCACTACACCCGCGTAGAGATCGCCATGGAATCGCCGCTCTATTGGCTTGAAGCCGCCTTCTTCATCGTCGCCGCACTCTACGCGATGACCGGCCACGGCGGTGGCTCCGGCTACATCGCGGTGATGGTGTTGCTGGGCATGGCACCGGACGAAATCAAACCGCTGGCGCTCACGCTCAACCTCATCGTCTCGGCCATCGGCAGCGTCCAGTTTTACCGTGCCGGACATTTTCGGTGCGCATTGTTTTTTCCCTTCGTCGTCGCCTCGGTACCCTTTGCGCTGCTGGGCGGTTACCTGCAATTGCCGACGCACTGGTTTAACCTGCTGTTGGGACTGGCGCTGATCTTCGCCGCGTTGCGCATCGCGGTACGGCCTTCCGTAAAGCATCCCACCGCCCCGCCGCTGTGGCCCGCGCTGATCGCGGGCGCGCTCATCGGCCTGATGTCGGGACTGATCGGCGTCGGCGGCGGCATCTTCCTCACCCCGCTGTTGCTGCTGATGGGCTGGGCCAATCCCAAACAGGCGGCGGCGGTGTCCGCACCGTTTATCCTGCTCAATTCGCTCTCGGCACTGGTTG
>Ga0315270_10000625_pt1 | contig 19453 bp, 13 predicted proteins | sample C1_bottom_MG_FD_204932 | JGI IMG/M metagenome (GOLD analysis project Ga0315270, IMG submission 204932) | Sediment microbial communities from Yellowstone Lake, YNP, Wyoming, USA - C1_bottom | ecosystem: Environmental > Aquatic > Freshwater > Lake > Sediment | place: USA: Wyoming | collected...
AGCAGCGCGACGCGCGTGGCGGAGCGGACATCGGTATCGGTGAAGGCGGAGCCGGATGAGAGCTGCCAATCGCGCACCACCAAAAAACTCGGCGTAGTGCCCATCACCTGTGTGCTCCAGTTATTGGGGCCATATACCAGTTGCGCGGTGCCGGGCATGGAGGGCGCGACCGCCGCCACGCCGGACAATTCTTCGATGGCCTGCGCATCGGCCACGGTCAGCGTTGGCGCCGCGCCGCCGCCCATGCGCGCGCCGCCCGAGGTGGTGGAGCCGGAAAGGATGATAAACAGGTTGCTGCCCATGGAGGCGATGGAGGCCTGCACCTGCTGCTGCGCGCCCTGCCCCACGGCCAGCATCAGGATCACCGCGCCGACGCCGATGATCATGCCGAGCATGGTCAGCATGGTGCGCAAACGGTTGGCACCCATCGCGCTCCAGGCTTCGCTGAGCATGGCGAGCATCATTTTGAAAACCTCACCACAGAGGTACAGAGGCACAGAGAAAAACCAGGCCTCGAATACATGGCTCTGTGTGGTGCAATTCGTTATTCATGATGTCGCCTCCAGATGCTCTGAAGCGGCATGTTTGACCAGACCGTCATAGACCACGCGCCCATCCGACAGGCGGATCAGGCGCTGCGCATAAGCAGCGATGTCCGACTCATGCGTAACCAGCACGATGGTGATGCCGTCGCGCTGGTTGAGCTCGGTGAACAGCGCCATGATTTCCTGGCTGGTATGCGTGTCGAGATTGCCGGTGGGTTCGTCGGCCAGCAACAGTTTCGGCTGATTAACCAGGGCGCGCGCGATGGCGACGCGTTGCTGCTGTCCGCCGGAAATCTGGTTGGGACGCGAACTGCGGTGCTGACTCAAGCCAACTTTATTCAACATCTCATTCGCATGTGCCAACCTTTCGCTGCGTCCCACACCGCGATAGATCAGCGGCAAGGCCACGTTGTCTGCCAGACTGGCGCGCGGCAGCAGGTTGAAACCCTGAAATACGAAACCGATCACTTCGTTGCGCAAGTGCGCCAGCTCATCGCGGTTCTGCCGGTTCACGTCGCGGCCATTGAGAAAATAATCGCCGCTGGTCGCCACGTCGAGACAGCCAAGTATATTCATGAAAGTGGATTTGCCGGAGCCGGACGGCCCCATGATCGCGACAAATTCGCCGGGCATTACCGTAACCGCGACATCATGCAGCACCGGAACCGCACCGGCGTCGGTCTGGTATTCCTTGTATAGATGCTCGATGCGAATGACGGGATCGGGAGTCATGACATGAAATGGTTAGGCGTGCCGGTAACCCAAGCGCTCGAACAACTTGATGGCGGATTCGGTGAGTCTAGACATGAAAGGTATCCTCTGCCCATCGCTGGGGATTGGTCTGAATATATTCCGCGATTTTAAAGTACGATTCCTCATTGCGAATGATATGTTCGTAATAATTGCGTTGCCAAACCGCAGGAACCTCCGTATTGGCGCGTAACCATTTGGTAACACCAATTTTGTATCCCCGGACAATTGATCCTATCGTTCGGGATGTGCCGTGTTTGGGTTGTTGGGGCTGTAGGGGCAAAAAATATTTTGCCCCTACGCATCTCTGCGGAAACGAAGGCATCTTACCCAAAATAGTTAGAACAGTCTCATGCCCGGCCCGCCGGATTTTTTCTCCGGCGGCTGGCGATCCGCCATGATGATCTGCGCGCCTTCCTTGAGATCGCCGCCCAACACTTCGGTCATGCGGTTGTCGGTGATGCCGACGGCGACACGCAGCGGTTTCGGCTGGCCGTTTTCCAGCACATAGATCGTACCCATCGCAGCCGCGTCATTCTTGTCTTTGCCGTGATCACCTTTGGCATCACTGCGCGGCTTGTCCGCGCGCGATGCTGCCTCGGCAGGACGAAAGCGCAGCGCCGCATTCGGTACCAATAGTGCATCCTTGCGCTGGGCAATGGTGATGCTCACATACGCGGTCATACCCGGCATTAAAATCTTTTCCGGGTTGTCCACGGCGACGACCACGTCATAGGTCACCACATTTTGTTGCGTGGTGGGATTGAGCCGCACCTGGCGCACCGCCCCATGGAAAGTTTTGTTGGGAAAAGCATCCACGCGGAAGGTGGCCTGCTGGCCAACCTTGATGTTGCCCACGTCCGCCTCGGCGTAGCTTGAATCAATCTGCATGTGCGCCAAATCCTGCGCGATGGTAAATAGCGTCGGGGCCTGGAACGAAGCCGCCACGGTCTGCCCGACATCCACCACGCGCGACACCACCACGCCGGATACCGGCGAACGGATCACCGAGTAATTGAGGTTGGTGCGGTCGCGCGTGGCCTGGGCCTTGGCCAATTCGAGTTGCGCCTTGGCCGATTCCAGCGCCTGCACCGATTGCTCCAATTCCTGATGCGTGACATATTCTTTGGCGTACAAATCGCGCGTGCGTGCTTCGTTGGCCTGGGCGAGCTGCAGCGATGCCTGGGCGCTGGCTACGTTAGCCTCGCTTTGCCGCAGCTGGGCTTGCAGCAGCGATGGATCGAGTTCCAGCAATACCTGCCCGGCTTGCACATGATCGTTAAAATCCGCGTGCAGTTTTTTCACAATGCCGGAAACTTGACTGCCCACGCTCACCAGCACCACGGGATTCAGCGTGCCGTTTGCGGCAACCGCCTGGGTGATGTCACCGCGCTCCAGCGCGACGGTCGCATAACGATCTTGCGCCGCCGTTTTCTTGGGCAACATCCACCAGATGATGAGGATCATGCCCATCAACAGCAGCACTCCCAATAAAATCTTTTTTTGCGGCCAGGCTATTTTCATATCAATTTTTTTCTCCAAGCTGGGTCAGATCCAGTTGTCCGATGGACTGCGCCAGCGCCATGCGGCTGACCAGAAAATTATACAGCGCGCTCACCCGCTGCTGGCGCGCATTCGCCAGTATGCTCTGCGCATTCAGCACATCCAGAATATTGCCCACGCCCGCCTTGTAGCGTCCCAGCGTCACCTCGCCGGATTGCGTGGCGGAAGCTTGCAAATCGTCCGCCGCACGCAAGGCCTGGCTGTTGGTCAGCAAGGTCTGATAGGCGCGCCACACATCGAGCGCCACCTGATTGGCCAGCAAGTCGCGCGCCGCGACCTTGCCCTCCAGTTGCTGCTCGGCCACATGGTTCTGGTAGGTATTGCGGAAACCGGTGAACAGCGGCACGCTCAAAGTCACACCCAGGCTGCCGCTGTTGTTGCTGGGCGCTCCCGCCGTGCGCGTCGAGGCGGCGGCAGCATTCAGGCTCAGGCTGGGCATCCCCGTGGCGCGGGTTGCGGAGAGTTGCGCTTCGGCGGCCTTGATCTGCGCGTCGGCGGCGGCGAGGTCGGGACGTTTCTGCCGCGCCTCCGCAATCAGCTTGCCGATGTCCTGTTCCACCGCCGGGTCGGGCGCAGTCTCCGCAACCAGTGTCAGTTCAAACGGTTGGCTGGCATCGAAACCCATCACGTTTGCCAGCGTACCCTGCGCGTTGCGCTCATTGCCTTGCGCCGTAATTAAATTGAGTGTCGCCTGCGATAGGGCGGTCTGCGCCTGCAGCTTGTCGGCAGGGGTGGCAACCCCGGCCTGGTAACGCGCCTGTGCCGCCGCCAAGCTTTCGCGTGCGGATGTTTCTGCAGACTGCGTGGCGCTCACATTGGCGCGCGCCGACAACAGCGCATAGTAGGATTGCACCGCAGTCAAAAAATTGGTTTGCAGCGTGGCATCGCGCGTGGCATTCGCCGCGACCAGCAACTGTTGGGCAGTTTCCAGGTTGGCCGAGCGTCCCCCGAAGTCGTACAGCAGATAGCCTGCGCTCAAACCCACGGTTTCGCTGCGCGAACTGACCGCAGCATTATTGCCAATCTGGTCGCGGTTGCGCGAGGCCGAGCCCTGCGCCGTCAGCGTCGGCAAATAGGCAGCCATGTTCACGCCCACCGTCGCCGCCTGCGCGCGCGCACTGGCCCACAATACGCGCGTCTGCGGATTGTTGCACAGCGCCAAATCAACCACATCCGCCAGCGCCAGGGGCTTTCTGATTTTTTCCTTGTCGCAGCGGGAGGCATCTTGAGTTTGCGGAAACCTGCCCGGCTCCACGCCATTCTCAGCCCATAACGGATCGAGCGCTGCGGCTTGTTGCGGCAATATCAAACCTATCGCCAGTAGCGCACAAAAACCGAGATCAAAGCGGAGCGGAAATTTCAAGATGATTTTTTGGAAACTTATTATCTGGCAAGTAAGGCAATATGCAGCAACAAAAGTTCAGCGCATATCCTACCACGAGACAGCTTACATGCCGCTTACAGCCCCCAAGCCAACCATCATTTAGCTTTAAAAGGAATCGCGTCTTTTATCCCGTTACCGCGCGACTCTATGTTTCGAGACACAGAACCTGCCCCTTACTTTCCTCGGAATTTGGTGACTGCTGAGATTGCAAAATATACAAGAACAAAAGTTGCCAAGAAAGTAACAATTGAAAATATTAGCCAATACTCATTGGCTGACATCGATCGATGCAGTATGGATGAAGCAACAACAGCCGATGGAATCGCAATTAAATAGGCCAGAATAGTGAAGAATGAACCGCACGAACTATTATTGATACTCCCGCATAAATTTACGAAAAATCCCAAAAGTGGCAGCGTAAGCAACGAAATAATTGCTGAGAGCCATAAAAGTTTTCTGCGGCGAGAATGCATTATTTGCTCAACTCATTAATCAGCCCGATGAGGCACGAAGCGCATCGTTCGTGTGTGACTCGATCAAAACGCCATTTTTGTTGGCACATCCTACACACCCTCACTAAACATAGCGACAGAAATCGTAGCGAGCGGATCGGCATTGTGAAAGCCCGGAGCGCAGGCACCGGAATGTACTCATAGTACATGAGGATGCAGAGCACCGCGCGACCCCAATGCCGGTTCGCGCAGTAGATTTATGCGCTATGTTTTGCCTGCTCCGCCAGATACAGCCAGGTCTCCACCACCGTATCCGGGTTCAGCGAGATCGCCTCTATGCCTTGTTCCATCAGCCAGCGCGCAAAGTCGGGATGGTCGGACGGGCCCTGGCCGCAGATGCCGATATATTTATCCAGCTTGCGGCAGGCTTTGATCGCCATGCCGATTAGCGCCAGCACCGCCGGGTTGCGCTCGTCGAACGATCCGGCGACGATGCCCGAATCGCGGTCTATGCCGAGCGTGAGCTGGGTCAGGTCGTTGGATCCGATGGAGAAGCCGTCGAACAGCTCGAGGAACTGTTCGGCCAGCAGCGCGTTGGATGGCACCTCGCACATCATGATCACGCGCAAACCGTTCACACCGCGCTTCAGGCCGTTCTTCTCCAATTCGGCGATCACGCCGCGCGCCTCATCCAGCGAACGCACGAAAGGGATCATCACTTCCACATTGGTCAGCCCCATCTCCTCACGTACCTTGCGCATGGCGCGGCATTCCAGCGCAAAACACTCGCGGAAATTATCGGAGATGTAACGCGACGCGCCGCGAAAACCGATCATCGGGTTTTCTTCTGTGGGCTCATATATTCCTCCTCCAATAAGACTGGAATATTCGTTGGATTTGAAATCGGACAGGCGCACGATCACCAGCTTGGGCGCGAATGCCGCGCCCAGCGTGGCGATACCCTCGGCCATTTTATCCACGTAAAAATCCACCGGCGAGGGATAACCCGCGCATCTATCCTCGATCTGTTTTTTCAGCTCGGCTGGCAGATTGGGATAATCCAGCGCGGCCTTGGGGTGGATGCCTATCATGCGCGCAATGATGAATTCCAGCCGTGCCAAACCCACGCCGAAATTCGGCAGGCGGCTGAATTCCAGCGCCAGCTCCGGATTGGCGACGTTGAGCGAAATTTTTATCGGCGGTTCCGGCATCTTGTCCAGCGCCAGGTCTATCATTTCAAAGTCGAGCTTGCCCTGGTACACCTTGCCGACATCCCCTTCTGCGCAAGACACGGTGACCTCGTCGCCATGCCTGAGCGTGGTAGTCGCCACGCCGCAGCCCACCACCGCCGGGATGCCCAGTTCTCGCGCGATGATCGCCGCATGGCAGGTACGGCCCCCGCGATTGGTGATGATGGCCGAGGCGCGCTTCATCACCGGCTCCCAATCGGGGTCGGTCATGTCGGTGACCAGCACATCGCCGGGCTGCACCTGCGACATCTTGCTGGCGTCTTGCACCAGACACACGCGCCCGCTGCCGATGCGCTGCCCAATGGCGCGCCCGCTGACCAGCACTGCTGATTGCTGTTTCAAGCGGTAGCGGCGCAACATATCCATGTTGCCGCGCGCTTGTACTGTTTCGGGACGCGCCTGCAAAATATACAGCTTGCCATCCGCGCCATCCTTGCCCCATTCGATGTCCATAGGGCGTCCATAATGTTGTTCGATGGTCAGCGCGTAACGCGCCAGTTCTTGCACCTCCGCATCATTGATGGAAAAGTGCCTCCGCTCTTCTGCCGAAGTATCCATCGTGCGTACCGAGCGCCCGGTCGCGTTGCCTTCGCCGTAAACCATCTTGATCGCCTTGGCACCGAGGTTGCGGCGAATGATGGCGGACTTGCCTTTTTGCAGCGCGGGCTTGTACACATAAAATTCATCCGGGTTCACCGCGCCCTGCACCACCATTTCTCCCAGGCCGTAGGCCGAGGTGATGAACACCACCTGATCGAAGCCGGATTCGGTATCCAGTGTGAATAGCACGCCGGAAGCGCCGATGTCGCTGCGCACCATGCGCTGGATGCCCGCCGACAACGCCACTTCGTGATGAGTAAAACCCTGATGCACGCGATAGGCGATAGCACGGTCGTTGTAGAGCGAGGCAAATACTTCCCGGATCGCGGACAACACGTTCTCGATGCCGGAAATATTCAGGAAAGTCTCCTGCTGCCCGGCAAACGAGGCATCGGGCAAATCCTCCGCCGTGGCGGACGAGCGGATCGCCAGCGTCATCTCTCCGCCCGCCTGCGCCAGCATCGCGCTATGCGCTTCGCGTATCTCTTTGTCCAGTCGCGGCGGCAGCGGCACTTCCATCATCCACCGGCGTATCTGGCTGCCTGCCTCAGCCAGCGCGGTCACATCTTCAATGTCGAGTTTTTCCAAAAGCGCGTGGATGCGCTGACCCAGATTATCCTGCGCCATGAAGTCGCGGTACGCCGCCGCCGTGGTGGCAAAGCCGCCCGGCACGCGCACGCCGAGATGCGCCAGCTGCGAGATCATCTCGCCCAGCGAAGCGTTTTTGCCGCCCACGCTATCCACATCGCCCATGCGCAGGGTTTCAAACCAAGCAATATACTTTTGTTCCATAATAGCCTCCAAAATTGGGGATTTCATGAACTGTTCTTATAGCGCATGATAGGGCAAATATCCGGGGACAGGAACAGATGAATAAACAACGCAGCGCATTTTTTGTTTCCGACCGCACCGGCCTCACTGCCGAGGTGCTGGGGCGCAGTTTGCTGTCGCAATTCGATGGCATCGAGTTCCGCCGCGTGACGCTGCGCTATATTGATACGCCGGACAAGGCGCGCGACGCCGTCGCGCAAATCAATGAAGCCGCGCACGCCGATGCGCAGCGCCCACTGGTGTTTAGCACGCTCACCACGCCCGCGCTGCGCTACATCCTCGGCCAGGGCGATGCGCTGATGCTGGATTTGTTTGAAATGTTCATCACCCCGCTGGAGGCGGAGCTGGGTACATTGTCCTCCCATGCCGTTGGCCGTTCGCACAGCGCGGGTTCCAGCTACACGGCACGCATGGATGCGGTGAATTATGCGCTGGATCACGATGACGGCGGCATCAGTCGCGATCTGAATCGTGCGGAGCTTGTGCTGGTCGGGGTGTCGCGTTGCGGCAAGACGCCGACCTCGCTTTACCTGGCTTTGCAGTTTGGCCTGTACACGGCCAATTATCCTTTGGTGGAGGAAGATTTCAGCACGGGTACCTTGCCCCCGGCGCTCATGCCCTTGCGCAAGAAATTGTTCGGCCTGACCATACGCCCGGAACGCTTGCAGCAAATCCGTGCCGAGCGCGCGCCAGACAGCCGCTACGCCGCGCTGGAAAACTGCCGCAACGAGGTACAGCAGGCGGAGAGCATGATGCGCCAGTTCGGCATCCCCTTGCTGGATGTGACCGCCATATCGGTGGAGGAGATCGCCACCACCATCGTGCATCAGACCGGATTAAAAAGATAAAGCCTGTCAAGCCTGTGCTGCGCACGCCATTGGGGTATAGTCAACACTACGACACCATGATTTTTGTTGCAGCCGCGGGCTTTTTCTGGTATTAAAGCGCGTTGCAAAATTTTGGTTGTTCGATTCTGGAGATAAATTGATGCCGGTACAAGCTACTAACAAGCAAGCCGCCCCCTACAAGCTCAAAAAGGGCGAGGCTTACATGAACCCAAACCAGTTGGAACATTTCCGCGCCATGCTGAATGGCATCAAGGCCGATTTGGGTGCCGATATTGACCGTACGGTACATACCATGCAGGACGAGGCCACCGTATTTGCCGATCCGAATGATCGCGCCAGCCAGGAATCGGACATGAGCCTGGAGCTGCGCAATCGCGACCGCGAACGCAAGTTGCTCAAGAAGATTGATGAAATGCTGGCCAAAATAGACAGTGGCGACTATGGCTATTGCGACAACTGCGGCATAGAGATCGGCTTAAGCCGCCTGGAAGCGCGCCCGACCGCCACGCTGTGCATAGACTGCAAGACGCTGGATGAGATAAGAGAAAAGCAAGTCGCAAAATAATCTTTCGCTAGCAAAAACGACAAAGCCCCGCTGAGCGGGGCTTTGTCGTTCATAACTGCAAAAATTACTCGGCGCTGGCAGCCGGAGTATCTTCTGCGACAATCGCCTTCATGCTCAGGCGCAGACGGCCTTTCTCGTCGGCCTCCAGCACCTTGACGCGCACGACCTGGCCTTCTTTCAGGTGTTCGGCCACGGTGTTGATGCGCTCGTTGGAAATCTGCGAGATGTGCAGCAAGCCATCCTTGCCGGGCAGGATGTTGACGATGGCACCGAAGTCCAGCAGCTTGACCACCGGGCCTTCGTAAATCTTGCCCACTTCAACTTCTGCCACGATGTCTTCGATGCGCTTCTTGGCCTGCAAGCCCATTTCACCGCTGACGCTGGCGATGGTGACGTTGCCGTCATCATCAATATCAATGGTGGTGCCTGTTTCCTCAGTCAGCGCGCGGATCACCGCACCACCCTTGCCGATCACGTCGCGGATTTTGTCCGGATTGATCTTCATCTTGATCATGCGTGGCGCATGGGTGGACACATCCGGGCGCACCATGGGCATGGATTGCTTCATGATGCCGAGGATGTGCATACGGCCTTCACGCGCCTGCACCAGCGCAGCGTGCATGATTTCCTTGGTGATGCCGTTGATCTTGATGTCCATCTGCAAGGCGGTGATGCCGGTTTCGGAACCGGCCACCTTGAAATCCATGTCGCCCAGATGATCTTCGTCACCCAGAATGTCGGTCAGCACGGCGAAACGATTGCCTTCCTTGATCAGGCCCATGGCGATACCCGCGATGTGGGTCTTGACCGGTACGCCGGCATCCATCAGCGACAAGCAACCGCCGCACACCGAGGCCATCGAACTGGAGCCGTTGGATTCGGTGATCTCGGATACCACGCGGATGGCATAGCCGAAATCTTCAGCGCTGGGCAACGCAGCAACCAGCGCGCGCTTGGCCAAACGACCATGGCCGATCTCGCGGCGCTTGGGCGTGCCCACGCGACCGGTCTCACCTGTGGAGTATGGCGGGAAGTTGTAATGCAGCATGAAGCGGTCATGATATTCGCCTTGCAGGGCGTCTATGATCTGCGCATCGCGCGCGGTGCCCAGCGTGGCAATTACCAGCGCTTGTGTCTCGCCGCGCGTGAACAACGCCGAGCCATGCACACGCGGCAACACGCCGGTACGGATGGTGATCGGGCGCACGGTGCGCGTGTCGCGCCCGTCTATGCGCGGATCGCCGTTCAGGATTTGGCCGCGCACGATCTTGGCTTCCAGCGCGCTGAACAAATCGTTGACGTGGTTCTTTTGCAGCGTTTCATCCCCAGCCAGCAGCGCATCCACCGCGCGGGCGCGGATCGCGTCCACCTCGGCGGTGCGTGCCTGTTTCTCGCGCACTGCGTAAGCAGCGTGCAGGTCTTTTTCGGCCAGTTCGGCCAGCTTGGCGATCAGCGGCTCGTTCTTGGTCGGCGGCGTCCAATCCCAATCATCCTGGCCGACGGCGTCGGCCATTTCGTTGATCGCATTGATCACGGCTTGCATCTGCTGATGACCGAACACCACGGCACCCAACATCACGTCTTCCGGCAATTCCTGCGCCTCGGATTCCACCATCAATACCGCTTGCGCCGTACCGGCGACGACCAAGTCCATCCTGGAAGTCTTGAGCTCCTCGGCAGTCGGGTTCAGCACGTAGTTGCCGTCGAGGTAACCCACACGCGCCGCACCGATGGGGCCGTCGAACGGAATGCCGGACAGCGCCAGCGCGGCGGATGCGCCTATCATCGAGGGAATGTCGGAATCAATCTCGCTGTCGGAAGACATCACCGTGGCAACGATCTGCACTTCGTTGTAGAAACCTTCCGGAAACAGCGGGCGCAGCGGGCGGTCAATCAGGCGCGAGGTCAGAATTTCCTTTTCGCTGGGGCGGCCTTCGCGGCGGAAGAAACCGCCGGGTATCTTGCCCGCGGCATAGGTGCGCTCCTGATAATCCACGGTCAGCGGGAAAAAATCCTGATCCGGTTTGGCATTCTTCATGCCCACCACGGTGACCAGCACCACAGTGTCATCCAGGCTAACCATCACCGCACCGCTGGCCTGACGAGCAATCTCGCCGGTTTCGATGGTGAGCTGATGCTTGCCGTAGGTGATGGTTTTTTTGTAATGACTCAAGGTGACTCTCCTGTGCATGACTACGCGCGCACCTCCCCTCGAAGGCGGCACGCCAGTTGGAATAATGGTTGGCGCAAAAATAACGCGGGTCGCATCTGCGACCCGCGTTACTGGTGTTACTTACGCAGCTCCAGTCGCTGGATCAGCGAACGGTAGCTGTCTTCGTTCTTGCTCTTGAGGTAATCCAGCAGCTTGCGGCGGCGGCTCACCAAGCGCAGCAGGCCACGGCGGGAATGGTGATCCTTGCTATGGTCCTTGAAGTGCCCGGTCAGATGGTTGATACGGGCGGTCATCAAAGCGACCTGGACTTCGGGGGAACCTGTGTCGCCCTTGGCGCGCTGGTAATCGGCAACAGTTTGCGCTTTTTGCGCTGTCGTAATAGACATAATTCTTCCACTCTCCACTAAAAAAGTGCCGCATTTTACCCTTCATTAGGGGTTTAGCTCAAGCCCAATCGGCAAAACCCCTACTTGGCGCGCAATCAGCCAGAAAATCGTCCCGCACCAAGAGCGATCATTCAAGCCTTTCTGGATTTTTTCACCGGCTTGGGTTGGGCTGCATGGCTGGCACCATGCAACTGCGGCGCAGGGGCGGCAATATAATTGCCCTGCGCATAATCAACACCGAGTTCACGCAGCAAAGCGACGCCAGCTTCATCATCCACATTTTTCGCGATGGTCTGCATATGCAACTCTGCCGCCACTTCCACGATGGCGCGGACAGTAGCTTTGGCGATTCTGTCCGTGGTGATGTGCTCAATTAACGAGCCGTCAATTTTCAGAAAATGCACCGGGAATTTTTTGATGTAATTGAATGAGCCGAAATCCGCGCCAAAATCGTCAATGGCAAAACGGTATCCGCGCCGCGAAAGCTCCGCCATGACTGCTTGCAGCCTCTCAATGTTGCGCACAATGTAACTTTGGGAGAGTTCAAATATAAACCGGCTCGGTTCGATCTGGCGGGCAGCTACGATAGCCTCCAGAAACCCCGGTATATCGTCTTTCGCAAAAAATTGTTCGGACAGGTTCACCGAAAACACCGTCTGCGTGCTTCCCAGTCCGGACAGCGTCAGCGCGGCCTTGTCTATCACCTGACAATCGAACTCCTGCATCAAGCCGAAGCGCTCTGCCGCCGACATGAATGCTCCCGGACTGATCACCTTCTGCTCGGTGCCGAGTTGCTCCATATCTGGCAGCCTCAGCAATACTTCGTGCATATTTTCCGGCTGGCCTTGCAGGCCAACCATGGACTGGTAATGAAGTATGACCAGCTTCTCGCGCAGCACTTCCTGCAAGCGCTCGTGCCAGCCGACTCCCGTTTCAGCGGCACTGCTCTCAGTCTCACGCGAGAAGATACGGAAACAATTACGCCCTTGTGTCTTGGCCTGATGGACGGCGGTATCCGCTTCCTTGAGATATTCCTGCGTCGTGAGGCTATCGCTATTGATCAAGGTAACGCCGATACTGAAATAAATCTTGATTGTGTCTCCCGCTTCATAGAAGGTGAACTCGCGCATCAGCGCGATGAAGGCTTCGGCGATTTCATGGACTTTCTGGGGATCAACGTTATAGGCCAGCAAGGTAAATTCATCGCCGCCGTAGCGCGCGAAAATATCATGCTCGCGTATTCGCGGACCCAGTTGCTTGGCAACCTGGATCAGCAAACGGTCACCGGCGGCGTGGCCATAAGTGTCATTAATATTTTTGAAGCGATCCAGATCGAAGAAGAATAACGCGCCATTGGTGCCGCCCTGCGCCACTTTTTTGACTTCCTGCTCCAGCCGTTCGACAAAATAAGCGCGGTTCACCAGCCCGGTAAGCCCATCGTGGTCGGCCATCCGGCGTAGCGCCTCATCGCGCTCCCGCAGCGCGTTGATGGTGGTATTCAGGGCGACACCGATGCGGGCGATCTCTTTATCACCACTGGTCTTGACCGTGATGTCGGTCTCTCCATTGGCCAGACGCGTCAGCGGCTGCTCAAGCTCGGACAAGGGCTTGAGCGCCCAGCGCACCATGATGCGCAAGATCAACGCAGCGACCAGCATCATCACGGCAATAATTATGCTGGCATAGGCTATGTTGTGGTTCAGGTCGCTGGTTACCTTGCTATAGTCCAGTATCAGCTCGATGTATCCGATGGTCTCGATTTTTTCCCTGGACTTCTGCCCCAGCTTGAAGTCTATCATGCCATCGCTCGCAATCGACTTGATCCAGATCGGTGCGCTGATGCGCATCTGGGAATTTCCGCTTTTTTTGAACAATGGTACCTTCTGCTCCACGTCAGTCCGTCCAAGCCGCTGGATGTCATCGTCCGTCAGGGGAGAAAAGTTGCTGATCTGCACGCCCTTGCGCGTATATTCTGCAGGTATTTTTTTTCCTTTGTCATCCAGATATTTTTCCTGGCCCGTGTCATCAAGATATTTTGCCTGTGCCACCTCCGGGAAATCGCGGAGGTAATCAATGACCTTTTTTAGTTGTGCGGGATTATTGGTGGCATAGATGGGAGTGCCCAAATCATCCAGCTTGGCAATCCAGCCCTCCCCCTGGTGATGAACACTGTTCTCGACAACCAGGTTGGTGGCAAACCAGAGGGCGGCAATAACCAGGATGTAAATGAACAGTGTCCAGAAGAATTGCAGCAATAAAATGCGGCTAGCCAGACTCCTGGGGCTGTGACGCGAAAAGCGGGCAATAAAATCTAGCGATTTTTTACGAAATCCAACCATCCCCGGCGCATCATGCAACCGGCCTAACAGTCTCGCCGCAACCTCACGGAACTTTGCTGTGCTACTGGGTACGCTCATATTTTTTGTACTGCTGCGGGATTTCCAGGCTGAGCCGTTGCGCCATAACCGCGTTGATGCGCAGTGTCGCCTTGTCCAGATAGACGATGTCGGGACCGGGGATCGTTTCCTTGTGCTGCGCCTGCTCCAGCCTGTCCAGCACCTGCTGTGCAATATCCTGCGGCTCACTGGCGGAACTGAATATCCCACCGAGATCGAGTAATTCTTCGCTGAACACCTCAACAAGCTTGCTGTTGCGCACGCTAAAGGTCATCACGTCGTTCAGGATATTACCGCTCAATACGCGGTTATCCGGCAATAGCCAATACCCCTGCACTTTATCGGCCATCTCTTTGTAGGCGTATTGGTATTCCTTGTCGGAGTTCACGACCTCATGATGCAGCGTGATGCCGTAACTTCTTGCGGCAGCCCTGGCTGTTTGCATCATATCCTCAAGACCCGGCCCGCTGATTACGCCAATATCGGTAATGTCCGGTGCCAGCGCCCGCCAAGCGCCAAAAGTCTTGGGCATCGAAGGCATCATGCTCACACCTTTATGCTTGCCCGTCAGCAATTCCGAATCCTGATAATTGAACACCTGGCAGAAGACCACCTGCCTATCGGCCAGCGTTTTTGCGGCGACCGAAGCATTCAGGCCGATACTCACAAACTGCTTATGCTCATCGTCCTTGTATGCCGCAAGCGTCTTGATATTTTCGAAAGGGCTGCTGCCCAGATAACGGATGCTTCCGCGAGTACCCAGCTGTTTAGCAAGCGCCTTGGCCACTTTATTGTAAGCGGGGATATTTTCGCTAACCAGAATAACCACCTCCATCTGAGCTGGTTTGGGTGGCGGCGCGATTGCTACCGGAAGCTCTTTCGGCTTTGGCTGGGCACAGCTTTGTAGCAACAGGGCCACAGTAACAATCATTAGACGCCAATACATATGCTTACTCACCCCCAATAATTTTGAATATTACCCTATATATCAAAATATTAAAATGACAATAGTCACGCTTTGTAACCGAAATATCACCGGCATACACTGGGGATTAGCTAAAGCCAAATAGTTTTTAATGCGACTTGCTTGATTAGCCAGAAACGAAAGTTTTTTACAGCGAACTGGTTGCTGCCTGCTTTGCCACATGACTCAACAGCCTGTCCGGGGCCAGGCGACGTCCATGCAACTGTCCTGTACCTATGAATCCCTGCGGGCCGTGTAGCCGGATTTTGCCATCCGGTAAACCGGTATCCAGGCCCAGTCGCTGCCCTTGCGCCAGACGTTTAACTTGCACGGCATCCAAGTGCAACGTCGGCATGTCTGGCATCAGGCTTTCCAGTGGCAGCACACAAGCATCGCGCTCGACTTCGGTCATCGCTTCCAGTTGCTGTTGGGTATAAGCGTTGCACAAGCCAAAATGGGCAATCTCCGTACGGCGCAAACCGATCAGATGCGCGCCACAGCCCAGTGCCGCGCCGATGTCTTCGGCCAATGTGCGGATATAAGTGCCCTTGCTGCAACGCACGGTAATGTCCATCTCATTGCCGCAAAAATTATTCAGCAGCAACTCGTGTATCACCACGCTGCGCGTTTCGCGTTCTATGGTTTCGCCCTTGCGAATGTATTCATACAGCGGCTTGCCTTGGTGCTTGAGCGCGCTATGCATGGGTGGAAGTTGTTGTATCTCGCCGCGAAATTTTTCCAGCACGGCATCAACATCAGATTGATGCACCTCGACCGGATGCTCGGCGATGATCTCGCCTTCAGCATCGCCCGTAGTGGTGATTTGCCCCAAGCGCATCAAGGCACGATAGGTTTTATCGGCATCCAGCAAGGAATTGGAGAATTTGGTAGCTTCACCGAAACAGATGGGCAGCAAGCCCGTAGCAAGCGGGTCCAGCGTGCCGGTGTGCCCGGCTTTTTCAGCCTGAAACAAGCGGCGTATTTTTTGCAGTGCGGTGTTGGAGCTGAGGTGCAGCGGCTTGTCGAACAGCAGGACACCGTCGAGAGGACGCGCATTGCGTGCCATTACCGCGCCTCAATCTTCTTTATGGGAAGCCTGATCGCTCGCCACAGCCTGGTCTATCAGCTGCGACAAATGCGCTCCGCGCTCGACCGAGGCGTCATAAACGAAGTGTAATTGCGGGGTGATGCGCAGCTTCATGGCATGGGCGACTTGACTGCGCAGAAAGCCGCTGGCGCGCTCCAAGCCTTGCTGCACTTGGGCATTATCGCCTTCCAGTGTGGTGTAAAACACCTTGGCATGGGAATAGTCGCGCGCCACTTCCACACCAGTCAGGGTGACCATGCGCACGCGCGGATCCTTGACCTCGGTGCGCACCAGTTCCGCCAATTCCCGCTGCATCTGCTCGGCAACGCGGTCTGTCCTGGCGTAATCCTTGGCCATAAAAACCGCCGCTTACAGCGCGCGCGCCACTTCGACGATTTCGAACGCTTCGAGTTGGTCGCCCACTTGCAGGTCGTTATAACCCTTCAGTGACAGACCGCACTCGAAGTTCGATTTCACTTCCTTGGCATCGTCCTTGAAACGCTTGAGCGAATCCAGATCGCCGGTGTGGATCACCACATTGTTGCGCAATACGCGCACCTGCGAACTGCGCCGGATCAGGCCTTCGGTCACATAACAACCCGCCACGGTGCCCACCTTGGAGATGTGGAACACCTGGCGTATTTCGACCATGCCGGTGACGTTTTCCTTCTTCTCCGGGGCCAACATGCCGGACAACGCGGCTTTAATCTCATCCACCATCGCATAAATGATGTTGTAGTAGCGCACGTCCACGCCGGTCGCTTCCGCCAGCTTGCGCGCGGCGGCATCAGCCCGGGTGTTGAAACCAATCACGATAGCCTTGGAAGCCAGCGCCAAGTTGATGTCCGACTCGCTGATCGCGCCGACCCCGCCGTGAATCAGGTTAACCTTGACCTCGTTGGTGGAGAGTTTCTGCAAAGATTGCGCGATGGCCTCGGCTGAACCCTGCACGTCGGATTTCACAATCAAGGACAAGGTGCGCACTTCGCCCTCGCCCATTTGCTCGAACATATTTTCCAGCTTGGCGGCTTGCTGCTTGGCCAGCTTCACACCGCGATACTTGCCCTGGCGGAACTGGGCAATTTCACGCGCGCGTTTTTCGTCGGCCAACACCATCAACTCTTCGCCGGCCTCGGGCACTTCCGACAAACCCTGTATTTCGACCGGGATAGACGGCCCCGCTTCGTTGATCGCTTTACCGTTTTCGTCCAGCATGGCGCGCACGCGGCCAAACACCGACCCGACCAGCACCGCATCGCCGCGCTTCATCGTACCGGACTGGATCAGCACGGTGGCCACCGGCCCCTTACCTTTGTCCAGACGCGCTTCAATCACCAAGCCCTTGGCATTAGTCGTGCGAGGAGCCTTCAACTCCAGCACCTCGGCCTGCAACAGCACACCTTCGAGCAACTGGTCTATACCCTGACCGGACTTGGAAGAAACTTCCACGAACATCGCATCGCCACCCCAGTCTTCCGGCACCACACCTTCGGCCACCAGTTCCTGCTTGACGCGCTCGATATTGGCATCGGGCTTATCAACCTTGGTCACGGCCACCACCAGCGGCACATTGCCGGCCTTGGCATGGTGAATCGCTTCTTTGGTCTGCGGCATCACGCCGTCATCGGCAGCCACCACCAGAATAACGATGTCGGTCGCTTTCGCGCCGCGCGCACGCATCGCGGTAAACGCTTCGTGTCCCGGCGTATCCAGAAAGGTAATCATGCCGCGCGGCGTATCTACGTGATACGCGCCGATATGCTGCGTGATGCCGCCCGCTTCGCCGGAGGCCACTCGGGTGCGACGGATATAGTCGAGCAGCGAAGTCTTGCCATGGTCTACGTGACCCATCACCGTCACCACCGGCGCACGCGGCTCCAGCACCACATCTACGTGCTCGGCAGATTCGGACAGATAAGCATCCGGCTCATCGGCCTTGGCGGCCTTGGCAACGTGACCAAGCTCTTCCACCACGATCATCGCAGTTTCCTGATCCAGCACTTGGTTGATCGTCACCATGGAACCCATGCCCATCAGCTTCTTGATAATCTCGGCGGCCTTGATAGACATCTTCTGCGCCAATTCGGCGACAGTAATAGTCTCTGGCACCATCACTTCATGCACGATAGGCTCGGTCGGTAGTGAGAAAGCATGCGGGCCAGACGGGGCTTCGTTTTTATTATGCTTGTCGGCATGGCGCGGTGTGCGCGCACGTCCCGCGCCGGCCCATCCACCCAAACGACTATCCGTTGCCGGGGTGCGCTTTTTGTGTCCGCTTTCGTTCCACGGGCTGTTTTTATCCGCCGCCTTCGCGCCTTTCTTGGCAACCGGTTTGCTTACCCTGTCGCCGGGCGCAGGCTTATGCAGCGTACCTTCCGCCAAATCAGGCTTGGCAACGGGAGCAACTACCGGAGCAGGAACTTCAGCCGGCTTGGCTTCCGCTACCGGAGCGGTTTTTTGTTCCACCTCAACCACGGGCGTAGCTTTGCGCTTGTTGCGTTCCTTCTTGGCCTGTGCATCTGCGGCCTGACGCGCCTCCAGCTCGGCGAGACGTCGCTTCTCTTCCTCACGCAGAGCCAATTCCTGCTCATCGATCACGTTACCGGATTTTCTGGCAGGTGGCGCGGCTGGCGCTGGCTGTACCACCGCCTCTTCAGTTTTTCCGGCAGCGGAGGCAACCACGCGTTTTTTGCGCACCTCAACCTGGATAGTGCGCGCCTTGCCAGTGCTATCAGCCTTTTTAATCTCAGTGGTTTCGCGTCGTGTCAGCGTAACCTTCTTGGTTTGTGCGCCACCATGAGCGGTGCGCAGATGCTCAAGCAACTGCGCCTTATCCTGCTCGGATATGGAATCGGAATCCTTCTGCTTGGCGACCCCGGCCGCATGCAGCTGTTCCAGCAACAGCTCGACCGGCAGGCCCAGCTCTCCGGCAAACTGCGCCACGTTCATTTTCGCCATTGTTCCCTCTTAACCCCGAAATTCAAAAAACAGTACCTGAAATAATTTTACGCAAACCAGGGCGCACGCGCAGCCATAATCAGCTGATTGGCGCGTTCACCATCCATGCCAGTCATCTCAACCAATTCATCCCCATCCAGATCGGCGAGCTGCTCCTGTGTACCAATACCTTTACCCGCCAAAGTGCGTGCCGTTTCTTCATCCATGCCCTCAATTTTGAGCAAATCTTCGATGTTGTGCTCCACCTGCTCTTCGGTGGCGATGGCCTGGGTCAACAAGGCATTGCGCGCACGGCTGCGCAACTCGTTTACCGTCGCTTCATCCAGCGCCTCAATCTCCAGCATTTCTTCCAGCGGCACGTAGGCCACTTCTTCCAGCGTGTTAAAGCCTTCCTGCACCAGGATGTCGGCCACCTCTTCATCCACATCCAGCCTGGACATGAACACATCGCGTACTTTGGCAAATTCCTGTTCGTTTTTCTGCCCGGACTCTTCCACCGTCATGATGTTGAGTTCCCAGCCGGTCAGCTCGCTGGCGAGGCGCACGTTCTGTCCGTTGCGGCCGATGGCCTGCGCCAGATTTTCTTCCTCGACCACCACATCCATGCTGTGCCGGTCTTCATCCACCACAATGCTGGTCACATCCGCCGGTGCCAGCGCATTGATCACGCTGGTGGCCGGATCTTCCGACCACAGGATGAT
>Ga0315270_10000626_pt1 | contig 19385 bp, 18 predicted proteins | sample C1_bottom_MG_FD_204932 | JGI IMG/M metagenome (GOLD analysis project Ga0315270, IMG submission 204932) | Sediment microbial communities from Yellowstone Lake, YNP, Wyoming, USA - C1_bottom | ecosystem: Environmental > Aquatic > Freshwater > Lake > Sediment | place: USA: Wyoming | collected...
TGTAGCCGCCAGAGCCGCCGCCAGCGCCGTCGAGGCCCGTGCAGGCGCTCGCGCCGCCAGAACCGCCGCCGCCCGCCGCGCCAAAGCACTCAATAACAACCTGCGTTGCGCCAGTCGGCACCGTTTCGGTTGCGCCCGTTCCGGTCGTGTAGATGTTGATGACGGGAATGAACGGCGCCGCGCCGCCCATCAGCGCAAGCTCTACGCCTGAGTTCCTGATCGCCTCGTAACGGCGCCGACCATAGAGCCGCTGGCCGTCGAGCCAAACGATAGTGGGCCGTCGCTGCACTCGACGCCGGTAGCGCGGCTCAACGGACGGCTTGCGCTGCGCGCTCATCAGGTCAGGCCACCGCCGCTGATGACGGCCTCGGTTGAACTCAGGAAAAATACCGTGGCGTAGCCGCGCTGCGCGAGCGTGCGGTTTCCGGTGTTCGCGGTGCCGACTTGGCGAAGCGTAAAGCCCGCGCCCTGCGTGATGGTTATGCCCGCTGCGCTGTTGTTGTAGACGCTTATCACGTCGTCAGCGGCGAAGGTCGCCGTGTTGATCGTGAGGCCCGCCGTGTTCAGGTACACCTTGCCGCGAGCCGCCGCCGCAGCCGTGGCTGTGTTGCCAATCGACGGGATGACCCTGAAACCGACCTCAAGCCCGCCAGTGGTAGGCGTCCCGGTGAGGGCTGGCGATACCAGCGGGGCGTAGGTCGCTGCCGCCGTAGCGGCGGTAATGCCGTCTGTGATGCCGAATCCGGCCAGCGTCGTCGGCTTGCTGGTGATCCCCGACCACGGACAGGCCGCAGCCGTCGTGGCCGTCGCCGCAAGCCCACTGATGTTGATGGCGTAGTTGGCGTTGAGGTCTACCCAACTGGTCGCGTTCCATTTCTGCCACTTGGCACTGGCACCGTTCCATCTGATCGCGTTGGTGGGTGGGTTGGTCACGGTCTGCGTGGCCGGGTCAGCGCCGAGAAACACGTCAACGATGCGGTCGTTGAGGAACGTCAGAAAGTTGGCGTACGTGTCAGTCAGCGCCGGTTTATTGTGGTCAGCCATATCAGTATCCTCGTGCCTGCCAGTTGACGGTTTTCGAGAGCCGCACACCCGCAGCGTCGAACACCAGAGTCTTGAATGTGGTCGGGTTCAACCCGCCCGCGAAGTCGGTTGTGACGATAGCAAGGCCCGTGCTCTGTGGGTTGGCTGTGATCGACACGACGCTCTGGAAAGCGATGTTGAATGTGGTCGTCGTGCCGCCCGTGTCCGTAGAGACCGCCGACACCGTGCCCGCGTCGCTCTTGAGTTTCGCTTCCACGCGCACGCTCAATGAGCTGAAACTGTACAGATCAGCGCCCGCGCTGCTGGTGGCGGTGATGCGAACCTTCACGTAGCGGAAAGAACTGCCAAAGCCGTTGAAGCCCGCAGCGAGCGCGGTGTAAATCGAATTGTCCGGGCTGGTGCTGATCTGGCATGTGATGCCCGGCGAGCCGATGCTGGTCGGGTTGTTCACGACAGTGATCTGCGCGGCTGCGGTGCTGCTTCCGCAGTCGAACACTTCCTCGTAGTACCCGGTCGAGAGCGCCTTTTCGATGAAGATGGGGAACGAGGCCGCAACCTGCGCGCTCGGCCCGGCCCACGCCGGGGTGGTGAAGTGAGTTTGGTACTGGGTCGCAATGTCTATCGGCATCGTCACGACGCCGTTGTAGACCTTGGAATTTGAGAACGTCCCGGTGAACGTCGAATTGAACAGCGACTTGAGAATGTAGTCGGGCGGGCCGTTCACCGATGCGGTAAAGCTCGCGGGCGTCCCGTAGTTGCCGCCCACGTCGATGCCCGTCACCCAGTACGTGTACGTGCCCGCGACCAGCTCAAACACCGACGTGAACAGCCCGGCCTTTGACCCGATGATCGCCGCGCTGGAGTAGACCGCGCCCTTGCGGACTTCGTAGGTCAGAATCTGCTGCGTCGATGCCGCCTCCGTCCACGACAGAAACACGTTGTTGTCCACCACCTGCGCGGTGACGGTGGGCGCGCTCGGCGCGGTGATGCTTTGGCCGTCGCCACCCTCGTTGATCGAGTAGCGGCCTTGCCGGTCGAGCGCCTTTACCCACACGGTCGTCGTGCCCGCAGCGCCGGGCAACATCTTGAACGTGGTGGTCAGAGTCTTGCCGATGTACACGCCCGCCGCCCACGATGCACCGGAGCGCAGCTCGTAGTGCATGAGGTTCTGTTGCGGCACGGCGTTCCACGTCACCAGTAGGCCATCGCTCACGACGGTGATGAGTACCCCCGTCACGTCAGAGGGCGCGCCGATTGGCCCGGCAATCGCGTAGGTGTACGCCGCCACCGAGCCGAGGGCTTCCTCACCGCCACCGTAAGCGTTCACGCTGGTGAATTTCAGGTACATGGTCGAGCCGACCAGCACCGGATCGTAGGGCATCTTGAATATGGCGCTGTCGAGCCGGGCGAACTTCGCGCCAGCGGTGTGCGCCGCCCGCGTGGTGCCGTACACGCCGCGCCGCGTGTAGGCGCTGAGCGTGTAGTGGTATGTCGTCGTGAAGGTCGCCGTCTTGAATGAGATCAGCTCACCTTCCAGCAGGCAAAGCGTGTTGTATTGGTCAGCGTCAGTGGTCGTGCCGCTGGTGAGCGTGCCAAGGCTCGGCGAGAGATCAACGAGAAACGACGTGGTGGTGTCCGGGTCAGCACCCGCTGTGACCGTGCCGGTGATCGTGCCGTATCGCGCAGGCCCGTCCACAGTGCCCACAACCTTGTACGTGGTGCCATCCGTCGAGGCCCACACCGTCGCGCCACCCCACAAAGGGTTGATGCCCGCAACCGCCATCCACAGCTCATAGCCGAGCGCGGTCAGACGGCCCGGCGCGTCGAAGATGAATGGCACACTGACGCTGCCCGGCGCGGCGTTGTAGTCCACCGTGTAGCCGCCGCCAACCTCGTAGGTGTAGACCGGAGCGGTGCCGACCGCGCCGAAGTAATCTTCGGCCTCAAACGTGTACGTGTTGTCGTCGTTTTCTTCGACCGAGAGGATGCGAACCGTGAACGTGGTCGGGCGCGTGCCCGTCTGTTCATTGATCGCCACCAAATCCATTGGCTCCAGTCGGCAGTACGTGATGCCGAGCGTGAAGCGATACTTGTTCCGGTAGGCAAGATGCCGCTGCAAAATAAGCTGCGCGACCATGCGCGCCGTCGTCGCATCACAGATTTCGTCAAATGTCACTGACGGCGCGGGCCGCAAGCCGTAAAGCGCGATCTCGGCGTCGGCCTTCGCTTCGGCGATGTTGTTGTTGTACTGCTTCGTGCGATCCTTGAATTGCACCTGCACATGATTGTAGGAATCAGCGGGCGAGCTGCGCGTGATCGTCACCGGGTCACTGCTTCCATCGCCGATGAAGTCGTCGTCGTTGAGCGTGTACTGGAGCGTGGTCACAGGCGTAAAGGTCGCGCCGTTCGCGGTGAGCGCCGAATCGCCGTAGGGGATGAACTTCAACTGCCCGTCGCTGAACACCGCAGCGGTGTTGGCGATCTGGAGCAGTTTGTCGATCATGTCGCTGGCGCTGGCCTGTTCTATGTACGCCGGGCTTATCCAGATGCCGTGCGTCCGACAGTACAGCCCCATCTGCGTGAGTGAGCCGATCAACCCTGCGGTGAAGCCAGCGCCGCGCCGCGCATCCAGAAGCAGGTCACTCACCACCTGATCCACGGCGGCGTCAGCGATGCCGCTTACCCCGGTGCTGTTGTAGAGCAAGCCCTGAATTTCGAACGTGTGCTGCGGTAGGCTCGCGCTGTCGCCAAGGTCGTACGCGGGCGTCGAAACGTAGGCCAGCAACGAGTAACCGAGCGCCTCGGATGGGTGGCTGCTGGTCATAAACGCGGGCGCAGCCTGCCCGGCAGCGCCGAGCGCGGCGGTCATGTTCAGCGATGCCAGTGAGGCCAGTTTCTTTTGCGCCCACGCGCTCACAACGCTGGTGATTGGCCCCTGCGCGATGGCGAGAATCACAGCGGCCTTGTACGTGTACGTGGTGCTCGATTGACCGCCGCCGCCCTTGCCGCCGCTGCTGGTGGTGTGCGCGATGCTGGTGAAGTCGCCATACCAGATCATGTTCGGCGCGGCCCGCGTCTGTCCGTAGATCAGCGGAATGGCGCGGCCCCAACAGCTTGTCTGCACTTGCAGCGAGGCAATGGCCGGTGCCGACTTTGAAACCTTGCCACCGGGGGCGAGTAACGCGCTCATAGGAAGCCCGTCCAGCGGTAGTACCCGCACACGCGAGGCTCCCACGGCGAGCCGGGCAAGTCGGTGAGCGTCACCTTGCCTTCCTCCTTCCATGCGTGCGCGATGACCATGCGCGCCGGGTCGATGAGGATTGCGCCGTGCGCGGCGGCGCGGGCGATCTTGAACATCACGATGTCACCCATCTTCGGCGCATCGACCTTGCGGCAATACGTTTCGACCACCTTGAGAAAGCGCGGGTCGTCGCTGTGCAGATGCCAGTCGGGCGGGTAACGCTCAATGACAAAGGGTTCGATCAGCCCGACGTTCACGTACACGCCAGCGAGAAAGTTCGCGCAATCTACGCCGTGCCCCTTGACGCACGCCTCGTGATGCCACGGCGTACCGATCCATGTGAGCGCCTCGTCCACGATGAGCTGGCGCTGATTCACAGGATGTTCTCAGGGGTCGGGATGTACGGCGAGCCACGGAAGTGCAGCAGGTTGGCGAACTTCGTGCTGCACGTCGCCTTCTGTTTGTCGCATCCGGCGTAAGCGGTAAAGGCGTCACCGATGGCGGGCGTGGCGACCAGCGGCAAGAGCAGTTGTATATTGCCGACGGTGTAGGACTTTATCGTTGCCGTGACGCCATTGAGCGCACCGCTGGTGAACTTGATCGTGCCGTGCGTGAAGTAGTCGATGGCCTGCGCCAGCCCGCAGAGAATCGTGTCCGCATCGCTCCCAGTGAGCACGGTGCTATTGGTGCCGTAAGTCGCCTGCACCAGCGTGCAGCCGCCATCGAACAGGGTATTGATGCAGCCGGGCTGAAAGAGGTTACGCGGGAGCTTCACGTTTAGCAGCTCAAGGTCAGAGTTCACCGACATGCGCACCTGCGTGCGTCCGATCTCAAGCGTTGCTATGCGACCCGTAAACAGCAGTATCGTGCCGAGCGTGGTCGTGTCGCCGAGCGTTGGCATGAACACCCGCTCCAGTTTCAGGTGTGCGCCGTCGAGCGCGCCCTGCCGACAGGCGAGCAGAAACGCGGTGCCGTTCAGCAAGTGCTCGGCGCGCGCGTCGATAGTCACGTCGAGCGTATCGACCTGCACGCCGATGATGGTCTTGATCTTGCTGCGCGAGATGCTGATGGTCGTGCCGCTAAAAGTGTTGCCGCCGTACACGATGTCGCCGTCTGCCACGGCGTAGCGGGCCACGACGGTGTTGGCGAGCGTGAATGTGTAGAGGTCAGCGATCAGAAAAGTCTGCCCGCCGTTGAGCGCCGTGATTAGCCCTGCGCTGGCGGCTCTCATATTCGGTTCCCCGGCGCGCCCACAAAACTGAGGGTGGACAAATCCCAAAAGCCAAGCGCGTTGTTGTTTATTTCGGTGTCGTCCTGCTCGAGCCTGCACCGATAGTAAAACGTCCCTGTCCACGTGATCGCCAGCCCGTTGCCGGGAGCCGCCACAAAGGTCACGAGGCCGTTGGCGTCAATGGTGTAGTTGGCGGGGTTCGTCTGAGCGACGCCATTCACTTTGAGGTTGGTGATGGCGTTCACATTCTGCACGGGTTCGCTCACCGTGAAGCCGCCCGCGCCAAAGGTGCGCATGAGCTGGAACTGGGTCTTGACGGCGTTCCCAGTGCCGAAGTTGGAATCGGTCACGCTGTTGTCCGCCCAGTCGGTGAACAGAAACGTGTCGTAGCTGCCCTGTATTTGAAGGATGAAGGCTTGCAGCGTGTCGTAGTCGGGGTGGGCTACCGTATCTCTCAAAAACTCGTAGTTCAGCACGAAGCGGTACAGCGGGTAGGCCTGATAGCGCACGGCGATCTCGCGACCGCTGATGGATTTTTGTCTCACCGTTTCCAGCATGGGCACCCGCTCAAGGTTCCACGCAAGGCCCGCGAGCGCCGGGAAGATCGACTGACTCATACCCGGTTCCCCGGCGCGCCGATCATCGCGAGCTGCGACAGTTCCCAGTGCACCGCGTTCAGAGCCTTGGTCTTGATCTCGCTCGCGTCGATGCGGCAACGGTAGTAGAACGTGCCCGTCCACGTCAGCGCCGCAGCCCCGGCAGGCGCACTCACGAACGTCACCAGCCCGTTCGCGTCGATGGTGTAGTTGGCCGGGTTCGTCTGCGTGACGGTGGCCTTCTTGATGTTGGTGAGGGTGTTGACGTTCTGCACCGGCTCGGCGAACGAAAAACCGCCCGCCGCAAAGGCGCGCGTGAGCTGGAACTGGGTCGTGGTGCCGTCGCCTGTGCCGAACTGCATGTCAGTGACGGCGTTATCCGCCCAATCGGTGAACAAGAACGAATCACCACCGAGCGCGCGCGCCTGAACGAAGCCGAGCAGCGTGTCGTAGTCCGGGGTGGCGGCGATGTCGCGGAGCACTTCGTAGCTGAGATTGAAGCGATAAAGCGGGTACTTGGCGTAGAGAAAGCCAAGCTCCCGCCCCGCGAGATTCTTGGCGCGGCGGTTCTTGAATACCGACGCGCGCGTGATGTCCCACGACAGCCCGGCCAGCGATGGGAAAACGGCCTGACTCATGCGAAGCGCACACCACCGTCGCGAGCGATAGCGGTGATCGCCTTCTTGAGCGCGTCACGGTTCACCATGAACGCATCGCCCATACTCATCGCCGGAAGATGCACCACCGTCGCGGCCCCGCGCGAGCCGCCCTCCATGCCACGGATCACGTCGGCATACTTTTCGGGCAGCACCATTTCCTTCTGGTGCAGTTGGGTCATGGGGTTCACACCCGCTGGCACGTCGTACCCACCCGCCGCGCTCATCCCACTGCCAAAGGCCAGCGTCGCTGCAAACGCCGCAGCCGCCGCCGCAGGCGCGAGAATCGGCCCCACGTATGGATAGCCCACCACCGCCTGATATGCCCCGGAGCCAGCCTTGGCGGCGTCGTGGCCGATCTGTTTGAGCGCCGCCGCCTTGTGCAGCAGCAGCGACTTGGCGACCACGGCGATCTGCTGCGCGAGCATGTCGGCCAGCATGTTTGTCACCGAGTCGAGCACCGCCCCCATCAGGCCCCGGATCGTGTCACCGATGGATTTAGCGCCCTTGAAAAACTCACTGAGCACTGACGTGAAGCCGGTGCGCATGGACTGGAACATCTGGTCGCGCTTGGCGGTGATCTGCTCGTTAATTTTGGCCGTGGCGAGCGCGTGCTTTTTTTCCGAAAGCTCCAACTCGTCCATCAGTTTCTGGCGCGCCACCTTGTCACCCCCCGCGAGCGCAAGACGCTTTGCGAGTCCGGCTTTTTCAAGCGCGAACCGCTTGGCCTCCATCGCCGTGCGCATGGCGATTTCTTGGCGGTCGGTCGTCAGCCCGCGCGCGATTTCGGCGTTCATGGCCTGTTCTTCGATGTCCAGCTTGGCGCTCGCCACCGCCTGCGTCGAGGCCACCTCTTCCTCGTCGAGCTGGTGATCTTGCGCGGCCATCTTCTCGCGCAGCGCCATGATCTCGCCACTGATCGAGCGGGCGATTGCCGCACCCTCGAGGGTTTTCTTCTCTTGGACTTTGAGCTTTGCGCTCCAATAATCCAGATCAGCCTGCAAGTCCGTACGGCGGTAGTAATCCCCGGCCAGCTTCATGTTCTGGAGCGCGAGTTTCATTTCCGCGAATTGGTCGCCAGCACTCACCACGGTTGGGGCGTTGCGCTTGTTGTCCTTGGTCGGCATCACGGGGTCGTTCGGCTTTTCCGCCCAGTTGTCCGCAATCAACGACGCGGCGTTTTCCGTGTCCGCCTTGATGTTCGCAAGCATGTCAGTGTAGTTCTGGCCGAAGGCGTCCCACGCCACCGTCGCGTTATCGGCGGCGGTGCTCGCGCCGTCTTTTAGCGCCTGCCACGCGCCTTTAAAGTCGCGGTGCATCGCAAGGTCTATGGCGTTTGAAATTCCATCCAGTAACGCGCCAAGCGTGCGCACCACGCCGATAAACAAATCGACCAGCGAACCGGCAAAAACTCTGCCCACGTCGATAATCACGCGCAATACGCCCGCGACCGCGTGCCCAACGGTTGCCAGTGCATTGAGCGAGATGACCGTAATGCGGATTGCGCCGGGAGCTACCTCGGCAAGCCACGTGGACAAATCGGTGGCAACGGGCAACATTTCGTTGCCGATTTTCACCTTGACGCCAAGCACCGCCGCGTCCAGCTCGGCGCTGGCCTTTTTCCAGCGCATCATGGCTTGCACGTTGTCGGTGCCCACCGTCAACCCGAAGGCGTCAGCAGTCTGGCGTCCGCTTTCCATGTTCTGTTCGGTGAGCTTGAGCATCGCCGTGGTGCTGGCCGCACCGCGACCGAAGAAAGTCTGCGCGGCCTGATTGCGGTCGATGCCGTCCTTGTAGCTGTTGACGACTTTGATCGCGTCGAGCACCAGTTCCTTCTGGTTTTTCAGATGCCCGTTCGCATCGCGCGTGACCAGCCCCCACTGGTTCATGGTGCCTTCGTTGGATTTGAGCTGGCGATCCATCTTCATCGCCGCGCCCGTGAAGGTCTCGCCAGATGCGCCGACTTCCTCAAGCGCGAGCGTCAGCCCCACGGCCTCGTCGGCGCTGATGCCGAGCTTGCGCGCCATATCGACGTTTTCGCGGGTGAAGTTCGCCGCCTCCTTGGCGGTGTCCATGATCGCGTCTTTCAGCTCGTGACCGATGATGGTGGCAATGCCGAGCGCGGCGAACGTGGCGAAAGCCTCGTTGAGCGAGGCCACTGCGGATTTCATTTCCGAAACGCCGGTCGAGACTGCGGCGCTGGCCTGCTTCATGGCCGCGACCGCGCCCGCCGCGTTGCCGGTGATGTTTACATTGACGTTCTCAGCCATCGCTGTTTTTCCTTACCGAGCCAACAGGTGCCCAAGGCACAGGGTCGCGCGGGATCATATCGAGAAGCGAACCATCTGTGTCGCCGCGCGCGCCGCCGATGGAGCTGTCGCCCGCCTTCTTACCAAGGCCGAAATAAGAAGCCACCATCAGATGCAATGGTGGTGAAGTTTTTTGATACTCGTAAATCGCCAGCAACCGGGGAATAGTCATGTGCTGGTCAACGTACTCCCAAGTCCAGCCGGGGAAGCAGGCCAGCAAGTGAATGTAAATCTGATCCCAGTCGATCAGCTCGGCGCTGGCGTCACTCCCCCCGTGGCGGTCAGCCCCGACGCTTCCTTGAGCGCCGCGAAGAACCGATCCCCCGTGCGCTTGTCGAGCATGTCCTCGACCTGTTCAAGCGTCAGCTCCGGGTAGTTGCGCTTCAACGCCGCGAAGGCGATGTCGCACATTTTCCCGACCACTTCGCCCACTTCGTCCTCGTTGGTCAAGTCAAGATTCGCGAGCGACGCCAGCAGCGCCGAGTTGCGTCGAATAAAGCCGAAAGAAAAGCCGGGCACGATCCACTCGCGCCCGGCCATCTGAACGGCCACCCCCTCAAATGGCACGTCGTTCATGCTTACGCTTCCGAGGTGCTGAACTTGAGCACCAAGCCGGTGCCGTCATCCATCGCCGAGAAGTCGAACTCCGGTATGGCGAAGTCCTCGTTCTTCAAGCCGTAGTTGAATTTCGATGTGACGCATCGCGGCATGGAGAACGTCACGATCTTGCCCGCGTACACCACGGTCAGGTCGGCTTTGAAGAACGGCGCGTAACCCATCGCCACGTTGAGCACCGACTGCTTTGTGCCGGTCGCTGCGGTCGCGGTGGTGTACTGGTAGTTGATCTGCACCGGCACCGCCACGTCAGCCGTGTTGAAGGTGTACACACCCGTACCCGTGTTCACCGCGTAGATACCCGTCGCCGTGGCGGTCGCGCCGCGAATCATTGGCAGGCCCGTGTTGACGTTGAACACGCCCAAGTCCGCCGCAAACACACCAGAGCTCGGCGGCGCAATGGTGATCTGGAACGGGGTGGTCGGGATCGCCGTGCCCGCGCTGGTGTCGGTGAAGTTCGCGATCAGGCCAGCGGTGTTGCCCTGACCGAAGAAGATCGCGTTCCACAGGCCCGCGAAGATACGCGCGGGCTTTACCTTCACGTCGATCTTGGCCTTGCCACGGCCCACAGCTACGGCAAACTGGTTTTGGCCGTAGAGCTGCTTCACGTCTGCGCTGATGTCGATGCTGCCTTCCTGTAGCACCATCAGCGGGTAGGGAGTCGGGTTGACGATTGCCGCGCCCGATGCGTCCGTGAGCTGAGTCACGTACATGTTGCCGACGCCGAAAGTGTATTGAGCCATGATCGTGTCCTCGGTGTTTTAAGCTACAACTAAGATTGAAATTGGAATGATGAAAACGCCTTGGCTGCCCAAGGTTCCCTCGTCGGTTGCGGTGTCGCCTTCGATCCAGCAGTGCTCGACGAGTCCGCCGAGATTCTGTTTGCCTGTGACAGCGTTGGGTGCGAGCGCGGCATGAACCGCGTCGTGCAACGGGTTGAGAATGGTGGCCGGGGCAACGTCCGGGCTGGCCCCCGTGTAGGCGTACAGGTACACGTCCACGTGGAACACGTACCGATAGGGCATACCCGGCGGCATGGGAACGGTGGTCTCGTGGCGCTGCGAGAGAAACAGCGCGGGCTGGTCGGCGGGCGGCGTGTCCGACCAGTGCTTGAGTTTGCGCGACGTGGTGACGAATCCAGCGGCGGCGCTGAGCTTCGCGTACAGCGCGGCGTAGATCGGCTCTCGTGTCATCGCGCCCCCATGATGTAGCCATCGACGGCCCGTTCGACTTCGGCCCTGATTTCGCCCTGTAGCTCCGTGAGCGATGAGCGAAGGAAGCTGCGCTCTGGCATGTTGATCTCGCGGGTGTGGGAGCGCACCGTGAACTTGTTGCCGAGCACCGATGTGCTCAGATGTTCGCGCACGCTCACGGGGCCTTTGAAGCCGAATTCGTGGATGCCCGCGTACTCGACGTTGGTGCCGACGCGGCCCGTCACCATGTCGCCCACAACCTCGATAGGGTCAGCGTGGATGGAGCGGCGAAGCCGCCCGGTGCGCACATGGAGCACTTGGTCGCTGAGCTTTTCCTTCGTGCGCGCCACCACCAGCAGGCACGCGCGCCCGATGCCCTTGCGCAGTGCTTCGATCAGCAAAAGCCCGCTGGCGCGAAACTTGTTCGCCGCCTCGGGGCCGCCGACGATGACGCCGCTTATCAGGGTGTCGCTCATTCGGGGAACACGCGCCGGTAGTTGTTGAGGATCGTGCGCACCGAATCACTCATGTCTTTGACCATGAACGTGACCGTTTCCCCGGCGAGGGACTTGGACACGTAGCCGATGCGGTCGCGTTCGCGGTATCGAAGCGAGCACATGTCGAGCACCGCTTGTTCAACGTCGAGCGGCGGAGCCGTGTACCCTGCGGTGTAAGTAATGGTCACATTGCGGCGCGCTCGAGAGAACGTGTACCCGAGCAGGGTCACGCCGATGTCATCGAACTGGAAGCCGCTGATGTTCCACGCGGTAGAAACTGGGATGACTTGCCCGCTGATGGTCACTGCCGAAACGGCGGTGAGCGGGTACTGTCTGAGAATCTGGCGGTCGCCACCATTGCCGTCGAGCGTTTCGGTGTACGCGGCGGTGAGAAGCTGGCGACTGATGTAGGTCTGCACGTACACCGATGCGGCTGCTACCAGCCGGGTCAGTAGCGCGTCGTCGGCGGTGCCCGTGATGTTGAGCCACGAGCGCAGATTCGCCACCGTGGTTAGATCAGCCACGTGGACACCGTGCATTTATTCAGCATTGAGAACTCCAAAAGCCCGGCCCCCTTTCGAGGGCCGGGCGCGTTGCCATCAGCCTTACGCCACGTTGGTGAGCACACCCATTGATGGCGGCAGGAAGTGCTGGAGCACCTCGTCCGCATACACGGCGTACTCGTACTTTCGGGTGCGAAGCGGCCACTCGATCTGGTAGTACTCCTGACGGGTGCGGATGCGGGCGATGTCGCTCACTCCGTCCACGTAGGCGGGAACCGCCGCCGTGTAGAAGAAAATCGTTCCCGGCACCATGTTCGGATGAACCACGATGTTGATAACGGTTCCGTCTATGGGCGACAGGTAGCTACCCACGTTACGACCCGCGACGAAGTTCGACGGGCTGTTCACGTCAGCCGTGAAGTACACGGCAGGGTTGGCCTGACCGAGAATCACGTTCGTGATCTTCTGGAACTGCACGAAGTTCACGAAGATGTGGGTCGGCTGCAGCCGGTACTGCTGGTAGAAACTTGCGAGCGCAGCGTCGATTTCGACGATACGACCGCCAGCGCCCGTCAGTGTGGTGCCGGTGCCCGGCGTACCCGTCGCCAGCGCGTTGTAATAGGCACCGCTGCCTGACTTGTTCGCCAGCGTCAGCAGGCCGTCGTACTCCAGCGCCGAGGTCGAGCTGTCCACCGCCGTGAGCGCCGATGCCAACTGGCCCGTGCCGACCAGAGCGGTGCTGAACGTCACGGAGTTGATCGTCGTGACCTTCTCCAGACGCTCCGCCGCCGCCGCGCCGCAGAACCATGCGTAGGCGTATGCGCCCTTGATGGGCGTGACCGTGGCGAACAGGTTCTGGCCGCCCGTGACCGCCAGCGAAGCCGCCGCAGATTTCTGCGCGCTGCCACCGCCGAAGGTGTCCGTGGTGCCGTCCGCGTTGGTGCGAACCACCTGTGCCGGGACGGTCGCCGTCGCCAGAGCCAAGCTCTGGTTGACGTTGCCGTTGTTGAGGCCCGCCAGATCCCAATACGCCTGCACGCCGAGCGCGACGCAGATGACCGAGTAGGTCGCGTTGCCGAGCGTGCCCGCGCCGCCCTGCGTCAGCGTCGGGGTGCCGGTGGTGCCGAGCGCCGTGCTGGTGTTGCCGCCGAGAATGATGATTTCTTCGGCGATCATCGTGGCCTGTAGCGACTGGAGGACGGCAGCGGCTTTCAAGTCCTCGAAACCGCGTGAGGCGTAGTCGGCCTCAAACGTGACGGACTTTTCCAGACCGATGCCCCGATACGCCGCGAGGTACTCCGTCAGCGTGTGCGTGACCGCACCGCCGCGCTTACCTTCCGCGACACCAGCGCGCATGGCGGTGGAGTTGATGCCGGTGATCGCCTTCCAGTTGGCCTGAATGGCGAAGCCACCGCCGACACGCGGGATCATGTTCCGCAGGGGCGTGAGCACCGGGTACAGCTTCTTGCTTGGGGCTTCAAGGTCGTAGGCTTGAAGGCCCGTGGTCGAGGTGGACGGCTGCACGAAATTCTTGGCAAGAATCTCGGCGCTGCCGGTTTTCTGCGCTTCTTTGAGCAGCGCGAGAGTTTCGTTGACGTTCATGGTTGAATCTCCAAAAAGATTGGCGTTACAGAATCAGTGAGGTGGATGCGCCGCCGTGGGGCGGGGTGGCGTTGGTGGTGAAGTTGGTTCAAAAGCGCAGCGTCATTCCGCCGCGCGCGTGGATGGACTTGATGAGGGTGGCCGCTTCATCCGGCGTGCCGTCGGTCTTGCGCACAGGTTCCGGCTCCAGTGCCGGGTCAGAGTGGGAGATGTCCTCGCCCTTGGCGATGCTTCGGAGCAACGCCTTGCCGGGAAGGGGCTGTTGGTTGAGCTTTGTGATCTCGGCGGCGAGCGATTCGACGCGACCGAGCAGTTTTTCGATGGTTTCGTCGCGCTTCGCCAGCTCTGCCTTCACGAGAGCCACGGAGGCGTCGGCAGGGGCGGCTTCAATCTTTTCCACGACGGGTATGGCGGGGTCGCTCGCGGGCGGGGCTAAAGCCGCCTCCGTCGCCGAGAGGGGGTCTGCCGGGGGCGGATCGGTCGCAAGCGATTCGGTTTTCTCCACCTCGGCGGTGGCGGCGGCGGCGATGGGGATGATGTCACCCGCGCGGCCCGTCAGATCGTTCTGGCTTCCGGCGCTTTCGGTCGAAGCCGGGGCGGGCATGAGGCTGGCGATCAGCTCTGAGGTTTCCTCGGTCGCCATTGTCTCGAAAATCTGCACGCCCGTGGTCAGCCACGCTTTGAGCTGCGCGGGCAGGGGCGAGCCGTCGGCCTCCCACGTGGCTTCGCTGGCGGCGTCATTCGCCATGCAGGCCACGGCGCTCAGCACCGTGGCAAACATCTGCAACCCGTCCATGCCCTTTTTGAGCGCACCGGCTTTTACCGGCTCGAGAGGCGGGGCGATGGCGGCCTGCGCGGCTTTGAGCAGCGCCACCGGGGAGATCGCTTTCTCGTTCATCATCGTTGCGATGGCTTCGATAGCCTCGGCGTCGGTGGGGGCGATGTCCTCGGACTTGTACATGGTGAACACCGCTTCGGGGTTTGCCGGGCGATCAACCAGCGAGACTTCAATGAGCCGGATGCCGGTGATCTTGGTGGCGTCGTCCTTGTCGCGGGCGGTGATGTTGCCGCCGATACTGAAACCCTTGTACACGCTGGTCGTGACTTTCTTTACGGCGATGGGATCAACCACATGCGCACCGAAGAACGTGCGCCCGTCGTCCTCGACGCGAACTTCAATGGCGGTGCCCGCAGCGGATTTCTGGTGCATCTCGCGCACCGCGCCGAATTTCATGTAGTCGGGGATCGCGGCCCTCATCGCGGCGGGGGTGATGGTCTCGCCGTCGGCGTCCACAGCGCCGCTCGATGCGTAGCCGTAGACCTTGATGGTGCCGTCGTCTTGCGGCGTGACCTTTTCGATGCTGGCGTACAGTTTCATTGCAAAATCTCCGTGAGTTTATTGAGCGCGCACCGGCAGGATGCCGCCGAGGTCGAGCCATTTCGTCGCCGTCGTAGTGCGCGCACCCAACACCACCACGTCGTAGTCGCACCCGTCGATCCCGCCCGTGATGGGCACGAGGTACTTGGTCGCGCTGGCGTCGATGCCGTTGCCGCCCGCGAGCATCGCAGCCGCAGCCCCGTCGGTGCCTGCGACCACTGTGATAGTCACGCTGGTCACTGTGCCGGTGAGGGTTTCGCCGGTCGCGAGGTCGGCTGAAAAGTCGAACGCAAGAACCCGCTTCTCGCCGACGCCCTTGGTGTTGAAGCGAACCGATGTCGTCATTAGCAGGTTCCTTTGACGGTGAAGCCGCGAGCGTCGAGCGCCACCGTGAAGGTGCGGCCCTTGATCGTGACGGTGAAGGGGCGAGCCGACTGCGACACCGTGAAAGCGCGCACCGGGAGCGACACGGAGAACTTGCGGGCGGCGAGCGAGATTGTGTAGCACGGGTCGATTCGATACGAGAACGCGATCCCGTCCACCGCCGAGCCGAGCGCCACGGTTGAGAGCGCCGCCGTGCCGAATAGCTGGCCGGGCGACGAACCCGTGAGAGCGCCCACCGTCTGAAAGGTGAGCAGCGAAACACCAAAGATCGCCGAGGGCGAGCTGCCAAGCAGGCTTCCGGTCGGCAGCCACAGCGAGAACGAGCCGCCCGACAGGGCACCCGCCCCGCGCATGGAACCGGTGGCGGTGTCGATCAACCCGAGGCTGACGCCCGACACCGCGCCCGTCCCACCGAGGGCGGCGACCGTCTTGGCGTCGGTGAGGGATATGCCGCCGAGCGCCCCTGCGCCGAGCATGGAGCCGAGCGCGGTGCTGACGGCAGCGGCCTCACCGGCCAGCGTGCCCGATGCCACCATCGCGCCCGTGCCCGTCGTGGCGACGAAGGCCACGCCCGAGATGGCCCCCGAGCTGAGCGCGAGCAGCGCACCCGTTACGGTGATACCCGGAATGGACGTGCCGCCCAACGCACCAGCGCCCACCAGTGAGCCTACGGTGGTGTCGATCAGCCCAAGACTCGCGCCCGCCACCGCGCCCGCGCCCGCGAGCGAGCCGAGGCCGGTCGCATGGGTTGCGGCCACGCCGGAAACGATGCCTGCGCCCACCACAGCGCCTGTGGGCGTACGCACGACAATGGACACACCAGCGACGGCCCCCGCGCCCAAGAGCGCGCCCGTGGCCTCGGCGGCGGGCAGAGCGGTGCCCGCGAGCGCACCCGCGCCCACAAGGGAGCCGGTCGGCGTGAGGGTGGTGATCGCATCCCCGGCCAGCGCGCCTGCGCCTGTCAGGGCACCGACCGACGTGAACCCGGTCGAGGTCGCGCCCGAGAGCGCGGCGGCGGCAGCGGCCAGCAGCGAGCCGATGGTGCTGTCGATCTGACCGAGACTCACGCCCGCGAGCGCACCCGTGGCGATCATGCCGCCCACGGTTGAGATCAACTCGCCAAGGCTCACGCCCTCGAGCGCGCCGGAGGCTTTCAGGTCGCCAATGGTGGCGATCAGATCGCCCAGACTGACGCCTTCCATCGCGCCGAGTGTGACCGTCGGCGTCGATGTATCGCGCGGCGAGGTCTTGAACATGAACCGCTTGCGCGGCTGGATGCCGGGGCCAGCGCGCCAGTCGAGCGGTTCCTTCGGCGTGCCAATATCGAGCGGGGGCGTAATTCCGCGCGGCGAGGTCTGTAACATGAAGCGGGCGGAAGGCTGGATGCCCGGCCCCCGGCGACTGAGGCTGTCAATGCCATCGGTGGCGGTGGTCAGCGCGGAGCCAAAGCCGCCGCCCGCCCACGCAAGGATTGCCTTGACCGGGTTTGAGAGCGTAGACGAGAAGGTGATACCCGGAACGCCGCCGGTCAGTAAGGCCGCGTTATCGACGGCCCTGAACACGAACACGTTGTTTCGATAGACCGTGTAGCGCTGGCCCTGAACCTCCAGCCTTGCCCAGTCGCCAGCCGCCCACGTGGCGCGGAAGTTGTAAGTCGCCACGAACACGTTGGCGACCACAATCTGGATGCGGCACAGACTCAGATCATGCTGAATGATTAGATCAGCGCCCGTGGTGGCGGTGAGAGAGCTTCGGACGTGGACGCCGAAGCCCGCGTTGCCGCTTGACCCAATGTTCGCGCTCTCGATGAGCGCCTCAGACCACTGATCTGCGGGCCACGCTATCGCGCCGTAGTATGCCCGGTTGTCATTGCCGGTTTTACTTGGCCGGGCCTTCCTACCCGCCACGTAGAAGTCGTTGTTGCCGGGAGGGGTTAGCCACCCTGAGCCATTCAGACCGACCCCGGTTCCTACCTGATTGCTGATGCGCCCAAGCCCGCCATCCGGGCGCGCAAAGAAGTCGTCCGCGATCAGCTCGCGGCGCGTGCCCGCGTACGGGTCGAACACCTCGGTCGAGCGCGCCGAGGACTGGAACATGAGCCGTTTACGCGGTTGAGTTCCGGGGCCAGAATTCCACTCCAGCGGTGGCTTCGGTGTCCCAATGTCGAGCGGTGGGGTGATCCCACGCGCCGAGGTCTGGAACATGAAGCGCGCACTCGGCTGTTTGCCGGGGCCGAATCGGTCGCGCTCTGCGAAGCCCACGGTGGCCGTGGTGCCGAGCGGCGCGAAGCCGCCCGCCGCGAACGCACCGAAGAACGGCGCGGCAGAGCCGGTCGAGCTGGGCGACAGGAACACCATGCCCGGCCTGCCGTCCGTGAGCGTATTGCTGAGCTGCGACCACTGGAGCACCAGCGCGCCGTTGCGTATGACGCGCAGCGTTGTGCCCTGAGCCTCAAAGCGCAGCGTGTCACCGACCGTGAAGGTGGTGCGATAGGCGAACGATTCGACAATCGGCCCACCAGAGCGCAGCACGAACGTCATCAGGCTGTTGCCAGCCCGGAACGTCACCCCGTAGTAGCTGTTGACCGTATCGCTGGCGCGCAAGATCAGCCCCGGCCCGCGATCCAGCGTGCCGCCACCGTAGGAGGTGAGCAGCTTCATCTCGGCCCACTGGTCTGAGGGGTACGTGCCGCCAGCCGGAACCACGGCTATGTCGGTGCTGGAACCCTGATCCAGTCCGGGCGTGAGGATGCCGGGCGCGACAATGTTGAGGCTGGTGCCCGGCGTGCCGTTAAAATTCTTCCAATCGGGTGCGCCCAGTACGCCGTTGGCGCGTCGGAACTCGTCATCGAATATCAGCTCGCGCCGGGTGGTGCGGTACTGATTGTTAGGGTCAGCCGAAAGCGCCGTTGTTCGGAGAAAGAACGGCGCGCCCGGCTGTTGGCCCGGCCCTTGAAGGGCCATTGACTTAGTTCATCGCTTCAAACGTGAAGATGTGCGTCTGGATGCTGTTGGCGTTGGAAATCGACCAAGTGCCAAACATGTCCATAACGTTACTCACGGTTGAATCGAAGCCCGTGCCCACCACAGGGGTCGCAGTCGGGAGCAGCAGGATACCGGAGCCACCCACCGTCGGGAGCGGCGAGCCGATGACGGCCTCGGACTTGAACTCGCCAATACCGATCAGCGTGGCGAGCGTGCCGTTGCCGATGCTGCGCGCCGTGAGGTAGCAATCGAACGTCCACGCCACGCTGGTCTTGGCGACGATGTTCAGCGACATCGCACCGCCCGTGAACTGCAACGTGCTCGCGCCCCATCGCAGATCGAGCGAGAGCGTACCGGGCGTTGTGACCACGGTGCTAACGCGGCCTGCGGCGTGGACGCGTATCGTCTTGCCGATGAACGAAAAGTAGTTCGCCGGGACGGTGAAGCGGGACTGGGGCGCGATGATCGAAGTTGCGGTAGTGCTCGCCGTGAGCGCGGTGCCGTCGATCTGCTGCGCGTTGAGTGTTTCGACCCATGAGTTCAGTGACATGTTTGCGGTTCCTTCAGTCGGTCATGATTTTAAGAGCGCCAGCCGCGAAAGACGGCGTGATGTTAGTCGAGATAACGAGCGGCTGTTGCTTGATGATGACGCCCGCGCCGGTGCTCGATGTGTTCACGGGCGTGCCGTTCGCCGCCGTGGTCGAGAGCGTGCAGACACCAGCCGATGCGGTGCCGACAAAGTACACCGTACCTTCGGTGAATCCCGTGGGCAGCACAGCGGTCGGGGTGTGATAAACCGAAACGCGATCATCCACCGCGAAGGTCACGCCCGGAACGGTGAGCGAGCCGGGCGAGGCCAGCGTGCAGGTAAAGCCCTGATACGGCCCGGTGACGGGGCCGACCGGGCCGGATGTCAGGATGACGCCTGCGCCAGAGGCCAACGTACCGATGGCCCAGTGCGTAGCGGTCGCGCCCGTGGCGCCGCAGATTGGGAACGTGATGATCGCAGCGTTCACCACCTGCGTGGGATCAGTACCCGAAACAGTCCAGCCGCCCGAGGTGCGCGCGCCCGCTACGCGAGCGTAGCCGGTGTAGGCCACCTCGTTCGTGTTTTGCGTGCCGCCCTCGCCCGGGTCTGCGGAGTGCAGCGAC
>Ga0315270_10000627_pt1 | contig 19376 bp, 15 predicted proteins | sample C1_bottom_MG_FD_204932 | JGI IMG/M metagenome (GOLD analysis project Ga0315270, IMG submission 204932) | Sediment microbial communities from Yellowstone Lake, YNP, Wyoming, USA - C1_bottom | ecosystem: Environmental > Aquatic > Freshwater > Lake > Sediment | place: USA: Wyoming | collected...
AGAGATTCCGGTCCTCGAGGCGGAATCCGACGGTGACGGACTTCGCGCCCGAGTGCCGCGCGGCGTTCGTGACGGCCTCCTTGAGGAGGAGGAAGAGGTGGCGCCTCGGCTCCGCGGGCAGGTCGACGGCGCCGGCGCCGGCCGGGAGCTCGATGCGGCACGCGATGCCGCGCCCCTCGAGGAGGTCCGTCGCGAAGTGGCGAAGCCTGTCCGCGAGGCTCTGGAGATCGTCGTGTCGCGGGTCGATCGACCAGATCGCGTCGCCGAGTGCGTCGATGACGCCGCGCGACGTCTCGCCAATCTCCGAGAAGAGGCGGGCCGTCTCGCCCGCGGGATCGAGGTCCCGGCGGCCGACTTCCGAGAGGATCGAGATGCGCGCGAGGCTCGAGCCGACGTCGTCGTGGAGGTCCGTCGCGAGGCGCGTCCGCACGCGCTCGACGGCGACGGCGTGCCGCACGCCCTGACGGTGGACGAGATACGCCGCGAGCGCCAGAAAGGCGAGCGCCGAAACGAGGAACTCCGGCCGCCTCCACAGCGGCGGAAGGACGCGGAACGCCGCGGTGGCTTCGGGTCCCGGCGCCCCATCGGGCGCGACCGCCCTCACGGCCAGGTGGTACGAACCCGCCGCGAGGCCGACGTAGCGGACGGTCGGGTCGGCGTTCGGCGCGCTCCACTGCGCGTCCAGACCCTCGAGCCGCGCCTGGAAGAGCACGCGGCCGCCCGGCGTGAAGCTCGGGGAGGCGAAGTCCACGCGGACCCGGTTCTCGTCCGGGGCGAGCGTGATTCCGGTCAGGGCGGCCGTGCCGAGCTCGGGCACGGGGCGGGGGTTTCCGTTCACACGGAACGCCGCAATCACGGCGCGCGGAGGGGGCGACGCCGCGTCGGTGCCGGGCACGAGGCGCGACACGCCCTCGGGCGTGCCGAACCAGAGGGCGCCGGAGGCGTCGCGCGCCGCCGACGTCACGAGGTTGTTCGCGAGGCCGTCCGCCGTCGTGAAGTGAGCCTGCCGTCCGGTGGCAGGATCGAGGCGGACGACGCCGCGCGTCGTGCCGACCCACACGAAGCCCGCGGCGTCTCCCTCGAGGCAGAGCACGCTGCTCGGGACGGCGACGCTCGCAACCTCGACGGGACGGGCCGCGAGCGTCGCGGCCGCGGGATCGTCCACGCGCAGGAGGCCCGCGTTGCCGTTCGCGACGTAGAGGCGGCCCGTATCGTCGAGGAGAAAGTCGTGGACGTAGCCCTCGGGCGCCCCGTGCGCAGGATCGAGGCGGTCGGCGCGGCCGTCCTTCAGACGCACCGCCCCTCCGTTCCCGAGTCCCACCCAGAGCCCGCCTTTACCGTCCTCGAGAAACGCGAGCGGCGCGCCGGTCGGCAGTCCGCCAGCGGGTTTCACGGCGGTGAAGCGCTGCGCGGCCGCGTCGAACCGGAGCAGGGCGTCCGGCGTGTCGTAGACGCCGGCCCAGAGAGATCCGTCGACGGCCTCGAAAAGCGAAGAGACCTCGCCCGGAACTCCTTCGGCGGGGCCGAACGCGCGCGCGCTTCCGCGCGCGAGAGCCTCGCCGAAAGCGGTGGCCGGGTTGCGCGCGACGCCGCCGGGCCCGGCGACCCACCAAGCGCCCGACCGGTCGCGCAGAACGGATCGGCCCCAGATGAGGCGGCCGAGGACGGGCGCGGCCGCACGCGGCCACCGGACCGACCGGAATCCCTGGCCCTCCCGGCGGGCGAGCGCCGTGTTGCCGCGCGATGCGACGTAGAGCGCCCCGCCGTCGCCCCGGAACACGCCGGCGACCTGGATGTCGAGGAGCCCGTCCTCCTCGCCAAAGGACGTGAACCCCGCGGGACGAAGGCGCAGGAGACCCGTGCTCTGTGTCCCGATCCAGAGGTTGCCCGCGCCGTCCTCGAGGAGCTCGCCGAGGATTCCGTCCCCGAGCCCGTTTCGCCGCCCGAAGAATTCGAGGCGGTCGCCGTTCACCAACGCGAGGCCCGCCGTCGTCGTCAGGACGACGCGCCCGTCCTTGCGCTCGAGGATGCGTTGGAAGGCCGAGGGCCCCGCCCCGGGGAACCCGTCCAGAGCCCTCCATTCCCCCGGTGCCTCGGGAAGGTCGAGCCTTCCGTTGGACAGGAGGGGGCCGGCCCTCTCGGCGCCGCCGCGCTCCCATCCGCGGGCGCCGACGAAGAGGCGGCCGGGGGTCGCGACCCACAGCCGCCCCGCGCGATCGACGAGAAGACCTCGCACGTCGTCTTGCTTGAATTCCTTCGAAAGGGGGACACGCTCCGGCTTGCCGCCGGGCGTGGCGCGAAAAAGGCCCTTTGACGTGCCGGCCAGGACCGTCCCGGCGGCGCCCGACCGAATGAGGCGGACGACGACCCCGGGCGCCGCGGCGGCGAGGCCCCACGCGCGCGGAGGCGCGTCCCCTCTTCCAACTTCAAAGATCTCTCCTCCCGAGCCGTACCAAAGGCGCCCGTTCGGATCCGACCAGACGTACTCGACCGGCTTGCCGCCCGCCGGACCGGCCGCCCTGAACGCCGGCCGCGTGGACGCATCCGACGCGCCGAGCCGCGCGAGGCCGCCCGACGTGGCGACCCAGACGGCCCCGTCCGCCGACTCCGCAAGCGCCCAGATGCGCGCCTTCGGGAGCCCGTCCTCGACGCCGTAGACGCGGAAGCGCTCGCCGTCGAACCGTGAGAGGCCGTTCAGCGAGCCGACCCACAGGTACCCGCGCGAGTCCTTGAGGAGCGCCGTGACGGTTTCTTCCGCGAGGCCCTCGGCCACGCCATGCCGCTGGACCGGCAGCCGCTCGGCGAGAAGCGGCGCCGCGAGCGCGAAGACGGCGAGGAGTAGGGCGCCGAGGCGCCTCGCGATCCGTTCGGCGGAGTCGCGGACCTTCGCGACGACGCGGCCGTCCTCGTCGAGCAGGACGGGGATCTCGAGGCCGAATCGTTCCGAAAGCGCCGGGTCGGAGTCGACGTCCACCTCCGAGAGCGTGCCGCCGAGCCGCGCGACGAGCGGCGCCACCGCCGCCTTCATCTCGTCGCAGAGGTGGCAGCCCGGCCGCGTCAGGAGGCGCAGCGCGGGCGCGCTCACGCGGCCGGAACCGCCGCCGGCGGGTGCGGTCCGCGCGGCAGCTGCGTGAGGACGCGCCACGAGTAGTGGAGCCCCGAAATCGTCGCGAAAATCGCGACGAGCCACATGCACACCGTGGCGACGACGGGATCCAGGCGCTTCACGTTGACGAGGAGGATTGCGGTCACGGTCGAGATCTCGAGAAACGTCGTGAGCTTCCCGAGAATGGACGGCGGAAAGGACCGGATCCCGAGTGCGAGGAAGAGAACGAGACAGATCACGAGGATGAAGACGTCCCGGAAGATCGTCAGGACGAGAAGCCAGATCGGGATGCGCACGGACGTCGGCGTCCCCGGGAGCGCGAAGACGACGAACGACGAGACGAGAAAGAGCTTGTCGGCGATCGGGTCGAGCAGCGCGCCCAACGGCGACCCCATCCCGAACGTGCGCGCGACATAGCCGTCGACGATGTCCGTGACGGCAGCCGTGAGGAAGATCGCGAGCGCCGTCCACGCGCGGCCGCCGAGGATCGCCATGACGAGGAACGGGAGCGCGACGAGCCGCGCGAACGTGAGGAAGTTCGGCAGCGTCCAGGGGCGAAGCTCCACGGTGCGTCCAGTCAGCCGGGCGGTGGGGACACCACGCCGTCGCCCTCGAGCCGCACGTAGACGGCCTTGCCCTTCGGGACGATGAGCTGCTCGGCTGCCATCTGGGACATCGTGCGCGAGACGGTCTCGCGCGAGGAGCCGATCGTGTCGGCGATCTCCCGCTGGGACGGGCGCACGACGACGGACCATCCGCCGCCGGCCTTCCGCCCGCGCGCCAAGGCGAGCTCCCGGAAGTAGCGCGCGAGACGCGCCTTGACGTCCAGCGAGGCGAGGCCTTCGATCGTGGCGTTCGCACTCCGGAGGCGCGCCGAGAACACGGCGAGGAGCGCACGCGTGAGGACGAAGTTGGATTTCAGGAGGCCGAAGAAGACGGGGCGGGAAAGGATCGCGAGCTCGGACTTCTCGTGCGCGATCACGCTGGCCGAGCGCGGGGCGTCGTCGAGGAGCGCCATTTCGCCGAAGTGGTCGCCCTCTCCGAGCGACTTCAGGACAACCTCGCGGCCGTCCGGCGCGACGATCGTGACGGCGACCCTCCCCTTCACGATCACATAGAAGGCGTCCCCGGGCTGGCCCTGCTCGACGATGGTCTCGCCGCGGCGGTACGTGCGAAGAGCCGCGGCCTTCGCGAGCGCAACGCGGTCCTCGGGGGCGATTCCCTCGAAGAGGGCGACTCTCGAGAAAAGCTCCGTGACGTTCATCGCTATCCTCTTCCCCGGGCCATCTTCAGCGCCGCCTCGATCGCGGCGACTGCTTCACGCCCGCTGAGCTGCCGGGACCCTTCCGGAAGTATGCCGCATTCGGCCAGGGACGCCGGACAGGAAAACTCTCCGCCCGCGAGCGCCGCGAGCCGCCTGAGATGAGACGCCATCTCGCCTCGCGTGACGGCCGTGTCCGCGCCGACGAGGTGCGTGTCCCTCGAGACCGGGAAGAACCCGAGCCCGATCGTCCTCCCGAGCGCCGCTCGCTCGGGCCGGTCCACGACGTCCACCGCGACGTCCGCGCCCGGCGGGATGCGCGCCTCCCGCACCTCGGGAGAGAGCTCGACGAGAAGGGACGCGAGCTGCGCTCGCGTGAGCCGCGGAGAGAGCGCCGCGCGCCGCGCCGGCGCCGGGAGGTTCTGGACGCGAAACTCGAAGCGCGCCGCCGCCGCCTTCTCCCGGAACGCGGGGTCCGTCCGGCCGAGCTCGTCGTAGAGAGCCTCGGCCTCCGCCCAGCGCCCCGTCTTCGTCGCGAGGGCGGCGAGGGATTCCGTGAGGGCCGGATCCGCCGGGTCGATCTCGTGCGCCCGCTTCGCGGCGGACCACGCGTCCTCGAGGGCGCCCTCGGCTTCGGCGGCCTTCGCGAGAGCCCGGTAGCCCGCGGCCGCGTTCGGGTCGACCTCGAGAATCGAAACGGCGGCGCGCCGGGCCGCCGCGGTGTCCTTCGCCCTCAGGGCCTCGTCGGCCTCGGCCGAACGTCCGGCGACGAAGGCGTCACGGATCTCCTTCTCGCGCGCGACGTACCGTGGATTCGAGGGGATGAGCCGGACCGCCTCGCGGTAGCCGTCCAGCGCGTCGCGCAGGCGGCCCTCGGCCGCGGCGGCGTCGGCGCGCGAGGCGGCCTCGCCGGCGCGCACGACGGCGGGGTCCTTCGGGGGCGGTACCGTCGTGCACCCCGCGGCCGCTCCGAGGACGACCGCCAGGGCGAACGCGAGCCGGCGCGTCAAACCGCGGGAGCCCGCACCGCCGGGGGCGCGAAGGCGGGAGCGTTGGCGCCGGTCGATGCCACCGACGCGATCGCGTGCTTGTAGATCATCTCTTCACGCCCGTCGACTTCGACGACGACGGCGTACTTGTCGAAGCGGCGGATGCGTCCGACGCGCGTGCGCCCGGAGAGGAGCATCACCTCGACGATCGTGTTGTCTTTCCGGAGCTGGTAAAAGAACCCGTCCTGAACGTTGATGGGGGGCTTCGGCGTCCCGATCATGAATGACTCCCTTCCGGAAGATGAGCAAGAAGCGGGCGCGCGAGGCGCTCCGCAAAATCGACGAGGTCGGGGCGCGTCGCGTCGACCGGCACGAGACCCGGCTCCCGGCGGAACCAGGTCTCCTGCCTCTTCGCATACCGGCGCGTATCTCTCAGTATCCGTTCCTTCCACTCCGCTTCGGAGATCGCCCCTTCGAGAAGCGCAGCCGTATCACGATACCCGATGGCCGAGAACGCGGGCGCCGTAGCCGGCACGCCGGCGGCGAGCAGGCCCTGCACTTCCCCGGGGAGCGCGGTCGCGAAGCGTGTTCGAAATCTCTCCGAGATTCTGTCATGGAGGTCCGTGCGCGGCAACGTGAGGAGCAGCTTCACGGAAGGCCGCGTCCACGCCGCGCCCGGGCGCTCGCGGAAGAGGCGCGAGGGTCGCTCGCCCGAGAGGAAGAGGATCTCGAGGAGGCGGATCGCACGGGACGCGTCGGCGTCCGCGAGCCGCGAGGCGACCTCGGGGTCGAGAACGGAGACCATCCGCTTGAGGTACGCCGCACCTCGGCGGGCGGCGACGGCCTCGAGCGCGGAGCGGACGGCGTCGTTCCGGCGCGGCCCCTCGAAAAGGCCGCCAAAGAACGCGCGAACGTAGAAGCCCGTGCCTCCCGCGAGGATCGGCAGGCGGCCGCGCGCGAGAATCTCCTCGCAGAGGCGCCGCGCCTCCGCGGCGAACTCCCCGGCGCTCCACGGCTCGACGGGCTCGCGCGCGTCCACGAGGTGGTGCGGCGCCCGGGCCCGAAGGTCAGCGCCGGGCTTCGCCGTCCCGACGTCGAAGCCGCGGTACACGGCGAACGCGTCCGCCGAGACGACCTCTCCCCCGAGGCGCTCGGCGAGCGCCACGGCGAGCTCCGACTTCCCCGTCGCCGTGGCGCCGAGGATCGCGAGGACGCCCGACGGGCCGCTCACGGCGCGGACCTCGCGACGGCCTCCGGAAACCAGGGGAAGATGCGGCCCGCGGCCAGCGTCAGGGCGAGGTCGCCGTCGCGGTCCGTCCGGAAGACGCGCGCGCCGGCCGCCGAGAGCCGCGCGAGCACCTCGGACGAGGGATGGCCGAACCGGTTGCGCCGGCCGACGCCCACGAGCGCGACGCGCGGACCGACGCGCGAGAGGAAGTCCGGCGTCGTCGAGGTGCGGCTCCCGTGATGCGGCACCTTCAGGACGTCGGCCCCGAGGTCCTCCCCGGACGCCAGGAGGTCGCGCTCGGCGGCCGATTCGACATCGCCCGTCAGGAGGATCGTCCGCCCCTCCACCCGCACCCTGAGGACCAGCGAGCCGTTGTTCTCCCTGGCGCGCGGGTAGGGGTCGTCCCCCGGGTGGAGGACGTCGAAGGCGACGCCGGCGGCCTCGAACCGGGCGCCCGTGCCGAGCCGTTCGAGGACGAGCCGGCGTTTCCGCGCGACGGCGAGGAATTCGTCGAGGAAGGCGTTGCGCGGCGCGGCGCGCGGGAGGACGACGCGGCTGACCGGCAGCGAGTCCAGGACGGCGAGGAGGCCGCGCGCGTGGTCCGGGTGCGGGTGCGTGAGGACGACCGCGTCGAGCGACACGGCGCCGAGGTCCGCGAGCTTCGGAATGAGGCGCAGCCGCCCGAACTCGTACGCCCGGTCCGGGCTCCCGCCCCCGTCCACGAGGACGCGCCCGCGCGGCGTCACGAGCAGCCAGGCGTCGCCCTGTCCGACGTCCACCGCCCGGAGGACGACGGTCCCGGCGCCCGCCGCGGCCGGAGGCGCCGCGACGATGACGAGGACTGCGAGAAACGCCGCCGAGAGAGCCGCCCGTCGGACGAGCCGGGCCGCGGAGAGGCCCGCGACGAGGAGGAGGCCGGCCGCCGCCGCTGCGACCGCGAAAGACGGCGTCGGGACGACGCGCACGGCGTGGAGGCGGTCCAGCCCGTCGAGGATGCCGAACTGGAGCTCGGAAAGAAGGCGCAGCGGGACGATCGCGGCGGCCGCCGCGCCCGGCGAGAGGGCGAGCAGCGGCAGGAGGGCAAGGCCCGCGAAGAGGAAGACCCCCGAGAGCGGCACGATGAAGGGGTTCGAGAGAAGCGCCACGAACGGGACGACGTTGAAGACGTGCGCCTGCACCGGCAGCACCGCGAGCTCGGCGCCCAGCGTCGCGCCGGCCGCGTCGGCGAGGAGCGCGGGGACGCCGCGCTCGCGGAGCCAGGAGACGACCGGAGCGCCAAACTCCGCGAGACCGAACACGGCCGCGAACGTCAGAAGGAACCCGACGTCGAAGAGCGCGGACGGATCCGCGAGGAGGATGGCGCAGGCGGAAAAGCCGAGAACGTGCTCGGGGGACGTCGGCCGCCCGAGGAGCCGCGCGGCGAGGTAGAGCCCGATCATGAGCGCCGCCCTCCAGACCGGCGGCCGGCCGCCCGCGAAGACGGCGAAGAGAAGCGTCGCGCCGAGGACGATCGCGTCGCGCCCCGCGAGAGACGCCCCCGCGCGCCGCACGAGAAACCCGAGCAGCGCGGCGACGAGCGCCACCTGCAGGCCGGAGATCGCGACGATGTGCGCGACGCCGCCGTCGCGGAACGCGCCGACGGCCGCGAACGGCACGTCCTGCGTGTCGCCGAGGACGAACGCGAGGAGCAGAGCGAGCGCCGTGCGGTCCTCCTCCGGCGCATCCGCGAGGTTCGCGCGCAGGCGGCGCTTGAGCGCGGCGCGCGCGGCATGGACCGGCGCCAGCGGGCCCGCGGGGCCCGAGAGCCGTTCGACCTGAAGGGCGCTCTTCACGAGGAGGTGCGGCTGGTCGGGCAGGTCGAAGGGCGAGCGGCGCGGGCCGCCGCGCTCGGGCAGGCGCAGGGTCCCGGTCACGCGCACCCGGTCGCCGACTTCGGCCGCCTGTGACGGATCGGCCTCCCCTGCCACGATGAGCGTCACCGGAGCCTCGAGGGTGAGCGGACGGCCGCCGAAACTTGCGGTCGCGACGTCGATCCGGGACCTCGCGAGCGAGCCGCTCGGCGACCACGGCGCGTCGAGGCGCCCCGTGATCTCGACGAGGGCGCCGCCGGCCTCCGGATCGCGCGCGGCGGACTCCGCGATCGCGCGCCGGGCCTCGCCGGACGTCCGGAGCGCGGGAGCGAGCCAGCGTACCTGAGCTGACGCATAGCCGAGAGCGGCCGCGAGGACGAAGCCGCCGGCCGCGGCGAGACGGCCGTGGCCGCGGCCCACGGCAACCGCGGCCGCGGCGGCGAGGGCGAGCGCGGATCCCGCGAGCAGGGAGGGCGGTACCGCGAACGAGACGGCGGCGGTGATTCCCGCCGCGATCGCGAACGCCGCAGGCAGCGACGGCGCGCCCGCCCCGGGCGACCACGAGCGCCTCATCCGCCGCTTCTATCCGATCGGACGCCTGGCGAGCAAGGCCACCGTCTCGACGTGGTGGGTCTGCGGAAAAAGGTCGAGGAGCGTCAGCCGCGTTACCGCGTAACACTCGCGCAGCGCCGCGAGGTCGCGCGCGAGCGTCGGCGGGTCGCAGGAAACCATCAGGACGTGCGCAGGCGCCAGCCGCAGGATCCCCCGCCGCACCTCGGGCGAGAGGCCCGCCCGGGGAGGGTCCGCGAGGAGGAGGGAGACGGGAGATTCGGATTTCTTAAAGTGGAAGAAGGATTCAGCAGAGGCTCGGATCGAGCGCGCGAGAGGCAGGCCCGCTTCGTGCCAGGACTGAAGATTCTTTGAAAGTGAATGAGAGGAGGATTTGTCGATCTCGACCGCCGTCACCTCGCCCCCGCCCGTCCCGGCTGCGAGCTCCAGGAGCGGGCGCGTCATGAAACCGACGCCCGCGTAGAGATCCACGGCACAGCGGGGCGAAAGACCGCGCAGCGCGGCGCGGACTTCTTCGAGAAAGGCGTCCAGGAGGAAGAGATTTCCTTGAAAGAAGGAAGACACGGAGACCGAGAACGACGCTCCTCCCGCGGCAAGGACCAACTCCGACGGGCCGTCCGACCCCACGACGCACCCACCCGCATCGACGACGCGAAACCCGTCGAACGGACCCTTCCCTCTCTCTTTCACCTTCGAAGCAATTTGCAGACCGTCACCCGCCGAGAGCCGCAACTCGCCAAGCACGTCGGCGCCGTCGCGAGACTCCAAAGTCAAAAGCTCTCCTTCCGCCGGCCCGAACGAGCGCAGGTGCTCCCTGAGCGCGGGGAGCCGCTCAAGAAACCGCTTCGAAACGATCTCGCAGCCCTCGAGGTCCGCGACGACGTTCGAGCGCGCCGCGAAGAAGCCGAGGCGGCCCTCGCGGTCGAGGTGGAGGCGGTTGCGCAGGCGATAGTTCGGCGGCGAGCCCAGCCAGCGCGGCTCGGGCAGGTTCTCCGGTTTCAGGCCGCCGAGACGGCGCAGCGCGTCGAGGACGAGTTCCGTCTTGAGGGCGCGGTGATGTTCCGGGCGCGCCGCGGGCCAGTCGCACCCGCCGCAGGCGCCGCGGAGCGCGAGCGGGCAGACGTCGGCGTCCGGGCGGCGGGCTTCTCCCGGCTCGAGAATCGCTTCGGCGCGCCCGCGGATCAGCCGCGGGGACGCCTCGTCCACGCGCAGCCGCACGCGGTCGCCCGGCAGCCCGCCCGCGACGAGCGTGACGACGCCATCCGTCCGCGCGAGGCCCTCGCCGCCGGGCACGACGCGCTCGACGACGGCCTCGAGGGCGTCGCCCGGGCGGATCTCAGCCATGGAGGAGCGTGAGCGCCGGCAGGCCCAGCAGGAGCCGCACCTCGCGGCGCGTCAGCGCGCGCCGCATGCGCTCGACGACGGCAGGCGAAACGCCCGCCACGTCGCCGAGATCCGCGGTCACGCGGCTCTCGATCAGTTCTTTTTGCTTCGGACCCAGACGAGAGAACGCGGCCTTCACGAGGGATGCCTCGATCGCCGCCAGCCTCTCTTCGGATTCTTCGAATGGTCCCTCGCGCGGCATCGCCTCGATCTTGGCGGCAGCCTTCTCTATTAACCTTCTAAGAGAATCTTCAACTTCTCCCGCGGCTGCGAACTGCTCGTTCGTCGCGCGCAGGCTTTTCGAAAGCAAAGCAAGAGATTCTTCTTTCGCGGGCGCGTTCGCGCCCGCTGCGGCGGTCTCGCGGGTTTTGCCCACGAGGCCGCGGCGCTCCATCTCCCACAGCTCCTCGACCGAGCTCGCGCAGTACGAAATCGACGAGATCTTTCCGGCCTGGCCGCGCGCGCGCCGCTTCTCGAACGCCTCGCGCACGGCGCGGATCACGACGTCCACCGGGATGCCGCCCTCGCGCCAGCCGCGGATGAGCGTCCAGTCCTTCGGGGACAGGAGGAACGGCGTCCCGCGCTCGGCAATGAAAGCCTCCTCCACCTTCGTGGCGTAGGCCTCCTCATCGGGCACGGCGTCTTCCATGTCAGAAGCGGACGACGTCCCCCGAAACGAGCGTCTCGTCGCCGCCCTCGGTCGCGAGGCGCAGGAAGCCCTCGGGCGTGACGCCCACGAAAGCCCCCTTGTGCGAGCGGTCGCCGTCCGCGACGGTCAGAAGATCGCCCGGCGCGTGCGCGGACACCGCCGCGAACGCCTCCGGGAGCGGGTCGGCGCAGGGCTCGCCGACGCCCTCGTCCAGGATCACGAGCACTTCGTCGAGCGGTGTCTCGCCCTCGAGCAGCGCCGGCGCGACGCCGCACGCTTCGAGCGACGTGGCTCCGGAAAGACCGCGGGCGTCGAGATCCGCGCGCGTCCCGCGGACGTTCAGCCCGACGCCGATCACGGCCCATCCCTCGCCGTCGTCGTTCGAGCGGGCCTCGATGAGGAGGCCGCCGAGCTTCCGCCGATCCACGAGGAGGTCGTTCGGCCACTTGAGCCTCACGTCGATCCCGAACGCGGCGGAAAGGCCCCGGGCGAGGAGGATCCCCGTCTCGATCGGGAGCCGGACGCGGCCGGGGCCCTCGGGCCACGGCACGATCGCCGAGAGCGCGAGCGCGCCCGGGAGCGGCACCCACGCGCGCCCCGCGCGGCCGCGGCCCGCGGTCTGCTCGCCCGCGGCGATCACCGTGAGCCGGATCTCCTCGCTCTCGGCGAGCGCGTGCTCGACGATGATCTTCGCGAAGTCGTTCGTGGAGGGCGCCGTCGCGAGAAGGATCACATTGTGGATTCGGGCGAACCGCCTCCCGCCGAGGGGCGCGAGGGCGCCGAGCGGGGAGCCCGCGGGCGGGAGGGGCGCGCCGCCGCTCACGGAGCCCCTGTCCCCACGAGGTTGCTCTCCAGCCGGCGGACTCGTTCGGAGATTTCTTCGAGTTGTTGCCTGGTCTTCTCGACCACGGCGGCGGGGGCGCGCGCGAGGAAGCTCTCGTCGGACAGCCGGCTCTGGATCTTCGAAGCCTCTGCGCGCAGGCGCTCCACGTCGCGCTCCAGCTTCTCTCTGTCTTCAGAAGAAATCTCCTTCTTCGGAAGGTCCACGAGAATTCCGGCACCCGCGACGACGTCGCGGAAGGCTCCGGGCATCTCCACCTTCGAAGAAATCTTCACGCCCTTGAGCCGCGCGAGATGGCTGAGGAGCGGAACCTGCCGCTGCAATTCCTCTGAAAGGGGTCCGTCGGGGAGCTCGAGGCCGATGGCGAGCGCTTCGGTCTGCGCAAGGCCGTTTTCCGCCCGAAGATTGCGGACGCGCGTCACGACGGCCCGCAGTGTTTCGACTGCCTCCACCGCCGCGTCGTCCGTCCACTCGGCGTTCTTCTCGGGGAACTTTGCCATCGTGAGCTTCAGCCCGTCGCCGTTCAGCGCTTCGCGGATCTCGCACGATACGAACGGCATGAAGGGGTGCAGGAGCGCGAGCGAGTCGAGGAGGACGCGCTTCAGGACGCCGCGCGTCCTCGCCTTCTCGGCCTCGGGCACGTCGGCTCCGCGCAGTACCGGCTTGATCATCTCGACGTAGCCGTCGCAGAACTCGGACCAGAAGAACTGGTAGAGCGCGTGCGCGGCCTCGTCGAAGCGGTACGCCTCGAGGGACGCGCTCACGCGGCCCGCGGCGTCCGAGAGGCGCGCGAGGATCCAGCGGTCGACCGTGGACAGCGTCCTCACGTCCAGCGCCCCGGGGTCCGCGCATTCGCCCTCGGCGATCAGGGGCAGCGCGAACCGCGTCGCGTTCCAGACCTTCGTCGCGAACGCGCGGTAGCCCGCGACGCGGCTCTTGCCGAACGGGAGGTCGCGGCCCGTGCCGGAGAGGACGGCGAGCGTGAACCGGACGGCGTCCGCCCCGAACTCGTCGCACATCTCCAGCGGGTCGACGACGTTCCCCTTCGTCTTCGACATCTTCTGGCCCTTCTCGTCGCGGACGAGGCCGTGGAGCACGACGTCCTTGAAGGGCGCCCGTCCGTCGAACCAGGTCCCCGCCATCACCATCCGGGCCACCCAGAAGAAGAGGATGTCGAAGCCCGTGACGAGGACGCTCGTCGGGTAGAAGCGCTTGAAGTCGGGCGTTTGGTCCGGCCAGCCGAAGACCGAGAGCGGCATGAGCCATGACGAGAACCACGTGTCGAAAACGTCGGGGTCGCGCGTGAGCGCCGTCTTCCCGCACGTGCCGCAGAGGGCGGGGTCGCCCGCGCCGGGCTCGGGGACGTTCACGTGCCCGTCCGCGCAGTACCACGCCGGGATCTCGTGCCCCCACCAGAGCTGGCGCGAGACGCACCAGTCGCGGATGTTCTTCATCCACTCGTCGTAGGTCTTCTTCCAGAGTTCCGGCGTGAACGCCGTCTCGCCGGTGTCGGTCGCGGCGACGGCCTTCTCGGCGAGCGGGCCGATCTTCACGAACCACTGGATCGAGACGAGCGGCTCGACGACCGTGTCGCACCGCTGGCAGCGCGCGAGCGGGACGAGGTGGCTCTTCTCGCCGCGGCGCCGGCCCTGCGCGTCGAGGTCCCGGAGGACCTTCTTCCGCGCCTCGGACCGGTCGAGCCCCGCGTACGCGTCGCCCGCGGCCTTCGTCATCTTTCCGTCGAAGCCGATGACGGTCACGAACTCGAGGCCGTGGCGCCTGCCCGCCTCGAAGTCGTTCGGGTCGTGCGCGGGCGTGACCTTCACGACGCCGGTCCCGAACTTGGGGTCGACGAAGGCGTCGGTGATCACGGGGATCGTGCGGCCGGTCAGCGGCAGCGTCACGCGCTTGCCGACGAGGGCCGTGTAGCGCTCGTCGTCCGGGTGCACGGCGACGGCCGTGTCTCCGAGCAACGTCTCGGGGCGCGTCGTCGCGACCACGACCTCCCCGCCGCCCTCCACGGGATAGGCGATCGACCAGAGGTGGCCCGACGTCTCGACGTGGTTCACCTCGAGGTCGGAAAGGACGGTCGCGCAGCTCGGGCACCAGTTCACCATCCGCTCGGCGCGGTACGCGAGGCCCTGCTTGTAGAGCGTCGTGAACACATGGCGGACGGCCTTCGAGCGCGTCTCGTCGAGCGTGTAGTACTCGCGCGTGAAGTCGCACGAGGCCCCGAGGCGCCGGATCTGGTTCAGGATGTCGCCGCGCCGCGATCCCGCCCACTCGCGGCAGATCGCGAGAAACGCCTCTCGGCCGAGGTCGTGGCGCGTCTTTCCCGTCCGCTCCTTCAGGTCGCGCTCGACGACCATCTGCGTCGCGATGCCCGCGTGGTCGACGCCGGGCACCCAGAGGACCGCGCGGCCCTGCATGCGGCGCCAGCGGCAGAGGACATCCTCGAGCGTGCGCCCGAGCGCGTGGCCGACGTGCAGCCGCCCCGTGACGTTCGGCGGCGGGATCACGATCGTGAACGGCTCCGCGTCGGGACCGGCCGCCTCGGGGCGGAAGAAGCCCGCCTCTTCCTGCGCCTTGTACCAGCGCATCTCGAAAATGGACGGGTCGAAAGTCTTGTCGAGTTCCTTCACAGGCCGCCGAGGATATCGGAAAGCCGAATCCTCAGTCCGCCCTTTCGAGCTCCTCGAGGCGCTCCTTGACGAGGCGCTCGGCCAGCTCCGGGACGACGTCCCAGGCGATGCGGCGCACCACGCGCTCGCCGCCCAGCTCGAGCACGCGGCGCGCGATGCGGTCGACGTCCGCGTCCGAAAGCGGTCCTGCGGACAAAGCGGCCCCGGACGCCGCGGGTGCGGAATTGGGGATGAGGCTCTTGAGGTCCGTGAGGCTCGCCTCGGCCGCGAGGGCCTCGAGGTCGGAGCGCGACTCCTGAGACGTCGCGTGCTCGGCGCCGCCTTCGCCAACGAGCTTCTCCCACGCCTCGGGACGGCGCGTCTTGCCCTTGTCGGAGCGCTCGAAGGCGGCGATGTCCTCGTCGAGATCGCGGCGCTGCGGCTCCGGGGTTTCGTCGAGCGCGTCGAGGTTCATCTCGTACCCGCGCTCGCCCGTGAGGGCCGGCGGCGGAGGCGGCACCGGTGGAATCGGCCCGGTCGGCGGGTCAAAGTCGCTCCGCGCGGGCGGCGGCAGCTCGGAGAAGACCGGCATCGCCACCGTCGAGAAAACGTCGTCGAAGAGCGGTGCGGCCGGCGGGAGAAGCGGAGGCGGCGGAGGCGCCGGCAAGAGCTCCGGGACGGCCAGCGGCGCGGTGTAGAAAGAACCCACGTTCGAGAGCGTCGGATCCGTGGACTCTCCGCTCTCGGCCGGCTCGGGCGCGGGAGGAGGAGGCGGGGGCGGCGGGGGTTCGGGGGCCGGCGGCGGCTCGGGCGGCGCGGAGGCCTTCGCCTCGGCCGCACGGCGGACGAGGTCCCTCACGAGCGACGCGAGCCCCTGCGAGTCGAACGGCTTCGTGACGACCGAATCGGCGCCGACGCGCTCGGAGCGCGGCTTGTCGAACGGCTCGAACGTGCCCGTGAGGAGCACGACCGGAACGTACCGCCCGCCCGGACGCTTCTTCACCTCCTCGCACACGTCGTAGCCGGTCTTGCCGGGCATGACGGCGTCCGCGAGAACGATGTCGGGCTCGAACTCCGCGAGGAGGGCCACGGCGTCGTCGCCGTTGCCGACCGCCTTGAGCTCGAACTCGCTGCCCGAAAAGGTCAGCTCCACGACCTTGCGGATGGTCAGGCTGTCGTCCGCCAGAAGAATTCGGGAAGGCATGGTTAGGAGGGAGTTTACACCGGACGCTTTGCCGCGGCCCCATCGAGGGCCTGGAAGACGCGCGAGACCGGGCGCCGCCCGATTGCGGCGGAGAGAACGCGCGACGCGCCGGCGACGGCCGCGAGGTCCACGCCCGTTTCGTAGCCCATGCCGTCGAGCATCCAGAGAAGATCCTCGGTCGCGACGTTGCCCGCCGCGCCCGGCGCGTACGGGCAGCCGCCCAGGCCGCCCGCCGAGGAGTCGAAGATCCGCACGCCCTCGCGCAGACCCTCCGCCACGTTCGCGAGGGCCGTCCCGCGCGTGTCGTGGAAGTGGAGGGCGAGCTGCTCGATGGGTACGCCCGCCTCGACGGCGCGGGCGACGACCTCCGGCACCTGCGTCGGGACGCCGATCCCGATCGTGTCGCCGACGGAGACCTCGGCGCAGCCGATCTCGACGAGTCGCCCCGCGACGCGCGCGACCGCCTCCGGCGCGATCGGGCCCTCGTACGGGCAGCCGAACGCGCACGAGACGTAGCCGCGCACCCGCACCCCCGCCGCCCTCGAGCGGGCTAGGACCGGCGCGAAGCGCGCGAACGACTCGTCGATCGAGGCGTTGATGTTCCGGCGGTTGAACGTCTCGGAAGCCGCCGTGAAAACCGCGATCTCCCTCACGCCGGCCGCGAGCGCACGGTCGAGGCCCTTCTCGTTCGGGACGAGGACGGGGTAACGAACGCCCGGGCGCTTCGCGATCCGGCGGAAGACGTCCTCGCCGTCCGCGAGCTGCGGGATCGTTTTCGGCGAGACGAACGCGGTCGCCTCGATCACGGGCAGGCCGGCCGCCGAGAGGGCGTCGACGAACGCGACCTTCACGTCCGCGGAGAGGATCGCCGCCTCGTTCTGCAGGCCGTCCCGGGGGCCGACCTCGACGACGGTGACGCGTTGCCGACTCATGAGACGTCGAGGAGAACGGCGCCGAGGGCCACCATCTTCCCGGGCTCGGCGGCGAGCCGCGACACGGTCCCGGCCCGGGGCGCCTTCACGGCGTGCTCCATCTTCATGGCCTCTAGAATCACGAGGACGTCGCCCTTCTCCACCTTCTGGCCGTCCGCCACGCGCACGGCCGAGATGCGGCCCGGCATGGGCGCCGTGAGCGCGTGCTCCTCCTCGGACGAGCGCGCGGCGCGGGCGCCCGCCTTCGCGATGCGCCACGTCTCGCCGGCCACGAAAACCCACGCGACGTCGCCGTCCTTCGCCGCGAACGCGCCGCGCGGCATCCCGCCCGGCCGCACGTCGCGCGCCTCGCCCGTCGCGCTCTCGCGGAGCCTCACGCGCCGCCCCCGGCCCTGAACCGGCCGTCGAACGGATCGGGGAACGCCGGTGCCGACGCACCGCCCGGCGCGGACATGCCCGAGAGCGCCGCCGCGGCCGCCGCAAACGCCTCGTCGGGCGGAGGCGGGGGCGCAGGCACGGCGAGAGTTTCCAGAAGACCGGTGTGGATCGCGCCCGCGGCCACCTCGGGCGTCCCGAGCAGGCGGTGCAGCCACGAGACGTTCGTCAGGACGCCGAGGATCACCGTCTCGCCGAGCGCGGCGGAGAGCCGGCGGCGCGCCTCGTCGCGCGTCGCGCCCGAGGCGACGATCTTCGCGAGGAGCGGGTCGTAGTGGACGCCGACCTCCTGCCCCTCGGCGAGCCCGGACTCGACGCGCACGCCCGGGCCGGAAGGCTCCCGGTAGAGAAGGACGCGCCCGGTCTGCGGCAGGAAGCCCCCCTCGGGGTCCTCGGCGTAGACGCGCGCCTCCATCGCGTGGCGCGTCGGGACGGCCGGCAGGGGCGGCAGCTTCCCGCCCGCCGCCACGGCGAGCTGGAGGAGGACGAGGTCCACGCCGAACGCTTCCTCGGTGACGGGATGCTCGACCTGCAGGCGCGTGTTCATTTCGAGGAAGTAGAACTCGCCGGATGGCGCGACGAGGAATTCGACCGTGCCCGCGTTCACGTAGCCGACCGCCTTCGCGGCGTCGACCGCGGCCCTCGCGAGGCGCGCGCGCAATTCCGGCGTCACGGCCGGCGACGGGCACTCCTCGACGACCTTCTGGTGCCGGCGCTGCAGCGAGCACTCGCGTTCGCCGATCGCGACGACGCTGCCGTGGGAGTCGCCGAAGACCTGCACCTCGATGTGCCGCGGCCTCTCGAGGTACTTCTCGACGTACACCGTCGCGTCGCCGAACGCAGCCGCCGCTTCGCGGCGGCAGGAGGAAATCGCTTCGGAAAGCTCGCCCGCCTCGCGGACGATCCGCATTCCTTTGCCCCCGCCGCCCGCTGAGGCTTTGACGACCACGGGGAGACCGAGAGCGAAGATTTCTTTGAAACTGCCAGAGGTCGTGATGAGGGCGCCCGGCACAACAGGAACTCCCGCGGCGCTCATTCTCTCTCTCGAAGAAATCTTGCTCCCCATCGCCTCCATCGCTTCGGGCGGGGGGCCGATCCACACGAGCCCGGCGGCCTCGACGGCGCGCGCGAAGCCCGCGTTCTCGGAGAGAAAGCCGTAGCCCGGATGCACGGCGTCGCAGCCCTTCGCCTGTGCCGCGGCGAGAAGCCTCGCGATCGACAGGTAGCTTTCCTTCGCGGGCGCCGGCCCGATCTCGACCGCGTCGTCCGCGAGCGCGGCGTGCCGGCCGCCGCGGTCCGCCTCGGAATACACGGCGACCGATTCGAGGCCCGCCGCGCGGACACCGCGGATCACTCGCACCGCGATCTCGCCGCGGTTCGCGACGAGGACTCGCCGGAAGGGCCTCGCCCGCGTCACGATCCCTTCGTCGTCCAGCTCGCGGGGCGCTTCTCGAGGAAGGACTTCAGGCCCTCCATACCCTCCTGCGAGCCGCGCCGCTCGGCCATCCGCTGGATGGCCCAGGCCGACGCTTCCCGCGCAGGCAGCGTGGAGACGGTGCGGACGAGACGCTTGGCCTCGACGACGGCGGCCGGCCCGCCGAGGAGTATCGCGTCGATCACCGCCTTCGTGGCACCGGCCAGATCCTTCTCCGCGACCACATGGTGGACGAGGCCGACGCGCCGCGCCTCCTCGGCGCCGACGCGCTCGCCCGTCAGGAACCACGAGCGCGCGTGCGACTCGCCGATCTTCCGCACGAGATACGGGGAAATCACGCCCGGGATGATCCCGAGGCGCACCTCGGTCGTCCCGAAGACGGCGCCCTCGGCCGCGACGACGACGTCGCACGCGGCCGCGAGGCCGGTGCCACCGCCGAGCGCGGCGCCCTGGACGCGCGCGACCACGGGCTTGTCGAGCTCGTCGAGCGCCTTGAAGAGCTGCGCGAGCTCGGCCGAGTCGCGCCGGTTCTCTTCCATCGTGAAGTTCGCGACGCGCTTCATCCAGTCGAGGTCCGCGCCTGCGCAGAACGCCGTTCCCGCGCCCGAGAGCTCGACGACGCGCACGGAGTCGTCGGAGGCGAGGTCGCGGAGCGCCCGCTGCAGGAGCGTCACGGTCTCGCCGTCCCAGGCGTTGCGCACCTCGGGCCGGTTCAGGACGAGACGCGCCACGCGCGGGTCGGCGGACTTCTCGAGGAGGACTTTCGGGGCGCTCACTTGCCCACCTGGATCGTGCCGGGGAGATCGAGCGGAACAGTCATGGCCTGGTCCTTTCCGACTTTCACGGAGATCTTCGCGACGAGCCGTCCCTCC
>Ga0315270_10000628_pt1 | contig 19376 bp, 22 predicted proteins | sample C1_bottom_MG_FD_204932 | JGI IMG/M metagenome (GOLD analysis project Ga0315270, IMG submission 204932) | Sediment microbial communities from Yellowstone Lake, YNP, Wyoming, USA - C1_bottom | ecosystem: Environmental > Aquatic > Freshwater > Lake > Sediment | place: USA: Wyoming | collected...
GGGGCGGGCGTATCGCCGCCATCGGCAAGGCCGGCAACCCGGACGTCCAGCCCGGCGTGAACATCATCATCGGCCCGGGCACCGAGATCATCAGCTGCGAGGGCAATATCGTCACGGCAGGCGGCATCGACTCGCATATCCATTTCATTTGTCCGCAGCAAATTGAAGAAGCGCTGGTGTCGGGCGTGACGACCATGCTGGGCGGCGGCACCGGGCCTGCCACCGGCACCTTTGCCACCACCTGCACGCCGGGGCCGTGGAATATCGAACGCATGTTGCAGGCAGCCGATGCCTTCCCGATGAACCTGGGTTTTCTGGGCAAGGGCAATGCCAGCTTGCCCGATGCGCTGCGCGAGCAGGTCAGGGCGGGCGCGATCGGACTCAAGCTGCACGAGGACTGGGGCACCACGCCGGCCGCCATCAGCAACTGCCTGGACGTGGCCGAAGAGAGCGATGTGCAAGTGGCCATCCACAGCGACACCTTGAATGAATCAGGTTTTGTCGAGAGCACCATCGCAGCGACCCAAGGCCGAACGCTGTGCGCGTTCCACACCGAAGGCGCGGGAGGCGGACATGCGCCCGACATCATGCGTGTGGTGGGCGAGGCCAACTTCCTGCCCAGCTCGACCAATCCGACCATGCCTTACACGGTGAACACGCTGGACGAACATGTCGACATGCTGATGGTGTGCCACCACCTCGACCCGGCCATCGCCGAGGACCTGGCTTTTGCCGAGAGCCGCATCCGCAAGGAGACCATCGCTGCCGAGGACGTGCTGCACGATATGGGCGCCATCAGCATGATGAGCAGCGACAGCCAGGCGATGGGCCGCGTCGGCGAAGTCATCCTGCGCACCTGGCAGACCGCGCACAAGATGAAACAGCAACGCGGCTGGTTGGCCAACCCCTTGCCAAGCGTCGGCGCAAGCGTTGAAGACAACACGCGCAATGACAATTTCCGCGTCAAGCGCTATGTGGCCAAGTACACCATCAACCCGGCGCTGGCGCACGGCATCAGCCATGAGGTGGGCAGCATCGAAGCCGGCAAATGGGCCGATCTGGTGGTGTGGAAGCCGGCCATGTTCGGCGTCAAGCCGGCCTTGATTTTGAAAGGCGGCTTCATCGCAATGGCGGCGATGGGCGACCCGAATGCCTCGATCCCGACGCCGCAGCCGGTGCATTACCGACCGATGTTCGGTGCATATGGCGGCGCGCTCGCGAAAGGTTCGCTGACCTTCGTGTCGCAGGCCGGCGTGAACGCCAGCATCCAGCGGCGTTATGGTTTGAGCAAGACGGTGAGCGCGGTCAAGAACATTCGCGGCATGCGCAAGCAGCATATGGTGCACAACAACTACCTGCCGCATATGGAGATCGATGCGCAGACCTATGCCGTGCGTGCCGACGGCGAGTTGCTGACCTGTGAGCCGGCGCTCAGCCTGCCGATGGCGCAACGCTATTTCCTGTTTTGATCGCCCACCGATGCTGCAAGTCTCCAAACTGATGCCGCAAGGCGCCGGCCTGGCGCCGGTGCTGCTCAAGCGAGCGGCCAGCGTCGAGCTCGACTGGGATGTGCGCCAGAAGAGCCGCTTCGATGCGACCGATTCGCTGGGTCGGCGCATCGGCGTGTTCCTGCCGCGCGGCACGCTGGTGCGCGGCGGCGACGTGTTGGTCGCAGAGGATGGTTCGCTGATTGTCGTGATCGCCGCGCCTCAGCCGGTGCTGGTGGTCACGCCTTGTGCGGCGCATGGCACACCATTCGATCTGATGTGCGCTGCCTACCATCTCGGCAACCGCCATGTGCCGATCGAACTCCAACCCGACCACCTCAAGATCGAGCCCGATCATGTGCTGGCCGACATGTTGCGTGCCATGCATCTGGTCGTGGTGCAAACGGATGCCGCGTTCGAACCCGTTGGCGGCGCCTATGCGTCGCAGGCGCATTCACATGGGCATTCGCACGAAGACGGTGGACATTCACATAAGCATGACGGCGAACAGCCGCACTCGCATTGATGAGCAATGGCTCCGCCTTGAGCTCGGCCAGTTTCCTGCAACTGCTGTGGCTGGCCTCGCCGGCATTGCCGGTGGGGGGATTTGCCTACTCGGAAGGTTTCGAGGCCTTCGTGAACCGATCCGACAACATCACAGAAGCAGCCGCCTCCGACTGGCTGGTGGACCAGTTGCACGTGTCGCTGTCGCGTGGCGATCTGGCGATACTGAGCCAGGCCATTCCCGCCTGGCGCTGCGGCGACCTGGCGCGCCTGCACGAGCTCAATGCCTGGGTGTTGCAAACGCGCGAGAGCAGCGAGCTGAGGATGCAGGCCGAGCAGATGGGGCGCTCGCTGGTCGAGTGGCTGCGCAATCACGATACCGCCAGTGCGCAGCAGATCGAAGACTGCGCCAAACTGCCACCGACTTATCCGCTGGCGTTTGCGCTGGCGGCGTCGAACACCGATGCCAGCGTGAAGGATGTCTTGCTAGCGTTCGCCTTCGGCTGGGCCGAGAACATGACCCAGGCTGCCATCAAGGCAGTGCCGCTCGGGCAAAGCGCCGGGCAGCGCATTCTGGCGCGCCTGGCCAGCGACATTCCGGCGGCGGTCGACCATGCGATGAGCCTGCGCGACGACGAGCGCCAAGCTTTTTCTCCGATGCTGGCGATTCTGTCGGCCCAGCATGAAACCCAGTACTCGCGCCTGTTCCGTTCCTGAAATCCAATCGACACCAAAGCCATCATGAGCCTGCATCACATTGCCCATCGCACCAAGCAACTTCCGCCCTTGCGCGTCGGCATCGGCGGCCCGGTCGGCTCGGGCAAGACCACGCTGCTCGAAATGCTGTGCAAAGCCATGCGCGACAAGTACGACCTGGTGGCCATCACCAACGACATCTACACCAAGGAAGACCAGCGCCTGCTGACCGTGAGCGGCGCGCTGCCGGCCGAGCGCATCATGGGTGTCGAGACGGGGGGCTGCCCGCATACCGCGATTCGCGAGGATGCATCGATCAATCTCGAAGCCATCGACCGCATGCTGGTGGAGTTTCCGGACGCCGACGTGGTGTTCATCGAATCGGGCGGCGACAACCTGGCCGCCACCTTCAGCCCCGAGCTGAGCGATCTGACGATCTACGTGATCGATGTCGCTGCCGGCGAGAAGATTCCACGCAAAGGCGGCCCGGGCATCACCAAGAGCGATTTGTTCATCATCAACAAGACCGATCTCGCGCCTCATGTCGGCGCCGATCTGGAGGTGATGCGCACCGACACCATCCGCATGCGCACCACGCCCAAGGGCTTGAAGCCCTTCGTCATGACCAATCTGAAGACGCTCGACGGTTTGCAGGAAGTGGTCTCGTTCATAGAGACCAAGGGCATGCTGGCGGCGTAGCGGCATCTAGCGGGTCCGGTAGCTTGACCGGGCGCAGCAACGGCAACCCAACACGATGCAAGACCTGACCTTGAGCATGCACGCCTCCAGTGAACAGCACCTCAGCTCTGCCACCAGTGAGTAACAGAGCCAGACCCATCAAGGGTAAAACCGGACAGCGCGCAAGAGCCAGGGTAGCGGTCAACAGCCGAATTTTGGTTCAAGTGGCCATCTTGTCTAGGCGTAGCACACACTACCTTTCGCGAGCCAGCAGCCGGTTTGTTCAGCTGTTTGTGGCAAGCTACGGGGTTGAATCAGAGGAGCAACCATGGGAACACCAGTAGAAGTCCTTGAAGCTGCGCTACTGCAGCTCCCGAAGGCCGACCGCATCCGTGTCCTCGACCGAGTTGTCGCAAGCTTGGATGCTGATGCGACGCGCGACGCAGCTTGGGATGCCGTGGCAGCCCGACGAGACGCTGAAGCTGATCTCGACCCATCAGTCCTGCTCGATCTGGACGATGTGCTCGCTGGCCTGCGCGCGCAAGTCCAGTGAAACGATCCATCCACCGGCTTGCCTCTGAAGATCTCGCGGAGGCATTTCGGTTCTACAAGACAGAAGCGGGAACTGGCCTTGCCCGACGTTTCCTTGCAGAGTTTGAACGGGTCGCAAATCTGCTGGAGCGGCATCCAGCTCTTGGCACGCCTACGGCAGAGGGTAGGAAAGTCTATCCGCTGACCGAGTTTCCCTACTCCATCATCTATCGGCTTGAAGATTTCGGGCTTCGCATACTGGTCGTTCGACACCAGAGTCGCGGCCCTGAGTTTGGCGACGGCCGTCGCTAGCCTGACTCGCAAGGGAATCTTGCGCGAACAAGCGGCTGCACCCCCAGCCTTGCGTTCGGGCCGCTGACCGGTTGAAAAGTGGCCGCCGCGCGGCCACCTCCATCAAGCTCAAACGTTCATCACCGCCACCGAGCGCACATTGAGGTAAGCCTCGAGCGCCTCCGGCCCGCCTTCGGAGCCGTAGCCCGAATCCTTGATGCCACCAAAAGGCATCTCGGCCGAAGGCATGGCGGGCATATTGATCCACAACATGCCGACCTCGACGCGGCGCGCCAGCAGGTCGGCGTTCTTCAGCCACGGTGCAAGGATGCGGCTTGGACCTAGCCTAGCCTCGAGCCTTCTACTGCAGATCGGCCGCTGCGGAGGTCTCTTTGCGCCCGACGCCTGCGCGCCCGGTGCGTTGGTGCTGATCCGCTTGCACGGTTCTCCGGGCTACCGGAACTGCGGCTTCGCGTCGCTCAGCGCTTTGACCAGTTTCCTCAACGCATCTTCGGCCGCGCGTTTGGCCGATAGCGAGAAATCGCCCTTGAACTCTTCGAATTCTGCGCGCCCCTCACCCATGGCACGCACCTCAGTCACGGCCTTACCGTCGGCATCGACCACTTTGCAGCTTAGCTCGATCGTGAAGATGGTCGGCGGCCAAGTGAACAGGCTGGGCGAGAATGACGTCGTGGCAATGCTCGGTGTGACGATGTAGTTGAGCCCGTCCGATTTCACCTTCGGATCACTGATGCCGTTGACACGACTCACCCGCGTGAACGTCTCGGACAGCGCCATGTATAGGCCAGTTTCCAGATCCCGGTAGGGCAGGTAGCTGACCTTGTCGCCACCGCCACCGGCTCCGATGACTTCGCGTTTGCGGTCCTCCTCAGTCATGCTCAGACCGACGGCCTTGTCGAGCTTGCCAGTGCCGGTGCCGACCAAGCCGGCCGCGTTGCCCACCAGTGAAATCGGATGAGCGCAGCCAGAGATAACGGCTGCCACTAGCAATCCCGAGAGAGTCAATAGAAAGCGTCGCATGATGTCGTCCTTCTCTAGTTGAGTGCGGCCTGGAAGTCGGTGTCAGTCCAAATCATGGCCAGCAGCTTCTGAACGATGAGTGGGTACTGTTGCTGCGCCTTCGGTATCGCGATCCCTCCGATGAAGGACGATTCCCAGCTCAACTCGGCGCGCTTGACCTTGTCGAAGCGCTGCGTGCCGTTGTTCTTGACAATGATGCGTGCCTCGATCTCGCCGCTATTGGTCGAGATACCACCGGCGGCAATGTCATTCTTCAACAGCAGCCCGCTGATTTCGACCTTCGACTTCGGGTCGAGCTTGCCGGCCAGCGCCAGCTCCTGTTGCAGTGCATCTGCCAGGTAGGCAGCATAGTCAGCACCGACCGGCGAGGCCATCGAATTGCCTCGAAGGCTGATCGGGCCGCCGGCGCCAGATTGGACGCTAAATACGCCCAGCGCGACTGACGTCGGGGATTTCTTGATCGCTTCCATGTTGTCGAGAGACGGCTGGTAGCGTGGCGCCTGAAGTGCGCAGCCCGTGGCCAGCAACACCGTGGCGATGACACCCAACAGGCGCCCTATGCGAATAGCGATCATTGGTTCCTCCTTGTACCGATTTGATTTGTACCGCGCAACCGATGCGGCTGGGGTGACGCGAAGGCCTACTTGATCGCGATCTCGTCGGCCTGCGTCTTGGTCTCGACCTTCATCGGATGCGTCGAGTCGTTGACGATCGATGCGCAGCCTGTGCACGCGATGGCCACTGCCAGCGCGCAATTGTCAGTTTCATGATTCCCCCCGAAATCTGTTTTTAGTCGTCCGCACTCAGCGGCAAGCAAATTCTGGCATACACCCGAGGCTGGACCAACCCCGGACTTACACCGAGACGGCCTCACCGAGATGATCGATCATTCACAGGCCCTTTCCTCCACGGCCAATGCAGCCGCTGCGTCAATCGCATGACGGTAGCGGGCCCGACAGATTGACCGGGCGCAGTGGCGGCAACTCAACAGGATGCAAGACCTGACCCTGAGCCTGTATGCCTTCAATCGGCAGCGGCTCGGCTCGACTACCAACAAGCAACAGGTCCAGCCCCATCAAGGGTAAAACCGGACAGCGCAAAAGCGCCGAGGCTGCGCAAAATGCGCTCATAAGGGGAGGCAGAAGAAAATTGCCAAATTGCATGATCGAGTTCATCGAACCAGCGCGCCATACGGCGCGAGCAAGGTTCTTTGCACAGCATCGTCAGGACGCATAAGTGCAAGGCAGCTGACTGCAACCACGCTCCCTCTTACCTTTTCGTGTTCGTCAATCAGGGAGAAAAGTATGAAAATGAGAATTGCGGCTGTTGCTGTCGTTTTGGCGTGCTCAGGATGCGCGTCGGTGATGAATGATTCGACTCATCCGATGAAAGTTCAGACCAAGACTCAATCCGGCGAACTCGTTGCCGGTGCCGAGTGCAAGCTTTCAAACGACTATGGAACGATCACGGTCAAGTCAGGCGACACGTCGCAAGTCCGTCGCTCCAGCAAAGACCTCGACATTACTTGCAAGGATCCGAAGAATCCTGACGCCAATGCCCGAGCCATCTCGCGCGCCAATAGCGGGATGTGGGGGAACATCATCATCGGGGGTGGTATAGGAGCGATCATTGACCACAACAAGGGTACTGCATACACCTACCCGACATGGGTTCAATTGGTCTTTGGCAAAACACTCGTGTTCGACCGCTCAGCCGAGACGGAAGGCCAGCCCACTTTGGGCACGGAACCCACCGGCTCAGCCACGGCTCCAGCCAGTGCCGCGCCTGTAGCGCAGGCCGCTACCGGAAAATAGAACGTCAAATCGGGGGCGGCCTGCAAACAATGCGGCCTACCCCCTGTGCGTATGGCTGATTCAGTTGCCACCTCCAACATGAGCTCACCCGGCAAGATCTTTCTTCTGAATGGCGCGTCGAGTTCAGGAAAGTCCACTCTGGCCGCGGCGTTGCAGGCCACGCTTGATGAGCCGTTCTGGCATTACTCGATCGATCATCTTCTCGCTGCGAGAGTTCTTCCGAAAAACAGAATCGAGAGCGGTGACTTTCTCTGGCGGGACATGCGCCCGCAGTTCTTTGCCGGCTTTCACGCGTCTTTGCCGGCACTGGCGGCAGCCGGCAACAACCTAGTGGTCGAGCACATCGTCGAGACAGAGGAATGGATGAACCGCCTGACCAGCCTGCTGCGAGGTCATGATGTGTTCTTCGTTGGCGTTCACTGCGCTATAGATGAGCTTGAACGCAGGGAACGCGCGCGCGGGGACAGGCGGATTGGGGAAGCCAGAGCCGACTTTGAAACGACGCACCACTTCTGCAGCTACGATTTCGAGGTCTGGTCCACGAATCCAGTCGAAGAAAACTCAAAGAAGATCATCGCAGCCTGGAACACTCGCTCCACAGCAAGCGCATTCGAGCGAATGGCAAACAAGCAAAGCACAGCCTGATCTTCCTCAACCGGACTGATTGCGCCAGGCGATAGAACGCCCGCCAGCCGACGCCCCTCGCTTCGTTCAGAAGCGCTTCTTCGCCATCTTGTCGTGTGTCTCGCGCACGAGCATGAGTGCCGCTGAGCCGTAAAGCTTGTGATACTCGGCCACCATCTCGCCCTTCACAAGCACCGGGTCGGTCGCGGCAAGTTGCTTGGCCTCATCGATGTCCTTCACCGCAAAAACGAATAGGCCGCGCCAGCCGTCGACACCATCGAATGGGCCAGCGAGGGCAAGCTTGCCCTCGTCCGAGAGTCGCTTCATGTTCGCAAAGTGGCCGCGAAACATCTCGTCTCGCTCGGGCCCGGCCGGCATCTTGTTCGGACCCGTTTTCAGCACAACGAGCACGTAGCTCTTCATACCGTACTCATCCGCTCCGAGCCGCGTAGCCAAAGCTTCGTCGTAGTTTGCTGTTGCGGCCTGCTGCGCCCTTGCTGGAGAGATTGGCATCAACACGGCAACAGCGAGCGCACACAATAGGGTCTTCATGGCAGGCTCCACGAGTCAGGCGAGTGGTTCATCCTACGGCAACAAGCTGGCCGGCTGACAGGTGGCCGCCCTGCGGCCACCTCCATCAATCTCAGACGTTCATCACCGCCACCGAGCGCACGTTGAGATAGGCCTCGAGCGCTTCGGGGCCGCCTTCCGAGCCGTAGCCCGAATCCTTGATGCCGCCAAAAGGCATTTCGGCCGAAGGCATGGCAGGCATATTGATCCACAACATGCCGACCTCGACGCGGCGCGCCAGCAGGTCGGCGTTCTTCAGCGAGCGTGTGAACGCATAGCCGGCCAGGCCGTAAGGCAGGCGGTTCGCTTCCTTGATGGCGTTCTCCAAGGTGTCGAAGCTCTGGATCGCTGCCATCGGCCCGAACGGCTCGTCGTTCAGAACCTTCGCGCCCTGCGGAACGTCAGCCAACACCGTGGGCTGCCAGAAATTGCCTTCGGCGCCGATGCGCGCGCCGCCGGTCAGCAGCGTGGCGCCACGATCCACAGCGTCCTTGGTGAACTCGGCCATCGCGGTGATGCGGCGCGGATTCGCGAGTGGCCCCATCTGGGTGCCGTCGCTCAGGCCATTGCCGACATTCAGGCTTTGCGCGTGCGCGGCCAGTGCGGCGCCGAACTCCTTGCTGATGCTCTGGTGCACCAGAAAGCGCGTGGGCGAGATGCAGACCTGGCCCGCGTTGCGGAACTTGGCGCCACCGGCGGTCTTGACGGCCAGCGCGATGTCGGCGTCTTCGGCCACGATGACCGGCGCATGACCACCGAGCTCCATGGTGGCGCGCTTCATGTGCTGGCCCGCCATCGCGGCGAGCTGCTTGCCCACCGGAGTGGAACCGGTGAAGGTGATCTTGCGGATCACCGGGTGCGGGATCAGATAGCTGGAAATTTCGGCCGGGTTGCCGTAGACCAGGCCCAGCACGCCGGGCGGAATGCCGGCGTCGGCAAAGGCGCGGATCAATGCGGCGGGCGCTGCCGGCGTTTCTTCTGCCGCCTTGACCAGCACCGAACAACCGGCTGCCAGCGCCGGACCGATCTTGCGCACGATCTGGTTGACGGGGAAGTTCCATGGCGTGAAGGCAGCCACCGGTCCGACCGGATCCTTCAACACCATCTGGCGTATCGCCAGGTTGGCGCGCGAGGGCACGATGCGCCCATAAACGCGGAAGCCCTCTTCGGCGAACCATTCGATCAGGTCGCCGGCGGCCATGGTTTCGCCCTTGGCTTCGACCAGCGGCTTGCCCTGCTCCTGCGTCAGCAGTTGCGCGATGTCGCCCGCACGCTCGCGAATCAAGCCGGCGGCCTTGCGCATGATCTTGCTGCGCTCGGCAGCGGTCATGTCGCGCCAGGTCTCGAAGCCTTGCTGCGCGGCGGCCAAGGCCTTGTCCAGGTCGGCCTTGCCGGCATGCGCGACGCGGCCGATCTCGACTCCAGTGGCGGGGTTGAACACGGCAAGCGTGCGGCCGTCGCCGGCGTCCAGCCATTGACCGTTGATGAATAGCTGGGTGTTGGGATAGCTCATCGTGTATCTCTCTTCTTTGGGGTGCGGTTGTCTTTGGCGCTTGAATGCCTCGCGCCAAGCGTCTATTTCAACATGCCCGCCCGAGGATGGGCGCGGCTGAGTTGGCTCAGACCTTCAGCGCCGCCTCGATGTCGGCGCGCATCGACTCGGGCGCGTCGTTGGGTGCATAGCGCTTCAGCACCTGGCCGTCGCGACCGACCAGGAACTTGGTGAAGTTCCACTTGATGCCTTGCGTGCCCAGCAGGCCGGGTTTGCGCTGCTTCAGCCATTGCCACAACGGGTGGGCGTCGGCACCGTTCACTGTCGCCTTGGACATCATCGGGAACGTGATGCCGTAATTGAGTTGGCAGAAGCTCGCAATCTCGCCGTCGCTGCCGGGGTCCTGGCCGCCGAACTCATTGCTGGGGAATCCCACCACCACCAGGCCTTGCGACGCATAGTCCTTCCACAGTTTTTCCAGCCCGGTGAACTGCGGTGTGAAGCCGCAAGCGCTCGCCGTGTTGACGATGAGCAGCACCTTGCCGCGCTGGCTGGCCAGATCGGCAGGTTTGCCGTCAATCGAGACCGCGCTGAAATTAAAAACGCTGTGCTTTGCCATGACTGCTCCTGCTCTATGGAGCGTGCATCGTAGCGAGCTTGATGTGGGTGTGCAGCGAAGATGGTTAATGCTAGAAGCCGCGCAGCAAATCGATCGCCTGCTCGATGCGCTCGACCGCATGCACGGTGAGTCCTTCGATCGCCTTCTTGGGCGCGTTCGCCTTGGGCACGATGGCGATGCTGAAACCGAGCTTGGCGGCTTCCTTCAATCGTTCCTGGCCGCGCGGCGCGGGCCGCACTTCGCCGGCGAGTCCCACTTCGCCGAAAGCGATGAAGCCGCGCGGCAGCGGCTTGCCGCGCAGCGAACTCTGAATCGCCAGCAGCACCGCCAGGTCGGCGGCGGGCTCGCTGATGCGCACGCCACCGACCGCGTTGACGAACACATCCTGGTCGCCGCAGGCGACACCGGCATGGCGATGCAGCACCGCCAGCAGCATCGCCAGACGGTCGCGATCCAGGCCCACCGACAAGCGGCGCGGGCTGGGCCCCCCGGCATCGACCAGGGCCTGGATCTCGACCAGCATCGGCCGCGTGCCCTCCAGCGTGACGAGCACGCAAGAGCCCGGCACCGGCTCGCCATGCGTCGACAAAAAGATCGCGCTCGGGTTGCTGACGCCTTTGAGTCCGCGCTCGGTCATCGCGAACACGCCGATCTCGTTGACCGCGCCGAAGCGGTTCTTGATCGCGCGCACGAGTCGGAAACTCGAATGCGTGTCGCCCTCGAAATAGAGCACCGTATCGACGATGTGTTCGAGCACGCGCGGCCCGGCCAGCGCACCTTCCTTGGTGACATGGCCGACCAGCACGATAGAGCAGCCGCTGCCCTTGGCGGTGCGCGTCAGCTGCGCCGCGCATTCGCGCACCTGCGCTACCGAACCCGGCGCCGAGCTGAGTTGCTCGCTGTACATGGTCTGGATCGAGTCGATCACGCACAACTGCGGCTGCTCAATCTCAAGCGTGGCCAGAATCTTTTCCAGATTGATTTCGGCCAGCACGCGCACCTGCGTGCCCGACAGTCCCAGGCGGCGCGAGCGCATCGCGACCTGTGCGCCCGACTCTTCGCCGGTCACATACAGCACGCGCATTCTTGAAGACAGCGCATCGGCCGCCTGCAAGAGCAGCGTCGATTTGCCGATGCCGGGGTCACCACCGATCAAGACCACGCCGCCTTCGACAATGCCGCCGCCGAGCACGCGGTCGAGTTCGTCCTGGCCGGTCGGCGTGCGCTCGATGTCCGACGCCTCGATCTCGCTGAGGGTGGCCACCGGCAGGCTTTTGGCCAAGGCCTGGAAGCGGTTCTTGCTCGACGCCGCGCTTTCGGCCACGCCTTCGACCATGGTGTTCCAGGCATTGCAATGCGGGCATTTGCCCAACCACTTGGGGCTGGTGCCGCCGCATTCTCCGCAGGTGTAGATCGATTTTTCTTTGGCCATGCGGCGATTGTCCATGGGTTTCGTGGCTCCGCATGTCCTGGCGCAAACGCGGCGGGCCGGGGCATGATACAAACGCGCCCTTCACAAGGAGCGCTCGAGCATGGAGTTTTCGGTCTGGCTGGCATTTTTTGCCGCCTCTTGGGCGATCAGCCTGTCGCCCGGTGCGGGCGCCATCGCGGCGATGAGCTCGGGGCTCAATCATGGCTTTCGGCGCGGCTATTTCACGACCTTCGGCCTGATCATGGGCATCATGACCCAGGTGCTGGTGGTGGGCGCCGGCCTGGGCGCCTTGATCGCAGCATCCAGCCTGGCCTTTGCCGCAGTCAAATGGCTGGGCGTGGCTTATCTGGTGTGGCTGGGTGTGCAGCAGTGGCGCGCGCCGTCCAAGCCCTTGGTGGCGGTGGGCGATGCGGGCGCGCTGGTGACGCGGCGTCAGCTGGTGCTGCGCGGCTGGATGATCAATGCGGTCAACCCCAAGGGCACGGTGTTCCTGCTCGCCGTCGTGCCGCAGTTTCTGGATCTGCACCGTGCCTTGAGTTCGCAATACCTGGTGATAGGCGCGACGCTGTGCTTCACCGATCTGGTGGTGATGGCGGGCTACACGGTCTTGGCGGCGCGCGTACTGTCGGACCTGCGCTCCGAAGCGCATCTGCGCGCGATGAACCGCACCTTCGGTTCGCTGTTCATGGTGGCCGGGGCCCTGCTGGCCAGTTTCAGGCGGGCGCTCTGATGCCAAGTGGCAAGCTGCCTGATAGGCTGCTGTTCTGGGGCCCGACGCTGATCTGGGCGTCGACCTGGCACGTCATCCTGTACCAGCTCGACAGTGCTGTGCCGGTGCTCAATTCGGTGGCCTGGCGCTTTGGCCTGGCCTCGTTGCTGCTGTTCGCCTTGGCGCGCTGGCAAGGCACTTCGCTGCGCCTGCCGCGCTCGGCGCATCTGTTGATGCTGGCCACCGGCATCGTTCAATACAGCGGCAACTACTGGTCGGTCTACCAGGCCGAGCGCTACATCCCCAGCGGTCTGGTGGCGGTGCTGTTCTGCCTGATGGTGTTCGGTAATTCGCTGAGCGGACATTTCGTGTTCGGCCAATCGGTGACGCGGCGTTTCCTGATCGCTGCCAGCGTCGGCATGCTCGGCGTCGTGATGATCTTCTGGCCCGAGATCGCTTCGACCCGCGAGCGCGCTTCGGTCTGGCTGGGCCTGGGCCTGGGTCTGCTGGCGGTGCTGGCGGCGTGCACCGGCAATGTGCTGACCTTGACGCTGACCCGGCGCAATCTGGCGCTGGTGCCTATCCTGGCCTGGAGCATGGGTTACGGCGCGCTGTTCCTGATCTTCATGTCCGAGGTCAGCGGCGCGGGCCTGCATTTCGATTGGCGCCCCAGCTATGTGCTGAGCCTGCTCTATCTGACCGTGCTGGGCACGGTGATCGGGTTCGTGCTGTACTTCAAGTTGGCGCAGCGGCAGGGGCCGGCGCGCGCGGCACTGACCGGCGTGCTGATACCGGTGATTGCCTTGCTCATCTCGGCCGTGTTCGAAGGCTGGCAGCCCAGCGTCTTGTCGGTGGCCGGCATGGCGCTGTGCCTGGGCAGTATTTACGTCGCTACTCGACCGAGCTGATACGCGAGCGACCGGCCTTGATGCCCGAGCGCTGTGATTTGGTTTCCAGACGTCGCTGCTTCGAACCATAAGTCGGCTTGGTTGCTTTGCGCAGCAGCGGCGGAATCGCGACGCTCTCGATCAGCGCATGCAGGCGCTGCAAGGCCTCGCTACGGTTCATCTCCTGGCTGCGATGTTCCTGCGCCTTGATCACCAGCACACCGTCGCGGTTGATGCGGTGGTCATTGAGCGCCATCAGGCGCTGCTTGATGCCCGCTGGCAAGCCCGAGCTCTTGACGTCAAAGCGCAAGTGAATCGCGCTCGATACCTTGTTGACGTTCTGGCCGCCTGCGCCCTGGGCGCGGATCGCCGTGAGGTGGATCTCGTCGGGATAGAGTGCCCAGCGCTCGCCTTGCAGGAGCAGCTGTGCGTCGGCGACACGCATGGCTTCAAACCTCGTGCTGAATAACCGGCACGCGCCGGGCCAGCGCGCACATCAGCTCGTAGCCAATCGTGCCGGCGGCGCGCGCCACCTCGTCAATGGACAAGCGGCTGCCTTCGGGGCCCTCGCCCCACAGCGTGACTTCGCTGCCGATCTGGGCGGTCGGCAGCATCGAGAGATCGACGCTCAGCATGTCCATCGAAACGCGGCCCACCGTCTGCGTGCGCTGGCCGTTCACCAACACCGGCGTGCCGGTCGGGCACAGGCGTGGATAGCCGTCGGCATAGCCACAGGCGACAACACCGATGCGCATCGCCTTCTCGGCTTTGAAGCCGCTGCCGTAGCCGACCGTGTCACCGGGCTGCAGCTGCTGCGTTGCGATCAGCTTGGAGCGCAGCGTCATGCCGGGGCGCAGATCCCAGTGGCGGGCGTCGTGCTCGGGATAGTCGGGGGCGCTGCCGTAACTCATGATGCCGGCGCGCACCCAGTCGGCGCGCACGCCTGGGCGCTGGCTGTAGCGCAGCACGGCGGCGCTGTTGGAGAGCGACCGTTCGCCGGGCAGGTCTTGCGTGGCGGCCTCGAAGGCGGCGAGCTGATGCGTAATGCCGTCAGCGCCGAAACGCTGCGCATCGGCGTCCGAAAAATGCGTCATCAGTGAAATCTCGTCGACCTGCGGCAGCACGTTCAGTCGCGTCCAGGCGGCGCGAAATGCGCTGGACGTGAAGCCCAGTCGGTTCATGCCGCTGTTCATCTTCAGGAACACGCGGTGCGGCTGGTGCGTCTTGTGCATCGCGAGCCAGTCGATCTGTTGCTCGCAATGAACGACATGCCACAGGTTCAGGCGCGAGCACAGTTCCAGGTCGCGCGCTTCGAAGGCGCCTTCGAGCAGCAGGATGGGGCCGCGCCAGTCGAGCGCGCGCAGCGCTTTGGCCTCGTCAAGATCGAGCAGTGCAAAGCCATCGGCGCTGCGCAGTCCGGCGTAGGCTTGCTCGATGCCGTGGCCGTAGGCATTCGCCTTGACGACTGCCCAGACGCGCGCGTCGGGCGCGCAACTGCGCACCCGCGCCAGGTTGTGGGCGAGGTTCCTGGTATGGATGAGGGCTTGAATGGGGCGTGGCATGGGGTGAATTGTGGCAGCGCTAGAGCATGTGCAGACCTTGCCCCTGTGGCTGCGGCGCAAGACGTACGTGCTATAAACCTCGGGGTAGGGAGATCGAACGCAGGCAGGCGGCCGCGGCACCTGACCAGGGTCTGTTGACATATGCATCACATTTACATGGGGGCGAGCCAGCCCTGACCATCCAAGACCCGAAGGTTTCCCGTCGATGAAAAGAGGTTTTCACACCATCATGTCAGCGCAGTTTTTCAGCTCGCTGGCAGATAACGCTTTGCTGGTCGCGGCTGTCGAACTGCTGGGCACCAACGGTGGCGCTGCCTGGCACAGAGCCGCGCTGGTGCCGATGTTTGCCCTCTTCTACGTGGTGTTGGCGCCGTTTGTGGGGGCGTTCGCCGATGCGGTGCCCAAGGGCAAGGTGATGTTCTACTCGAACAGCATCAAGGTCGTGGGTTGCTTGATGATGCTGTTCGGCGTGCAGCCGCTGTTGGCTTACGCCATCGTCGGCCTGGGCGCAGCAGCCTATTCGCCCGCCAAATACGGCATCCTCACCGAGTTGCTGCCGCCCTCGCAACTGGTCAAGGCGAACGGCTGGATCGAGGGCTTGACGATAGGCTCGATCATTCTGGGCATCTTGCTGGGAGGCCAGTTGATCGGGACCGCAGTGTCATCGCGCTTGCTGGGGTTTGACCTGCCATTTATCGATACCGGCATAGACACGCCACCCGAGGCCGCGATATCGGCCATCGTGTTCTTGTATGTGCTGGCGGCCATCTTCAATCTGTATATACCGCGCACCGACTCGCCGCTGCAGCCGCTGGGCCATGGCGCAGTGGGTCTGGTGCGTGACTTCATGCGCTGCAACACGCGCTTGTGGCAGGACAAGCTGGGCCAGATCTCGCTGGCAACGACCACCTTGTTCTGGGGCGTGTCGGGCAATATGCGAGTGATCGTCTTCACCTGGGCCGCTGCGGCGCTTGGCTACAGCACCACGCAGGCGTCTTCGCTGGCCGGGGTGGTGGCGCTGGGCACGGCGATCGGCGCCGTCGCGGCATCGGTCTATATGCGGCTGGACCGCGCCACCAGCGTGATTCCGCTGGGCATTGTGATGGGTGTGCTGATCGTGATGCTGAATCTGGTGAACCACTTGTGGGTGGCGATTCCGTTCCTGATCGCGCTGGGAATGATCGGTGGCTATCTGGTCGTGCCGATGAATGCCTTGCTGCAACACCGCGGACACAACCTGATGGGCGCGGGCCGTTCGATTGCGGTGCAGAACTTCAACGAGCAAGCCTGCATTCTTGGCCTGGGCGCGCTCTACACCTGCCTGACGGCAGCGGGCATGTCGGCATTTGCCAGCATTGCCGTGCTCGGTGTGCTGGTGAGCGTCACCATGTGGTTGATCCGCCGTTGGCACCAGAACAACTGCATACAGCACAGCGACGAAGTGGAGCGCTTGCTTGCCTTGTCGCGCACCGACCGGTAGCCCGAGAGGCACGCTGGCGTGCCCGCGCACCGCCGCGCAAGTCAAACCCGAGCTTGAACCCAGCATGAGTGATTCGCTTTGAAGACCGGCAAGTTGCTGCCAGCACTCGCACTGAGCTTGAACGCGCTGGTGTGGGGGCTGTCCTGGTGGCCTTTCCGGCAGTTTCAGGGGGTCGGCCTGCATCCGCTGTGGACCACGACGCTGATCTACACATTGGCGGTGCTCGTCATCAGCGCCGTGCAAGGCAAGGCCTGGGGCCAGGTCTTGCGCACGCCGACATTGTGGGTGCTGGTCTTGGCATCTGGCATCACGAATGCCGCCTTCAACTGGGCCATGACGATAGGCGACGTGGTGCGCGTGGTGCTGCTGTTCTATCTGATGCCGCTGTGGTCGGTGCTGCTGGCGCGCCTGCTGCTGCATGAGCGGCTCACCCTGTTTTCCGCGCTGCGCGTGGCGCTGGCGCTGGCGGGTGCTGCCATCGTGTTGTGGCCCGACGGCGGCGGCCTGCCGCTGCCTGCCAGCCTGTCCGACTGGCTGGCGATCGTGGGAGGCATGAGCTTTGCGCTGAACAATGTGATGCTCAGGCGCGAAGCCCATCGCAGCGAAGGCGCGCGCGCGCTGGCCATGTTCTGCGGCGGCGTGCTGGTGTCGGCGACGCTGGCGGGCGTGTTGTCGCAGCAAGGACAGGCCGACTGGCCGCCGCTGCTGGCGCCCATCTGGGGTCTGGCTGCGATCGCCATGGGCGGTCTGTTCCTGATCAGCAACCTGGCCTTGCAATACGGCGCGGCGCGGCTGCCCGCGAACGCCACCGCAGTCATCATGCTGGTGGAGGTGCCGGTCGCCGCGGGCTCGGCCTTGCTGCTGGGCGGCGGCCAGCTCACCTGGCCAGTGACGGCGGGGGGGTTGCTGATTCTGGGCGCGGCCTTGCTGGCTGCGCTTGAGCACAGCCGGCCCGCCAACCCCTGAGGTCAAGGCCATGAATAGCTGGATAGGCTGGTTACTGGCTTTGCTTGGGCTTGTTGCGGGCTGGTCTGCCTACGGCTGGCCTGGCGTGGTGCTGGCCATCAGCATGACCGCGTTCTGGCTGCTGTTGCAGTTCAGCCGCGTGATGCGGCTGTTGCGCAAGGCCGGTGGCGCGCCGAAGGGGCAGATCAGCAGTGCGGTGATGCTGGGCAGCAAACTGAGCAAGGACCTCAGACTGATGGAGGTGATTGCGCTGACGCACAGCCTGGGCGTCAGGGTGTCGGAGCAGCCCGAGGTCTGGCGTTGGATCGACGCGGGAGACATCAGCGTCGACGTCAGGTTCGAGCACGGGCGATGCGTGAGCTGGACGCTGAAGCGCCCCGATGCGCAACGCGGCGGGGCTGCCGGCTCGTAGAATCAATCCCTCAAACAACGCAAGGAGCCCCCATGTCCATGGACGACCGCGACGGCAAGATCTGGATGGATGGTCAGCTGGTCGAGTGGCGCGACGCCAAGATCCATGTGCTGACGCATACGCTGCACTATGGCTGCGGCGCCTTCGAGGGCGTGCGCGCCTACAAGACGGCGGACGGCGGCACCTCGATCTTCCGGCTCAAGGAACACACCGAGCGGCTCTTCAACAGCGCCAAGATTCTGCGCATGAAGATTCCCTTCGGCATGGACGAGGTGATGGAAGCGCAAAAGAGCGCGGTGCGCGAGAACGGCCTGGACAGCGCCTACATCCGCCCGCTGACCTGGATAGGCTCCGAAAAGCTCGGCGTCAGTCCCAAGGGCGCGACCGTGCACCTGATGGTGGCTGCCTGGTCGTGGGGCGCCTATCTCGGTGAAGACGGCATGAAGCGCGGCATCCGCGTCAAGACCTCGAGCTTCACGCGCCATCACGTCAACATCACGATGACGCAGGCCAAGACGGTGAGCAATTACACCAACTCGATCATGGCCAATATGGAAGCCACCGACGACGGCTATGACGAGGCGCTGCTGCTCGACGTGTCGGGCTTTGTGTCAGAAGGCGCTGGCGAAAACCTCTTCATCATCAAGAACGGCGTGGTCTATACGCCCGACTTGTCGGCCGGCGCGCTCAATGGCATCACGCGCAACACGATCTTCGCGATCTGCGAGGACCTGGGCCTGAAGATGGTGGAAAAGCGCATCACGCGCGACGAGGTCTATATCTGCGACGAGGCATTCTTCACCGGCACCGCTGCCGAAGTGACGCCGATACGCGAGCTCGACCGCATCGAGATCGGCGCCGGTTCGCGCGGCCCGCTCACCGAGAAGATCCAGGCCGCGTTCTTCGACATCGTGCATGGGCGCAACCCCAAGTACGCAGCTTGGCTGACCAAGATCTGAAGACATGGCAGGCAAGCCCTGCCCCCACTGAGCCGATAGAGAACCCATCATGAGCGCATCCAAATCCGTTGTTGAAGTCACCGCCGCCGAGTTGCAAGGGCCCGGCGTGGTCGCCTGCCCCAATCCGAAGATGGCCTTGTGGAGCAGCCACCCGAAGGTCTTCATCGACCTGGCCAGCAAGGGTGAAGGCAAGTGCCCTTATTGCGGCACGACCTACCGGCTCAAGGCCGGTGAAAAAGTACACGCTCACCACTGAGTGGCAGCGGGCGCCGATGCTGCGCGCCTTGTGTCGGTGATACCTGACGCCAGCGGCTACCGGGCTCCGTATTGGCTGCCAGGCGGCCATGCCCAGACCATCTGGGCCGCCAAGCTGGCGCGCAGCTATCGAGACGCCGCGCCCATTTACCAGCGTGAACGCTGGGCCACGCCGGACGGCGATTTCGTCGACGTCGATCGACTGACCCAAGAGCCCGGCGCTGCCGAGCGCCCGCTGCTGGTGTTGTTTCACGGACTGGAGGGTTCGTCGGCCAGTCACTATGCAAAGGCCTTTGCCAGCGTCGCACGTGCGCGCGGCTGGGCCTTCGCGGTGCCGCATTTTCGCGGTTGCTCGGGCGAGCTGAAC